>JAESFZ010000339.1_pt1 | contig 20146 bp, 19 predicted proteins | sample 9269561 | NCBI WGS metagenome assembly JAESFZ01 (sample SAMN14515552, study PRJNA621657) | algae metagenome | isolation source: Tildeniella nuda ZEHNDER 1965/U140 and co-occurring heterotrophs from wet... | place: Switzerland: Stansstaad, Zurih | collected 1965-01-01
TACAAGACCAAGGGTAACGCCCGCATCACGGCGACCGGTCACACCGACACGTCGGGTGCGCCGGCCTACAACATGGCGCTGTCGCTGCGTCGTGCGAACGCCGTCAAGGACGCCCTGGTTCGCGAAGGCGTGCCGGCGACCGCGATCGCGGTGGTTGGCCGTGGCGAGCAGGGTCTGCTGGTTCAGACCGGCCCGAACGTCCGCGAGCCGCAGAACCGTCGCGTCGAGATCGTCATCCAGTAAGCTGGATAATCCGAGACAAGGAAGAGGCGGCCTTCACGGGCCGCCTTTTTCTTTGCCGGCGAGCCCAACGAAGGCCCGACGCAGCGCGGCTGCGGCAAACCGTGCAGCATCGCCACTGGCGGCCTGTGGCAGACCGCTGTAAGGGCATGCTGCCGGCGGAATCGCATTTCTGCTGTCACGATGCGATCAATCGTCTAGTTTGATATCCTGCACCCGAAGACGCAGCACCCGCACGCATGGCCTCGACCCTCGTTTCCCCGATCCGAATCGCCCCGCGGCTCGACTATTCGATGCTGCGCAAGGTGTCGTTCGGCTTCGGGCTGTTCTTCGTCTTCATCTCGCCGGCCTGCCCCGATCCGCTGGCGCTGGGAGTGGGGGCCTTCACGCCCTGGCTGATCCTCCGCCTGGTCGGAACGCCCACCATGCCCGCGGCCATCGCTTACTATCTCCTGTCCCAGTGGTTGCAGGTGTTCGCCCGCGCCTTCCTCGCCCTGGTCGACGGTGAGCCCATGGCGAGCAGCATTTACGGGCCCTGGGTCGCCGACGCCTACTGGTACATGCTGGCCTCGACGGTGACCCTGGCGTTCGCCTGCAAGCTGGTTCTCGGGGGTATCAAGCCCCCGACCGAACAGAACTGGTCGGCCCACCTCTACTGGCGTCCGGTCGACGTCTTTCTGGTCTATCTGGGTTCGAACCTCATCACGCAGTTCGCGGGCCTGACGTTCGGCGGCGCGCTGTTCCAGTTCTTCGATGCCATCGCCCGCTTCAAGATCATGGCGGCGTTCCTTCTGTTCACGTCGGTCATGTCGGTGTCGCGCGGGTGGCCGTTCCTGTTTGCGGTGCTCGGCATCGAGATCCTGTCGGGCATGACCGGCCTGCTGGGCGACTTCCGCGGCGTGTTCGTGTTCCTCGGCACTGCCGCGCTGGCCGCGCAGATCAGATGGACGGCACGCACCACGGGCTACGCGGCGCTGGCGACCTTCGTCCTCGTGTTCCTCGCGCTGTTCTGGACATCGGTCAAAGTCGAGTATCGCGACATCGCCACCGGCGGTTCGGAATCGCAGGCCTTCCAGTCGTCGCTGGGAGACCGCGCGGGCTACATGGTCGGGCGAATCCTCGGAGTGGGAGACATCGACTGGGGAGCGGCCTCGAAGGCTTTGCTCGAGCGCCTCGCGTACGTGGAGATCACCGGCCTCGTGATCAATGTCGACCTGGCGAGTTCGGAGCAGGGCAAGGTGCGGCAATGGGGCGATGCCGTCTCACACGTCTTCCAGCCGCGCTTCCTGTTCCCCGACAAGGCGGCCCTGTCCGACACCGAAGTCTTCATCCGCCTGACCAAGGCCGACGTGCTGGAGAACATGCGCGGCGGCACTTCGATCAGTGTGGGCTACATGGCCGAAAACTACGTCGATTTTGGCTTTCCCGGGATGCTCGGCGGTGTCTTCGCCATCGGATTGCTGGTCGCGCTCGTCATCCGCTTCTTCTTTTCGTTCGACGTTCCCTGGATGGTGCGCCAGGGAACGGCCCTGGCGTTCGTGTATTCGATCTGTGCGAGCGGTCTTGAAGTGTCGATGCCGAAAATCCTCGGCAGTTCATTCACTTTCGCCGTCGCCTACGGTCTCGCACTCAAGTTCGCCTTCCCGATGGGCCAGCGATGGCTCGAAACGAGGGCCAGACAGGCGGCGGACCGCGAAGCCACCATCCGTCGCGTCAAGAACCTCTTCCGGGGCGGCGGTCCTCTCTAGGCCTGCTCAGCGATGGCGACCGACCACCCGGGCGAGTGCCTGGGCCGCGCCCTCGAGGCTTCCGCCGGTTTGCACTGGCAACGTGCCCCGTTCGAACGCTGCGATCACCGAACCGTGCACGTAGCTCTTCCGGCAAACGGTCGGTGTGTTGGTGAGTGTTTCGGCTGCGGCGGCGATCGCGTCGCGCAGCAACGCCTTGCGCGCGCGAGTCGTCTCGGCCGGGGGCGCGGAGGATAGAGCCTTCATCACTCCGGCGGAGGCCACGAGCGTCCGGAAATCCTTCAACGAAACGCGCGCGCCCGACACCTGGCGCAGGAATGCGTTCACGTCGGCGGCACGCACCGGATGTACGGCACCGTCGGCGCCGCGATACTGGAACAGGCGCCGCCCGGCAATGCGAGCAGGCCTTGGCAGGTGCGGGCCAGAAGCCTGTCACGGACTGAACGCGTCACCTTCTTGGCACCCTTGCCGCGAAACTGGAGGCGCACCTCGATCCCGTCGATGCCTATGTTCGATTTCAGAAGGGTCGTCGCGCCGCGGGTGCCCCTCTCTCGCGCATAGGAATCGCTGCCGGCCCGAAGCGCTGTCCTGGACACCAGGTAAACCACCGCAGCGGTCGCAGCCTGGCGATCCGCGGGATCGGCCGTGCGGAGAAACCGGCGAACCGCGCGCGAGATCACCGGAAGGGTCCTGGCGATGTTCCGGAGCTTGTGCGCCTTGACCGCCTCGCGGACCTGCTGCCAGGCCGGATGATAGCGATACTGGAGCCGGCCAGCGGCATCCTCGCCCACCGCCTGCAGATGAAGGCCGGGATCCGCGGCGTAGCGGACGTTCGCGTAGGCGGGCGGCACGGCCAGCGATTTCAGGCGGGCAAGGGTGGCGCCATCGGTGACGGCTTTCCCAACCGCATCCACGAAACGAAACCCCTTCCCCCGACGCTGGCGTCGTAACACCAGGTGGTCGGGCGTCCCACGCCTCAGGCCGTGGTCACGCATCAGTCGATCGATCGTAGAAAGTCGAGGCATGCGCTTCGAACGGAAGCATTCTTGAATCGTTGCGCGCCGCCCTCGCGTCGTCACGATGGGACTTTGCTCCGGTCCTATCCGACCTCTGCGATTGTGAGCCTGGTCTTCTCGCGCAGAGCGCCGACACATTCGCAGGCGCGCTGCTCGAGTCCTTCGCGGTCGAGGATGCTGATCTTCCCGCGCTGATAGCGGATGAGACCCGCCTGCTGGAGACCGTACGCGATCAGGCTCACGGTCGGCCGGCGCACGGCCAGCATCTGTGCCAGGAAATCGTGTGTAAGACGGATCACATCGTCGTCGATGCGATCCCGGACCTGCACGATCCATCGGCACAGCCGCCGGTCCGCCGTATGAAGAGCGTTGCACGCGGCGGTCTGCTGCATCTGCGCGAGCGTCAACTCGCTGCTCAACAGCGCGACCTTGCGCAGCATCGCATTCTGGGCGGCGGCCGTCCGGAATTCGGTGACCGGCATCCGCCAGGCCGTCGCATCGATCTGGACGATGGCGCGGGTACCGGCACGGTGGTGCCCCAGAGAAGACAGCGACCCGAGGATCGCTTCGCGGCCGAGTGTTGCTGTCTCGATGGCCGAGCCGTCCTGCATCATGGCCACCAGCGAGATCATGCCGCTGTCGATGAAATGGACATGCTCGATTCTCTGTCCGGGCTCGTGGAGCACGAGACCCTGGGGCAGCCGATGGAACGTAAGATACGGCCTCAGCCGCGCCAGTTCGGCGGGCGACAGCGCGGACAGAAAGAAGTTCCTCGGCTCGAAGACAGACGTCACGGCATTCGCTTCCTTCTTTGCCGGGACACTGCAGTGACTTCCACGCGCAGCCTGTTTGTCGGCCTTGAGAACATCCTGACTGTAGCCGCGCGATTCATTATCAGTCGGTTCCGTAACGAACGCAGACGGACGGGCGGTGGATCTGATCGGCATGGGATCCTCCTTCAGAAGGGCAATGCCCGCCCGTGCGGCATTCGCCGCCCCAGCCGATCTCGCTTGACCGGGCTTTCCGTTTCGACCGTTCGGGTGGCCTTGCGCTCCTCGTCGGTCACGGCAGCTTCTGCGTGACGGCGCCCGAGCGGCGTGAGGCGAGGACCGTGCGGGCCATCATGCAGAAGACCCAGCAACTCGAGGCGCAGCCGGTGGGTAGACGGAAGCTTTACTGTTTGGCCGACGGAAAGCGCCCTGAGAAGTCGTTGCTCCTCTGCACTGATCCGCACTTGTGCGGTCGGCATGATTGGCGGCTCCTTGAATCCGGGGTGAGGGGGGAAGCCGGCCCCTTCAGGCACCGGCTCACCCGATGCAACGGCACCTCCCGGACCGGGTTCCGGACCCGAAGCCTTTTGGCAGTCCTACCGCTTCAGGGCAGGCCGACCTCCGCCGCCTTGATCTGGAGAGCGAGGTACTTCGAGTACATGCGGCACTGGGCAAACGAGCCGCCCTGGAACCAAAGCCCGCCCTGCGCGGTCGGCACCCACATGTTTCGCAACTCCTGGGTACGCTCGTCGAATCCCCAGACGGGACCGACCTTGCGCGCAACATCCGGGCCGAAAAGCTGTTCGACCAGGTGATCCTGGCCCTTGTAGCCGGTGGCCAGCACGATCAGGTCGGCCGGGCGCTCGGTGCCGTCCTTCATCGTGAATCCGGCCGATCCGAAGGCAGCGATATCGGCGTACTGGATCAGTCCTATCTCCCGTTTTGCCACCAGGTCCGACGCACCGACGTTGAAATAATAGCCGCCGCCGCGCCCTCGATACTTGAGCGGCCAGCCCGTTCCGTCCTCGCCGAATTCCAGTCGAAAGCCGACACGCTCCAACGCCTCGAGCAGGGGGGCGTCATGCGCACGGGCCTGGTCGGTCAGAAGCTTGTGCGCCTTCTTCATGACGCGCAGCGGCACCGAGACGTTGATGAGGTCGCGGTCCTCGAGTGTCGGTCCCTTCCCGTAGTAGATGCCGTCGTAGAGTTGCGCCCCCGGCTCGACGTTGACGATGAGCGTCGGGCTCCGCTGCACGATGGTGACCTGAGCGCCGTTGCCATGAAGGTCCTGGGCGATGTCGTGGGCGCTGGTGCCGGTACCGAAGACATAGACATTCCGGCCCTTCCACTCCGCGCCGTTGCCGAACCTGCTCGAGTGCACGACCGTGCCCTTGAAGTTCTCCAGCGTGGGGATCTCGGGAATGTTCGGCGTGCCGCTCACGCTGGTAGCCATGATGATGTGCCGTGGGTGCAGCGTGCGATGGACCCCGTCAGCCACATCCATTTCGAGCTCGGCTGTCCAGCGCCTCTCGGCCGCGTTCCAGGTGGCCCCCTTGAAGCTGGTGCCGGTCCAGAAGTCGATCTCCATGGTCTCGACATAGGATTCGAGCCAGTTCGCGATCTTGTCCTTGGGGACGTATTTCGGCCAGGTCTTCGGGAAGGGCAGGTAGGGGAAGTGGTTTGAGTGCTTCTGATTGTGAAGCTTCAGTCCGTGGTAACGCTTGCGCCAGTTGTCGCCGATGCGTGCCATCCTGTCGACGACGAGCGCCTCGACGCCCAGCGCCTTCAGGCGCGCCGCAGCCGTGATGCCCGCATGGCCGCCGCCCACGATCAGGACCGCGGGGTCGCGATCGGCATAGCGGGAGGATTCGCGTCGGCGGTCCAGCCAGTTGGGGCCGTGGAAGTCGCGCTCGAACGCCGGCTCCTCGTTACTCTCTGCAACGGTCTCTTCCTCGTGCCCGTGAAGCGACTCGAGGGACGTGAGCAGCGTCCAGGCCTTGGCCTCTCCGGCGCGGCAGTCGCTGCGCTTCAGTCGAACGATGCCGGAACCCGTGCCGATCCTGGTCCCGAAGGTCAGTATCGCCTCGACGCAGGCCTCGCCCGCACGTTCCACGTCGCGCGGCGGATGGCGTTCGGGGTCGATGGCGAAACCATGTGCGCCGCTATCGGCCACGGCGTCGACGAGGCGTCGAACGATCGGTTCGCGATCGCTGATCGTCTCGATCGTGCGAGTGAGCGCGACGATGTCGCGCCAATCGGCATCGGGACGGAAGAGCGCGCCGATCGCATTCGCGTCGTGCCGCTGGAGGGCCTCGTTGAGACTGGCCAGCCAGTCGCCAACAACTTGTTTCGCATCACGGTTCAGTTCGACATCCATCCTTCAAGCCTGTCGAATAGGATGGGCGAACACAACAGGGAAGGATTGGCTCATGGCGCTATACGAACTTCGCACCTACACGCTGTATGTCGGCAAGATGGCCGAGGCGGTGAAGCTCTACCAGGAGTTCGGCTTTCCCGCCCTCGAGAAGGGTGGTCACGCGCGCAACCTCGTCGGCTATTTCCAGGGCGACACCGGGACCATCAACCAGATCGTCCATTTGTGGAAATTCCCCGATGACGCCGCCCGCCGCGCGCATTGGGCCGCGGTCTTCGCCGATCCGGCGTTCATGGACGGCTTTGCCGCGAAGTTCCGGCCGCTGGTCATGAGCCAGGAGGTGAAGCTCCTGAATGCCGCCCCATGGGGTCCGCACCCCTGAGCGGGGCGCGGAATGGCGCCGCTGGGGCGCGCCGCTTATTCGCTTCCTTCAGGTTGATCCAGCGCTGATCCCGCCGATCGCAGGGGAATCTTTCAGGCGCTGCCCCTGTCGGCACGGTGGAGCCGGATCGTCAGTAGAAATGCCCGACCGAGCATCGCGCCCGCACAGAGCATGGCGGCCAGAGCTGCCAGGAAGCGGAAGAGATCGAACTCCGGAAAACCGAAGAAGGCGCCCAGACATTCGACGACCACCGTCGCGCCGACGGCGATGGCCACCCAGAGCAGCAGAAGTTTGGCCGCATGACTGAGGTTCACGCGGGGGCGATACATGTCGTGCTCGATGCCGATCAACATGCCTCTGATCGCGCCGATCACAAATCCGATCCCCAGGGCTGTTCCGAACATCCATGCAGGCTGGTGATCGGCCAGTTGGAGAAGGGAAAGGATGCCACCCACGAAGAGCGCCAGGAAGGCGGGCGCGAAAAGCCGCCAGGTCGAAAGGTATCGTCGGCGCACCTCCCGCAGGGAGAGGTAAATGCAGCCTCCGGCCGCGAGCGCCAGGAGCAGGTGAACGAGGGTGAGATTATGAATCACGGGTCAAGCTTACACTGAGACGGGCACAGGTGAAGGGGGCTCGCCGGCACTGCGGCGCCCCGGCTGCTGCCTGGATTGTGGGCGGTTCCGGCACGCGGAGTCGAGGCGCCGAAACTGCCATTTTGTGCGTGTTGCCTCGCTGCATCAGGCGTGGTTTCTTCCGCGCCAGATCGGGGAATAAGCGAACCAGAATGGGAGCTTCAATCATGAATCGACGTCAATTTCTCGCCGCAGGCTCGGCCGCCGGCGCATTCGGTATTGTGGGCGGCGCGCTGCCCGCGGCTGCGCAGGCGCAGTTCTCAATCGCCACGGGAACCACCGGTGCCGTGTACTATCCGCTGGGTGGCGCTATGGCGAACATCCTGAGCAAGAAGGTGCCGGGCTGGGCCGTCACGGCCGAAGCCACGGCCGGTTCCGTGGCCAACATGCACATGATTCGCGACGGCAAGGCGCAGATGGCGCTGACCCAGTGCGATACCGCTTATGACGCCATCAAGGGCCTCGACAAGTTCGTGGGCAAGCCGGTCGATTCGCGCACCCTGGCCGTGGTCTATCCGAACCTGGTGCATTTCGTGACCATGGAAGGCACGGGCATCAACAAGCTGTCCGACATCAAGGGCAAGCGCATTTCGACCAGCGCGCCGGTGAGTGGCTCCGAGGTCATGGCGCTGCGCATCATCGACGAACTGGGCCTCAAGCTCAGCGACATCAAGCGTGAGCGCCTGTCGCCGGCCGAGAGCACGAACGCCATGAAGGACGGCAAGCTCGACGGCTACTTCTTCAACGGTGGCCCGCCGGTCGCGGCGATCACCGATCTGGCGGCCACCCAGGGCGTCAAGATCAAGCTGATCTCGACGGCCGATCTGGTGCCGGCCCTGAACAAGAAGTACGGCCCGGTCTTCGCGGCCAGCCAGATTCCGGCCAAGGCGTATCCCAACCAGGATGCGGCGGTGCCGGTGATCGCCATCTGGAACATCCTGATCGTGCCGGCTTCCATGAGCGACGACCAGGCCTACACGATCACCAAGACCCTGTGGGAGAACCATGCCGATCTGATCGCCACGCACAAGGCGTCGACCGACATGACGGCGGAGAACCAGAAGGCCGCGAATTCGTCGGTCCCCTTCCATCCCGGCGCGATGAAGTACTTCGCCGAGAAGGGCATCAAGCTGTCGTAAAGACAGGAAGACTGGCGGGGCCCTCCTATAGGAGGGCCCCGTTCCATTTGGGGGGCGGAAAGATGACGGTCCAGGCCGAGCTGCTGAGCGACGAGGAAAAGCGCAAGATCGAGGAGCTCGTCGAGCAGGAAGAAGGCGGCATCCACAAGTTCGTGGGCTGGTGGGGCAAGGTCCTCACCTTCATCGCCTTCACCATGACCATCTTCCACCTCTACGCCGCGGCATCGACGGTCGACACGCAGTCGCTGCGCGAGATCCACGTCGCCTATGCGCTGTCGCTGGTCTTCCTGCTGTTCCCGGCGGTGAAGAGCTGGCGCAACCGGGTGGCACCCTGGGACATCGCAGCGGCCGGCCTCGTCGTCGTCGTCATCTGGTACATGATGACGGGCGGCAGCTGGACGTCCTTTGCCGCGTCCGACGATTTCCTCGATCGCTACGTCTCGCCGACGCAGACCGATCTCGTCATCGGCGGCATCCTGATTCTGCTGGTGCTGGAATCCACGCGGCGCGCGACGGGCTGGATCATGCCGATCCTCTCCGCGACGTTCCTGGCCTACGCGATGTGGGGCAACTACCTGCCGTCGCCGTGGAAGCACAAGGGCTATCCGCTGTCCGACCTGATCGCCGAAGAATACATGACGCTGAACGGCATCTTCGGATCCGCCATCGACGTTTCGGCGACGCTGATCATCCTGTTCACGATCTTCGGCGCCATCCTGCAGGCCTCGGGCGCCGGCCGGTTCTTCATCGATTTCTCGCTGCGCGCCATGAAGGGCCAGCCCAATGCGGCCGGCCGCGCGGTGGTGCTGTCGTCGTTCCTGCTGGGCGGTCCGTCGGGTTCCGGCGTGGCGACCACGGTCACCATCGGTACCGTCGCCTGGCCGATCATGAAGCAGGCGGGTTACGGCAAGTCGGCGGCCGGCGGCCTTCTGGCGGCCGGCGGCCTCGGCGCCATCCTGTCGCCGCCAGTGCTCGGCGCCGCGGCCTTCCTGATCGCCGAGTATCTCAAGATGTCGTACCTCGACATCGTGCGGATGGCGCTCATCCCCACCTGCCTCTACTACTTCGGCCTGCTGATGATGACCGAGATCGATTCGCGCAAGTATGGGCTGCGCGCCGTCGATCCCACGGTCGATCTCACGATGCACCAGCTGCTGACGCGCTACGGCTTCCACTTCACCTCGCTGATCTCGGTCGTGGTGCTGATGGTGTGGGGCTTCTCGGCGACCTATGCCGTGTTCTGGTCGATTCTGCTCGCGATCCTTGTCAGCTACCTGCGCGCAGACACGGCCCTCTGGCCGGACCGGCTCTTCCGCGCGCTGGCCGACGGCTCGATCCAGGCGCTCGGAGTCGCCGCGACCTGCGCCTGCGCCGGCCTCATCGTCGGCGTCATCACCAAGACGGGGCTCGCGCTGAAGTTCTCGTCGATCGTCATCGACCTGGCGGGCGGTTCGGTCTTCTGGACCGCCCTGTACACGGCGCTGATCGTCTGGGTGGTCGGTCTGGCCGTGCCCGTGACCGCGTCCTACATCATGTGCGCCGTCATCGCGGCCCCGGCGCTGATCAAGCTCGGCATCCCGGACTACGCCGCGCACATGTTCATCTTCTACTACGCCGTGCTGTCGGAGGTTTCGCCGCCGACCGCGCTCGCCCCGTTCGCTGCCGCGACCATCACGCGCGCCGATCCCTATGTGACCACGCTGCAGAGCTGGAAGTATGCGCTGCCGGCCTTCCTCGTGCCGTTCATCTTCGTTCTCGATCCGATCGGCATCGGCCTGTTGCTCGAGACGCCCAAGGGCATGGGCTGGGGCTGGATCCTGTGGGTGACGCTGGGTGCGGCGGGCGGCATCGTGGCGCTCGCCGTGGCGGCGCAGGGCCATCTGTGGCGGCCCCTCGGCGTCGGCACGCGAATCGTCTGCGGTCTGGCCGGCATCGCGCTCACCTTCCCGGGAGTCATCGACGACTGGGTCGGCGGGCTCGTCGCCGCGCGCATGATCGGACTCGCCATCCTCGTGGCCGTCCTGTTCTACGAATATCGCCAGCCCCGGAGCCCGGCTCCCGCCTGACCCGCGGGCGCTACTGGAAGATCACCCGGGCTTCGCGGCCCAGCATCTGGGGAATGCTCTGCGGGTCGTCGGGCTTGATCTCGACCTCGACGAGGCGGGCGTTGGATTCGCCGAAATCGGCCTCGGACCGCTTGGTGCGCTTCACCGTGAGCGGCGTCCGCGTGATCGTGCCGACATGGACGGTCCGGCTGCCCTGGAAGGTGAACTCGACCTTGCCGCCAGGCTTGATGGTCCGCAGATGAAGTTCATCGACGTCGGCGAAGATCCGGATCTGGTTGAGGTCGACGATCTTCACGATGCCTCGGCCCGAGATACGCTCGCCCTGCCGGGTGTAGATATCGACCACCACGCCGTCGAGCGGGGAGCGCACGAGTGCCAGCTCGCGCTCGACCTTGGCTTCGTCGAGCTTGGTTTCGAGGATCGCGATGCTCGACTCGGTCTGCGCAAGATCGGCCGCGAGGACTTCCTTCTGGAACTTCAGTTTGGCCTGCTCGCGCTCGAGCGTCTGCTGGGAAAGAGTCGACTGGATCTGCTTCTGGTCGGGCGGCACGCTCGACCTCGACAGTTCGAGATCCTTCAGCCGGCTCTCCTCGGCCGCGGTCTTCACCGACACTTCCTGCAGGGCAATCTCGGCCGTCCGGTATCCGGAGACCATCGTCTCGCGCTGCCGGCGGGCCTTGGCGATCTCCGATTCGATCCGGCGCACCTCGACGTCGGCGATCGCATAGTTGTTGAGGACGGCAATGATTTCGTCGCGCTTGACCGCCTGACCGTTCTTGATGCGCAATTCGCTGAGGACGGCGCCGCCAACCGGATCGCCGGCGATGATCGCAGTCCCGGCGGGCGCATCGGTGTATCCGCGAGAAATCAGCGGTCCATGCGCTTCCGAGGATTTGTTCTGAGCACTGCCCACCGGCAGATCCGGCAGCCCGAAGGTCATGGCCAGCGCAATCACCGCGACCGCGGCCGCGCCGGCACCAACCCATGCAAATTTATTGCTTTGCGCCATCTCGGACCGTTTTTGACAACCCAACGAGAAAGGCCCGGTTTTCCCTGGACGTCAAGGAAGCGCTGGTGCTGCCGCACAGGATTGAACTGTGGACCTCCCCCTTACCAAGGGGGTGCTCTACCACTGAGCTACGGCAGCGCGCGGCCGGGGGTATGCCATAGGGCAGGGAGCGGTTCAACCGCTGGCCGCCGGCCGGAATTGATTCGGTGCGACGACTTGCCGTGCCTTCTGCCCTCTGCCTACCATTTCGCAACAAAAAGCAGGAGGAATGGATGGACTGGCGCCCGATTTCGGCCGATTCGCACATCACCGAACCGCCCGGCTGCTATCGCGATCACATAGAGCCGGCGTTCCGCGAGCGGGCCCCGCATGTCGTGCGCCATGACAGCATGGGCGACATATACATTGTCGACGGGATGAAAACGCCCGTGCCGATGGGGCTGATCGCCGCTGCCGGCGTGGCACCCCAGGACATCCGGATCGGCGGGGCGAAGTTCGAGGATCTGCACCGCAGCGGCTGGGATCCGTCGAGTCGCTTGCAGGATCAGGACAGGGACGGCGTCGCGGCCGAGATCATCTATCCCACGGTCGGCATGCTGATCTGCAATCATCCGGACTTCGACTACAAGAAGGCCTGCTTCGACGCCTACAACAGGTGGCTCCAGGCATATTGCTCACACGCACCCGATCGTCTCGTCGGCATGGGGCAAACGGCCATGCGCACCGTGGCGGAAGGCATTGCCGATCTGGAGCGCATCAAGGCGATGGGATTCCGGGGCGTGATGATGCCCGGCAATCCCGGCGAGAAGGACTATGACGATCCTGCCTACGATCCGTTCTGGGAGGCAGCCATCGCACTCGAAATGCCTCTTTCCTGGCATATCCTCACGACCTCGGGCGACAATTCGCTCTCCAAGCCGCGTGGACCGAAGATAAACGGCTTCCTGTCGATCATCCGCGGCTGCCAGGACATCATGGGAATGCTGGTCTTCAGCGGCGTCTTCGAGCGCCACCCCGCTCTGAGAGTTGTCTGCGTCGAAGCCGATGCAGGATGGGCGCCGCATTTCATGTACCGCATGGACCACGCCTACAAGCGCCATCGCTATTGGATGAAGGGCAAGGAACTTGCGCGGATGCCGTCGGACTATTTCAGGGACAACATCGCGTTGACGTTCCAGGACGACTGGACGGCGTTCCAGTTCGCCGAGCATCTGGCGCCGCAACAGCTCATGTGGGCCAACGATTTCCCGCACAGCGATTCCACCTGGCCCTGGAGTCAGGACGTCCTCGCCGAGCAGACGGCCCAACTCGCACCCGATCTCCGCAAGCGCATACTTCGCGACAACGTAGCGGAGCTTTACAAGCTCGCGGCGTAGCCCCGCACGAGAGAGCCCGTCCCCTTCCGGTGACGGGCTTTTACGCTCCAACAAACTGAACGCCCGACCGGCTAACGCTGCCGCCCTCGATGAATCCGGCCAGCGGGATCAGCGCGTCGTGTAGACGGTCGTCGTCTGGGCGGGGGCCGGCGCGGTTTCGTAGACGACCGTACGCTCGGCCGTCCGGGCTGGAACGGGTTTTTCCACGACACGCTCGGTGTAGGACGCGCAGCCCGCGACGAAAGAACACGCGAAGATTATAATGATAGCGAGTTGCTTCACAGGACCCCTCCTTTGTTGAGATTGCGCACGACAACGGCACCTATCGATGGGGGTTGCGGCATCGATTTCCAACCCATTGCGCCGCAAGTCAGTCCATCTGCAATTTTTTGGCATTGCTCACGCAAGAGCAGTTTTGCATATTAGACGTGGCTATATGGCCATAGGGGAGAGGGGCTTATGCTCAAGAAGTTGTTTGTTCTCGCTGCTGCTGCATTCATGATCGCCGCTTGTGACGAGCCTGCGCCGGCCACCGCGCCGCCGCCGCCGCCGCCGCCGGCTCCGCAGAGCTTCATGGTGTTCTTCGATTGGGACAGCGCCAAGCTCAACACCCAGGCTGCCAACGTGGTCGGCCAGGCTGCTGGTGCGTTCAAGACCAAGGGTGGTGCGCGCATCACCGCGACCGGCCATACCGACACGTCGGGTACGGCGGCTTACAACATGGCGCTGTCGCTGCGTCGTGCCAACGCGGTCAAGGACGCGCTGGTCAAGGAAGGCGTTCCCGCGACCGCCATCGCCGTCGTCGGCCGTGGCGATCAGGGCCTGCTCGTCCAGACCGGCCCGAACGTCCGTGAGCCGCAGAACCGCCGCGTCGAGATCGTGATGGCGCAGGTCGCTGCCATGCCGATGAACGACGCCGCCTACTGCGCCGCCCTGGCCCAGAAGTGGCGTGAATACACCCGTGTGGACGCGTCCGGCCCGGCTCCGCAGGCGATTGCCAAGTGCAACGCCGGCGACTACGCCGCGGGCATCCCGGTGCTCGTGAAGCTGCTGACCGACGCGAAGGTTCCGCTGCCGCCGCGCACCTGAGACTTCTGAATCGACAAGGAAAGGCGGCCCTCGTGGCCGCCTTTTTTTGTTCTAGCTACCCTTGGCAGGCGGGACCGGGAGCGGTGCCCACTGTGTGGGATGTAACTCGGGATACTCGATCCACGGGCCGGTTTCTGCGAAGCCGGGGTCGAGGACCCCGACGTCGCTGACCCAGTATCCCAGCGAGCGGCGGTTGGCGTCGAAGCGCCAGGTACCGACGACGATTTCACGGGCGGCATTGCCGGCAAGGCCGGGGCAGAACAGAAGCAGGGGACCCTCGTCCTTGGGAGCCGTCGCGATCGGCTGCCACGTCCCGACCGGTCCCTGGCGCAGTGCTTCGATTTCCGCGGCCGCCCGCCACCTCACGTCACCTTCGAGAGTTCCAGAAGAGCCGCTCCCCGCGCCATGTTCGGCACGGCAAATGGCACGCAGTTCATCGACCAAATCCGCCATCTCAGCTCCAGAGCGCTCGCTTCCCGGCAGTCTTTCTAGCCCAGGAGAGGCGCTCTTGATGTGTAATCCAGTATATTGGATAATTGTTCCATTATGAAGGATGACATCAATCATCGGATCGCTGCCCGCGTGCGCGGGCTCAGGAGCCAGTCGGGCTTGTCGCTCGAGGCGCTGGCGGATGCGTGCGGAGTCAGCCGTTCCATGATCTCCCTCGTCGAGCGGGGAGAGAGCAGTCCGACGGCCGTCATTCTGGAAAAGCTGGCGACCGGTCTCGGCGTCTCGCTGGCAACACTCTTCGAGCCACCGGCCGCGCCTGCCCATCCGGTGTCGCGCCGTGCCGACCAGGTCGAATGGCGTGACCCCGCGTCGGGTTATCTGCGTCGCAACGTATCGCCGGGCGGCTACCCTTCGCCGATCCAGATCGTGGAGGTCCAGTTTCCCGCTGGGGCCCGGGTCGCCTACGAGACGGCGGCGCGACCGGGGACAACGCACCAGCAGGTATGGGTGCTTCAGGGAAGGATCGAGATCACGCTGGGCGAAGACCGCCACGAGCTGGACGCCGGCGATTGTCTGGCCATGGTCCTCGATCAGCCGATCGCCTATCACAATCCGACGTCCAGGCCGGCACGCTATTGCGTGGTCATCGTGGCACCGCGGCCGGGCTGAGCGATGGATCTCACCGATGTCGCTGCCGCCCTGCTGAGCGCGGTCCTTCACGCCGGCTGGAATGCCGCCGTGAAGGCCAGTCGCAATCCGACACAGGTTATGACCGCCCAGATGCTCCTGGGTGCCGTGCTGGTCGTGCCGGCGCTGTTCTGGTCGGGCCTCCCGAGCCTGGCGTCCTTCGGATGGATCGCGGCATCGACGCTCATGAACACGCTCACCGTGGTTGCCCTCCTGCGGGCCTATGAGCTGGGCGGGTTCGGGCTGGTCTATCCCGTCGTCCGATCCCTGGCGGTGCTTCTGGTGGTGCCCATGGCGGCCGTCCTGACGGGCGAGCAGCTGGGAACGGCAGGAATGGCCGGCATCCTGATCATATCCCTGTCCCTGATCGTCCTCGCCTGGGACGCCGCGCGGGGGCAAGGGGTTACGACCCAGGCCCTGAGGTGGATCCTGGCCGCTGGGGTTGGCACCGCTGCCTACATCATGTGCGACGCGCAGGGGGTGCGGCTATCGGGATCGCCCTGGGCCTACGGCTTCGTCGTGTCGATCACCAATGCGGTGGCCATGGGGTGGCGGCAGCGGCGTGCGGGGCCGCCCTGGGCTCCCGTGGCGGCACATTGGAAACTCGCCCTGCCGCTGGCGTTGGCCTCGATGGCCTCCTACCTGCTCATTCTCTGGGTCTGGAGCCACGCGCCGATCGCGCCGGCCGCAGCGCTGCGGGACACGAGCGCGATCTTTGCCGTGCTCATCGCCGTCTTCTGGCTGAACGAACCCTTCACGCGCACGCGCATCGCCGCCGTGCTGCTGGCCGCCGCTGCCGTGCCGCTGCTGCGCTTCGGCTGAACGGGACGGGCTTGTGCGCCGCGCAGCCGGGTGACAGCATCGGCGTTGACGATGGCGTCCCGTACCCGGCCGAGGAGACTCCCATGGAAGTCGATGGTCTTGTCACGGCGTTGGAGCGTATCGAGCTCGCCACTCGTGATTTCATGCATCCGCCCGACCGCGCCGACCGGTCGGGGGCACTTCTCGACGTGCTGGCGGAATGTGGAAGGGCCCTCGGCCATCCCTATGCGATCGATCCGGGGCTGGACGATGCGCGAAGCGAGGCGTCCCGCCACTGCGCCACGGTCCAGGAGAACCTCTCGGCGGTGCTGGAAGAGGTGCGCCAGCTTCACATGACCGTAAGCGGCCTGCTGCCCTCGCTCGTCCGGATCGCCGACCGCGAATGAGCTGACACGAAAAAGCCGGGGACGAGCCCCAGCTTTCATCGTGTCTGATTTCAGTCGATCTCAGCCCTCGTCGAGGAAGCTGCGCAGCATGCGCGAGCGGCTCGGGTGCTTCAGCTTGCGCAGCGCCTTCGCCTCGATCTGGCGGATACGTTCGCGGGTGACCGAGAACTGCTGGCCGACTTCTTCCAGCGTGTGGTCGGTGTTCATGCCGATGCCGAAGCGCATGCGCAGCACGCGCTCCTCGCGCGGCGTCAGTGTCGCCAGCACCCGCGTCGTGCTTTCGCGTAGATTTCCCTGGATCGCCGCCTCGAGCGGGATCACGGCGTTCTTGTCCTCGATGAAGTCGCCGAGGTGGCTGTCCTCCTCGTCGCCGATCGGCGTTTCGAGCGAGATCGGCTCCTTGGCGATCTTCAGGACCTTGCGCACCTTCTCCAGCGGCATGCCGAGCTTCTCGGCCAACTCCTCGGGCTGCGGCTCGCGGCCGATCTCGTGCAGCATCTGGCGGCTGGTGCGAACCAGCTTGTTGATGGTCTCGATCATGTGGACCGGGATGCGGATGGTGCGCGCCTGGTCGGCGATCGAGCGCGTGATGGCCTGACGGATCCACCACGTGGCGTAGGTCGAGAACTTGTAACCGCGGCGGTACTCGAACTTGTCGACCGCCTTCATCAGGCCGATGTTGCCTTCCTGGATGAGGTCCAGGAACTGCAGGCCGCGGTTGGTGTACTTCTTGGCGATCGAGATCACGAGGCGAAGGTTGGCCTCGATCATCTCCTTCTTCGCCCGCATCATCTCGCGCTCGCCGTCCTGGACGGTCTTGCACATGCGGCGGAACTCGAAGATCGGCGCGCCGGCGTGATCGGAAATCTCGCGAATCTCCGTCCGGATCTTCTCGATCTCCGGGCCGCGCTTCTTGGCGAAGTCCTTCCAGCCCCGGCCCGACAGCTTGCCGACCTTCTCGAGCCAGTTGGGATCGATTTCGTGCGTCAGGTAGTTGTCGAGGAAGTCCTGGCGCGAGATGCGGAAGCTTTCCGCCGTCCGCATCAGCTTGCCTTCCTGCGTCATCAGCTTGCGGTTCAGGTCGTACAGCGAGAGCTTGAGCTGCTCGATGCGAGCGGCGTTGATGTGCACGGTGCGCACCAGCTCGACGATCTTCTTGCGGTGCTTCTCGTAGCTCTTCTCGAAGTCGGCGCTGGGCTTCTGTCCGCGCGCGAGCGTCGACAGGCGCCGGTTCTGCACCTTCGACATCTCGATATAGACTTTGTAGATCTTGGTGAGGACGCGCAGGACCTCGGGCTTGAGCTTCTCCTCGAGCGCCGACAGCGACAGGGCGTTCTCTTCGTCGTCCTCGCCCCCCTCCGTGGCGGCCGCTTCACCGCCTTCGCCGTTCACCGCCGGAGCGGCCGGGCGCACCAGCTTCGGCATCATGGCGGGGCGCGGCACCGGCGGCGCAGCGGGGGCAGGCGCGGCGTTGGCGCCCTTGCCTTCGCCGGGGGCACCACCGCCCTGGGTCGCCTCCAGGTCGATCACGTCGCGCAGCAGGATGCGACCCTCGTTGATCGCGTCGCGCCAATGCAGCAGCGCCGTGATCGTCATCGGGCTTTCGCAGATGCCGCCGATCATCTTGTCCTGGCCGGCCTCGATGCGCTTGGCGATCTCGATTTCGCCCTCGCGGCTCAGCAGCTCGACGCTGCCCATCTCGCGCAGGTACATGCGGACGGGGTCGTCGGTGCGACCGAGTTCCTCGTCCTCGCCCGTCGCCTCGGCCGCGACCACGGCGGTCTTGGCCGGCTCGGCCGGGTTGGCCGTCGCGCTGTCTTCCTGCTCCTCGGCCTCGACGACGTTCACGCCGGCCTCGGACAGCATCGCCATCGTGTCCTCGATCTGCTCGGAGGACACCTCGTCCGGCGGCAGGGCGGCGTTCAGCTCGTCGTAGGTGACGTAGCCGCGCTCCTTGCCTTTCTGGACGAGCTTCTTCAGCTCGGCGCCGAGGGTGTCGAGCAGAGGAGCGTCGGGACCCTCCTCGCGGGCATCGGTGGCTTCGGGTTGCGCTACGGTCGCGGTTTTGGTCGCCATTACTCAAATCCTTGGGTGCGACAAACAGGTACGACGGCCAACGGGCCGTTCATTTGGCTGCAAGAAGGGGAGGCGGGGAAGGGCGGCCCCGCGGAAACTACCCTTCTACTATATGGGGCTTCAGTGCAAGCAGCGATAGGGCTCGGCCCCGGATTCATCGCGCTCCGGCTATCCGGCATTGGATTCCACGCTTTCGCGCCGCATCCGGTCCAAAATGGCCTGAAGTCGCCGCAGATTCTCCTCCGACATGTCATCGGCGAGGGCTTCTTCCGCCCGTTTCAGCTCCTCGGGATCGGCCTGGAGCTGGCTCATGTGGCGCGCCGCGCGGCGCCACTGGCCGACCCAGCCGTCGGCGTCCGCGGGGTCGTCTCGAAACGCCTCGCGCGCCTTCTGCCGGGCCGATGCCGCCAGGCGGCCGAGCCCGGTTCGTTCGAGATGCTGCCCGATCAATTGCGCCTCCAGGGACGTATCTCCGGCGGCTTCGTCGGCCGCCGGATCGACGCCGGACGGCACCAGCGACAGCGCGTCCAGCAGGCCGCTGCGCAGCCGAATCAGCTCGGGATTGGCGATCGGCAGGTTGGCCAGGTCCTCGGCCAGGATGTGGAGCAGGGCGGGCCGTTCGATCAGCGCGCCCAGCAGCACCCGTTCCTGACGCGAACCGTCGAGATCGCTTCCGGACCGGCGGGCGGCCGCGCCGGCGGCGAAGGGGGCCGGCTCGGGATCGCCCGGCCGGCGAAACGGCCGGCGGCTGCCGGGCTGCCAGGCCGGCGCCTCGGGCCGCCGCATGCGGTTCAGCCGGCTGCGCATCTCGGTCCGGTAGTAGTCGCGGACGACGGGGTCGGCGATCTCCGCCACCCGCTGCTCGACGGACCGCTGCAGGCTGGCCCGGCGCTCCGGCGTGTCGGTCGATTTTCCCGCCGTTTCCATTTCCCAGACAACGTCCGACAGCGGACGGGCGAGGTCGAGGGTGCGTCGCAGCGCGTCTGGCCCGCGCGTCCGTATCAGGCTGTCGGGATCCTCCCCGGCGGGCAGGGCGAGAAAGCGCAGGCTCTTGCCGGCGCGGAGGAGCGGCAGGGCGCGTTCGGCGGCGCGCGACATGGCGCGGCGTCCGGCATTGTCGCCGTCGAAACAGAGATAGGGCTCGTCGGCGAGCTTCCAGAGTTCGGCGAGTTGGCCTTCGGTGAGGGCGGTGCCGAGCGGCGCCACGGCCCCGCCGAAGCCCGCCCCGTGCAGCGCGATGACGTCCATATAGCCCTCGGCCACGATGACCGGCTGGTCCTTGGTCACGGCCTGGCGGGCGAGGTCGAGGCAGTAGAGGTTGGCACCCTTGTGGAAGAGCGGCGTCTCGGGTGAGTTGAGATACTTCGGCTCGCCGGCGCCCATGACGCGACCGCCAAAGGCGATGGCCCGGCCGCGGCGGTCGTTGATGACGAACATCACTCGACCGCGGAAGCGGTCGTACGGTTCGCGCCGGTCTTCCGGCTGGATGGCGAGGCCGGCCTCGACGATCTTCTCGATGGGCACGCTCTCGCGCTTCAGGGCCGCGATCACGCCGTCGCGCGAATCCGGGGCGAACCCCAGGCGGAACTGGTCGATAACGGCGTCGGACAGGCCGCGGCCGCGCAGGTAGTCCAGACCCTGACGCCCGACCGGCAGGCGAAGCTGCTTCTGGTACCATTGCGCCGCCATTTCGACGACCTGCTGCAGGGTCGACGCGCGGTCGGCGCGCTCGCGTTCCGCCGGGGTGGCCCGCGGCACCGGGAGATTGACCTCGCGGGCCAGTTTCTCGACCGCCTCGGGGAACGAAAGACCCTCGGTCTTTATGACGAAATCAATGGCGCTGCCTTTTTCATGGCAGCCGAAGCAGTAGAAGAAACCCTTCTT
>JAESFZ010000340.1_pt1 | contig 20084 bp, 20 predicted proteins | sample 9269561 | NCBI WGS metagenome assembly JAESFZ01 (sample SAMN14515552, study PRJNA621657) | algae metagenome | isolation source: Tildeniella nuda ZEHNDER 1965/U140 and co-occurring heterotrophs from wet... | place: Switzerland: Stansstaad, Zurih | collected 1965-01-01
CGAGATGGGCGGCCAAGCCGTGCCGCTGGACTTCGCGCCCTTCTCGGCCTGTGCCGACATGCTCTACGGCAGCGCGCTGGTGGCCCAGCGCTACGAAGCCATCCGCGCCTTCTTCGACGCGCACGAGGACGAGGTGATGGAACCGGTGCGCAGCATCATTGCTGCGGGCCGGGGCTACAGCGCGGCCGACCTGGTGACGGCACAGACGGCGCTCGCCGCGCTCGGCCAGCAGGCGCAGGCACTGTGGCAGGACATCGACCTGCTGGTGGTGCCGACCGCGCCCACGCACCACACCATCGCGCGCATGCAAGCCGACCCGGTGACGCTCAACCGCCAGCTCGGCGCGTACACCAACTTCGTCAACCTGCTCGACTACGCCGCGCTCTCGGTGCCGGCCAGCCTGCGTGCCGACGGGTTGCCGTTCGGCATCACGCTCATCGGCCGTTGCGGTTCGGACTGGCAGCTCGCCGAACTGGGCCAGCGCTTCCACCACGCCACGGGCCTGCCGCAGGGCGCCACTGGCCACGCCCTGCCGCCCATGCAGGCCATTCCCGGCCTCACTTCCCCTTTCCTTTCACAACCTCTCAGGAGCCCCGCATGACACACGCCCCCACCGCCCCCACCTCTTCCGTTTCCGCGCGGCGCCGCCAGGTGCTGCGGCTTGGCGCGGCCGGTGCCGCCATGGGCGTGCTGGGCGCGCCGGGCGTGCTGCTCGCGCAGGCCGGGCCGAAGATCCGCATCGGCTACTGGCCCATCGCCGCGGGCCTGCCGTTCTACTCGGCCATTGAACTGGGCTACTTCAAGGAAGCCGGCCTGGATGTGGAGCCGCTCAAGTTCGCGGGCGCACAGCAGGTGATGGAGGCCGTGCTCTCGGGCCGCGCCGACGGCACCGCCAATGGCACCGGTTCGGCCAACATCGCCATCGGCGAGATCGCGCAGCCGGGCACCTTCAAGATCTTCTGCTCGAACCCCAGCAACGTGAGGCACGTGCTGGACGAGATCATCGTGCCCGTGGCCAGCCCCGCCAAGGCGATGGCCGACCTCAAGGGCAAGCGCATTGCCTCGGGCCCCGGCATCCAGAACGTGACGCTGGCCAGGACCATCCTGGAGCGCGGCGGCGCCACCGGTGCCACCGTGGTGGAACTGCCGATCGGCCAGCACGTGGCCGCGCTCGCGGCCGGCCAGGTGGACGGTGCCTACACGCTTGAACCCACGGGCACCATCGGCCGCATGAACGGCACCACCAGGGTGCTGGAGGCGGGCGTGGTGGCGAAGTACGTGCTGGGCGACCCGATGGCGCCATGGTTCGGCGGCTCGGCCTCGCTGTCGTCGGACTTCATCAAGAAGCATCCTGACGCGGCGAAGAAGTTCGTGGCGGCCTACGGCAAGGGCGTGACCTACGTGCGCACCAAGGCCACCGAGGCGCGCCAGTACCTCAAGGGCTACACCCCGATTGAAGGCGCGCTCACCGGCGAGGTGCCGCTGGCCGCATACACCATGTACAACGAGTTCACCCCGGCCGACGTGGCGCACTTCCAGAAGTTCTTCGACCTGTTCAGCGAGAAGGGCATCTTCTCCTCGCGCCTGCTGGTTGATTCCATGCTCTACAAGGGCTGATCGCGATGGACGCCATCACGCCCGTGCCCACGGAAGCCAGCGCCAAGCCCTGGAGTCCACCCGCCTCGGCCGGCGTGCCCACGCCGCCGAAGAAGACCGACTGGGGCAAGGCCCTGCCCTTCGTGGGCCCGGTCGTGCTCTTCATCATCTGGGACCTGGCCGTGCGCCTGGGCTTCATCAAGCCCATCCTGCTGCCGCCACCCGTCGACGCGCTGGGCGCCCTGTTCGGTGGCCTGGCGGGCGGCCCGCTGCTGACCGACTTCGCGGTGACCGTGTGGCGCACGGTGCAGGCCTTCCTGATCGCCGCCGTGGTGGGCATGCCGCTGGGCGTGCTGCTCGGCAGCAACGAGAAGGCCTACCGCAGCGTGGAGTTCCTGATCGACTTCTTCCGCTCCACGCCATCGTCCGCGCTGATCCCGCTGTTCCTCATGATCTTCGGGGTGTCCGACATCAACAAGGTCGCCATCGCTGCATTCGGCGCACTGCTGATCGTGGTGTTCAACAGCGCCTACGGTGTGATCAACGCGCGCAAGCAGCGCGTGATGGCGGCCAAGGTGATGGGCGCCACGCGCTGGCAGGTTTTCAAGGACGTGCTGGTGTGGGAAAGCCTGCAGCCCAGCTTCGTGGGCCTGCGCTCGGCTGTGTCCATGGCGCTGGTCATCGTGATCGTGGCCGAGATGTTCATCGGCGCCGACAGCGGCCTGGGCAACCGGATCATCAACTCGCAGCAGGTGATGAACGTGAAGGACATGTACGCGTCCATCCTGGCCGCTGGTGCGCTGGGCTACGCGCTCAACGTCCTGTTTCTTCTGATCGAACGCAAGATCGTGCACTGGAGTGGAAGATGAACACAGTCGTCAACGCACCGGTGTACGACGCCGACGTGCCCGCCCCCGCCTTCCAGCCCGGGCCGGCAGGCACGCACATCACCATCCGCGGCCTCACCAAGTACTTCGCGGGCTGGCCGCTGTACGAGAACTTCGATCTCGACATTCCGAAGCACAAGATCGTTTCGGTGTTCGGCCCCAACGGCTGCGGCAAGAGCACGCTGATCAACATGATCGCGGGCCTCATCCCGATCGACAGCGGCGAGATCCTGTTCGATGGCAAGAGCCTGAAGGACACCAAGATCGGCTACGTGTTCCAGAACTACCGCGAAGCGATGTTCCCGTGGATGCGCACCATCGACAACATCGCCTACCCGCTGAAGCTGGAAGGCAAGAGCAAGGCCGAGGTGGACCGCCGCATGCAGGAACTGGTGGCCTCGTTCGACGTGAAGTTCGACCTGAACCGCTACCCCTACGAGCTCTCGGGCGGGCAGCAGCAGACGGCGTCGATCATGCGCGCGCTCGCGCCCAACCCCGAGGTGCTGTTCCTCGACGAACCCTTCTCCGCGCTCGACTTCGAGATGACGCTGTTCATCCGCGAGAAATTGCAGGAGGTGTTCATGCAGACCGGCACCACCATGGTGCTGGTCTCGCACGACCTGGAAGAGGCGGTGTACCTGGCCGACCAGGTGCTGCTGCTCACCAAGCGGCCCACGAAGGTGGCGGAGATCCTGCCCTACGAAGATGCGCGCCCGCGCACCACGGCCACGCTGTCCGAGGCGAGCTTCATCGCCGCCAAGAAGCGCAGCCTGGAGATCTTCCAGCGCGAGGTGCGCCGGTGAACGCCGCCCTCAGTCCTGCGGCGGCGCCAGGTAGGCGGCCACCATCTGCCGCGCCAGGTTCAGGTGCGCCTTCTGCCACGCGGGCTTCTGCAGGTCCTTGTGGAAGATTTTCGAGAGGGTGAAGGCGTGGGCGCGGCCGTAATACGACAGGCTCACCATGGCCACATAGAGGTGCAGGGCATCCACGCCCGCGCGCACCTCGCCGGTGGCGGCGCCGCGCTCCAGCAGCTTGCGGATGCGGCTGAGCACCGGCGATGCCATTTCCGGAATGCGCGCCGAACACGCCAGGTGGCGCGCCTCGTTGAGGTTCTCGAAGGCGAGCAGCTTGCGCAGGCGCGGGTGCGCGGCGAAGTGGCTTTCCACGAAATCGAAGATGCACAGCAGGCCCTCCATCGGCTCGAGGGTGTCGATGTCGTGCTGCAGCTCGTCGTGGCGCAGGTCGGCCAGCACCGCTTCCAGCACGGCGACGTAGAGGTCGTCCTTGCTGCCGAAGTAGTGGTAGAGCATGCGGATGTTGGTGCCCGCGTTGCGCGCGATGCGGTCGGTGCGGGCCCCGCTGAAACCGTGGTCGGCGAATTCGGCCACGGCGGATTCCAGCAGCTTCGCACGCGTGCGCGCGGGGTCGCGGCGCACCGGCGCTTCCGCCTCTGCCTTTGCCTCGGGCACCGGCACGGGTCGGCGGGTGGGTGAAGCACGTGTCAAGAGAACCTCCCGTTTTCAGAGAATGTCGTGGCGAGGTCCAGCAGGCGCTCGTCCTGCCCTGGTGCCGCCATGAAGGATATGCCGACGGGCAACCCCTGTGTGCTCGCCAGCGGCAGCACCACCTGGGGCAGGCCCGCGTGGCCCGCGATCGAGCCGAGCGCCAGCGCGCGGGCATAGAAGTGCGAGCGCTCTGCGGCGTCAGCGCTTTTCTGAAGTGCCATGCAAGGCGCCGCGGGCACCAGCCAGGCTTCGTCGGCACCCAGCTGCCGCACCAGCCGCTGCGCCGCTTGCGCGCGCCAGGCTTGCCAGCGCGGCCGCTGCGCCGCGTCGAGTGCGAGCGCCTGTTCGAAGCGCGGTGCGATGGCCGCACCGAACGCGGGTCGCGCCTGCCGGATCCAGGGGCCCAGCTGCTCGGCGATCTCATGGCCCTGCAGCTCGGCATAGGCCTGCGCCCAGGTGGCCCATTCGCCCGAGAACGCCTGGCGCGTTTCCACAATGCCGGCCTGTTGCGCCCACGCGTGCAGGGCTTCGCGCACCGGCGCGTCTGCCAGGGCCATGGCGTCTTCGGCGATGCACAGGCGCAGCGGCGCCCTGCGTCCAGCAGCGGAGCCCAGCAGCGCGTGGCCCGCGCTGCGCAGCAAGGCCGCGTCGCGCGCGAACCAGCCCACGGTGTCGTAGCTCGGCGCGAACGGCAGCACACCGGCCAGTGGCACGCGGCCGTGGGTGGGGCGCATGGCGGCCACGCCGCAGAACGATGCGGGCACGCGCACCGAGCCACCGGTGTCGGTGCCCAGCGCCACGTCGGCCTCGCCCCAGGCCACAGCCACCACCGAGCCGCTGGAGGACCCACCGGGCAGGCGGTCTGTCGCCAGGGGATGGCGTGGCGTGCCGTGAAAGGCGTTCTCGCCTTCGAGGCTGAAGGCGAGTTCGTCGGTGACGGTCTTGCCCACCACATGCGCGCCTGCCGCGCGCAGCGCCGCCACGCAAGCCGCATCGGACGTGGCGGCCGCGGGGTGGCTGGCGGCCCAGTCCGGGTTGCCGCCGCCGTTGGCCGCGCCCTGCACATCGATCAGGTCCTTCACCGCCAGCCGCACGCCGTCGAGAGCCCCGCGACCGGTGGGGCCGCGTTCACACAACACGCCGGGGACGAAGGCCCCGGCATGCGATGAGCCCGCTGTCATCCGCCGGGCAAGGCGTCAAGCACCTGCTGCGAGCCGGTGACGAAGCCGAAGCATTTCTTGACGTTCCACACCGTGGCCTCGGTGCAGAACGCGGGCGAGCTGGTGGCGCAGCAGTCTTCCAGCATCACGCAGCCGTAGCCGAGGAAGTTGGCGTCGGTCAGGGTGTGCAGCACGCACTGGTCGGTGTTGCAACCCGCGAAAAGGATGCTCTTGATGCCGAGGTTCTTCAGGATGCTGTCGAGGGGCGTGTCCCAGAAGCCGCTGATGCGGTACTTGTCCACCTGGATGTCGCCGGGCAGGGGGGCGAGTTCATCGACGATGGCCGCGGCCCACGAATCCTTCTCGAGCACGTTGCCCTTGCCACCGGGCAACGGGTGGCCCAGGCCCACGCCCTTCCCGCCGTTGTCGTACAGGTGGATCTGGTTGGGCGGCATGTTGGCGAGGTCGGGCCGGTTGCCCCAGTTGACCCAGATCACCGGCACACCCGCGCTGCGCAGCGCCGGCAGCAGCTTCTGCAGCGGCGCGATCGGCGCGCGGTCGGCGGTGTAGTCGAAGCCGAGCGAATCCACCCAGCCGCCTTCGGTGCAGAAGTCGTTCTGCAGATCGATCACCACGATGGCGGTGCGCCGCAGGTCCAGCACCACGTTCTGCGGCGCAGCGTCGATGCGGGCACGCACCGGCGCGGGCGGCGGCGTGGCCATGTCCACCTCGTCGGGCCGCGCCACCCAGTAGTAATGGTGGCCCAGGCCAAGGGCGCCTTGCGGCCGTGCATCGGGCAGGTAGGGATGGCGTTTCATGAAAGCTCCGGTTGCGTGCAGCCGTTCAAGCGCACCGCCTCAGGCTGGTGCGCATCCGAGGTCCGCGCACCCCTGTGGGGCGGGAAAACGGGTTTTTGACTGGCACTGTTATTGCAGGACATGGCGATAAGTAATCAGTTATTTACTTTCCACCCACCCACTAGCGAAAGGCATGCCATGAAATCCAGAAACCCTTCCCGCCGCACCCTGGCGCTCTCCAGCATCACCGCAGCGCTGCTGCTGTCGGCCGGCTCGCTGGCAGCCCCGGCGCACGCCGCCGACCCGCTGGCGGTGGGCATCCTGATACCGGGCTCCAAGTCCGACAAGGGCTGGATGGAGTCCGGCTACGACGGTCTCGTGGCCGCGCAGAAAGCGCACGGCGACAAGATCAAGGTGCAGATGATCGAGAACATCAACTACGCCGACATGGAACAGGCGCTGACCAACCTGGCCAGCAAGAACAAGCTGGTGATCGGCGTGGGCGGCCAGACCCAGGCCGCGGTGATGAAGATCGCGAAGCGCTTCCCCAACACGAAGTTCTCCATCGTCGGCGGCAACAAGGGCGAGGAACTGCCCAACGTGGCCGGCTATGACGTGAAGCAGGCCGAGATCGCCTTCCTGGCCGGTGCGGCGGCGGCCATGCTGTCGAAGAACGGCGCGGTGAGCTATGTGGGCGGCATGGAGATTCCGTCCATCGTGAACGCCGGCAAGGAGTTCGGCAACGGCGCAAAGTTCGTCAACCCGAAGATCAAGTACTTCGAGAACTACACCGGCGATTTCGACAACGTGGCGAAGTCGAAGGAAGCCACGCTGGCCGCCATCGCACAGGGCGCCGACGTGCACTATCACATCCTGAACCTGGGCCTGCGCGGCATGGAGCAGGCGGCGAAGGAAAAAGGCACCAAGGTGGTGGGCAGCTACACCAACCGTTGTGGCACCGACGCCCTGTACCCGGCCTACAGCATCACCGGCGTGGGCTACCAGGTGCAGTACGCGATCGACGAGAGCGTGAAGGGCAGCTGGAAAGCCGGCTACAAGCCCTTCGGCTTGGCCATGGGCCCCAAGGCTTCCGACATGGTGGTCTGCGGCGCCTCGCCCGATGTGACGAAGAAGCTCGAGGACATCAAGAAGGACATCCTCAGCGGCAAGATCAAGGTGCTGGAAGGCTGAACACCGATGCGCGACAAGCCAGACCCGGGTGCAGGTGCAGGCGGCATGATGGCGCAGGCCGATGCGCCGCTGCTGCGCATCGAAGGACTGTCCAAGCGCTTCGGCACGCTGCAGGCGCTGCAGGACGTCTCGCTCGAGCTCTGGCCGGGTGAGGTGCATTGCCTGCTGGGTGAAAACGGCGCGGGCAAGTCCACGCTGTGCAACCTGGTCTTCGGCGTGCACGCGCCCGACACCGGTGCCATGGCCTTCAATGGCCAGCCCTGGCGGCCTCGTTCGCCCGCCGAGGCGCTGGCGCGCGGCATTGCCATGGTGCACCAGCACTTCAGCCTGGTGCCCGACCTCAGCGTGGTCGACAACCTGCTGCTCGGCCAGGCCAGCGGCGTGCTCGACCGCAAGAGCTGGGCCGCGAAGCTCGACACCATGCGCGAGCGCTACGGCCTGGCGCTTGATCCCTGGGCGCTCATCCAGGACCTGTCCGTGGGCGAGCGCCAGCGCGTGGAGATCGTCAAGTGCCTGATCCGCGAGCCCCGCCTGCTGGTGCTGGACGAGCCCACCGCCGTGCTGCTGCCGGAAGAAATCGCGGCCTTGCTCGCGGTGTGCGAGCGCGTCGCCGCACAAGGCTGCGGCGTGGTGCTGGTGACGCACAAGCTCGCCGAAATCCGCCAGGTGGCCCGGCGCGCCACCGTGCTGCGCGGTGGCCGCGTGGCGGCACGCTCCGAAGCGCCCACGCAGGAGATCGACCTGCTGGTGCGCGCCATGATCCAGCGCGACCTGGCAGAACCCGCGGCGGCCACGCCTGCCGCACCAATGCCGGTGGCGACGGTGGAGGCGGGCAGCGCCGCGCCCGAACCCGCCCTGATGGCGGACGGCCTCTCCGTGCGCGATGCGGATGGCGTGCTGCGCCTGGACCGGTTCACCTTGATGGTCGCGCCGGGCGAGATCGTGGCGGTGGCGGGCGTGGAAGGCAATGGCCAGAGCGAGCTGGGCGCGGTGCTCTCGGGCATGCTCGCGCCCACCGAAGGCCGCTTCTTTCTCGACGGCACCGAGATGACCGGCCGCCCGCCCCGCGTGCTCACGCAGGCGGGCTGCGGTGTGGTGCCGGAAGACCGGCATGCGCTCGCCTGCGTCACCGGCATGAGCGTGGCGGAGAACATGATGCTGGACCGCCTGCACCGCTTCCGCCGCTTCGGCCTGCTGGACCGCGCCGCGATGAAGTCCGCCGCGCAGGAACTCATGACCCGTTTCGACGTGCGCGCCGCGAGCCCGGACGTGGCCTTTGGCGGCCTCTCCGGGGGGAACCAGCAGAAGGCCGTGCTCGCGCGCGAACTCACGCTCGACCCCCTTCGTTTCCTGCTCGCCGCGCAACCCACGCGCGGCCTGGACGTGGGCGCGGTCGAAGCCATCTACAACCACATCCGTTCGGCCGCCGCGCGAGGCGTGGGCGTGCTGCTGATCTCGTCCGAGCTCGACGAGCTGCTGTCCGTGGCGCACCGCGTGGTCGTGCTGTACCGCGGCCGCGTCATGGGCATCTGCCGGGCCGATCGCAATGAACGCCAACGCATCGGCGCCTGGATGGCCGGTCAACAGGAGCACACCGCATGAGCGCCTTGACGCTGTCCTGGAAAACACTGAGGCCCGGGCCCGCGCTGTGGGTGTCGCTCGCCGCGGTGGCGGGTTCGCTGGCCGCGGGCACGGCCATGGTGGCGCTGATGGGCGTGCCCGTGGGCGAGGCCATTGCGGCATTCGCCGACGGCGCCTGGGGCTCGCCCTACGCGCTGGCCGCCTCGATCAACCGCGCGCTGGTGCTCATGCTGGTGGGCCTGGGCTTCGTGCTCGCCGAACGCGCCAGCCTCACCAACGTGGGGGGCGAAGGCCAGATCGCGGTGGGCGGCATCGCCGCCACCGCGCTGTGCCTCTGGCCGCCCGTGGCCTCGCTGCCGTTCGGGCTGACCTTCATCGTGCCGATGCTCGGGGCCTGCCTCGCGGGTGCCTTCTGGGGCGGCATCGCAGGCGTGCTCAAGGTGAAGGCCGGCACGAACGAGGTGATCGCCACGCTGCTGCTCTCGTTCATCGCGATCTGGATGGTCTACGGCAGCGTGCAGTCCGAAAACCTGCTGCGCCGGCCGATGACGACCTCGGCCACGCTGCCCGAGTCGCTGGAGATTCCCGCCGCCACGCAGTTGCCGCTGCTGCTGGGCGATGCGTCGGTGCCACTGCACGCGGGCCTGCCCATCGGGCTGGTGCTGGCGGTGGTGGTGGCCGTGGTGCTGGGCCTGACCGTGCTGGGCCTCAAGCTGCGGGCCGCCGGGCTCAACCCGCGCGCGGCGCGGCGCGCCGGCATGGCGATCGACCGGCTCAGCATCGGCGTGCTGTGCGCCGCGGGCGCGCTGGGTGGGCTGGCCGGTGCCTGCATGCTGCAGGGCGAGCAGTACACGCTCAAGGCCGGGTTCTCTTCCGGTTATGGCTTCGACGGCCTCGTGGTGGGCCTGCTGGCGCGCGGCTCCGTCACCGGCGTGATCGCAGGCTCGCTGCTGTTCGGCTTCCTGCGCTCGGGTGGCATCAACATGGAAATGGTGGCGCAGGTGCCCACCGCCCTGGTGGTGGTGATCCAGGGCCTGATCATCGTCACGCTGGCAGGCGCCGCGCTGACCATTCAACGCATGGAAGGGCGTCACGCATGATCGAACCCGAACTCGCCGCCGTCTTCGTCGGCTCCACCGTCCGCCTGGCGGCACCGCTGCTGCTCGCCGCCACCGGCGAGCTGGTGAGCGAACGCGCCGGCGTGCTCAACATGAGCGTGGAAGGGATGATGCTCACCGGCGCCTTCGCGGGCGCCGTGGGCTCCTGGGCCACCGGCTCGCCGGTGATGGGCCTCGCGCTGGGCGTGCTGTGCGTGCTGCCCGTGGCCTGGCTGCAGGCCTTCCTCAGCATCACGCTGCGCGCCAACCAGATCGTCACCGGCATCGGCATCAACATCCTGGTGCTCGGTGCCACCACGCTCGGCTACCGTGCGCTCTTCGGCAGCCGTTCGCGCGCGGAGATTCCCGGCCTGGAAAAGTGGGCGCCGCCCGGCCTGGCCGACCTGCCCTGGGTGGGCGAACACGTGTTCCACCAGACCTGGCTGCTGTACGCCGCGCTGGTGCTGATCGTGGTCGTGGCCTGGGTCATGCGCGCCACCTCGCTGGGCCTGGCCATCCACTCCGCCGGCACCGCACCGCAGGCGGCCGCGAACTCGGGCCTGCCGGTGAACCGCATCCGCTATGGCGCAGTGCTGTTCACGGGCTTCATGTCGGCGCTGGCCGGCTGCTTCCTGTCCATCGGCGACATCCACACCTTCACCGAAGGCATGACCAGCGGCGCGGGCTACCTGGCGATTGCGGCGGTGATCTTCGGCAACTGGCGGCTCGGCCGCACGCTGCTGGCCTGCGTGCTGTTCGGCGCCGCGACCGCCCTGCAGTTCCAGCTCCCGGCCATGGGCGTGCACATTCCCAATGCGCTGCTGATCATGCTGCCCTACGTGCTCGCCCTGCTCGCGGTCGGCGGCCTCGTGGGCCGGCAGATCGCGCCGGCCGCGCTCACCCAACCCTACAAAGGCCACTGAATGGAACCCAAGGACGTGCTGGACTGCGTGACCGCCACCGCGCGCATCGTCGGCATCCCGCTGGATGCGGCGCAGGCCGAACGCGTGGCCACGCACCTGCAGCGCACCGCCGCCATGGCCGCGCTGCTCGACGCCTTCCCGTTGCACGACGAGGACGAACCCGCCGAGATCTATTGCCCCGCCCCTTTCTCCCAGGCGACCGACTGACATGCCCATGCCCCCCAACCTCAGCCAGACCGCGCAGGCCGTGGCCAGCGGCCAGCAGAGCGCGGCCGACGCGCTGGAAGCCTGCATCGCCCGCATTGAAGCCACCGACGCGCGCGTGAACGCCTTCACCGGCACGCGCTTCGAGGCGGCGCGCGCGCAGGCCGCGCGGGTCGATGCCCAACGCGCCCGGGGCGAACCGCTCGGCCCGCTGGCCGGCGTGCCGTTCGCGGTGAAGAACCTGTTCGACATCGAAGGCGAAGTGACGCTGGCCGGCTCCAAGGTGAACCGCACCAACCCGCCCGCCAGCGCCGACGCCGTGCTGGTGCAGCGCCTGCAGGCCGCTGGCGCGGTGCTGGTCGGCTCGCTCAACATGGACGAGTACGCCTACGGCTTCACCACCGAGAACACGCACTACGGCGCCTGCCACAACCCGCACCGGCCCGGCCACACGGCCGGCGGTTCATCGGGCGGCTCGGGCGCGGCGGTGGCGGCGGGCCAGGTCCCGCTCACGCTGGGCTCGGACACCAACGGTTCGATCCGCGTGCCCTCGTCCTTCTGTGGCGTGTGGGGCTTGAAGCCCACCTTCGGGCGGCTCTCGCGGCGCGGCAGCTACCCCTTCGTCGCCAGCATCGACCACCTCGGCCCCTTCGCCGACGACCTCGCCGGGCTGGCCCTGGCCTATGACGCCCTGCAAGGCCCCGACCCGCTGGACCCGGGCTGTTTTGCCACCGCCGTGCAACCGGTCGTGCGCTCACTGCCGCAAGGCGTGCAGGGTTTGCGCGTGGGCGTGCTCGGCGGCTACTTCGTGGAACACGCCAGCGCACCGGCGCGCGAAGCGGTCGCGCAGGCCGCCGCCGCGCTCGGCGCCAGTGCCACGGTGGAATGGCCCGACGCCGCGCAGGCCCGCGCGGCGGCCTTCATCACCAGCGCCAGCGAAGGCGGCGCATTGCACCTGCAACGCCTGCGCACCCGGGCCGCCGACTTCGAACCGCTCTCGGTGGACCGCTTCATCTCCGGTGCGCTGCAACCCGCCGCCTGGTACGTGCGCGCGCAACGTTTCCGCCGCGTCTACCGCGACAAGGTCAACGCGCTGTTCCGCGACTGGGACGTGCTGCTCGCGCCCGCCACACCGGTGGCCGCGCCCGCGATCGGCGCCGAGTGGATCCACATCAACGGCCAGGCCTTCCCCTGCCGCCCGTCCATCGGGCTGCTCACACAACCCATTTCGTTCGCGGGCTGCCCGGTGGTGGCCGCGCCGATGTGGCCCGATGGCACCGACGGCCTGCCCATCGGCGTGCAGGTCATTGCGGCGCCGTGGCGCGAAGACCTCGCGCTGCGCGCGGGCTGGGCGCTGGCGCAGGCCGGCGTGGCATACCTGAAGGAAACCTCCCTGTGATCGACGTGAACCTGCCCGACGTGCTGGCCGAAGTGACCACCGCGTTCGAACGCTACGAAGTGGCCCTCGTGAAAAACGATGTGGCCGTGCTCGACGAGCTCTTCTGGAACAGCCCGCACACGCTGCGCTACGGCGCCACCGAAAACCTCTACGGCTTCGACGAGATCCGCGCCTTCCGCGCCGGCCGCCCCTCGGCGGGCCTGGCGCGCACGCTGGGCCGCACCGTCATCACCACCTTTGGCCGCGACTTCGCGACCGCCAACACCGAGTTCCACCGCGCCCAGAGCGACCGCATCGGGCGCCAGAGCCAGACCTGGGTGCGCACGCCCGAAGGCTGGCGCGTGGTGGCCGCCCACGTGAGCCTGATGGCCTGAGGTGTGCAATGCAGCTCCCTGCCCTGCCCTTCCCCTACGAATTTGACGTGGCGCACACCGCGCTCGTCATCATCGACATGCAGCGCGACTTCATCGAACCCGGCGGGTTCGGCGAGACGCTGGGCAATGACGTGGCGCTGCTCGCGGCCATCGTGCCGGCGTGCCAGGCCGCGCTGGGTGCGTGGCGCCGTGCGGGCGGCATGGTGGTGCACACGCGCGAGGCCCACGCGCCCGACCTCTCCGACTGCCCGCCGGCCAAGCGCCTGCGCGGCAACCCCAGCCTGCGCATCGGCGACGTGGGGCCGATGGGCCGCATCCTGGTGGCCGGCGAGCCGGGCAACCAGATCATTCCCGCGCTCTCGCCCGTGGCCGGCGAGACCGTGATCGACAAGCCGGGCAAGGGCATGTTCTACGGCACGCCGCTGCACGCGCAGCTGCAGCAGGCCGGCATCACCCACCTGCTCTTCATGGGCGTGACCACCGAGGTCTGCGTGCAGACCAGCATGCGCGAGGCCAACGACCGCGGTTACGACTGCCTGCTGCTGGAAGACTGCACCGAGAGCTACTTTCCGCACTTCAAGGCGGCGGCGGTGGAGATGATCCGGGCGCAGGGCGCCATCGTCGGCTGGACGGCGACCAGCGGGCAACTGATCGCTGCCCTGAAAGCGGCCTGATAGAGTTTCCCCGTGCCCACCACCACACCCCGCCGTCCAGTGAAAGCGCCGCTCGCCCCGGTGCACCGCTCGCGCGCCAGCGAGGTGTACGAACAGCTCAAGCGCGACATTGCCGAGTTCCGCATGGTGCCGGGCGACCGTTTCAGCGAACACGAGCTGTGCCACCGCCTGGAGGTGTCGCGCACACCGGTGCGGCAGGCGCTGACCCGGCTGCAGCAGGAAGGCCTGGTGGAGGTGATGTTCCGCAGCGGCTGGCGCGTGCTGCCGTTCGACTTCGACAAGTTCGACCAGCTCTACGACCTGCGCATGGTGCTGGAAACCACTGCCGTGCAGCGCCTGTGCCTGCAGGACGTGGACACCTCGGGCCCGGCGCTGCAGGTGCTGAAGGACCGCTGGCTGGTGCCGGTGGCCGAACGCAGCAGCGACGCCGTGCAGGTGGCCGAGTGGGACGAGGATTTCCATGAAGCCATCGTGCGCGCGGCGGGCAACGCGGAGATGGCGCGCGTGCACCACGAGCTGACCGAACGCATCCGCATCATCCGCCGGCTCGATTTCCTCAAGCAGGTGCGCATCGACGCCACCTACGACGAACACGCCAAGATCCTGCGCGCCATCCTCGCGCGCAAGGCCGACCGCGCCGACCTGCTGATGCGCTCGCACATCGAGGCCAGCCAGGTCGAGGTGCGCAAGATCACCCTGCACCAGGTGTTCATGGCGCGGCAGGTGGCACCGGCCGCCTAGGCCGGAGGCGTCCTACAGACCACCCCGCAGAAATACGGGAAACTCGCCGAAATTCCCTGGCGTCACGACCTGCCATCCATCCAGGATGGACGGGCGCAGTGCGCTCTTGCATGGTGGATCGTCAATGGAAGCTGCGAAACCCGCACCCGCCTTTCTGTCCGGTGGCGGCCAGATGGCCGAGCTCATCGCCCGTCACGACTGGTCGTCCACCTCGCTGGGCGCGATTGACCGCTGGCCACCGCATGTGCAGGTGGCCACCGCGATGATGCTGCGTTCCCAGGTGCCGATCGTGATGCTGTGGGGCGAGCTCGGCTTCATGGTCTACAACGACGCGTATTCCCGCTTCGCGGGCCTGCGCCATCCCCGGTTGCTGGGCTCAGAGGTGCGGCAGGGCTGGCCCGAGGTGGCGGACTTCAACGACCAGGTCATGAAGGTGTGCCTGGCGGGCGGCAACCTGCGGTTCGAGGACCAGGAACTCGTGCTGCACCGGCAGGACCGGGCCGAGTCGGCGTGGATGAACCTGGACTACTCCCCGATGCTGGATCTGGAAGGCCGCCCGGCCGGGGTGATGGCGATCGTGGTGGAGACCACGGACAAGGTGCTGGCCCTGCGCAAGGTCAACAGCGAGCGCGAACGCATGTCACAGCTGTTCGGGCAGGCGCCCTCGTTCATGACCATGCTGAGGGGCAGGACGCACGTCATCGAACTCGCCAACCCCAACTACCTCAAGCTCGTGGGGCACCGCAACGTGATCGGCAAGACGGTCGCCGAGGCGCTGCCGGACGCAGTGGAGCAGGGCTACCTCAAACTGCTGGACGACGTGTATGCCAGCGGCCAGGCGTTTTCCGCCCGCAGCTCGCGCTATGCGGTGCAGGCCGAAGAGGACGAGCCGCCCAACACGCGCTACCTCGATTTCGTCTTCCAGCCCCTGCGCAACGAGTCCGGCCAGGTCGACGGCATCTTTGTGGAAGGCATCGATGTCACCGACCGGGTGCTGGCCGAGCGCAAGCGCGATCTGCTGGCCACGCTGGGCGAGCGCCTGAGCGGTTCGGCCACCCCGGCCGAACTGGCCTACCTGGCGTCGGCCATTCTTGGCGAGGCCCTCGACGCCAGCCGCGTCGGCATCGGCCGCCTGAACATGGACAGCGGCACGGTGCAGATCGAGCGCGACTGGACGGCACCCGGTGCGGAATCCCTGTCGGGCACGGTGGTGCTGCACGCACTCGGCGTGTCGCCCGCCGAGCTCCGGCAAGGCGAACTGATGGTGGTGCCCGACCTGCGGCTGGACCCGCGCACGGCGCCGCCTGCCCTTGCGCTGGAGGCCCGTGCGGTGCGCGCGCTGGTGTACGCGCCGATCATGGAGAACGGGGAACCGGTGGCCCTGTTCTTCGTGCACGCCGACCAGGTGCGCTCCTGGGAGCCCGAGGAACTGTCGTTGATTGACGAAGTGGGGCAGCGCGCTCGGATGTTCATCGAGCGGGCCCGCGGGCTCATCGACCTGCGCGAGGCCAACGAAAACCTGGAGCAGAAGGTCGCGGAACGCACGGCCGAGCTGATGGAGATCGAGTCGCACTTCCGGCAGTCGCAGAAGATGGAGGCGATCGGCCAGCTGACCGGCGGGCTTGCCCACGACTTCAACAACCTGCTGGGCACCATCAGCAACAGCCTGCAGATCCTCAAGATGCGGCTTGCACAGGGCCGTTCGGACGGGCTCGAACGCTACATCGGCATGAGCGAGGACTCGATCCGCCGGGCCGCCGCGCTCACCCACCGCCTGCTCGCCTTCGCCCGGCGGCAGACGCTGGACCCGAAGCCGATCGACGCCAACCGCCTGGTGCAGGGCATGGAAGAGATGATCCGCCGGACCATGGGGCCGCTGATCGACATCGAGGTGGTGGGCGCGGGTGGCCTCTGGTTCACGCGGGCCGATGCGTCGCAGCTGGAAAACTCGCTGCTGAACCTGTGCATCAACGCGCGCGACGCGATGCCCGCGGGTGGCCGGCTGACCATCGAGACCGCGAACAAGTGGCTGGACGACCGCGCCGCCGGCGAGCGCAGCCTGCCGCCAGGGCAGTACGTGTCGCTGTGCGTGACCGACACCGGCACCGGCATGCCCGCGGAAATCATCGAACGGATCTTCGACCCCTTCTTCACCACCAAGCCGCTGGGCATGGGAACGGGCATGGGCCTGTCGATGGTCTATGGCTTCGTGCGCCAGTCGGGCGGGCAGGTGCGGGTCTATTCCGAAGTGGGCATGGGCACCACCATGTGCCTCTATCTGCCGCGGTATCTCGGGCCAGGCGCGGATGAAGAGGCGGTGCCGCAACCCGTGCCGCTGGAATCGGGCGACGGCGAAACCATTCTGGTGATCGAGGACGAATGGGGCATCCGCTCGACCATCGAGGAGGTGCTGACCGAGTCGGGCTACCGCGTGCTCACCGCCGACACCGGCCCCGCGGGCATGAAGGTGCTGGACAGCGATGTGCGCATCGATCTCCTCATCACCGACGTCGGCCTGCCCGGTGGCATGAACGGTCGGCAGGTGGCCGATGCCGCACGGATCCGGCGACCGGTGCTGAAGGTGCTGTTCATCACCGGCTACGCCGACAACGCCGCCGTGGGCAACGGGCACCTGGACCCGGGCATGGCGGTGCTCACGAAACCCTTCGAGATCACCGTGCTGTCCAGCCGGGTCAAGGCCCTCATCGGCTCTTCATGAGCCAAATACGAAGCTGTCCATCGACAGCACCCCGTGGGTGATGCCACCGTCGATCACCTCGGCCACGGTGCCTTCGCCGGCCGCACCCGCGGCCACCAGCAGCGGCAGGAAGTGTTCGGTGGTGGGGTGGGCGCGCTGCGCGTGGGGCGCGTCGTCGAGTGTCCGGCGCACGCGTTCGCTGTCGCCCTGTCGCACGGCTTCGCGCACCCAGGCCACGAACTCGGTGGCGTAGGCCTCTTCGTCGCCGTGGCCGGCGCGGAACTCGTAGAGGTTGTGCGTGAGGCTGCCCGAGCCGACCACCAGCACGCCTTCGTCGCGCAACGGTGCGAGCGCCTGGCCGAAAGCCCAGGCGCTCTTCGCATCCAGGCCCATGGGCAGTGACACCTGGAACACCGGCACGTCCGCGTCGGGGTACAGGTACAGCAGGGGCACCCAGGCACCGTGGTCCAGGCCGCGGTGTTCCTCGCCTTGCACCTGCCAGCCGGCCAGCCTGAGCACGTCCAGCGTGCGCTGCGCCAGCGTGGTGTGCCCGGCGGCGGGGTAGCCGATCTCATAGAGCGGTTGCGGGAAGCCGCCGAAGTCGTGGATGGTGGCTGGCTGCGCGGACAGGCCGACGCGGGCGCCGCGCGTCATCCAGTGCGGCGAGACGATCAGCACCGCGCGCGGCTTGGGCAGCGAACGGCCCAGGGCGTTCAGACGCGGGCCGGCCAGGCCGGGTTCCAGCGCGAAGGTGGGTGCGCCGTGGGAAACAAAAAGCGTGGGCAAGCGGTTCATGAGGTTCTCCTTCGTTCAACCGATGCCTGCACTCTAAAAGTTCCATATCCAGAGATAAACATGGTTCAATGAGACAAACTGTTCCTTCATCTGAAACAAATGGACCGATTCGAAGCGATGCGGGTGTTTGTGGCGGTGGTCGACGCGGGCAGCTTCGTGGGCGCGTCCGACGCGCTGCCCATGTCGCGCGCGGCGGTGTCGCGGCACGTGGCCGAACTGGAAGCGCACCTCGGCGTGCGCCTGCTCAACCGCACCACGCGGCGCCTGTCGCTCACACCCGAGGGCGAGGTGTTCCACCTGCGGTGCAAGGAGGTGCTGAGCACCGTGGACGAGGCCGAGGCGGAGATCACCTCGCGCAGCGGTGAAGCCGCCGGGCTGCTGCGCATCAACGCGCCCTTCACCTTCGGCCTGCTGCACCTCGCCCCGCTGTGGATGGCCTTCATGGACAGCCACCCGAAGGTGATGCTGGATGTGACGCTGTCGGACCGCGTGGTCGACCTGGTGGACGAGGGTGTCGACATGGCGGTGCGCATCGCCCGCCTGCCCGACTCCAGCCTGGTGAGCCGCCAGATCGCCAGAACGCGGCTGGTGCTGTGCGCGTCGCCCACCTACCTGCGCCGGCACGGCACGCCGCGGCACCCCGCCGAGCTCGCAAACCACCAGGTGGTCGCGTACAGCCTGTTCTCCATGGGCGACAACTGGGTGTTCACCGGGCCCGATGGCCCGGTCACGGTGAAGGTGGCGCCGCGCATGCGCAGCAACAACGGCGACACCTGCCGCCTCGCCGCGCTGCGCCACCAAGGCATCGTGCTGCAACCCACGTTCCTGGTCGGGCCCGATCTGCAGGCCGGCACGCTGGTGGAGCTGATGCCGTCGTTCCAGTCGATCGAACTCGGCGTGTACGTGGTCTACCCGTCGCGCAAGTTCATTGCAGCCAAGGTGCGCCTGATGATCGACTTTCTGGCCGAGGCGTTCAGCATGCAGGCCTGGCCGACGCAGCGTGCGCCGCGCCCCGCAGGGCGGCAGGGTCGCAAAGGGCCAAACAGCGCCTGAGAACGCTCAGGCTGCCTTCTTCTCCACCAGCAGCCCTGTGGACGTCGCCCTGGCCAGGCATTTTCCATCCAGGTCTTGCACCTCCGCTTCCAAGAAGGCCACGTTGCGCCCCCACTTCACCACCCGCGCGTGGACCACGTGGGGCGCCACCCCCACCCTGGCGAGAAAACTGACGTTGATGTCGAGGCTGGCAACAGCGCGTTCGTGGTCACGGGCGTACACGGCCCACGCCATGGCGCAGTCCAGCCAGGCCGTGACGATGCCCCCTTGCACGACTGTGCCGTTGGAGTGTGCGAACGCCGGCCGGGCCTGAAAGCGCACCTCGGCACCGCCTTCGGGGCTCAGGGACAGCGTTTTCTCGAACCCGATGCATTGCATGAGGGCAGAGGGAAAAATGGTTTCATCCCGGATCAGATCCATCGTCATTTCCCCACGAAAAGCGGTGCGCGCTTCTCGGCGAATGCGCGGCGCCCCTCGGCGTAGTCGGCACTGTTCAGGCACACGGCCCGGCCGCGCTGGATTTCATCTCGGGCACTGGCCGGGGCCGACTGCGACGCCAGGTGGATGGCGCGCTTGGCCAGCCGGATGGTCAAGGGCGCATTTGCCGCGATCTGTTGTGCCGTCTCCTCGACACGCGCGTCCAGCTCCGTCGATGGGAAGCTGCCGTGCACCAGACCGATCCGCTCGGCCTCGTGGCCATCAAACGTGCGCGCGGTGAAGAAGAGATCCGCGGTGCGCGGTGCGCCCAGCGTCTGCACCATGCGTTCGATGCCTTCGAACCCATAGCCCAGACCCAGGCGGGCCGCCGGCATGCGGAACTTCGCGTCGTGTGCCGCGTACCGAAGGTCGCAGTTCGTCACCAGACCCAGGCCGCCACCCATGCACACACCATGGATGGCCGCGATGACGGGGAAGGGACACGCCACCAACGCTGACTGTGCGGCGGCCACAGCATCGTCGTACGCGTCGCTGCCGGATTGCGCGGAGCGGTTGGTGTCGAATTCCGAAATGTCCGCACCCGAAATGAAGGCCTTGGGCCCTTCCCCGCGCAGCAGCAGGACGCGCGCCTCGGGGTCTGCGGCCACTTCCTGCACCATCGCAACGAAGTCCAGCCACATCTGCAAGGTCATGGCGTTGAATTTCTTCGGGTTGTCGAAACGCAACTCCGCAATAGGGCCGCGCCGTGCCCAGTGAACGCGCGGGCCCATCAGATCACCCCTTCCGCTTCGAGTTGACCAATCTCCTCGTCGCTGTAGCCCACCTCGCGAAGGATCTCGCCAGAGTGCTCGCCAATGCGCGGCGCGGACGACTGCAGCGTGGCGGGCGTGCGCTCCAGCACCACCGGCTGCGAGATGACGCGGATCGTGGTGCCATCGGCCCGCACAACGGGTGCGGACACGCCCAGGTGC
>JAESFZ010000341.1_pt1 | contig 19989 bp, 18 predicted proteins | sample 9269561 | NCBI WGS metagenome assembly JAESFZ01 (sample SAMN14515552, study PRJNA621657) | algae metagenome | isolation source: Tildeniella nuda ZEHNDER 1965/U140 and co-occurring heterotrophs from wet... | place: Switzerland: Stansstaad, Zurih | collected 1965-01-01
GACGAATGATCCCCCGCTTCGAAAGAGGCGGGGGATTTTTCATGTCCTCACCAGGTGTCGATGTTCGACCGCTTCTTGTGCTCGTTGCGTGGCCGCGACGCGGCGCCGAGCAGCGCGGTCGCGATCCAGCGCCGTGAATCGGCGGGATCGATGACCTCGTCGACTTCGAAGTAGGTGGCGGTGCTGAGCGCCTTGCCGCGCGCATAGGCCGCCGCCACCATCTTGTCGAACAGGGCGCGCCGCTCGGCCGGATCGGTGATGGCTTCCAGTTCCTTGCGGTAGCCCAGCTTGACCGCGCCCTCCAGTCCCATGCCGCCGAACTCGCCGGTCGGCCAGCTGAGCGCAAAGGTGGGGGCGTGGAACGAGCCGCCGGCCATCGCCTGGGCGCCGAGCCCATAGGCTTTGCGCAGCACGATGGTGCCGAACGGCACCGTGAGGTTGGCGCCGGTCACGAACAGGCGGGAGCAATGGCGGACCAGGGCGGTCTTCTCGACCTCCGGCCCCACCATCATGCCGGGCGTATCGCACAGGAACAGGATCGGGATGTCGAAGGCGTCGCAGAGCTGCAGGAAGCGCGCGGCCTTGTCCGAGCCGTCCGAGTCGATGGCGCCGGCAAGATGGGTCGGATTGTTGGCGACGATGCCGAGCGGCTTGCCCTCGATGCGGGCGAAGGCCGTCACCATGCCCGGCCCGAAGGCGCGGCGGATCTCCAGCACCGAGCCCTCGTCGCACAGCGTCGCGATCACGTCGCGCACGTCGTAGACGCGCAACCGGTTCTCCGGAATGACACGGCGCAGCAGCCGCTGGTCGGCGGCCCGCCATTCCGGCAGCGCGCCCTGGAAGTAGGACAGGTACTGCTTGGCGACCGCAACCGCCTCGGCTTCGTCCTCGACCGCGATGTCGACGACGCCGTTGGGCACCTGCACGCTCATCGGTCCCACTTCCTCGGGCGAGAAGACGCCGAGATTACCGCCCTCGATCATGGCCGGACCGCCCATGCCGATCGACGAGTTCTTCGTGGCGATCACCACATCGCAGCAGCCGAGGATGGCGGCATTGCCGGCAAAGCAACGGCCGGAGTTTATGCCGACCAGGGGTGCCACGCCGCTCAAGCGCCCAAAGATGTGGAAAGCCATGGTGTTGAGACCGGCGACCGACTGCACGTCGATGTCGCCCGGCCGACCACCGCCACCCTCGGTGAAGAACACCAGGGGAATGCGCTGCTTCTCCACGATCTCGAACAGGCGATCCTTCTTATGATGGTTGTTCTTGCCCTGGGTGCCGGCCAGCACGGTGTAATCGTAGTGTGCGACGGCGACGCGGCTCCGCTCCGGCCCGAACAGCGCGCCGTTGACCCGGCCGATGCCGGTGATCAACCCGTCGGCCGGTGTCTTCTCGATCAGATCCTCGATCGTGCGCCGTGTGCGCTGGCTGGCGATGGCGAAGGCGCCGTATTCGACAAAGCTGCCGGGATCGACCAGATCGTCCAGATTCTGCCGCGCGGTGCGCTGGTTGGTCTTGCGCCGGCGCGCCACCGCGTCGGGCCGCTTCTCGTCGAGCGTCGTCGCGCGGCGTTCGAAATACTCCGCAAGGTCGGGACGGATACAATCGAGGTCGATCTTCTCCTCGGCCGCCGTCCCCCTCACTTCGACATCGGCCTCCTCGACGAACAGCAGCGCATGGCCCTCGTAGATCGTCTCGCCGGCCTCGACCGCGATCCGCCGCACATAGCCGCGCGCCGGGCTCTTGATCTCGTGCTGCATCTTCATGGCGTCCATGATCAGCAGGGCCTGGCCAGCCGCCACGGCATCGCCCTCGGCCACGGCGATGCTGACGATCGTGCCCTGCATCGGCGCCTGAACCGGCACGGTGCCCTCGGGTGCGTCGACTGAGGTCTCCGGCGCGGTCTGCTGCACCGCCTTGCCGAAACTCAGCACCGCCAGCGGATCCACGGCATCGACGCGCGCCCCGGCCTGCCGCCCGCCCGCCGCGGCTGCCGCCACCACTGGGAAATAGAGCCCCGACTGCGTCTGGGCCGCCGCCTCGACCAGTGCCCCGGCATGTTCATCGACGAAGCGCGTGTGGACACGGTCGGCACGGAAATCGGGATGGGCGAGCAGCGCCCGCAGGAACGCGATATTCGAGGGGGCACCCTCCAGCCTGAATGCCGCCAGTGCCCGCTCGGCGCGCGCCAATGCGTCGCCGAATTCCGGTGACGGCGCATGCACGATCACCTTGGCCAGCAGCGAGTCGAAATTAGGATTCGTGCGGTAGCCCGCATACCCATAGGTGTCGACGCGCACCCCAGGTCCCGACGGCGGCTCGAACACGGTGAGCGTGCCGCCGCCCGGCTTGGCCGAACCATCCGCTGTCATGGTCTCCATGTTGATCCGCAGCTGGATGGCATGGCCGCGCGGCGCGAGGCCTGTCACGCCGGCCTCGTCGAGCGAGGCACCGGCTGCCAGCCGCAGCTGCGCCTTGACCAGGTCGACGCCCCACACTTCCTCGGTCACCGTGTGCTCGACCTGCAGGCGCGGATTGGCCTCGATGAAGCAGAAGGAATCCTTCGCCGCATCGTCGACCAGGAATTCGAAGGTGCCCAGGCTCCTGTAGTTCACGGCCTTGGCCATGGTGACTGCTGACTCGACGATCTTCCGCCGCATGTCGTCGGCCAGGTTGGGACTTGGCGCCAGCTCGACGATCTTCTGGCTGCGGCGCTGGATCGTGCATTCGCGCTCGCCCAGGGCCACGATGCCCCCCGCGCTGTCGCCCACGATCTGGACCTCGATGTGGCGGGCCTTGGCGATCAGGCGTTCGGCATAGAGATCGCCGTTGCCGAACGCGGCCTTGGCCTCGGACGCGGCGCGCGTGAAGGCGTCCGCTATGTCGCCCTCGGCGGTCACGATGCGCATGCCTCGCCCGCCGCCGCCCGCGATCGCCTTGATGACGATGCCCGACTTGCCATGCTTGGCGAAGAACGCCTTCACCCCCGCCAGGTCGGTCGCGCCGTCTGTACCCGACAGCACCGGCGCCCTGTTCTTGCCGGCATGCGCCCGGGCACGAGCCTTGTCGCCGAACAGCTCGAGCTGTTCCGGTGTCGGGCCGACGAAGACCAGGCCGGTGTCGGCACAGGCGCGCGCCAGGGCAGCATTCTCGGACAGGAAGCCGTAGCCGGGATGGAGACTGTCGCATCCCGCTGCACGGGCGGCCGCAATCACGCCCGCGATATCGAGATAGGCCGCCGCGCCGCGCCCGCTGAGCGCCCGGACCTCATCGACTCGCCGGACATGCAGGGAGGCCGCGTCGTCCTCGGAATGGATACCGACTGTGGCGATGCCGAGTTCGGCGGCGGCCTGGGCGATGCGGATGGCGATTTCGCCGCGATTGGCGATCAGGAGTTTCTTGAGCATGGCACCGACTATCGAGGTAAAATCGACCTATGTCGAAACGCCTGCTGATTGTGGCCCACGCCCCGTCGGAGAACACCCTCTCCCTGCGGGCCGCCGTCGAACGCGGCGCGCGGAGCGAAACGGGTCTCGACATCCGGGTCGTGGCGCCGCTGCAAGCCGGGCCCGATGACGTGCTGGCCGCCCAGGCGATCATCCTAGGGACGACCGAGAACCTGGGCTACATGAGCGGCGCGCTGAAGGACTTCTTCGATCGCAGCTACAACCCCTGCCTGGAGAAAACCCAGGGCCTGCCCTACGCGGTCTATATCCGCGCCGGCAGCGACGGCACGGGCACGCGCCGCGGCATCGAGACCATCACCACCGGCCTGCGATGGCGCGCCGTACAGGAACCGCTGATCTGCAAGGGTGCCTGGCAGCCCACCTTCGTCGAACAATGCGAGGAATTGGGGGCCGCCATGGCAGCGGGCCTCGCCGCCGGCATCTTCTGACCCGGCGAACTTCAATCAGCCTGCCGGCGGCCTGTTGACCGCCAACTGAGCGGCGAACGCACGCTTGTACGCGGGCCGCGCTTCGCCGCGGGCCACATAGGCGGAGAGGTTCGGATATTCGTCCAGCAAACCCGACGCTCTCAACCTGAGCAGCACCGACACCATCATCAGGTCGCCCGCACTGAACGCACCGTCGAGCCAGTCGTTATCGCCGAGGCGACGGGAAAGTTGGCCCAGCCGGCCACGGATGCGATCCCTGACCAGAGGCATGCGTTGCGCGGACCAGGACTTGTCGCTCTCAACAAGTGCTGCGGTTTGGAGTTCAAGGATTGGCGGCTCCACCGTGCTGAGCGCGGCAAACATCCATGTGATCGCGCGCGCCCGGCCATTGGCATCGTCTGGCAGCAAGCCCGCATATCGCTGGGCGACTTGGAACACGATAGCCCCCGTCTCGAACAAGCCGAGATCGCCTTCCTCGTAGGTCGGAATCTGCCCGAAGGGATGTAGCGCCAGATGTGCCGGTTCCTTCATCGCGTCGAACGACACAAGGCGAACCTTGTAAGGCTGGCCCACTTCCTCCAGCGCCCACCGAACGCGCGTATCACGCGCCAGTCCCCTGCCGCCATCGGGTGATCGTTCAAAGGCGGTAATGGTGATGGTCATCGTGCGCCTCCTCGCCGGTCGACAAGCGCTGCCCCTAGTGCGCGGTCCAGCCACCATCGACGACGAGGCCTGCACCCGTCATGAAGCTCGCATCGTCGGATGCCAGGAACACGATGCCCTTGGCGATGTCGGCAGCGACACCCAGCCGACCTATGGGATGGAGGCCCAGCGTGGCCTGGCGCGCCTTCTCCGTATCGTTCGTGCCCTGCTGCTGGGCGCGCATCACGAAGGTCTTCTCGCCCATGTCGGTCTCGATCAGGCCGGGATGGATGGAGTTGACCCGGATGCCGTAGCCTTTGCGGCCGAACTCCAGCGCCGTCGACTTGGTGAAAAGCGTCACGCCGCCCTTGGTCAAGGAATAGAGCGGGTCGAGCTGCGAGCCCACCAGGCCCGCGATCGAGGCAAGATTGACGATGTTGCCCTTGGTCTTCTTGAGGTACGGCAGCGCCGCGCGAGTGCCCAGCACGACGCCGGTCAGGTTCACGGCGACCAGCTTGTGCCAGTCGTCGAGCGAGGCCTCCTCGACGCCCTTGCCATTGAAGATGCCGGCGTTGTTCACCAAGACGTCGATCCTGCCGAATCTCTTGGCCGTAGCGTCCATCGCCTCGGCCCAGCTCGCCTCGCTGGTGACATCGAGATGCACATAGATAGCGCTCTCGCCGATCTCCTTCGCCGTCTGCCGTCCGCGTTCGTCGAGTACATCGCCGATCGCCACTTTGGCGCCTGCGCTCACCATCAGTTTCGCCGTCTCCGCTCCGATGCCGCGCGCCGCGCCTGACAGAAAGGCAACCTTGCCGTCCAGCCTGTTCATGTGTTTCTCCCGGTTTCTCTCGATTTGCGCCTGCTCTGTTTGCAGCTATGCTGCTGCCAGAACAAGAAAAGAAGATAGGGAGGGCCGCCAGGCATGCGCCAGGGTCGGCTGATCGCGACGGGTGCGATGCTGGCGTTCTGCCTCTTCGCACTCTGGCAGTCTTTGCTGCTGTCGTTGACGGACCGCCTGGGCCCTGGCCCGGGCTTCTTTCCGTTCTGGCTGGCGCTGATCGGAGCGGTGCTTGCCGTCGCACTTCTCATCACGATGATTCGCGAGCCAAAGGACCCGGCCGGCGGCGACGTCCGAATTTTACCGCATGGACCTGGCGGACTGCGCTGGCTGGCCGTTGTGGGACTGCTGGCGGCAGTTACCATGGCGATGGAGCTCATCGGCTTCCGATTGGCGATGCTGATTTTCAATGCCGCCCTGGTGATTGCGCTGGGCGAACGGCGTTGGTGGGTGATTGCCGTTTTCGCTTTCATCGGCAGCTTTGGCGTCTACTACGTCTTCACGACATGGCTGGATGTGCTTCTGCCGACCGGATCTCTGGGGGTCTAGGCGATGGAATCTCTCGGCTATCTGCTCCAGGGCTTCTCGGCGGCGCTTTCCGTCAACTACCTGCTCTATGCCTTCGCCGGTTGCTTTTTGGGTACGCTGATCGGCTTGCTGCCCGGACTGGGGCCGGCGGCCGGCACGGCCATCCTGATCCCGCTCACCTTCAGCCTCGACGCCACCGGCGCCATCATCATGCTCTGCGCCATTTATTATGGCGCCATGTACGGCGGCACGATCACCTCGGTGCTGATCAACGTGCCGGGCGAGGCGGCATCGGTCGTGACCTGCATCGACGGCCATCAAATGGCGCGTCAGGGTCGGGCCGGATCGGCACTGGGCATCGCCGCCATCGGCTCGTTCGTTGGTGGAACGATCGCGACGGTGGCGCTCGTCGTCGTTGCAATGCCGCTCGCGTCGCTGGCGTTGAAGTTCGGGCCGGCCGAGTTCTTCGCCCTCATGGTCGCGGGCCTCTGCCTGGTCGTGGGCCTGGCTGGCAACAACATGATGGCGGCGCTCCTGATGACGGTAATCGGCTTGCTGTTCGCCATGATCGGTGTCGATCCAGTGCGAGGCGCGCCGCGCTTCACCTTCGGTGTCGAGGAACTCTATGACGGCATCGGCTTCATACCGGTGGTGATGGGTCTGTTCGGCGTGGCCGAGCTTCTGCTGGCGGCAGAGAAACGCCAGACCCACATGGTCGAAGCCGAGCTGAAGTCGTGGATGCCGACAGGCGCGGAGTGCCGCCAGTCCGCTGGAGCGATCGGCCGCGGTACCGTCGTCGGCTTCGTGCTCGGCCTGATCCCGGGCGTCGGCGCGATCGTTCCGACTTTCATGGCCTATGTGATCGAGAAGCGCGTGTCGAAGACGCCGGAGCGCTTCGGCAAAGGGGCGATCGAGGGCGTCGCGTCGGCCGAGACCGCGAACAACGCCTATGCCAACGCCTCGATGGTGCCACTGCTGGCGCTCGGCATCCCGAGTTCGCCCACCATCGCGGTGCTGATGGGCGCCTTTATCGTCAATGGCATCACGCCGGGCCCGTTCCTGTTCAAGGAGCAGCCACTGCTGGTCTGGACGGTGATCGCGAGTTTTTTCATCGGCAACGTGCTGTTGTTGATCCTCAACCTGCCGCTGGTTGGCTTGTGGGCCAAGCTGCTCAAGATTCCCTTCAGCTACATGTGCACGGGCGTCCTGATCTTCTGCGTGATCGGTGCCTATGGCCTGAAGCAGAGCCTGTTCGATGTCTGGGTCATGCTGGGCTTCGGCATCCTGGGTTACCTGCTGCGCAAACTCGACTTTCCGATCGCGCCCGCCATCCTTGCACTGATCCTGGGTCCGATGATGGAGAGATCGCTCCGAACGACGCTCGAGATCTCGGGCGGCAGTTTCGCGATCTTTCTCGACCGTCCGGTGGCGCTTGCCCTGCTGGCCGTACCACTGATCGTCATCGGCTTTCTGATGTTCAAGCCCCGCTCGCTGGCCCCGCTCCGGGAAAGCGACGTCGAATAAGTCAAAGGGAGGAAAGAATGCTCATCCGTCGTCGTACCCTGCTTGCCGCCTCGGCGGCCGCCACTGTCGCAACCCCCGCCCTGGCGCAGAACTACCCGCGCCGCGCCGTACAATTGGTCGTCGCCTTTCCGCCCGGCGGCAGCACCGATGTCGGCGCCCGCATCCTGGCCGCCGCCGCCGAAAAGGATCTCGGCCAGACGATCACCGTGGTCAACAAGGCCGGCGCCGGCGGCCAGATCGGCTTCACCGAAGTCGCCCGTGCCAAGCCCGACGGCTACACCCTGGGCTTTCTCAATCTGCCCGCCGTGAACACCATCATCCTCGATCCCGAGCGAAAGGCAGCGTTCAACGTCGACAGCTTCATCCCGATCGTGAATCAGGTGCTCGATCCCGGCCTGATCTGGGTCAAGGGCGACAGTCCCTACAAGACCCTGGCTGACCTCGTAGACGCAGCCAGGAAGTCGCCGGGCAAGATCAGCGCCTGCACCACCGGCATCCTGAGCGACGACCATCTCGCCATCCTGATGGTGCAGGAAGCCGCCAAGTGCGAGTTCCGCATCGTCCACTTCGACGGTGGGGCGCAGCAGATCACCGGCGTGCTGGGCGGCCATGTCGACTGCGCGTTCGACAATGTCGGCGGTGTCTTCAAGCGCGTGCTCTCGGGCGAGGTCCGCGGCCTTGCCGTGACCGACGTCGAGCGCTCCAAATTCCTGCCGAACGTGCCCTGCACCAAGGAACTGGGGATGGGCACGGTTATCTCCTCCTCGACCCGCGGCGTCGGCGCGCCCAAGGGCACGCCCGCCGACATCGTCAAGGTGATCGAGACCGCTTTCGTGAAGGCGATCAACAGCGCCGAAATGAGGGAGAAGATGGATGCGGTCGGCCTCGCGCTGAAGCCGATGGTCGGCGCCGAGTACGCCAAGTACTACGCCGACACCCAGGCCCAGGCGAAGAAGTACACGGAGTGGGCGCTCAAGCAGCGCTAGCGCTGCCTAAGCGCCGGCCGGCGGCGGCGTCTGTCGTCAGACGCGGGAGCCCGCCGAAGCTGACGCGCTAAGTGCGCGTCAGCTTGTTGAACGGCACGTCCTTGTCGACGCGGATGTCGGCCGGAAGCCCGAGCACACGCTCGGCCACGATATTGCGCAGGATCTCGTCGGTGCCGCCGGCGATGCGGAAGCCGGCGCCGGCGATCCATTGCGCCTGGAAGCCCGCGGCGAAGGGCACGTCTTCCTTCATGACGCCGGCATGTCCCATCAACTCCATGGCGAAGGCGCCCAGGTCCTGCATCTTGGGCGCCGCCACGATCTTGATGATCGAGGATTCCGGTCCCGGCGTCTGGCCCTTGGAGAGCGCCGTCAGCGTGCGGTAGCGGGTGAGCTTCAGCCCCTGCTGCTGGACGTACCATTCGGCAATCTTGCCGCGGACCTGCTGATTGCGGATGGCGGGACCATCCTCGAGGTCGGTGTCGCGCGCCAGCTCCATCAACTCGTCGATGTCGAGGCCGCCGGACGGCAGGCCGACCGCGAGGCGCTCGTTCATCAGCGTGGTGAGGGCGGCTTTCCAGCCCTCGCCGACCTTGCCCAGGCGCTGGCTGTCGGGAATGCGCACGTCGGTGAAGAATACCTCGTTGAAGTTGGCGCCGCCCGACATCTGCTTGATCGGCCGCACTTCCACGCCGGGAGTCTTCATGTCGAGGAAGAACATGGTGAGACCGGCGTGCTTGGGCACGTTCGGGTCGGTGCGGGTGATGACGATGCCGAAGTCGCAATAGTGCGCGCCCGAGGTCCAGACCTTCTGGCCGTTGATGATCCAGTCGTCGCCGTCACGCTCCGCCCTGGTGCGGATACCGGCCACGTCGGACCCGGCGGCGGGCTCGGAAAAGAGCTGGCACCAGACTTCCTGGCCGTGCAGCGCAGGCTTCACATAGCGGGCAAGCTGCTCGGGCTTGGCATAGGCCATCATGGTGGGGATGCACATGCCGAGGCCGATATCGAAGAAGCCGAGGGGGACGAGATAGTCGGCCTCCTCCTGCTGGTAGATCACCTGCAGGATCGGCGAAGCGCCACGGCCACCGAACTCCTTGGGCCAGGTCATGCGGGCGTAGCCGGCCTTGGCCTTCTTGTCCTGCCACTCCTTGGCTTTGGCGAGCAGGCCGGGATCATCGTTGCGTGCGCGGAAGCTCTTCGAATCGTCGCTCTTGCGCGTGGCGTTGGCATCGAGCCAGGTCCGGACTTCCTTGCGAAAGGCGGCTTCCTCCGGGGTGTCGTTGAAATCCATGTTCCTGCCCTCCCCTAGGCCGCGTTCTTCTGTTCGAGACGGCTCACCAGCTTGTCCTTCCACGCCATCGGCCCGCCAATCGAGAGCGCCATCAGGCGCGAGCGGCGATAATGGAACTGCGTGTCGGCCTCCCAGGTGAAGCCGATGCCGCCATGGGTCTGGATGTTCTCCTTGGCGGCGAAATCGTAGGCATCGGTGGCGGCAATACGCGCCGCCGCGGCGGCGAGCCCGAGATCGGCGCCGCCCTCGGTCAGCATCATGGCGCCGTAGTAGGCGTTGGACCGCGCCAGCTCGAGCTTGACGTAGCAGTCGGCGAGCTTGTGCTTGATCGCCTGGTAGGAACCGATGGCGCGGCCGAAGGCCTGGCGCTGCAGTGCGTAATCGCGCGCCATCCACATCGCGGCTTCGGCGCCGCCGACCTGGGCGAAGGCGAAATAGACCGCCGCCGCGTCGTAGAGCTTCTCGAGCGTCTGCCAGCCCTCGCCCTCGGCGCCCAGCAGCTCGGCCGTGGCGTCGGTGAAGGTGAGCTCGGCGTGCTTGCGGGCGGGATCGATGGTGTCGATGCGCTTGCGGGCGACGGCAGCCTGCCTGAGGTCGACGACGACCAGCGACACCGCGCGATCGCCTGTTCCGCCTGTATTGGCGAGGACGATTGCGAAGGTCGCGGCCTCGCCATCGGTCACCGGCACCTTCTTGCCGTTGAGGCGGCCGTTGCCGAAGGTCGTGCGGATACTGCGCGGCTTGGGTGGCTGCGGGCCCTCGGCGATGGCCAAGGTGCCGATCGCCTGGCCGGACGCCAGCTCGGTCAGCCATTTCTTCTTCTGCGCCTCTGAGCCCGCGAGCTTCAGCGCCTCGGTCGCCAGCACGACGGAAGTGTCGAACGGCACAGGTGCCGCCGCACGGCCGATCTCCTCGGCCACGACGCAGACCTCGAGCGGCGACAGACCCGATCCGCCGTAGGCCTCGGGGATGCCGATGCCGGGCACGCCGAGATCGACGAGGCCCTTCCAGACGTCGTCGGCATGGGTTTCGTTGCCGTCGAGCACGCGCCGGACGACCTTGGTCGGGCACTTGTCGGCGAGGAATTTGCGAACCTGCTCCTTGAGCAGTTTCTGATCGTCGGAAAAATCGAAGTTCATGATGGCGCGAGCCTAGCAAGGCTTGCCGGTTCGGGGAACGGTTCTAGGTTTCGTCAGGCGGGCTGGCGAATATGCTAGGCTGTGGCCATGGACACACCGCAAATCACGGACTGGCACGCCCACGTCTACTTCGATCCGGCCTCGCGCGACGCCGCCTGGGCGCTGCGCGAGCGCATCGAAAAAGCCTTCCCCATCGAGATGGGCCGCTTCCACGAAAAGCCGGTCGGCCCGCATCCACGCTTCAGCTATCAAGTTGCGTTCAGGAACGACCAGCTAGCGCCGCTGCTGTCGTGGCTCACGCTCAACCGCGGCGATCTCACGGTGTTCATTCATCCCAACACCGGGCACGATCTCGAAGACCATCGCGACCGCGCGATCTGGATGGGCCAGCAGGTGCCGCTGATCCTCGACATCTTCAAGAAGAAGGACTGACTCCATGGATTCGTTGTTGCCGCTCGCCAAGAAAGTCGGCGAGAAACTGAAAGCCCGCAAGGAAACGATCGGCGTGTCGGAATCCTCGGCCGGCGGACTCATCTCCGCCGTGCTGCTCGCAGTGCCTGGCGCCTCGGCCTATTTCATGGGCGGCGCCGTGGTCTATACGCGCCCGGCGGGTGACGCTTTCCTCGCGGTGCCGCGTGAAAAGCGCGCCGGCGTGCGCTCCTCGTCGGAGCCATGGGCGCTGCTGGCGGCCGAACATGTGCGCGAGCGGCTGAAGACGACCTGGGGGCTGGCGGAGACCGGCGCTTCAGGCCCCACGGGTAATTCCTACGGCGATCCCGCCGGCCATACCTGCGTGGCCGTGGTCGGCCCCAAGGGAAGCATCGCGCGCACCTTGCGCACCGGCTCGGCGGACCGCGTCGCCAACATGCGCGCCTTCGCCGCCGAAGCCCTCAAGCTAATGGACGAGCAGCTCAGCTAGCCGCGCGCGTCGGCCGTCCACCGGCGGTCATGCCGCCGTCGATCACCAGCTCCTGGCCGGTCATGTAGTTGGCGGCCTCGGTGCAGAGGAACAGCACGCCGTTGGCGATATCCTGCGCCTCGCCGACGCGCGGCAGCGGAACGGACTGCGCGGCGCGTTCGAGCGGATCGATCGGGGCGTTGCGGCGGTTGCCCTCGGCACCGGTCGGGATCTTGCCCCAGATCGGCGTGGCGATGATGCCGGGATGCACGGAGTTGCAGCGGATGTTGTCGTGGGCGTGCTCGAGCGCCACCGACTTGGCGAGCAGCCGCACGCCGCCCTTGGTCGCCGAATAGGCGGCCAGGCCGGGCGCACCCCGCAGGCCCGCAACCGACGACATCAACACGATCGAGCCGCTGCCCGCACGCTTCATCGCCGGGATGGCATGCTTGATCGAAAGGAAGACGCCGTCGAGATTGATCGCCTGCTGGCGCTGCCAGTCAGCGAGCGTCATCTCGGCGATCGGCGCCATGATGCCGATCCCGGCATTGGCCACCATGATGTCGAGCCGGCCAAACCGCCTCTCGGCCTCTGCGATAACGCCGGGCCAGCCGGCCTCGTCGCGCACGTCGTGCTTCAGCCAGGCCGCCTTGCCGCCCGCCTTCGGCCGAGCGCATTGTCGATGTCGGTGAGGAGGACCGCCGCGCCCTCGCGCGCCAGCGTTTCAGCACAGGCCTCGCCAATGCCGGAGGCGCCACCGGTGACGATGGCGACCTTGCCCGCGACCTGTCCCATTGGGGTCTCAGCGCCCCTTCCAGTTGCCGGGACGCTTCTCGGCATAGGACTTCACGCCCTCCTTGAAGTCCTCGGTCTTGCGCGTCCAGTCCTGCTCGGTGAGTTCACGCTCGGTGGCGATCTCGGCGCCATCGGCGAAGCCGCGGCGCATGGTCTCGCGAGTCGACATCACGGCAAGCGGCGCGCTCTCGGCGATCTCCTTGGCGAGATCGATCGCGGCCTTGCGCACGTCGGCCAACGGCACCAGCACATCCGCCATGCCCCAGGCGACGGCTTCCTCGCCGCCAATGCGACGGCCCGTATAGAACATCAGGTTCGCCTTCTGCTGGCCGATCAGGCGCGGCAGCGTGTAGGTGAGCGAGAAGCCGGGATGGAAGCCCAGCCGCGTGAAGTTGGCGGCGAAACGGCCCTCGGCGCAGGTGACGCGGAAGTCCGGCATCAGGGCAAGGCCGAGGCCACCGCCGATCGCCGGTCCCTGGATCGCGCCCACGCTCGGCTTCTTGGCGCGGAAAAGGCGGGTCGCCTCCTTGTAGAGATGCTTGCCGCTCTCGGCCGCGCCGGTCTGCGGACGATTGGCGAAATCGGCGCCGGCACAGAACGACTTGCCCTGCGCGCAGAGCACATAGGCACGGATGTTATTGTCCCGGTCGAACGCCTCGAAAGCATCGGCGATCTGGTTGATCAGCGAATTGTCGAAGAAATTGTGCGGCGGACGCTGGATCTCGACGATGCCAACGGCGCCGTCGGTGCTGATGCCGATGTCCTTGGTGGCGCTCATACGTTTTCTCCCGGGTTAAAACTGTCTAGCTTGGGCGCGATATTGCCCCGCCCGTGGGGCATCCGTCGATATGGGAGGACAAAGAATGTCGCAAAGCGAACAGCGCGCACTCGTACTGGGCGGCGGCACCATGGGTGTCGGCATCATTGCGATGTTCCTGGGCGGCGGCTGGAAGGTCGACGTGGTCTCGCGCTCGGCCTCGACGCGCAATGGATTGCCGGCGGCCACGGCCAAGGCGCTGGCGGCGATGGGCAAGCCCGCCGACACGTCCGGCCTCGCCACCTATGCGACATTGCCCGAAGCGCCGTGGCCCAAGATCGACCTGGTCGTCGAAACCGTGACCGAAGATCTGGCGCTAAAACAGCAGATCTTCGCCGACATGGAGAGGCTCGCGCGACCCGACTGCGCGCTCACCTCGAATTCCTCGAGCTTCCCGATCAGCGAGATCGCCAAGGGGCTGAAGACACAGGGCCGCATGATGGGGCTGCACTTCTTCATGCCCGCCCACCTGATCCCCCTGGTCGAGGTGGTGCGCTCCGTCCACACCGACATTCCGACCGCGGAAAAAGTCGGCACGATCATGAGCGCGCTCGGCAAGCGGCCGGTGCAGGTGAAGAAGGACGTGATCGGCTTCCTCGGCAACCGCATCCAGGGCGCCTTGATGCGCGAGGCGCTGTGGCTGATCGAACAGGGCGTCGCGAGCCCCGAGGACATCGACGCCACCGTGCGGCTGTCGTTCGGCTTCCGTTACGCCGCCGCCGGCCCGATCATGCAGAAGGAGCATTCGGGCTGGGACACGACCTGCGCGGTCGCCAAGATCATCTGGCCCGACCTCAACAATGCCGACGGTCCGCCACCCGTGCTTCAGCGCAACGTCGACGAGGGCCGCATCGGCTTCAAGACCAAGGCCGGGTTCTTTCCGTGGAACGACGAGTCCATAGCAAAAGAGCGCGCCCGATATGAGCGCGCTCTTCGCAAGTGTCTCGAAATCTTCCGTGAGGAAGGAATTGTCTAGCTAGGCTGCACGACCCCGGCCACCGAAGCGGCGGGCGCCGCCGTTCGAACGGGGGCGGTCACCCTGGGGACGATCGCCTTGCGGGCGGTCGCCGCGCGGCGGGCCATTAGGACGATCGCCGAACGAGCGCGGACGGTCGCCTTGCGGACGATCACCCTGGGGGCGGTCGCCTTGCGGCCGATCACCATGCGGGCGCTCGAAGCGGGGACGATCGCCGTGCGGGCGATCGCCATGAGGACGGTCGCCGCGCGGCGGGCCATTCGGACGATCGCCGAACGAGCGCGGACGGTCGCCCTGCGGACGATCACCCTGAGGACGGTCACCTTGAGGACGATCACCCTGCGGACGATCGCGGAAATCACCCCGCGACCACTGGCGCTCGCCTTGCGGGCGATCACCCTGGGGGCGGTCACCATGAGGACGATCACCGTGAGGACGATCACCGTGCGGGCGCGGGCCACGCGGCGGACCGTTGGGACGATCGCCAAACGACCGCGGGCGGTCGCCGAAGGAACGCGGACGGCCGGGACCACCCGGACCGCGGCCGCGCGGACGCTCGTCGCGGCCGCGTTCGTCACGGTCATCGCGATCGTCGCGGGTGCGCGCCACCACCGGCATCACCGGCATGTCCTCGTTGGCCGGAGTCGCCACGACGGCGATCGGCTGACGGGTGAGCTTCTCGATGCTGCGCAGCTGGCCGCGCTCGCTCGAGTCGCAGAACGACACGGCGATGCCCGAGGCGCCGGCGCGCGCTGTGCGGCCGATGCGATGGACGTAGCTCTCGGCGTCGGCCGGCAGCTCGTAGTTGATGACGTGGGTCACGCCCTGCACATCGATGCCGCGCGAGGCGAGATCGGTGGCAACCAGCACGCGGGCCTTGCCGCGGCTGAAATTGTCGAGCGCCTTCTGGCGGGCGTTCTGGCTCTTGTTGCCGTGGATTGCCTCGGAGCGCACGCCGCGGTCCTCGAGCGCCTCGGCGACGCGGTTGGCGCCGCGCTTGGTGCGGGTGAACACGATCACGCGCTCGAGCGCGGCATCGGACAGCAGATGGCTCAGCAGCTGGCGCTTGCTGGAAGCGTTCACGTAGTAGACGCGCTGCTCGATCTTCTCGATCGGCTTGCCCTGGGCCGCGATCTCGACCTTCTCGGGATTCCTCAGGATCTCCGAGGAGAGCTTGGCGATGTCGCTCGGCATGGTGGCCGAGAACAGCAGCGTCTGGCGGTTCTTGGAGACCGAGCTGGCGATGCGGCGGACGTCGCGGATGAAGCCCATGTCGAACATGCGATCGGCTTCGTCGAGCACGAAGAAGGTGACGTTGCCGAGCTTCACGTTGCCGCGCTCGACGAGGTCGAGCAGACGGCCGGGAGTCGCGATCAGGATGTCGACGCCGCGCGCCAGCGTCTCGATCTGGCGGCCGTAGCCCAGACCACCGACGACGGTGCACAGGCGCAGGCCGAGGCCGCGACCGTAGGTGTCGAAGCTGCGCGCGATCTGCACGGCAAGCTCGCGGGTCGGCGCCAGCACGAGCGCACGCGGGCTCTTCGGCTGGGCGCGCTCGCCGGAAGCGGCAAGCAGCTGGAGGACTGGCAGCGCGAAAGCCGCCGTCTTGCCGGTGCCGGTCTGGGCGATGCCCAGCACGTCGCGGCCCTGGAGCAGCGCCGGAATGGTGCGTGCCTGGATCGGCGTGGGGGTGGTGTACTTGGCTCCGTGCAGGGCACGCAGCAGCGGCTCGGACAGGCCGAGATCCGCAAACGAAACTTCACTCACTGAAAATAGTCCTTCTCGCCGCCCACCGTGCCTTTCGGGCACGCGTATGTAGGGCGGCTTTTGGCCCGTTCCCGCGCGCGGCTGGGACGGCTCTTGCTTTGGGGATTGTCTCGGGATGAAGCGCCGTCACAAGAAATGGGGCGCGTCGCGCGATCGCGAGAAACCTTGATCAGCCCACGAAGCAGCGGGCTGGCGGGGTTATGATGGTGCGGCGCAGCGAAGTCAAGTGGCGAAACTGTGGCATGGCCAGCGCCCAGAGGCAGCCATAGGATCGGTTCGATCAAAACGCAGAGGAAAGTGGCCAGATGGAATTCGGCGTTCTCTTCACCTCGCATCCCAATCCGAAGGAAGAACCCTACCCCCATCGCGAGGTACACCAGCGCACGACCGAGGAGATCCTCGAGGCCGAGCGGCTGGGCTACGACACCGCCTGGATCGCCGAGCATCATTTCTCGACCGGCTACGGCATCATGCCGGATTGCTTCGCCTACATGGCCTATCTCGCGGCCAAGACGAGCCGCATCAAGCTCGCCGCCGGCGTGATCACGCTGCCGCTCTACGACCCGATCCGCGTCGTCGAGAACACCAGCTTCGTCGACATTCTATCCAACGGCCGCGTCATGCTGGGCATCGGCTCGGGCTACCGGCCCTACGAATTCGTGGGGCTGGGCAAGGATTTCGACGGCCGCCGCGACATGGTCGAGGAGGCGGTCGGCCTGATGTTCGATGCCTTCCACCGCCGGCGCTACGACCACAAGGGCAAGTATTTCAGCGGCACCGTGGCCGAACCCTACGAGATGCTGCCGCAGCCGATGCAGATGCCGCACCCGCCGCTGTTCATGGCCGGCGGCACCGATCGCTCGATCGGCTACTGCGGCCGCAACGGCTTCGGCCTCATGCTCTCGACCTTGCCCGGTGTCGAGACGCTGGCGGCGCAGACGTCGCTCTACAAGCGCGAGCTGGCCAAAGCCTCGGCCGAGCGTTCCAGGAATCCGGCGGCTGGCCAGATCGACATCGCGCGCTGGGTATACATCGCCGACACCGACGCCCAGGCCCGCGCCGATACCGAGGAGGCGATCGTGCGTCACATCGCGCATTTCGGCGGTACCGGCACGGCGGGCTACCTCGGGTCGGTGTCCGAGAAAGGCAACGCGCTCACCTATGATGACCTGCTCAACACCACGCTGCTGCATGGCTCGGCAGAAACGGTGATCGCGCGCTTGCGCGAAATGCAGGCGCGTACCGGCATGACCTCGCTGCTGCTGCACTACCCTCCCTACTACGGGCGCGAGAAGACCATGAATAGTCTGAAGCTCTTCGCCGAACGCGTGATCCCGGCCTTCCGTCCCCCGGCGCACCGCGTCGCCGCCGCCGCGGAATGAGACCAGCCGCGGCGCGCAACAACACCTCGCTCGGCGCCCTCTACACCATGCTCGCCATGCTGGGCTTCGCCAGCATGGACGCCATCTCCAAGTGGCTGGTCGCCGACTACGCGATCGGCCAGATGATGTGGATCCGCTATGGCATCTTCTGCCTCTTCGCCTGGTTCGTCGTTCGCCGCCGCGGCCTGCTGACGGCGGCGCGCACGCAGCGTCCCTGGCTGCAGGGTGGCCGGGCGCTGCTGGCGGTGGTGGAAAGCGCCGTCTTCGTCCTGGCCTTCCTCTATCTGCCGCTGGCCGACACCCATGCCGTCGCCGCCACCTCACCGCTGATCGTGATCGCGCTGGGCGCTCTCTTCCTCGGCGAGCGCGCCGGCCTCGCCCGCTGGCTGGCCGTGGCCGTGGCCTTCGTCGGCATGCTGATGATCGTGCGCCCCGGCCTGCGGGCCTTCGACTGGCCGATGCTGTTGCCGCTGCTCGGCGCCCTGCTGTGGGCCGCCTATCAGGTGCTGGTGCGGCTCTGTTCGCGCACCGATTCGCCGGACACGACCCTGGTGTGGTCGGCTTTCGTGGCCTTCGGTGCCACCACCCTGGTCGGGCCGTGGCAATGGCTGTGGCCGGATGTCCAGGGCTGGGCCCTGCTGATCGCCGTCGCCCTGCTGGGCGCGCTCGCGCACTACGCGCTGATCAAGGCGCTCGACTATGCCGAAGCCGGCGCGGTGCAGCCGTATAGCTACACGCTCCTGGTCTGGGCCGCCGTCCTGGGCGCCCTCGTCTTCGGCGACATTCCCGATCATTGGACGCTCGCGGGCGCGGCCATCATTGTCGCGAGCGGCCTCTACACCTGGCATCACGACCGCCGCGCGGCGCGGCCCTAGCAAAGCGACAAGATCCGGTCTCCAAACACCACCAGAGGCCACGGCTCCCGCAAAGGCCCTATTCCTTGTGATGTCGGCCTGACTTTGGCAATAAGTTACCTTCCCCAGCGCAGCGACGATTTCTCATTGGCGATGCGGTTGGGATATTGATATGGCTCCTCCCAAGGACCACTTTGTCCCCTACCGGACACTCCCTCCCGGGGCTCCGGAGCGCCGCCGCACCTTTGTTTCCGCCGGCTTGTCCAGCTGACCGCCAACACCGGTACGTCTTCACCCTGCGCCAGGTCCGCCTGCGCGCGACAAGTCGATTGGACCGGTAGTTTCATGGACGGCGACCTCAGCGCACTACGCGGCAGCCAGCTCACGCTGGTGCCGACGCCGACGCGCAACTCCAGCCTGCCCTTCCGCCGCGGTGGCTTCGCCAGCCTGTGCGAGGCCCTCGACTACGCAGCCCGGGGCGAGACCGGTCTCAACTTCTTCGAGGCGCGCGGCCGGCTGCTCGGCAGCCTGCCCTATCGCGATCTCCAGGCACAGGCCCACACCTTCGCGCGTCGCCTGATCGGCGCCGGTATCGCGCGTGGCGAGCGCCTGCTGATCGTCGCCGATACCTGGCCGGGCTTCTGCGTCGCCTTCTTTGGCGCCCAGTACGCGGGCGTCCTGCCCGTGCCGGTGTCCGTCCCGGTCGGCCTCGGCGCCAAGTCGAGCTACATTGAACAGCTCAGCCGGCAGATTGCGGCCTCGGGTGCCATCGGTGTCGTCGCTCCCGACGAGCTTGCGGCCTATGCCGTGACCGCTGCACAGGGCACCACCGCCCGCCTCGCCGGCTCGATGGCGATATTCGAGGCCCTGCCCGAGCCTGCGGTCGAACTGCGCCCGCTGCTGGCCACGGAGCAGTGCTACGTGCAGTTCTCCTCGGGCAGCACGCGTGCGCCGATGGGGATCGACATCCGTCAGGACCGGCTGATGGCCAACATCGACGGCTCGATCACGCGGCAGGAGCTCAACGAGGACGATGCCGGCGTGAGCTGGCTGCCGCTCTATCACGACATGGGGTTGATCGGCTTCATCCTGGCGCCGATGTGCGCGCAGCGCAGCGTCGATCTCCTGGCGCCGCGCGACTTTGCGCGCCGTCCGACGCAGTGGCTGTCGCTGATCTCGCGCCGCCGCGCCACCATCACCTACAGCCCGAGCTTCGGCTACGACCTCGTCGCGCGCCGCGCGCAGACGCAGATGCCGGCCGGCCTCGACCTGTCGTGCCTGAAACTGGCCGGCATCGGCGCCGACCTGATCCAGGCGCCGGTGCTGCAGCGCTTTGCCGACACTTTTGCCACCGTGGGCTTCGATGCCCGCGCCTTCATGCCGAGCTACGGAATGGCCGAGCTTTGCGTCGGCCTGAGCTTCGGCCCCCGCTTCGGCGGCTTCAGGATAGACACCGTCGGCAAGCGCGACTTCGTCTCCTGCGGTCGGCCCATGGACGGCCATCGCGTCGAGATCCGCAACGAGAGCGGCGCTCCGCTGCCGGACGGCCAAGTCGGCCGTCTGTTCGTCGAGGGACCGAGCGTCATGCCGGGATACATCGACGAGCCCGAGGCAACGGCGCGCGTCCTCAGGAACGGCTGGCTCGATACCG
>JAESFZ010000342.1_pt1 | contig 19696 bp, 13 predicted proteins | sample 9269561 | NCBI WGS metagenome assembly JAESFZ01 (sample SAMN14515552, study PRJNA621657) | algae metagenome | isolation source: Tildeniella nuda ZEHNDER 1965/U140 and co-occurring heterotrophs from wet... | place: Switzerland: Stansstaad, Zurih | collected 1965-01-01
CCGCCGCGGCCAAGGAAGCGCCCGGGGTGATCGCGGTCTTCACCTGGGAGGATATGGCCAGGGAAGGCTGCGGCGACTTCTCCTTCCCGGCGATGTTCCCCAATGCCGATGGCAGCAAGCCCGAGATGACGCCGCGCCGCTCGCTGGCGCACGAAGCCGTGCGCCACGTCGGCGAGGCTGTGGTGGCGATCGTGGCCGAGACAAGGGAGCTGGCCCAGGATGCCGCCGAGCTGGTCGAGGTCGAATACGACCAGTTGCCGTCCGTGACCGAGATCGAGGATGCGCTGAAGCCAGGTGCGGCCCAGGTCTGGAAGGGCGCGCCGGGCAATGTCGCGGGCTTCAACCGTTTCGGCGATGCCGCCAAGTCGGACGCGGCCTTCCAGCAGGCTGCCCACGTCGTGTCGCTCGACATCATGCATCAGCGGCTGATCGTGAATGCCATGGAGCCACGGGCGGTGATGGCCGAATGGGACGGCGACCGGCTGGTCGTCCATATCGGCAGCCAGAACCCCTCGGTCACGCGCGACACGCTGGCCGACGTGATCCTGAAGATGCCCAAGGAAAAGGTGCGCGTCCTGGTGCGCGACATCGGCGGCGGCTTCGGCATGAAAGTCGGCATCCAGCCGGACGAGTCGGTGACGGTATGGGCGGCCAAGGTCCTGAAGCGCCCGGTGAAGTGGCGCGCCGAGCGTGGTGAAGAGTTCGCCGCCACCACCGCCGGCCGCGACCAGTTCCACAAGGCGTCGCTGGCATTGGACCAGGACGGCAGGATCCTGGCGTTGCGGATGGAGGCGTTCGCCAACATCGGCGCCTATCCTTCGCGAGCCGGCGTGGTCATCCCGCTGTTCGTCGGCCCCAAGGTCACGACCGGCACCTACGACATTCCTGTCATCGATCTCAAGATCACCTGCGTGATCACCAACACGGCTACCATCGGCGCCTATCGCGGCGCCGGACGGCCGGAATGCCTGCTCAACCTCGAGCGGCTGATGGACACCGCGTCGCGCCAGATCGGCATCGATCCGGCCGAACTGCGGCGGCGCAACTTCGTAAAACCCTCGCAGATGCCCTACACCACGGCGATGGGCGAGAAATACGATTCGGGCGACTTCAACCTGTTCCTCACCAAGACGCTGGAGGCCTCCGACTGGGCGGGCTTCGCGGCGCGCAAGGACGAAGCCGAGAAGCGCGGCAAGCTCTACGGGCGCGGCCTCGCCTCTTATGTGGAATGGACCAGCGCCAACGTCATGAACGAGATGGCGCACTATGAAGTGAAGGCCGACGGCAAGGTCGTGATCTGGATGGGCACTCAGGGCATGGGGCAGGGGCTGCAGACCAGCTTCACCCAGCTCGCGTCGGAACTGCTGGGGATCGACGCCTCCCAGATCGAGATCGCCATGGGCGATTCGGATCGCGTCGGCGGCGTCGGCTCGATGGGCTCGCGTTCGGCCTATATCGGCGGCTCGGCCGTGCTGTCGGGCAGCGAAAAGCTGGTGGCCAAGGGCAAGGACCTTGCTGCCGATGCACTCGAGGCCAGCGCCGCGGACATCGTCTATGCCGCCGGCAAATTCACCATTGCCGGCACGGATCGTGGCATTGGCCTCGGCGAACTCGCCGCCAAGCAGCCCGACAAGCGCATCTATATCGAGAATGTGAACACGGTGGACGGCATCGCCTGGCCGAACGGCGCCCATGTCGGCGAGGTCGAGATCGATCCCGACACCGGCCAGGTCGAGCTCAAGCGCTACACGACGGTTGACGACGTCGGCAAGCCGCTGCACCGGCCTATCGTCTTCGGGCAGATCCACGGCGGCTGTGCCCAGGGCATCGGCCAGGCACTGCTCGAGGAGAATGTCTACGACCGCGCTTCCGGCCAGCTCATCACCGGCTCGTTCATGGACTACGCCATGCCGCGGGCCGATACGTTTCCGAACTTCAACAACACGCTCGACGACAGCGTGCCGGCCAAGACCAATCCGATCGGTGCCAAGGGCGTGGGCGAGTCGGGCACGGTAGGTTCGACACCCACCGTGATGAATGCGATCATGGACGCGCTGTGGCCGCTCGGTGTGCGCAGCATCCAGATGCCGGCGACACCGCACCGTGTCTGGCAGGCGCTCCGCAGCGCCAAAGGCAATGCCGGGGGCAACGTCAAAGGGTGACGGGTAGGCGATGAAGCAGCGCATCTTCGGCTGGGTATCGGCCGTCATCGGCATCGTCTTCGCCCTAGCCCTGGTCGAGGTGACGGCGATCGTCTGGCTGTACCTCGAGGATGGCCGCTACACCCCTGCAGCCCAGCTCTATGAGCGGACACAGAACACCTACGTCCGCGATTCGACCAAGGGATCGTCGTGCCGCTACGTGGACACGCTTTTCCCGCATCCGTACGTCGCCTTCGTGCACCACGCCAACCCGCCGTGCGGCATACCCTGGGTCAACAATGTCGGCCTGTTCGGCGACGACTACACCGTCACGAAACGGACCGACCGCTACGTTGTCCTGCTGACCGGCGGATCGGTGGCCTCTCAGCTCGGCCAGAACGGCAAGCCGCCGGCGCCGCGCTACTTCGAGGAAGAGCTGAACGCCAAGTACGTCAGCCCCAACGGCAAGCCGTTTCTGGTGCTGAACGGTGGCGATGGGGCGTGGAAGCAACCGCAGTCGTTCATCCTGTTCTCCCTCTACGCAACATCGGTCGATGCCGTCGTGACGCTCGACGGCTTCAACGAGCACTATTTCTTCTGGCCGGGCGCCCAGGAGCGGCTCGAGCGGCCGCTCAGCAACTTCATCGACGTCAATCCGTTCGTCGCCGACGAGAATTTCGGCGATGCCGCGATCGGCTGGGTGATGGGCCGGCTGGCCGGAACCCTCGCCCTAAATCCCATCCTCGGGCAGTCGCATGCCGCCTACATGGTGATCCGTGGCATCGAGGCCGCCGCCAAGGGCAAGGACAGCTTCAAGTCCAACAAGAAGACGACCTTGAACGGCATGTTCTCCATGCCCGAGGACATCCGCCGCGACCACGAGCGCGCCTTTGCCGTCCAGCTCGGCCTCTATCAGAAGTATGTCCGCGGCATGGAAGCTGTTGCGCGCGAGAATGGCGTGAAGACCAGTTACTTCCTCCAGCCGTCCCCGGCGTGGGGCAAGGTACTGACGGAGGAAGAAAAGCGCATCGTGGGCGATCTCTCCTACCGCGACCTCTACCGCAAGATCGTGGCCGGGATGATGACGCTCCGGGCCAGCAACCTGCCGATTTTCGACCTGGGCGACGTCTTCGCCGACGAGAAGGGCACGATCTACGCCGATCACATCCACTTCGAACGGGACGCCGGCGCCGAGAGCCGCGGCAACCGGCTGATCGCCGCCCGCATGGGGCAACTGCTGGCGGAAACCTGGGGCCTGCAGCGCAAGCCCTAGCGGTTGTTCACAAAGGTGGGAATTCCCCAAATTGTGACCGTTTTTTGTTGATTCAGTGCCGTTGTCGAGTTTCACTATCCGGGACGCATGTCAAAACAAACGGGCACTTAAGTGCCCGAAAAGCGTCGCTAGGGATGGAGTTGCTCATGACCGTTACACGTCGGCAATTCATGAAGGTAAGTGCGGCTGGACTGGCCGCGTCCTCCGTGGGTGCGTTGGGGTTCATTGGCGCGAGTGAAGGACTTGCGGCCGGCGTCCGGCCCTTCCGACTCGAAAAGGCAACCGAAACCCGCAACACCTGCCCGTACTGTGCGGTGGCGTGCGGCGTCCTCGTCTATTCGAAGAGCGACGGCGCGAAAGACGCCAAGCCGCAGGTCGTCCATATCGAGGGCGACTCGGACAATCCCATCAATCGCGGCACGCTCTGCGCGCGCGGCGCGGCATCCCTCGGCTTCCTGCACAGCCCGAATCGGCTGCAGTACCCGATGCACCGCAAGCCGGGCAGCGACAAGTTCGAGCGCGTCACCTGGGACTTCGCGATGGAGCGCATCGCCAAGCTGGCCAAGGAAGACCGCGACAAGAATTTCATCGCCAAGAATCGCGACGGGGTCACCGTCAACCGCTGGGTGAGCACGGGCTTCCTCGCCGGCTCTTCGTGCAGCAACGAGGCGGGCTATCTCACCTACAAGGCGATGCGATCTACCGGGATACTGGCGTTAGAGAACCAAGCACGAATTTGACACGGTCCTACGGTGGCCAGTCTTGGCCCCACATTCGGACGCGGTGCGATGACGAACAGCTGGAACGACATCAAGAACGCTGATGTCGTGCTGATCATGGGCGGCAATGCCGCCGAAGCCCATCCGTGCGGCTTCAAGTGGGTCACTGAAGCCAAGGCCAACAACGGCGCCAAGCTGATCGTGGTGGACCCGCGCTTCACGCGGTCGGCGGCGGTGTCGGATCTTTATGCGCCGATTCGGCCGGGCACCGATATCGCGTTCCTGTCCGGGATGATGCGTTACCTGCTGGGTAACGGCAAAATTCACCAAGAGTACGTCAAGGCGTTCACCAACGCCTCGTACATCATCAAGGAAGGCTTCAAGTTCGAGGACGGGCTGTTCACGGGCTATGACGAGTCTAAGAGGAGCTACGCCGACCGCTCGACCTGGGACTACGAGTTCGACGAGCAGGGCATGGCCAAGGTCGACGAGACCCTGCAGAACCCGCGCTGCGCGATCAACCTGCTGAAGGCCCATGTCGAGCGTTACACGCCCGAGATGGTCGAGCGCATCTGCGGCACGCCGAAAGCCAAGTTCCTGCAGGTCTGCGAGCTGATCGCCACGACGGCCAATGGCGAGCGCTCGATGACCTCGCTCTATGCGCTGGGCTGGACCCAGCACACGACGGGCGCGCAGAATATCCGCAGCATGGCCATGATCCAGCTCCTGCTGGGCAACATGGGTATCCCGGGCGGCGGCGTGAATGCGTTGCGCGGCCATTCCAATGTGCAGGGCATCACCGATTTCGCGCTGCTGTCGACCTCGACACCGGGTTACCTGGTGCTGCCGACGGAGCGGGAAGCCACCTACGCCGACTATATGAAGTCGCGCGCCTTCAAGCCGATCCGGCCCGGCCAGACCAGCTTCTGGCAGAACTACAACAAGTTCTTCGTCAGCCAGCAGAAGAGCCTGTTCGGTGCCGCGGCGACCAAGGACAACGACTGGGCCTACGACTATCTGCCCAAATTCGACACCAGCTACGATGTGCTGAAGATGGTCGACATGATGGCAGGCGGCCAGATGAACGGCCTGTTCTGCCAGGGTCTCAACCCCCTGATGGCCGCCCCCAACAAGGCCAAGGTCCAGAGCGGCCTTTCCAAGCTCAAGTGGCTGGTCATCATCGATCCGCTCGAGACCGAGACGGCGCGCTTCTGGGAGAACCACGGCGAATTCCACAACGCCGATCCCAAGGCGATCCAGACCGAGGTCTTCCAGCTTCCGGCCATGGCGTATGCCGAGGACGAGGGCAGCTTCACCAATTCCAGCCGCGTCATTCAGTGGCACTGGAAGGCGGTGGACGGGCCGGGCGAGTCGCGCAATGACATCCAGATCATCGCCGACCTGCACAGCCGCTTGCGCGCCCTCTACACGAAGGAAGGCGGCGCGTTCCCCGATCCCATCGTCAACACGACCTGGAACTACGCCAAGCCCGCACATCCGGAGCCGGTCGAGCTCCTGAAGGAGATCAACGGTTATGCGATCGAGGATCTGCCCGATCCTGCCGATCCCACCAAGACGCTGCTGAAGGCCGGCCAGCTGCTGCCGACCTTCGGGTTGATGCGCGACGATGGCAAGACCTCGGGTGGCAACTGGATTTACACCGGCGTCTACACAGAGGCCGGCAACATGTCGATGCGCCGCGACGCCAGCGACCCGACCGGCCTCGGCATCCATCCCAACTGGGGCTTCGCGTGGCCCGCCAACCGGCGTGTGCTCTACAACCGCGCCTCTGCCGATCCCGCCGGCAAGGCGTGGAGCGAGCGCAAGAAGTACATCACGTGGAACGGCTCGCGCTGGGTCGGCGGCGACGTGCCGGACTACGCGCCGACCGTGGCACCGGACAAGTCGGTCGGGCCGTTCATCATGAACCAGGAAGGCACGGCGCGGCTGTTCTCCCGCGGCGCCATGCCCGACGGCCCGTTCCCCGAGCACTACGAGCCGATGGACGCCTACATCGCCAATCCGCTGCATCCCAAGGTCACCACCAATCCGGTGGTCCGGGTGTTCGCGGCCGATGCCAAGTCGTTCGGAACGCCCGACAAGTTCCCGATCGTGGCGACCTCCTATCGCCTCGCCGAGCACTTCCACTACTGGACCAAGAACGTCCACGACAACGCCGTGGTCCAGCCGGAGATGTTCGTCGAGATGGGCGAGCGGCTGGCCAAGGCCAAGGGCATCAAGAACGGCGACTGGGTCGAAGTGTCGAGCCAGCGCGGCATGATCAAGGCCAAGGCCTCGGTCTCCAAACGCTTCCGGCCGATCACGGTCGACGGAAAGCCATGCGACGTGATCGGCCTGCCGATTCACTTCGGCTTCATCGGACTCACCCGGAAGTCCTACCCGCTCAATACGCTGACGCCGTCGGTCGGCGACGCCAGCGTGAATACGCCCGAGTACAAGGCGTTCCTGGTCGATGTGAAGAAAACCACGCCACCGGCTTCACAGCCGGCAACGGTTTAGGGGGAGGCTGACATGTCCGTCCTGCAATCCCTCGATCTCCGCCGCCGGTCCGCCTCCAGCGTGCCGCCGCTGCCGGCCGGCAAGCCCGCCGCAGTCGCCGTCGCCAAGCTGATCGACGTCAGCAAGTGCATCGGCTGCAAGGCCTGCCAGACCGCCTGCCTCGAGTGGAACCAGCTCGATCAGGCGATCGGCTACACCGATGGCACCTACAACAACCCGACCGACCTGACGCCCGCCTCGTGGACCGTGATGCGGTTCACGGAATACGAGCGCGGCGAGGACCTGGAATGGCTGATCCGCAAGGATGGCTGCATGCATTGCGACGACCCGGGCTGCCTGAAGGCCTGCCCGGCGCCGGGCGCCATCGTGCAGTACACCAACGGCATCGTCGACTTCATCTCGGACAACTGCATCGGCTGCGGCTACTGCGTGAAGGGCTGCCCCTTCAACATCCCGCGCATCTCGCAGGCCGACAGCAAGGCGTACAAGTGCACGCTCTGCTCCGACCGTGTCGTGGTGGGCCAGGCCCCGGCCTGCGCCAAGGCATGCCCGACGCAGGCGATCTATTTCGGCACCAAGGACGAGATGATCGCCCATGCCGGCAAGCGCATCGTCGACCTGAAGTCGCGCGGCTACCAGAACGCCGGCCTCTACAATCCGCCGGGCGTCAACGGCACGCATGTCATGTACGTGCTGCAGCACGCCGACAAGCCGTCGCTCTATGCCGGGTTGCCCGACAATCCGCGCATCAGTCCGCTCGTCGGCGTCTGGAAGGGCGTGATGAAGCCGCTGTCGCTGGCCGCGATCGCCTTCGCGGGCGCCTTCGGCCTGCTGCATTACGTCACCAAGGGCCCCAACGTGGTCTCCGATCACGATGAGCAGAAAGCCGCGGAATTGAGCGGGAGCGACAAGGCATGAGTGCCGAGACCAAGGCAGTCAGCCGCTACACCACTGCGGCCCGGATCAATCATTGGATCACCGCCGTATCGTTGATCCTGCTGGCGCTGAGCGGGATGGCGCTGTTCCATCCCTCGCTGTATTTCCTCACCTACCTGTTCGGCGGTGGCCAGCTCACGCGCATCATCCATCCGTGGATCGGCGTCGTGCTCACGATCAGCTTCCTCGGACTGTTCATCCGGTTCTTCATGCTCAATCTCTGGAACCGCGACGACACGGTCTGGATGAAGAACCTGGGCTCGGTGATCAACAATAAGGAAGAGGGCCTGCCTGAAATCGGCAAGTACAACGCCGGCCAGAAGCTCGTGTTCTGGGGCCAGTCGATCCTGATCCTCCTGCTCCTCGGCAGCGGCTTCGCGTTGTGGGACACCTATTTCGCCAGCTACACGACGATCGACCAGAAGCGGATGTCGGCCGTGGTCCACGCACTCTGCGCGATCGGCGCCATCCTGATCTGGATCGTGCACGTCTACGCCGCCATCTGGGTCAAGGGCACGCTCAGGGCCATGACCAGTGGCACGGTCAGCGGCGGCTGGGCCTGGAAGCACCACCGCAAGTGGTTCCGCCAGGAAGTCGGCAAGCCCTGAGTTCCGGTCCGGACAACCCCACCACAGGCTTCGGCGAAAACATCCTGGGCGAGGTTGCCGAGGGCAATCGCGTTCGCCTGCCCGACCTCGCGACGATCTTCCAGCGCCGTGCGCAACGGCTGCAGGCGCTGGCGCCAGGGCACGAGTTGGAAGGCTTCCTCCGCCTCATCGCGGCCCTCGTCGCGGCCCAGCACGAGGCGCTGGCAGGCCTGCCGCCGGGCTCGCTTCCCGGGCCGGCGGAGATCGCCAAGGCGAAGCTGGTGAAGCGGGCGCCGCTCGATCCATTGACCTGGCCGCGCGATGACAGCTGGCGCGTGGCGCTCTCGTGCATCCTGGAGAAGTTGGATGACAGCGTCTTGCCGGAGCCGGCGCGGGAGGCCCGTCTGGCACTTGGCCGGGCGAGCCCGCAGGATCTCGAGGCGCTTGCGGATCGTTTCCTGGGGGGGGATATCGCAGCCGGCGAGGCCGCCCGGACGGTCTTCGTGGCGGCAGCCCTGCAGGTCGCTTGGACGCGCATGGCGGCGCTTCTGGACAAGGACGATTTTGGAGCCAGTGAAGCCGAAGGCGGCGAATGCCCGGCCTGCGGCTCGCCGCCAGTGTCCGGCCTCATCTCACCCGGCGGGACCAAGTTCGGCCATCGGCATCTTCATTGCTCGTTGTGCGCCACCTCGTGGCGTTACGTCCGCGTGCGCTGCGTCCATTGCGGCAGCACCGACAAGATCTCGTTCCGCAACCTCGCCGGCACGGCATACGTCCGGGCTGAGTGCTGCGAGGTCTGCCATGGTTATTCGAAGGTCTTCTACATCGAGGCCGTCCGCGTCCTCGAACCGTTCGCCGACGATCTCGCCTCCCTCGGGCTCGACGTGCTGGTCGGCGAGGAAGGCTTCTCGCGCGTCTCCAACCCGCTTGTACTCGGTGTCATGGAACCGGCCGACGGGTAGGGTCCTTCGTTCTCTTCCCCAACGCGGAGTCCGCGTTGGGTAAGTGCCCTCGTCACACGAGGGCGATGGGGTCATGACCCCTCCGTCGGCGTAAGACGCCGACACCTCCCCATTTGAATGGGGAGGAAAAGGACTACGGAAACATCTGATACCAATCGATCGAAGTTGAGACACCAACGTTACGATCACACGGCGTATAGGTTTGTCCGCGGTGAACGGGAGGGGTCCCGGTCGCCGCGGCAAGTTGGGGTTTGGATAAAGTCTTGGTGTTGCGAATAGCCTTGGCGCGGAAGCGTCCGGGCTGTGTGGGATGATGCTCCGCCGTGCGCGGCGAGGGCGAGGGTGCTGGCCGTAGAGAGCGAAGGGGTTCGCTTTCGGCCGGCGGGTTTCTAAACTTGGGGATGTCATCATGAAGTTCATCAATTCGCTGTTCGCGAACGATTTCGGCTCATCGTCGACGAAGCTAGCCCTCATGATCGGCCTGTCGTCGTCGGCGGTGCTGGTTCTGGCCCGCATCGGCGCGGCGGTCGCCAGCCAGTAGGGATTTGATCGCCGGCCCGGGCTGGGCCATCCTGCGGCCTTGCTTGGCGCTTCGCCCGGCAAAGCCGTTCTGGGGAACTGACCCGTGTCGCGTGTCGACCGCGCCGAAGGCGCTTCCACTTTCCGTCCGCCCTCCATCGACCGCATGGCCAACTGGCCGGCGCTGGCGCCGCTGGTCGCGCGTGCCGGCCGCCCGCTGGTCGTCGAGGCACTGCGCGCCTGGGCCGAGGCCAGCCGAGGAAAGCCCGAGGTTGCTGACGAGGCCGCCTGCGCCCGCTGGTGCGAGGCCAGACTCTCCGCCCTGATACGGCCCTCCCAGCGGCGCGTCTTCAACCTGACAGGCACGGTCCTGCACACCAATCTCGGGCGCGCGGTGCTGGCCGAGGAGGCGATCCAGGCCGCCGTCGAGGCGATGCGCTCGCCCACCACGCTGGAATACGATCTCGGCGACGGCGCGCGCGGCGACCGCGACGACCATATCGCACCCTGGCTGAACCGACTGACGGGCGCCGAGGCGGCGACCGCCGTCAACAACAATGCCGCCGCCGTGCTGCTGGTGCTGAATGCGCTGGCGGCGGGCCGGGAAGTCATCGTCTCGCGCGGCGAGCTTATCGAGATCGGCGGCGCCTTCCGCATTCCCGACATCATGGCGCGGGCAGGGTGCCGCCTCGTCGAGGTCGGCACGACCAACCGCACGCACCTGAAGGACTACGCCGCGGCCATCGGCCCCGACACTGCCGCGATCATGAAGGTCCATCCGTCGAACTACGCCATCCAGGGTTTTACCAAGTCCGTTGCCGCCGCCGAGCTGGTGTCCCTGGCGCGCGAAAAGGGCCTGGCCCTCATAGAAGATCTCGGCAGCGGCACGTTGGCCGATCTCGAGACCTGGGGCCTGCCGCACGAGCCCACGGCGCGCGAGGCGATCGAGGCGGGCATCGATGTCGTGACCTTCTCCGGCGACAAGCTTTTGGGCGGCCCGCAGGCCGGGCTCATCGTCGGCCGCAAGCACCTGATCGAGCGCATCGCCCGCAACCCGATGAAGCGCGCGCTCCGCCTCGACAAGGTGCGGCTGGCCGCTCTCGAGGCGACGCTCCGCCTCTATGCCGATCCCGCGCGCCTGGCCGAACGCCTGCCCACCATCCGTTTCCTGGCGCGGCCGGCGGCCGACATCCGCGCCCAGGCCGAACGTCTGCTGCCCGCCTTGCGCCAGGCGTTGGGCGGTGCGGCCGACGCCAGCATTGAGCCGGTGCGTGGCCAGATCGGCTCCGGCGCGTTGCCGGTCGATCTGCTCGAATCCTTCGCGCTGGCGATGCGTGGCAAGCATATCGACAAGCTGGCCGATGCCTTCCGGCGCCTGCCGCTCCCCGTCATCGGCCGCATTGCCGACGACACGCTGCTTCTCGACCTGCGCACGCTGGACGACGAAGCGGCCTTCATTTCCCAGCTGGGCCAGCTCGATGTCGTGGTTGGGTAAACTCTTCGAACGGGAAGCCCCGGCCGAGCAGCGCCTGGCCGAGGCGCTCGTCGCCTGGAACGCGGCCGACTATGGCGTTGCGCTCGATCTCTGGGCGCCACTTGCGCAGGCGGGCGTTGCCCGGGCGCAAAGCAACATGGGTGCGGCCTTCCTCGAAGGCCGCGGCGTCGAGCGCGATCCCGAAAAGGCGGCGGCCTGGCTGCGCCGGGCAGCCGAGCAGGGCGATGCCGGCGGCCAGCGCAATCTGGCGCTTTGCTACTACGAGGGCTGGGGCGTGCCGCAGGATCAGGTCGAGGCGGCGCGCTGGTACGAGAAGGCAGCGGAACAAGGCGATCCCGACGCCCAGGACATGCTGTCGTGGATGAAGCTGGTCGGTGGTGGCTGTCCGCAGGATTACGCGGGCGCCCGTCAATGGGCCGAGAAGGCGGCGGCGCAGGGCCGTGTCGGGGCCATGGCCCGGTTGGGCGACATCTATCACAACGCGCTGGGCGTCGAGCGCGATCCCGCGATGGCCGCCCGGTGGTGGAGCGACGCCGCTAGGCTGGGTCAGGCCGAGGCGCAGGCGATGCTGGGCGCCGCCCATCTCGCCGGCAAGGGCGTGGCGCGCGATCCGGTCGAGGCGCTGCATTGGCTGCTGCGGGCCGAGGCCGGCGGCGCCGGAGAGCTTGCCACCGGCTTCCTGCGCGAAGCGCAGGCCCACACCAAACCGTCGCAGCGCGCCGAAGCCGCCCGTCGCGCCTCGGAGCCGCTGTCATGACTCTTCCGGACCGCGGGCGTCCCGCCCGCCTCATGAGGAAGAGCGGGCGGGACGCCCGCGGTCCGCATGAGGAGACACCATGATCGTCGGGACCGCGGGGCACATCGACCACGGCAAGACGGCGCTGGTTAAGGCGCTGACCGGTGTCGATGCGGATCGCCTCAAGGAAGAGAAGGCGCGCGGCATCACCATCGATCTCGGCTACGCCTACAGCGATCTCGGCGATGGCCGCCAGCTCGGTTTCGTCGACGTGCCGGGCCACGAGCGCTTCGTGCACAATATGCTGGCCGGCGCCACCGGCATCGATGCCGCCTTGCTGGTCGTCTCGGCGGTCGAGGGCATAAAACCGCAAACCGTCGAGCATCTGCAGATCGTCGACCTGCTCGGGCTCGATCGCGGCATCGTGGCCCTCACCAAGTCCGACCTCACCGACGACGACCAGATCCTGGAGCGCATGGCCGAGGTCGAGACGCTGCTGGCCTCGACGTCGCTCAAGGGCGCGGAAATCATCCCCGTGTCGGCGCTGACGGGGCAGGGCATCGACGAGCTGAAGGCCAAGCTGCTGGCGCTGGGCGAGAGCGGCAAGGGCGTCACCGGGTTTGCGCGGCTCGCGGTCGATCGCTGCTTCGTGCTGTCGGGTGCCGGTGTGGTGGTGACGGGAACGATCCATGCCGGCGAGATCAAGGTCGACGACCGGCTGGTGCTTACGCCCTCGGGCCTCGAAGCGCGCGTGCGCTCGCTGCATGCCCAGAATCGCCCGGCCGAAATCGGCCGCGCCGGCGAACGGTGCGCGCTCAATCTTGCTGGGCCAAAACTTTCCAAGGAGGCGATCCGGCGCGGCGACTGGGTGGTGAGCCCCGAGCTGCACGTGCCGACCGACCGGATCGACGTGCGCCTGAAACTGCTGGCCTCGGAAGAGCAGCCGCTGAAGCACTGGTCGCCGGTCCATGTCCATCTGGGTTCGGCCCATGCGATGGGGCGGGTGGCGCTGCTCGAGGGCGACAAGATGGCCCCCGGCGAATCAGGGCTGGCGCAACTGGTGCTCGAGGAGAAATTGGGTGCGCTGGCGGGCGACCGGGTCATCCTGCGCGATCCCTCGGCCACCCGCACCCTGGCCGGCGCCACGGTCATCGATCCCTTTGGTCCGCCGCGCAACCGTCGTGCCGAGCGCCGCCGCGCCGAACTCGCGGCAATGGGCGATGCCGACGCCGAAGTGCTGCCGAAGTTGCTGCGGCTGGAGTCGGGCTTCGTCGAGATGGCGCGCTTCGGCCAGTCGCGCAATCTGCGGCCGGCCGAGGTCGAGGGTCTGTTGCGCGCGGCCGGCGGCGAGAGCCTGGAGGGCTTCGGCTTTCTGGCAGAAACGCTCGCAGCGGCCCGTCTGGATATCGTCGATACGCTGAAAGCCTTCCATGAGGCCAAGCCCGATGCGCCGGGCCTGCAGCCGGAGCGGCTGCGCGTGACATTGAAAAAGCGCTGGCCGATCCCGGTCTTCCGCATCCTGCTCGACCGGGAAGTGCGTGCCAAGAAGGTAACGGTGGATGGGCCGTTCCTGCGGATACCCGGCCATTCGCTCACGCTCGGCCCCAAGGACGAGGCGTTGTGGAACAAGGTCGCCGCGGAACTGCGGCGCGAGCGCTTCAAGCCGCCGCGCGTGCGCGACTTCGCCCAGGCCTACAGCGTGCCGGAGCCCGACATGCGCAGGCTCCTCCAGCGGCTGGCGCGGATCGGCCGGGTCGTCGAGGTCGCCCCGGACCAGTATTTTCTGCGGCCGGTGGTGGCGGAGATGATCGGCATCGCCCACGCCTTCGGTCGCGACTTCACCGCCGCAGAGTTCCGCGACAAGCTCGACAATGGCCGCAAGGTCGCGATCCTGATCCTGGAGTTCTTCGACCGCCATGGCGTCACGGTGCGTCGCGGCGATCTGCGCCGTGTGGTGCCGCAGAAGCTCGAACAGTACGGCGCGCCTTCCGCCGCTTGAAGCCCGCGCGTCCCAGGTGACAGCGCGCCGGTTATGGGGAATGATCGGAAGTGGAGGGGAAGCGCTCCCGGTGGGGCGGCTGGCCTTCAAAGCCAGAGAGGGCCGCCAGACGGTTCTTAGTGGGTTCGACTCCCACTCTCTTCCGCCAATCTCCTATCCTAATAGACGCGCCCCCTGAGGGAGCCAAAACCGCATAAGTGATTGGGCCCATGAGCGGTAAAGTCACATTCTACGATAGCTATTGGTACTGCTACGCGAATAGCACGGCCATGTTGCTCAGCTCGATCGGGGAGGTGGTATCGCCCCGGCTTATAGAGGCGCTTTCCGGCGTCGGGCTCGGAGCATTCGTCTCAACGGACGGTCTCCCGTTCTTCAGTGGCCTCAGAAGCGTACCTGACGAGGGCATCTCGCGAGCGCTCAGGATACTGGGCTTCACGTCGGAAGAGACCGTATTCGAGAATCCGACAGGCAAGCTTGCCTTCGAGCAGCTGCGTTCGAACCTGGCCTCGGGTCCGGTCTTGTTGGGCCCGCTGGACATGACCCATCTAGCCTACAACCCGACCCGACCCGATTTTTCCGGAGTCGATCATTTCGTGCTGGTGTTCGGTCAGGAGGAGGGGCTGTTCCTGCTCCATGACCCAGCCGGGTTCGGAAATGTCCTCATCTCCGAGACCGATCTGGAGAAGGCATGGCGGGCCGATGCCATTGAGTACAAGCGTGGGCACTACCGCTCCTGGACAAAGCCACACAGGGCATCGAGCCCTTCGGAAGGTGAAATCTTCAGAGGGGCAATTTCGACATTCAAGGAGCTGTACTTGGACGCAAAAGTCCAAGCAGCAGCCACCGGCAAGCTGCACGACGAAGCGGCATTTGCCGACATGGCACAATGGCTGTCGGGCGGGACGCTGACCCCGGCGCGATCAGGTCACTTGACCAGGTTCGCCCTGCCGCTCGGCGTCAAACGGGCTCTAGATTACGCGAATTTCTTCGAGACCAGGCATCCGGGGTTGGCGGAACTCAAACGTGATCAGGCCGCGAGATTCGGCCGGTGCCTGAGCCATGTCATGTCGGACGACCGGAACGGAGCCATCCGCGAGTTGCGAAGTCTCGCGGCCCTGGAAGGCAGGATCAGGGACGAGCTCGCCAGGGCGTAGGCGGCATATGTGCCGACGACCCTCTTCCGCCAACCTCCTATCCGAAGTGGTCTGGGGAAGCCTAAGAAAGACCTATTTACGGGCCACTTCTCTCGCACCTGACTTGGCATTGGCCTTGGTGAGCTGCTGCCGGAGATAGCTTCAGGCAATGGCACGCCTGTTCCCGTTTCATTGTCCTGCCAACTTGACTGCTCACGGACAGAGCGGGCGGCTGTCGGGGAGGGTCGCGCGATCGAACGATCGGGACATGCGCGTGGCGACGGCATCGTAAATGCCGCGCTCGGCGGGGGCGTAGACCAGCACGAAGGAGGCGAAGTTGGCGCCGCCGCAGGTCGCGCGTGCCTTGTAGTAGACGATCGAGTCGCCGGACATGCCACTGACCACGGCGCTATCGCGCGAGATGCGCCGGTAGGTTTCCCGGTCGAAATCCGGCAAGCCCGCCGTGCCCTGTCGGATCGCGCTCTCGAGGCTCTGCTGCAGCGCGTTCACTCCCGCCATGACCGTCAGGGTGGCGCCGCTTTCGGATTCGTAGGTGCGCCCGAAGCGGTCGCCGCGGACGATGCGGAACAGGCGCCTCGGCACGTCGAGGCTGTAGCCGTTGGCGAGGCTGCTCACCGTCCCCCAGCCGAGGGCGTCGGCAGCGGGTTCCGCCACCGGCGGACAGGCGACCGCGAAGTCGGTGAGAGCGGAAGCGCCGTTGCCGTTGAGCACGAAGCCCGGACCGGTCACGGTGAAATCGGGAGCCGAGACGAGGCGCGCCAGGTCGGCGGTCCGCAGCTCCTCCCAGGCTGCCGTGGCGCCCTCGGGTGCGGCGCTCACGTATCCCTCCAGCGTCACCTTGAGGCCATCGCCCTGCAGCACCAGATCGAGCTGCCGGCGCTGCGCTGTGCGCTTCTCGACCGCGTCGCCGCCGAGTGCCTGGCTGTTGAACCAGACGACGCCATCTTCCTGGTTGCACACCATGCGGAAAAGCGCCGGCCCGTCCGGTGCCGAAGTGCGAGGCAACCAGTAGACCTGCACGCCGTCCTCGCTTTGCGAGAACACCCAGCCGCCGGGTCCGAGCTGGGCGAGGATGAGCCAGGCGGCGCACACCAGCGTCACGACGCTCGCGACGGCGGCAATCGCCAGAGCGGGCTTTCTCATGCAGGCGCCTCGACGGTCGCGCCGCAACTGCCGCAGAATTTCCAGTCGGCCTGCAGGGGCGTGCCGCACTGGCCGCAGAAATGCGCCGGTTCGGCCGCTACAGGCATCGGCGGCAGCGTCGCGACGGACAGTTCACTTGTCAGGAACTCGACGATCTCGGCGCGGCTGCAGGTCTCGAGACGAAGAATGCCTTCCGAAGCCTGGCTGAAGGACAGCGCGACGCCACCGGCGCCCAGCAGGAAGCTGCGCTCGACGATGAGCAGCGCATCGGCCGGCATCTGGCTGACGCGCTGCCACTGGAAGCCGGCCGAGGCGCCGAGCAGCGAAGTCACCAGAGGTTCCAGCACCGGCAGCGGTTGCCAGCGATCCCGGCGAACCTCCTCGAACAGGCCGGCGTCGGTGAGCGCGCGCAGGCCCTTCGCGACGTCGTCGCGCGAGGGCCCGCGCGGCATCAGCGACAGCGGTAGCACGTAGGTAATCAACTGGTCGAAGCGCGAGAAGCCCCAGACATATTCGAGGTAGGCCGCGACATGGTCGCCGGCCAGCGGTACGGCCTCGCGCCTGAAGTCGGTGAAGGGCGAGGCCTTGTCGAGAGCGCGCGCGACGCGCCGCTCCAGTACGTTGGCGCGTACGAGATCGAGGCAGCCGGCGAGGACGGCCATGGTCCGCGCCGGCAGCTGGGCCACGAAGGCCGGCAGCGGCCGCGAGAGCAGCGGCGGCAGAAACGGCGCCAGCAATGCCAAGATTGCCTCGGCGTCGACGTAGCCCGAAATCCGGTAGTCGTCGTCGACCACGTTCAGCGTGACGCCGCTCCCGCCGCCCGGCAGGCCGGGAAACAGGATGCTGGTCTCGATGGCGGCGTCCTCGTCGCTCCACATGCGCAGGACGAGGTTGGTGCGCGGCGCCGCGAGGACGCGCGCGGCTTGGCCGAACGCCGGCGAGACCTGGGGCACCGCGAGCGCGGCCGCGCCGAGCAACGGCCGGGGCGAGATCGGCGAGCTGGCTCCCGTGGAATCGAGCAGAGCCGCCAGGCTGCCGCGCTCCATACGGCCCTCAAAGGCGAATTTTGGCGCGGTCATTTCCGCTCTCCGCGCTCGGCGTCGGCCAGGATCTGGCGCACCGTGGACTGGGCGATGTCGCGGCTGGTGCCGCCGGCGATCATGTGCGATTCAGGACCGGCGCCCTTCGCGATGCTCTCGGCCCAGCCCGACATCTTCACCGCGCCTTCTTCCAGGTTCATGCCGGTCATGGCGCGGAACCTGGCGTTGCCGTCGCCCGCCGGCATGGTGCCGTCGCCGACCTTGCGCATGATGTCGAACGGCGTGTCGCCGGTCGCCCTGTCGACGACACGGAACTGGGCGGGTACCTGGGCATTGGGGTGCGCGTCGAGGATGGGCTGGGTCAGCCGGTTGTAGTCCTTCATGGCGGTTCGGGACTGCTCGCCCAGCACGCTCGAGGGACTGTCGGGATATTTGACGTGGGCCTCGTCGACCTTGAACCGGTTGACCTCGCTCACCGACTGCGCCTCGCGGCCGGAGACACTGCCGGCGCGCTTGAGGAAATCGGCCGGCGTTTCGCCTGGCTGGATCGTGAAGGCCTCTCCATGGGTCCTGTGGATGTACTCCACTTCCTGCATCGTCTTGCTGAAGCCGAGATCGTTGCAGGCGCCATTGACATGGCCCGCTATGTCGCCGGGCTTGACGGTGCGGCCGGTCGTGGTGTCGACGATGCGCTTGTCCGTGTACAGGTCGAGATCCTGACCGGGCCCGGTCGAACCGCTGCCGCTCTTGAAGTCCGCCGGACTCACCTCTCTGCGAATGATCTTGTCCGGATTGTCAGGATGCTGTTCCTCCACGACGAACCTCCGCTGGCCGTCGGGTGTCCTGTCGCCGTTCAGGCGATCCGCGATCTGCCTCTGCAACGGCCGCGTGCGGTGCGTGTCGGCGTCGGATGCATATTGCTCCTTGAGCGACGGATCGACGGAGTCGCCCTTCATGGCCAGCTTCGCTTCGCGATGCTCGAGAATCGCCTTCGTGGCGGCGCCGCGTTCTTCGGGAGTTTTCGCGGCCTTGTAGTCGTCGACCAGCGTCTTTGCCTGCGCCTGCCTTTTCGCGAAGTCGTCGTTGAGCTGGGTCTCCTTCGGCGTGAGCGGCAACGGATCGCCATTGACCCGCGTCTTCGCTGAATGCACCGCAAGATTGCCGGCATGGCCGCCGACCGTACCGCCCGCTGCGTTGAGCAGGCCGTCGACCAGGCCCTCCTGGGCGCTGCCGCCGCTCATGACGCTGCCCGCGGCGCCGGCCGCGCCACCCAGCAACACCTGCGAGCCTTCGCGAACGAGCGTGTTCTGCACGCCGCCGAGCTTGGCGCCGGCCGCGCCGGCCACCGTCGACAGCAGCCCTGCCTTGGCGGCGGCGGCGGCGTCGCCGCCGGTGCGGATGAAGGTCTCCGCCGCATCGGTGGCGGCCGGAAGCAGGAGCTTGGTGGCGGGACCGACGCCAGGAAGATTGGTGTAGCGGCCGACCACGCCGTCCTTGACGCCGCTCACGAAACCGCCGGCCGTCGCGCTCACGCTCGCCTTCAGCTTCTGGCGAACGGTGCCTTCGGTGTTAACGTAGACGTTGGCGCCCTCTTCGGCGGCGCGGATCACGCCCGAGCCGACGCCGGCGGCGACGACGCCCGCGGGTCCGCCGACGACCACCATCGCGGTCTTGGCGCCGGCCAGCACGACCTTGGAGGCGTAATAGCCGGCATCCATGGCCGTCGCCCAGTTCGCTTCCGATTGCGCTTTGGCGCTCTCGGTATCGATGACGTTGCGCAGGTGATTCTTGTAGAGATCGCTCAGGGTCGCGGTGTCGCCGGACCCGACGATGCTGTTGATCTCCTCGGGCGACTTTCCTTCGGCCGTGTAGGCTTTGGTGAGCTTGGCCTGCAGCATCTGGCGCTGGCGCTCCTCGGCGTCCGCCTGCGCCTGCATCTGGCGCTTCTGGTCGGCGATGGCCTTCGCCAACGCGGCGTTGCGCTCGCTCTCGGCCTGGCTCTCTTGGCGCGTGACTTCGGCGGCGTGCGCCCGCTGGTCAGCAAAGGTCTTCTCCAAGCGCTGTGTGCGCGCACGCTCCTGCTCGTAGTACTCGCGCGATTCCCAACTGTTCCCGTCGCCCCAGAACACCTTGCCGGTCTGCGGGTCGACGTCGCCGTCCTTGGGAGGCGGCGGCGGTGGCGCGGGTGGCTCGGGCATGCCGGGCTGCGGCGACCCGGGCGGTACTGGCGGCTCGGGAGGTTCCGTCCCGGGAGGTTCTGTTGCCGGAGGTTCGGGCTCGGGCGGTGGCTCCGGCGCCGGGGACTCCCACGGCAATTCCATGTAGGTGCCCCCCGTCGGAGCGCCGTTGGCGGGGCCGCGGTTGCGCAGGAGCTGGTTGAGGTACCTCTCGTCGATAGTCTCCATCCCGAATATGTTGCCGATGGCGATGCCAAAAGGCGCACCGGCTCCGGCCGCAATGCCGCCCGCCGCG
>JAESFZ010000343.1_pt1 | contig 19692 bp, 19 predicted proteins | sample 9269561 | NCBI WGS metagenome assembly JAESFZ01 (sample SAMN14515552, study PRJNA621657) | algae metagenome | isolation source: Tildeniella nuda ZEHNDER 1965/U140 and co-occurring heterotrophs from wet... | place: Switzerland: Stansstaad, Zurih | collected 1965-01-01
CATAATAGTCCATGGTTGCTCCCTCCTTCGCTGTGTGGCGATGCTTCATCGACCACGTGACAACCGAAGTGTTGGGAGCAACCGCAGCCCCCAACAAGAGCAATTATGCCATCTCACCATGAGGGCTTCTGATAGGCTTCCGCTTATCGTCGCTGTCACTGCGGCGGATCAGGGGTGGCGCGTGGCGCAACCTTCTAGTAGCCCTCATGGTGAGCTTGTCGAACCACGAGGGCGCTTGGTTCCAGGCATTCCACACCGCCGGAGCGCTTCGCCACCGCTCCGGCATGGATCCTATGGTCTCCGCGACGGCCTTCGGCCTGCTTCGCCATAGGATGACGAAGAGACTGGCGTCTCCGCCAATCGCCGACGTCGGTGACTACCGGGAACCCTGTTGCCTTCGTCATCCCAGGGCGGAGCCGGAGCGAAGCGGAGGCGCAGACCCTGGGATCCAAGCCGTACCGGTGGCGAAACGCTCCGGCGGTGAAGATATCGCGACGGCCTTCGGCCTGCTCCGCCATAGAATGACGAAGGGACTGGCATCTCAGCCAATCGCCACGTCCGTGGCTATCCGCAAACCCATCGCCCAAGCCGAAAACGTCAGCCTTCCAGCAGCCGCTCGACTGTCGCGGCCCCAGCCAGCAAACGGTCGTCGCTTCCGCGCGGGCCGGAGAGAAGGAGGCCGACTGGCATGGCGTCGGCGCCAGTGCCGCACGGAAGCGATACGCCGCAGCAGTCGAGGAAATTGCCGACCAGCGTGTTGCGCAGCGTTTTTGCGTTGATGCGGAAGAACAGGTCCTCGTCTTCCAGCAGCGGCCCGACCGGCGGCGCGACGTGCGGCAGAGTCGGGCTGAGCAGGATGTCGCCGGGTCCGATGCGCGCCTCGAAGGAGCGGATCAGCCGCTCGCGCGCGTTCAGCGTTTCCACATAGTCGGCGAGCGAGATTTTTTCGCCCAGCGCCGTGCGCTTGACCACGCGCTGGTCCATCCGGGCCGCCTCGGGTCCAAAAATGCGGTCGCGATGGACAACGAAGGCCTCCGCCGTCACCAGCGCGCCGTGGCGGGCCATCAGCGCGAAAAGCTCGGCGAATTCCGGAAAGGGTTCGCGGCGGATGCGCGCGCCGGCAGCGGCCAGCCGCTCGACCGCCGTTTCGAAAGCGGCGACCACGCCCTCCTCCGCCTCGTCGAAGAAGACCGTCTGCGGGATGACGAAGAACATGTCCTTCGTCAGCGGGCGCGCCTGCCCGCCCGACACCGGCAGGCCGCGCATGGCGGCGTCGATCCAGACCGCGTCCTGGACGGTGCGGCAGAGCGGCCCCAGCGAATCCAGGCTTTTCGCCAGCGGAAAGACGCCGTCCATGGAATAGCGGCCGCGGGTCGCCTTGTAGCCGACGATGCCGTTGAAGGCGGCGGGGATGCGCACCGAGCCGCCGGTATCGGTGCCGATCGACACCGGGACGAGGCCCGCCGCGACCGCCACGCCGGATCCGGAGGAGGAGCCGCCGGGTATGCGGTGCTCGCCCTGAGGCGAGGCCGGGTTGCGCGGCGTGCCGTAATGCGGATTGATGCCGAGGCCGGAAAAGGCGAACTCGCTCATGTTCACCCGGCCGACGCTGACCATGCCGGCGCCGGCGAGCGCCTGCACGACGACGGCATCGGCCTTCGCCGGTTCGGCGGCGGCGAGCACGCGCGAACCGGCCGTAGTCGGCAGGCCGCTTATGTCGAACAGATCCTTCCAGGCGACCGGCACGCCGTCGAGCACGCCCAGCGAGCGGCCGTCGCGAAAACGCCGGCGCGCGGCTTGCGCTTCCGACAGCGCGCGCTCCTCCAGCAGTGTGATGAAGATCGCGGTGTCGGGATGGCTGCGGATCGCCTCGAGCGTCTGCTGCGCAAGGTCGACCGGATCGAGGGCGCCGGACTGCAGCAGCACCGAAAGCTGGGCGATCGACCGCGATTCCATCGTCAGATGTCCTTCTCCGCCCGCCCGACCAGCTGCATCCAGCGGCGGACAAGATAGTTGTGCTCATCCATCGTGGTGTTCCACACCGCGATGCTGTTGGCGCGCTGCCAGTAGGAGCCGCCGCTGCGCACCGAGCCGCGCTTGACGCGGATCGAGCCGTCGGGGCCCGGCAGATCCTCGCGCGCCGGCAGGCCCTCGTACCAGTAGTCCCATTCGGCCGGCGTCATATAGCAGCGGGAGCGCTCCGGCGTGGATATGTAATAACCCTGCCGCGCCACAACCGCGCCCGGCCAGCCGGAGATCCACCAGTTGAGATAGTCGTAGGCGACGTCGAGGTTGCGTCCGTGCAGGCGCCGCGACAGGCAGAGCCCGCCGTGCCAGGCGCGATACCCTTCGGCGGGGGTGGCCTGCTCGATGGGAAAGCCCGAGCCGTTGAGGATGCCCAGCCCCGTCGACCACATGCTCTGGATGTCGGTCTCGCCGTCGATCATCAGCCGCGCGGCGTCCTCGGCGGTGCGCCAGAAGCCGCGGAAGAAGCCGGCCCTGCGCCGCTCTTCGAGGATGTCGACGAGCTGGTCGATCTCGGAAACGGTCATGTTGCCGATGTTGCCGAAGCTCATCAGCCCGGCCGCCTGGGCGGCAAGCGCCGCGTCGAAGATGCCGATCGCCGGCTCGTCGACCAGCGCGGCGCGGCCGCTCCAGCGCTGGTCGAGCAGCGCCGCCCAGCTGTTCATCGCCGGTGCGTGATCGACCGCATCGGTGCGATAGGCGAAGCTGTCGAAATTATGCGTCGTCGGCAGCATGGAGATGCGGCCGGTCGGCGTGTCGCCGAGCGCGAAACTCGGCTGCACATAGAGCTTGCGGGCCGGCACGTCGCCCTGCCCGGTGCGGGCGCTCGGCCCGATCTGGCCGGTCTTGGTCAGGTCGTTGATCTCGTCCCAGAGCGGGATGCGCGAAATCTCGATCGGCTGGATGGCGCGCCAGTACCAGACGATATCGAGGTTGTGAAAGCACTGGTCGTAGATGTCGTAGCCTTCCGGCTCCTGCGCGGCCTTGTGCTGGGTGACGATGAAGTCGTTGTTGTCGAAGCTGACCTCGATGCCGAGATCCTGCTCGGCCTTCACCCGCAGCTCCTCCAGCAGCGAGATGGCGGTGCCGAGCACGCGCAGCTTCGGCTTCCCCGCCGTATGGATTGCAGGTGCGGCGGGCTGCGGGGCGGGCGTATGCTTGTTCATCGAGAGTTCGGCGCGCTCCGGGCCGCGGCAGGCGGGGTTGCTGATACGCCGGCCGCGCGGCTGCGCGTGAAGGCATGGAGCGAGCGTTTCAACAAGCCGACGTCGAGACCGTCAACAATAAAGACGATGCGCGAGGTTCTGTCCGCCGATGGCCAGGCCTGCATGTGCACGGGCGGATGGACGAGATGCTGAACGCCGTGGATGGCGACGGGCCGCTCCTCGCCGGCGAGATCGAGGATGCCCTTCACCCTGAGTACGCGGTCGCCGTGGCGGTTGAGCAGCATGGTCAGCCAGACGCCGAAGCCGGTCCAGTCCAGCGGCTCGTCGACAGTGACTACGAAGGAGGAGATGGCCGCCTGGTGGGCCGCACCTTCCGCCGTAACCAGCATGGACGGGGCGTCGCAATAGAAGCCGCTGGTCGATTGCAGGCTCGCCGCCCTGCCCGCCTCGCCGCCGCCGAGCAGCACGTCCGCGCCGGGGCCGTCGGCGGCCGCGACGAAGCAGTCGGCATCGGGGTTGATGCGGACGAGACGCTCCTTCAGCGCGTCCATCGACGGGCCGTCGGCGAGGTCGGCCTTGGTGATCACCAGCCGGTCGGCGATCGCCGCCTGCCGGTTCGATTCGATGTAGGTGTCGAGCTGCGCCAGGCCGTTGACGGCGTCGACCGTGGTGACGACGCTGCCCGGGCGGAAATGGTGGCGCAGCACCGGGTCGGATTTCAGCGTCGACAGGACCGGAAAGGGGTCGGCGAGCCCGGTGCTCTCGACGACGACCCGCGAGAAGGCGGGCACCAGGCCGCGCTCCCGTTTCGAATGCAGGTCGCGCAGCGCATCGGCCAGCTCGCCGCGCACCGTGCAGCAGACGCAGCCGGATTGCAGCAGCACCATGTTCTCGTCGATGCGCTCGACCAGGTGGTGATCGAGACCGATCTCGCCGAACTCGTTGATGAGCACGGCCGTGTCGGCGAGCGCCGGATCGGCGAGCAGCCGGCGCAGCAGCGTCGTCTTGCCCGAGCCGAGAAAGCCGGTCAGCAGGTAGACGGGGGTGAAGGCCGGCACGTCAGCCATCGGCGGCTTCCATGCGGGCGATCAGCGCGGGGTCGAGCGGGTCGCACGGCCGTCCGGACAGCCGCTCGGCCGCCGGCCAGAGATGGCCGAGATCCTCGATGATCTCGCTCTTGCCGGTGCGGGTGGCGATGATGAAGGAGGAGCCCTGCCAGTCGGAAAGGCTCATGCCGAAGGCCGACAGGACATGGTTGGCGGCGGCCACGCGGCGCGCCCGCTCGCGCCGCCGGTCGATGCGCTCGACGTTGCGCGTGTAGACGCCGGGCCGCGCCACCGCGTCGGTCCAGTGCTCGTTTCCACCCAGGACGCCGCAAAGCGAACACATGGCGCCTCACGTCCTTTCCATTGTTGGGGGAGCGGCTGAGCCGCTCCCCCGTATGCATCACTTTTTGCGCGGGAAGCGCTTGGCAAAATCGTCGGCGATCTCGTTCATGGTGACGAATTTTACGCCCGGATGCTTGATCATATGGGCATAGAGGCGCTCCAGCATCATCAGCACCTGCGGCCGGCCGGCGACGTCGGGGTGGATGGTGAGCGGGAACACCGCATAGTCCATCTCGCGGTAGACCCAGTCGAACTGGTCGCGCCACATCTGCTCGATGTCGTGCGGGTTGACGAAGCCGTGGCTGTTCGGCGACTTCTTGATGAACATCATCGGCGGCAGGTCGTCGAGATACCAGGAGGCCGGAATTTCGATGAGGTCGGTCTCGTGGCCGCGCTTCAGCGGCACCATCCAGTCGGACGGCTTCTTCGAATAGTCGATCTTGGTCCAGCTGTCGCCGACGCGCACGTAGTAGGGCGTGAAGTCGTTGTGCATCAGCGAGTGGTCGTACTTGATGCCGCGCTCCAGCAGCAGCTCGTTGGTGACGTTGGAGAACTCCCACCACGGCGCCACATAGCCGGTCGGGCGCTTGCCGGAGAGTTTGGTCACCAGTTCGATGCACTTGTCGAGGACCTCGGTCTCCTGCTCGCGCGTCATGGCGATCGGGTTCTCGTGGGTGTAGCCGTGGATGCCGATCTCGTGGCCGGCGGCGGCCACCGCCTGCATCTGCTCCGGAAAGGTCTCGATCGAGTGGCCGGGGATGAACCAGGTCGTCTTGATGCCGAAACGCTCGAACAGCTTCAGCAGGCGCAGGCTGCCGACCTCGCCGGAAAACAGGCCGCGCGAGATGTCGTCGGGCGAATCCTCGCCGCCATAGGATCCGAGCCAGCCGGCAACGGCATCGACGTCGATGCCGAAGCTGCAAAAGATCTCCTTGGCCATAGGGGTGTCTCCTTTTTCCCTGATTTTCGTTCGGATCGTCAATGCGCCGGGATGACCGTCGCCTCGGCCGCCTTCCAGCTGAGCAGCACGCCGCTGCCGACCGGGAAGGCGCCCGGCTGGTACTTGTCGACATGGGCCTCCAGCGAAACGGTGCGGCCGTCCAGGAGCCGTGCTGTGAGATGCGAGATGTGGCCGACGACGTCGAAGCTTTCGATGTGGGCGTCGACGAGATTGGTCGTGCCGCCGCGCGTCAGGCGTTCGCGGGTGGCGGCGGCGTGTACCTCAATCGCCTCGGCCGGCACCACGAGGTTGACGCGGCCCTTGTCGGCCGTCCTGCCGTTGGCGCGGCCGCTGAGCACGCCGACGCCGGTCGACACGACGATGTCCTCGCCCCGCGTGCCGGCGACCTCGCCCTGCAGGACGGTGTTGCGGCCGATGAACTGGGCGACGAAAGGCGTGTTGGGCCGGGTGTAGAGCTGGTGCGGCGGGCTGACCTGCTCGACGCGGCCCTGGTTCATGACGACGATGCGGTCGGACAGCGCCAGCGCCTCCGACTGGGCGTGGGTGACGAAGATGAAGGTGACGCCGAGCCGCTTCTGCAGGAGCTTCAGCTCGTTCTGGATGGCTTTTCGCAGATTGGCGTCGAGCGCGCCGAGCGGCTCGTCAAGAAGCAGGATGTCCGGCTCGACGGCGAGGCCGCGCGCCAGCGCGATGCGCTGGCGCTGCCCGCCGGACAGCCGGTCCGGCTTGCGGTCGGCGATGTCCTCGAGATCGAGCGTGGCGAGGATATGGTCCACCTTGGCGTCGCGCTCGGCCCTGGGCAGGCCCTTGACCTCCAGCCCGTAGCCGACGTTGCGGCGCACCGTCATGTGCGGGAACAGCGCATAATTCTGGAAGATCATCGAGGTCGGACGGCGCTGCGGCGGCACGTCGTTCATGCGCTCGCCGCGGATCAGCATGTCGCCCGACGAGATGCTCTCGAAGCCGGCGATCATGCGCAGCGTCGTGGTCTTGCCGCAGCCCGACGGGCCGAGGAAAGCAATGAACTCACCCTTGGCGACCGACAGGTCGAAGTCGATCACGGCCGGCGTGCCGTTGTCGTAGACCTTGCCGGCATTTTTGAGTTCCAGGTCGAAGATCATCGGTCTCTCCCGAAGGCAGATAGCGGGAACCGGGGCGGCAACGCCCCGGTTCCAAAGTCGTGGATCAGGCGCTCAGGAACTCGTCCCACTTCTGGATGAGGTGGTCGTACTCGTCCGGCCACTGGTGCCAGTAGGCAACGTTGGCCGCGCGCTCCTCCAGCGAGCCGCCGTCGCGCAGGTCGCCTTCCTTTATGCCGCGCTCCTCGGCGCCGACCCAGGGCTTGCCCTCGTACCAGAAGGCGTATTTCTCCGGCGCCATGACGTTCTTGATGTTGGTCGACGGCGAATAGTAGCCCTGCTCGGAGACGGTGATGCCCGGTTCGCCCGACAGCCAGAAATCGCAATAGGCGATGACGGCTTCGCGGTTCGGCGTGCCGGCGAGCATCGAAGGACCGATCGCCCAGCCGCGATAGCCCTCCTTCGGCACGGCGTACTTTGCGGGCTTGCCCTGCGCCTTCACGGCCATGACGGCCGGCTGCCAGGCGTCGGAGACCACCATCTCGCCCGAGGCCATCAGGTTGACCAGCTCGCCGAAATCGCCCCACAGGGCGCGGAACTGGCCTTCCTTCTTCTTGGCGATCAGGAATTTCGCGGCCTCGTCGATCTCGGCCGTGTTGGGATTGCCGGGGTTCTTAACGTCGGAGAGGCCCAGCGTGTTCATGGCCATGACGGCCTGGCCGAAGGCGATCAGCGGATCGGTGTTGAGGCCGGACTTGCCCTTCCATTTCGGGTCGAAGATGCAGGCCCAGGTATTGGCTTCCTCGGCCGTCACGACGTCCGGGTTGTAGCCGATCGAGTCGTAGTTGTAGACGACCGGAACCATGTTGAGCGTGGTCTGGCCCTCATCGGCCCAGATCTGGCCGACGATCTGCGCGCGGCGCTCCCATTTGTCGCTCGGCTTGGTGAAGGTGTCGCGGATGTTGGCCCAGTTCTTGAGCGAGGCCGCGGGGATCGGCTCGACATTGTCGGTCATGACGATCGACGGCAGGCGCTCGCCGATCGTCTCCCAGCAGTCGTAGTCCTTCGAACCGGAAAGGATCTTGGTCTGCGCGTCGGGGAAGGTCGCGGCCGTGCCGGAGGTGGTGCCGACGCCGGAGGCCTTCTTGAACTCCTCGAGGATGCGCTCCTGCACGGTCACCGAAAGGCCGATGGTGCGGAGCTGCTGACCGGCGAGATCGGCGGCCTGCGCCCAGGCGGCGCGTGACGACAGCAAGGACGTGCCGCCTCCCATGGCGAGCGCGATCGCGCCAGCGGACCGCTTCAGAAGGGAGCGGCGATTGATTTCCATTGTGGACATGGCTCTTCTCCAGCTTGTTGTGTTCCCCGGAACCGCAGGGATGCGGCCCCTTCTTTCATGCCACTGCGGCGGATCGCCCGCCGCTGCGGCGGTTCAGTACCGGCCCACGAGCAGGCCGCCATCCACGACCAGCACCTGGCCGGTCATGTATCTCGCTTCCTTCGAGGCCAGGAACGCGATGACATCGGCGATGTCCTCCGGCGTTCCGAGCCGCCCCATCGGAATGAATTCCGCCGCCTTCTCCGCGGCCACGGGACCCAGCGAATTCTCCTCGGACAGGAGCTGGGCGGTGCGGATGTAGCCCGGCGCCACGCCGTTGACGCGGACGCCATCCCTGGCCATCTCCACGGCGAGCGCCCTGACCAGGCCGACCACGCCGGACTTGGCCGCCGAATAATGGACGTGCTCGTCCCAGCCATAGGCGACGCCCATGATCGAGGAGAGGGCAACGATGCTGCCGGAGCGGCGGGCGCGCATGCCCGGGGCGGCGGCCCGCACCAGCCGGAAGATGCCCTTGAGGTCGATGTCGAAGGTTAGGTCCCACTTCTCGTCGGTGAGCTCGGCCAGCGGCGTGCGGTGGGCGATGCCAGCATTGGCGACGATGACGTCGATCCGCCCGTGGCGCGCCTCGACATCGGCAACCAGCGCGTCGGCGGCCTCCCTGGAGCGCACGTCGTAGCGACGGAACTCGGCCGAGCCGCCGGCCGCCGCGATGGCCTGCGCCGTCTCGCGGCCTTCCTTCTCGAGGATGTCGGTCACCACGACATGGTCGCCGAGCGCGCCAAAAGCCTTGGCGGTCGCATGGCCGATGCCGATGCCGGCGCCGGTGATGATGACGATGCGGTTCTTCTTGTCTTCGCTCATGTCGATCTCGCTCTCAAAGCATCACGTCGCCGGAGTTCGGCCCGAGCGTCTGCCCGACGAACAGGCTGGCGGCAGGCGAAGCGAGGAAGGCGACCGTCTCGGCCACCTCCTCCGGCTCGCCGAAGCGGCCGAGCGGCAGCTGCGCCCGCTTGGTGGCGCGCCAGTCCTCGGAAAGCTCCATCACCAGCGGCGTGTTGATGGGACCGGGGGCGACGGCGTTGACGCGCACGCCGCGGGCCGACACCTCGCGCGCCAGCGCCTTGGTCATGCCGATGATCGCCGCCTTGGCGCCGGAATAGTGGACGAGCTCGACCCCGCCGATCTGGCCGAGCTGCGAGGCGATGTTGACGATGACGCCCTTGCCCGCCGCGAGCATGGCCGGCAGCACCGCCCTGGTCACCAGGAAGGTGCCGCGCACATGCACGGCGAACATGCGGTCGAAATCCTCGACCTTCAGGTTCTCGAACAGCGCCTGGTGCGCGATGCCGGCATTGTTGACCAGCAGCCCGACCTCGCCATGGGCGTCGAGCGCGGCCTCGTGGATCGCCGCTACATCCGTCTCCCTGGAGACGTCGCCAGCCCTGGCTGCCGCGACGCCGCCCTTTGCGCGGATGGCCGACGCCACCGCTTCGGCGCGCTCCGGGGAGAGATCGTTGACGAGGACGGCATAACCGTCGGCGGCGAGCCGCTCGGCTATGGCCTTGCCGATGCCGGAGCCGGCGCCGGTGACGATGGCGGAGATCACGCTTCCTCCTGGATGGCGACGCGCCTGGCCCTGCGCACCGACATCGCCATCAGGATGGCGTAGGTGCCGAGCAGCGCGAAGGAGAACAGCGTGGTGAGCACGCCGAAGGCAAAGACGTTCGGATGCACCTCCACCGAGAAGGTGCCGTAGATGGCGAGCGGCAGCGTCAGGTCGCGGCCGGAGGCGAACAGCGTGCGCGAGAACTCGTCATAGGACAGCGTGAAGGCGAACAGCATGGCCGAGAGCACGCCCGGGAAGATCAGCGGGAAGGTGATCTTGCGGAAGGTGCGGGCCGGACTGACGCCGAGCGACCAGGACGCCTCCTCCACGCTCGGGTCGAAGCGGTTGAAGATCGCCAGCATCACCAGGAAGGCGAAGGGGAAGGTGTAGACGACGTGCAGAACGAAGGCCGTGCCCCACCAGTGGCGGTCGATGCCGAAGGCGTTGGCGACCAGCGCCATGCCGAGGCCGACCAGCACGCCCGGAACCATCATGCCGAGCACGATCAGGTAGAAGACGACGCCCGAGCCGCGGAACTTGCGGCGGAAGGCCTGCGCCGCGGTGACGCCGAGCACGGTGGAGACGACCATCGTCATCACTGCCAGCGTCAGCGAGCGGACCAGCGCCTGCTCGATCGGCAGCGGCGCGATGCGCGAGGGCGGCGTCAGGCCGAACAGGTGGCGGTACCAGTAGGTCGACCACTCGATGATCGGGAACTGCGGCCCGCCCTCCGGCCCTGTCTGGAAGGACAGGATGCCGAGCACGACCAGCGGCCCGTAGAGGAAGACGATGAACAGCGCCGTATAAAGGCCGAGCCCGAACTTGATGCCGGTGGCGTTCATCTCAGAGCTCCTTCCTCAGGTCGACCACCCGCAGCAGCGCCGCGACGACGATGCCCATCAGGACGGTGAGGACGACGCCGGCGACCGCGGCGAAGGCCCATTTCAGCGACCCGACCTGGGTGACGATGATGTTGCCGAGCAGGTTGACCTTGCGGCCGGAGAGCGCCGCGGCCGTGGCGAACTCGCCAAGCACCATGACCGAGACGAAGATCCCGCCGACGACCACGCCGGGCATCGACAGCGGCAGGATGATGGTGCGGAAGATGCGCCAGAAGCCGGCGCCGAGATCCTGCGCGGCCTCCAGCACCGACGGGTCGATGCGGCCGAGCATGAAGGCGATCGGGCCGACCATGAAGACGCAGTAGATCTGCGTCATGCCGATGATCACCGACAGTTCGGAGAACAGCAGGACCTCGATCGGCTGGTCGACGATGCCGAGATTCATCAGGATCATGTTGATCGCCCCCTCCTTGCCGAGCATCGGCCGCCAGGCCAGCACGCGGATGAGGAAGGAGGTCCAGAACGGGATGACGCAGAGCACGAGCAGCGCGGTGGAGAGCGTCTTGTTCCTCACGAACAGGCCGACGAACAGGGCGGCGGGATAGCCGACGACGAGCGTAGCGATGAGCACGATCAGCCAGATACGGACCGTCGTCCACAGCGCGCCGATATAGGTGTCGCTGCTGAAGAAGGTGATCCAGCTCTTCAGCGTCAGCGTCGGCTCGATCTTGAAGGTGGTCTGCGTCCAGAACGAGACATAGACCATCATGGCGATCGGCAGCACCAGGAAGAGCAGCATCCAGATGACGCCCGGAGCGAGCAGCCAGAACGTCCGGTCCGACCGCTTTCCGTCCTGGCTGGCCGCTGCTTCGGCCGGTCTATCTTGGCTCGTGGCAGCCATCGTCATTTCTCGTTCTCCAATGGGAGGCCGACACCGCGCGCCGCGCGGACATCACGCGAAGACAAGGGCGTCCTCCTTCTTCCACACGAGCGCATAGCGGCCGCGTTCCTCGTAGTTTTCCGGAGCGGCGTGGCTCAGATGGGTCTCCACTTCGAAGACCCGGCCGTCGTCGAGGGCGAAGAAGGAGTTGATCGCGGCACCCGAATACTCGCTGGCGACGAAGCTGCCCTCGATGCGGACCTCGTCGCCGGCGGGTGCCGCATCCTTCGGCCGGATCGACACACGGTCGTAGCGGATGGCATAGGCCGGTTTCGCGGCAGGCTGACGGGCGCCGCCGAGCGCCAGCCGCCCGACCGGGCTGGCGAACGCGTCACCCTCCAATTCGCCGGAGAAGATGTTGAAGCAGTTGAGGAATCTTGCCACGTCCGGCGAGGCGGGACGGCTATAGAGCGTGCCGGCATCGGCGGACTGGGCGATCCTGCCGCGGTCGAGCACGAGAACGGTGTCGCCCATGGCGAGCGCCTCGGTCTCGCTGCCGGTGACATGCAGGAAGGTGACGCCGCAGCGCTCGCGGATTTTCCGCAGCTCGCCGCGCATGCGGGTGCGCAGATTGGCGTCGAGCGCGCCCAATGGCTCGTCGAGCAGCACCATGCTCGGCTCGGTCACCAGCGTGCGGGCCAGCGCCACGCGCTGCTTCTGGCCGCCGGATATCTGGGTGATCGCCCGGTCCTCGAGCCCGGAAAGTCCGACCAGCGCGATGATGTCGCGCACGCGGCCGGCGACGATCTTGGCATCCGTCACCGGATCGACGACGCGGTTCTCCAGGCCGAAGGCGATGTTCTGCCTGACGCTCAGATGCGGGAACAGCGCGAAATTCTGGAAGACGAAGCCGATGCCGCGCTGGTGCGGCGGGACGCCGTCAATGCGGCGGCCGGCGAACAGGATCTGGCCACCGTCCGCAGGCTCGAAGCCGGCGATCACGCGCAGGAGCGTCGTCTTTCCCGATCCGCTCGGCCCGAGCAGCGAGACATAGGCGTCGTTCGGCAGGGTGGCGTCGATCCCCGCAAGCGCGGGAACGCCCGCGTAGGACCTGTGGACGTTCTTCAATTGCAGGACAGCCGACACGTCCGCTCCTATCCAGTCCGGGGCCAGGCGCATCGCGGCAATGCTCCGCCGCCGGGCGCATCGGCGCCCAGGCAAAGCGGCCAGCCTTCGCGCATCCTCGGACGCGCATGACAGCGATGTTCCGGTGCTCCTCGCTTCGTTCCACCTGCAGCGCCTCTCCGGGCGCCTTGGCAGAAAAACTATCTCACGAATGACTTTTGTATTCAATAGACTTTTTTGTAGCGCAGGGCAGAAAATGCGGAGCCGTTTTCGTAAGCTACCGTCTCGTCATGCACAGGCCGACGCCGCGACGAAAATCGCGCCAAGCACAGCACATCTGTGCCGTTTGCCGCGATTCCGGGCAGCATTCGGCAGAAAAGTCCTAATCCTTAGGCAGCCAGTCCAGGCGGCTTCATGCCACGGGACTAACTCGTGCGCGTTTTCCTTTTGTATTCAATAGTCATTTTATGGCATCCTTTCCTTTGCAAGGAGAATACGCCAGTGTGCGCGCAATCGAACGATGCGGACGCATGACGGGAACCATGGACGACGACCGCACAACCGCCAGCACGCAGAGGCGCTACGAGATCGCCGAGGACGTGCTGCGCGGCAATATCGAGGCCGGCATCCTGCCGCCCGGGCTGGTGCTTCTCGAAGGCCCGATCGCCGAGATCCTGCAGATATCGCGCGCACCGGTGCAGCGGGCGCTGCAGGCCCTCGAAGCGGAGGGGCTGATCCACCGCTTCGCCGGCCGCGGCTTCCTGGTCGGCGCGCCGGGCAGCGCCATCGAGCCGAACAGGACGGAGATCAAGTCGCTCGGCCTGATCGTGCCGCGCCATGCCGACGAGGCGCTGCAGAGCCGCTCCTCGTGGGAGCGGATCTACAACACGGTCGAGGCCGACGTCGCCGGCTGCGTGATCTTCGGCCAGTACCGCATCATCGAGATGGAGCTCGCCAACCATTTCAACGTCAGCCGCACCGTGGTGCGGGACGTGCTGACGCGCCTGCGCGAGCGCGGGCTGGTGCGCAAGAACCAGAGCTCGCACTGGATCGCCGGCCCGCTGACGGCGCAGACGGTCAAGGACCATTTCGCCCTGCGCAGGATGCTGGAGCCGCCGGCGATCCGCCTCGGCGCCGGCGCCATCGACCAGGCGCGGCTCGAGGCGCTGCTGGCGCGGCTGCGCCAGGCCGAGGGCGGCAGCGGCGGCGATTTCCTGCGCGAGGTCGAGGCGGTGCAGGCCGACTTCATCGAATGCTGCGTGCTTGCTGCCCCCAACGAGCGGCTGCGCGACCTGGTGCGCAACAACCTTTTGCCGGTGACGGCCACCGAGCGGCTGCTGCGCCGGCTCGGCCTGCCGGGCGACCCGGCGATCATCACGGAGCTGAGGCTGATCGTCGAACTGCTGCAACGCGGCGCGACGGACGCGGCGGTGTCGATGATGGACACGCATCTCGAGGCGTCGCTCAACCGGACCATCGCGCAAATGAAGATCGTGGCGATCATCCCGCGGCCGGGCGCGACGGCCGCCTATCTCACGCCGGTGCTGGACTAGGGTCCGCAGCGCGCAGACAGTCGCGAAAGGCAGCGGGCGAAGCGGAGCGTGTCGCATCGCCCTCTCCCGCTCACGCCAGCGCCACATGGAGCGCGTCGAGCGCGGCGCGGCGGGCTTTTCGCGCTGCCAGCGCCTCTTCCATCGTCACCTCGACGAAGCGTGTCGGCGTGTGCGGCTGCAGTTGCCCGATCAGGTCCATGTCGGCCGAGATGACCGTGCCGACCATGAAATAGCCGCCGCCGGAGACGGCGTCGCGGTGCAGGATGATCGGCTCGGTGCCGCCCGGCACCTGGATGGAGCCGTAGGGATAGCAGCTGTCGACGATGTTGGATGGGTCGGAGCCGGCGCCGAAAGGCTGCTCGCGCTCGACGAAGTCGAGTTTTCTGCCGCCCTTGAAGCGGTAGCCCATGCGGTCGGCCTCATTGGCGACCTTCCACTCGTCGGCGAAGAAGTTTTTCTGCGATTCCTCGGTGACGCGGTGCCAATAGAGGCCGGGCAGCACGCGCAGCTCGACCGGCATGCCCGGCGCGCGGCGGAATTTTTCGCCGAGCGAGCGCCCCTCCGCGGCGAGGCTGCCCTTGCCGACCGGCAGTTCGTCGCCCGCCGCCAGCGGCCGGCCCTTGTAGCCGCCGAGCGCGCCGATCGGATAGGTGGAGCGGCTGCCGAGCGCCACCGGCACGTCGATGCCGCCGGAGACGGCGATGTAGATGCGGGCGCCCGACTTCAGGAAGTCGAAGGTGAGCGTCTGGCCGGCCTTGACCTTGAACGCCGTCCAGCCGGGCTGCGCCACGCCGTCGACCTTGGCCGGCATGTCGGCGCCGGTCACGGCGACCAACGCGTCCTCGGTAAATTCGAGTTTCGGGCCTATGAAGACGGCTTCCAGGCCGGCCGCACCCTCGTCATTGCCGACGAGCAGGTTGGCGGCGCGCATGGCGTAGCGGTCCATGGCGCCGCCGATCGGGATGCCGAGGTGGAAATAGCCGGGCCGGCCGAGATCCTGGACGGTGGTCGCCAGACCGTGATGCACAACCTTAATTGCCATTGAGCACGCCCTCGAGCTTGGCATTGTAGCCGTCGATGTCACGGCGGAACTCGCGCAGGTCGAAGCTGACCTCGCGGATCGGCGGCGCAAAGCGTCCGCCGGCGACGTCCTCGACGGCCTGGTCGTAGGCGTCGCGGTCGATCGCCTTGAACTTGACGATGTCGCCGGGCCGGAAGAACACCATGAAGTCGCGGAGGTAGCTGGTGGTTTGCGTCGGGTCGAAGATCGGCATCGGCGTGATGCCGAACATCTGGTAGCCGCCGGCGCCGCGCACCGAATAGATGCAGCCGAAGCAGCCGCCATGCCCGACCGTCAGCTTCGGCGTGTCGGTGCGCGGGCGCAGGTATTTCGGCACCTGGATCTGCCGCTGCCGCTCGACCATCTGGTACATGAACGGCAGGCCGGCGACGAAGCCGACCATGGAGACAAACCAGGGCGAGCCGGAATGGGCGGCGACGAAGTCGTCGACCGAGCCATAGTCGTTGATGCGCGCGGCGTAGTCGAGGTCGGTGCCCGACGGATCCTGGTGCCGCTCGCGGAAACGCATCAGCGTCTCATGCGTCCACGGATCGTTGTAGAAGACCGGGATCTCGACGATGCGCGTACGGATGACCGGCTCGGCCTTCTCGGCCGCCTGCTCGATCGCCTTGACCTCCCTGAGAATGTCGTCCGGGCTGATCACGTCCGGGTCGAACTTGACCTGCAGCGAGGCGTTGGCCGGGCAGATCTCGGTGACGCCCCTGATGCCGCTGTCGCGGACCCCGCCGGACATGGACAGGCTCTTGAAGAAGGCGTCCAGCGACATCTCCTCGCTGCACTCGACGAACAGGTGCTCGTCGCCGCCGAAGGAATAACGAACGCCCATCAAGCCACCTCCGCTTTCGGCCGGCTGGCGAACACCTCGTCCAGCCAGCCTTCGAGAAATCTCGTGTGAAAGTCGCCGCGCCGCACGCTGCCGTCAGCGGCGAGCGCCAGATGCAGCGGCACGGTGGTCGCGACCCCGTCGATGACGAGGCCCCTCAGCGCCGATCTCAGCCGGTCGAGGCAGGCGTCGCGCGTCTCGGCCCAGACGACCAGCTTGCCGAGCAGGGAATCGTAGAAGGGCGGGATCGTGTAGCCCTCGTAGAGCATGGTGTCGAAGCGGATGCCCTCGCCTTCCGGCACGACCAGCCGCCGCACCGTGCCGGGCGCCGGCATGAAGCCGCGCGCCGGGTCCTCGGCGTTGATGCGGCATTCGATGGCGTGGCCGCGCAGCGCGACGTCCTCCTGCCGGACCGACAGCGGCGCGCCGCCGGCGACGCGGATCATCTCCTGGACGAGGTCGATGCCGGTGACCATCTCCGTCACCGGATGCTCGACCTGGATGCGCGTGTTGACCTCGATGAAATAGAATTCGCGGCTGTCCTCGTCGTAGAGATATTCGACGGTGCCGGCGCCGCTGTACTTCACCTCACGCGCCAGCGCCACGGCACTCGCGCACAGCTTTTCGCGCACGTCGGCCGGCAGCAGGAAGGACGGCGCCTCCTCCCACACCTTCTGCCGCCGCCGCTGCAGCGAGCATTCGCGCTCGAAACAGTGGATGAAGTTTTTGCCGTCGCCGAGAATCTGCACCTCGACGTGGCGGGCCTTGCCGATCACCTTCTCCAGATAAAGGCCGCCGTCGCCGAAGGCGGCCAGCGCCTCGGCCGAGGCCTGCGGAAAATGCCGGTCCAGGTCGGCCATGTCGGCGGCGATGCGGATGCCGCGCCCGCCGCCGCCGGCGGCGGCCTTGATCATGATCGGAAAGCCGGCTTGCGCGACCACGTCGCGGGCCTCGTCGATGCTGGAAACCCGGCCGGCGCTGCCCGGCACGGTGGGCACGCCGGCGCGCGCCGCGACCTCGCGGGCGGCGACCTTGTCGCCGAGGAGGCGGATGGCGTCGCCCTTCGGGCCGACGAAGACCAGCCCCGCCGCCTCGACGGCATCGGCGAAATCCGCGTTCTCGGACAGGAAGCCGTAGCCGGGATGGACGGCGTCGACGCCCGCCGCCCTGGCGGCGGCGATGACGGCCTCGATGTTGAGATAGGATTTTTTTGCCGCCGGCGGGCCGATGTCGACCGCCTCGTCGGCCAGCCGCACCGCCAACATGTCGGCATCGGCGGCGCTGTGGACCTGCACGGTGCGGATGCCGAGCGCCTTGGCCGCCTTGACGATGCGCACCGCGATCTCGCCGCGGTTGGCAACGAGAAGCGAGCGGATGGTCATGCCTCGACCTCGGCGATGACCTGGCCGGCCATGATCGGCTCCTCATTGTCGAGCAGGAAGCGGATCGCCTTGCCGTCGACGCCGGCCGGAACCTCGTGAAAGGTCTTCATGACCTCGATCAGGCCGATGGTGTCGCCGCTCGCCACCGCATCGCCGTCGACCTTGAAGGCCGGCGCGTCGGGCGACGGCGACCGGTAGAACGTGCCGGGCATGGGCGCTCTGATCTCGTGCTTGCTCATCTACAAGAATCCTCAGGTAGCGATCGTGGAAACGGGCGCGATGCGGATTCCCGCCGCCTTCAGCGCCTCGCGCATGCGGCTGGCGATGTCGAAGGCGCCCAGCGTGTCGGAATGGAAGCAGACGGATTCGAATGCGATGTCGATGTCGTTGCCGGTCACGGTGCGGACCTTGCCCTCGGTGCAGGCGCGCACGACCTTTTGTGCGATCTGCTTCGGGTCGGGGCGCCCGGCATCGCGGGTGAACACGATCGAGCCGGAATCGTCGTAGTCGCGGTCGGCGTAGAACTCGCGGATGACCGGCTGGCCGAGATCGCGCGCCGCCTGCCAGGTGGCGGAGCCGCCCATGCAGAAGACGAAGGCGTTGGGCTGCACGGTACGCATGTATTCGACGAAGATGCGCGACAGCTCGGCATTGACCGCCATCTCCATGTAGAGCGCGCCGTGCGGCTTTACATGCTGCAACTGCGCGCCATGCCGCCGCGCGAATTCCTTCAGCGCGCCGACCTGGTAGACGATGTCGTTGACCAGCTCCTTGCCGGTGCCGGCGATCCTGCGCCGCCCGAACCCCTGTAGGTCGGGATAGCCGGGATGCGCGCCGACGCCGACACCGTGGCTGACGGCCAGCCGCACCGTCTCGTCCATCAAATTGGGATCGCCGGCATGGAAGCCAGCGGCGATGTTGGCGGAGCTGATCAAGGGCATCAACGAGGCGTCGTCGGTATCGCCGATGCGCCAGCGGCCGAAAGCCTCCCCCATGTCGCAGTTGATGTCGACGGAACGCACTGACCACCTCTGCTGCTTGCGACACGGCCGGCCGCCGGCGCTGCATCGGAGAGGCAGGCTAGGAGATCGAGAGTGGTTTGAAAAATTCTATCTTTTGCCCCATGGTATAAAAAATTCAGAACGAGCGCGGGCAGGCCGCCGCCGATATAGGCAGTTCGAAGTCAGGCGCTTAGGCAAGAATTGCCCAGGTCGCAGGCATAGGACCCTGTCCACGGCGATCATCAATTCTGATATTTCGAAGATGCTGTTCAGTTTTTCGGAAAGCTTTGGATGTCACTCAGCCTCAAGCAGCTCCGCTATTTCGTCGCCACCGCCGAGGTCGGACAGATCTCGCAGGCGGCGGTCAACCTTTCCATCTCGCAATCGGCGATCACCACCGCCGTCAAGGAACTCGAGCGCCATGTCGGGGCCGAGCTGTTCGTGCGCACGGCGCATGGCATGGACCTGACGCCGGCCGGCCGAGAGCTGCTCTCGCATGCCTACGACATCCTGAAGAAGGTCGACGACGCCACCCACCTGAGCGCCGTCAGCAACACGGTGGAGGGTTCGCTGACCATGGCAGCGACCTATACGGTCATCGGCTACTTCCTGCCCTATCACATCGAGCGGCTGCAGCGGCTGTTCCCGCGGCTCGACATCCAGCTGTTCGAACTCAACCGGGAATCGATCGAGGAGGGGCTGCTCACCAACCGCTACGACATCGCGGTGCTGCTCACCTCCAACATCCTCAACCCGCAACTCACCACGGAGAAGCTGCTGAGTTCGACCCGCCGGCTGTGGGTGCCGTCGCAGCACCCGCTCCTGCAATTGCCGAGCGTCGGCCTGGAGGAGGTTTCGAAGGAGCCGTACATCATGCTGACCGTCGACGAGGCGGCGCATACGGCGATGAAATACTGGAGCGCCTCGCTCTACCAGCCGAAGACCATTTTGCGCACCTCCTCGGTCGAGGCCGTCCGCTCGATGGTCGGCAACGGCCAGGGCGTGGCGATCCTGTCCGACATGGTGCATCGGCCGTGGTCGCTGGAGGGCCGGCGCATCGAGACGATCACCATGCGCGATCCTGTGCCGGCGATGGATGTCGGCCTCGCCTGGCGGCGAACGGTGGAATTCACTCCGGCGATGCTGGCGGTGCGCTCCTATTTCCAGCAGGCGTTCCACATCCCGGTCAGCCGGGTGGCGTGAGGTGGGCGGCGGCTGAGTCGCCACTCCGTCCAGCACCCCTCATCCGACCTCGCTTCGCTCGGCCAGATGAGGGGTGCTGGACGGAGTGCGATGCGGGGCGTAAGCGCCGGGGACAGTTTACTTTTTTCGGCCCGCGCGACGTCTGGCTTGCTGCGGCTTTCTGCGAAAAAAAGTAATACCCCGCCTACCCGACGACCCGAAAAGCCTCGGGTCTGACGATGTGGAAATTGTCGTT
>JAESFZ010000344.1_pt1 | contig 19686 bp, 19 predicted proteins | sample 9269561 | NCBI WGS metagenome assembly JAESFZ01 (sample SAMN14515552, study PRJNA621657) | algae metagenome | isolation source: Tildeniella nuda ZEHNDER 1965/U140 and co-occurring heterotrophs from wet... | place: Switzerland: Stansstaad, Zurih | collected 1965-01-01
CCAACCTGCAGGAAGATGATCCGTTCTACGAATTTTTCCGGCGTTTCGTGCCGCAACCCGGGCCGCGCGAATTTCAGACCCAATCCCTGGGCTCCGGTTTCATCATCAGTTCCGACGGTTACATCATGACCAATGCGCATGTGGTCGATGCGGCCGACGAGGTCACCGTCAAGCTGAGCGACAAGCGCGAATTCAAGGCAAAAGTCATCGGTGCCGACCGGCGCACCGACATGGCATTGCTTAAAATCGAGGCTGCCGGGCTGCCGGCGGTCAAATTCGGCGATCCCAACAAGCTCAAGGTCGGCGAGTGGGTGGTGGCCATCGGCTCGCCGTTCGGTTTTGAAAATACCGTCACCGCCGGCATCGTCAGTGCCAAGGGCCGTTCGCTGCCGCAGGAAAATTTCGTGCCTTTCATACAGACCGACGTCGCGGTGAACCCGGGCAACTCAGGCGGCCCGCTATTCAACATGAGGGGCGAGGTGGTCGGCATCAACTCGCAGATTTACAGCCGCACCGGCGGCTTCATGGGCTTGTCGTTCGCGATTCCCATTGACGTTGCGAGTGACATCGCCCAGCAGCTGCGTACTGTCGGCAAGGTCACGCGCGGCCGCATCGGCGTAGTGATACAGCCTGTGACCAAGGAGCTGGCTGAATCCTTCGGCTTGCCCAAGCCGCAGGGCGCGCTGGTCAACTCGGTTGAGAAGGGTGGTCCGGCGGAAAAGGCGGGCATAGAGCCGGGTGACGTGATTCTGCGTTTCGACGGCAAGGCAGTCAATTCCTCGGAAGATCTGCCGCGCATCGTCGGCGGCACCAAGCCGGGTGCCAGAGCCACGGTTCAGGTATGGCGCAACAAGGCGGCTCGCGACTTGCAGGTCACGGTTGCCGAGTTGCAGGATGACCGCACCAGACAATCACGGCGCGGCGGCAAGCCTCCAGCGGCTGCGCCGACCCAGTTCGGCCTGACGCTTTCCGAACTCACCGATGCGCGCCGCAACGAGCTGAAGCTGGAAGGCGGCATTCTGGTTGAGAACGCGCAGGGCGCGGCAGCGCGTGCCGGCATTCGCCGCGGCGACATCATCCTGTCCGTCAACAATCAGCTCGTCAAGTCGGTTGAGCAATTCACCCAGATGATGGGCCAGTTCGAAAAGGGCAGCATCGTCGCGTTGCGGGTGAGACGCGGCGGCAATTCGCTTTACGTGCCCTTCCAGATCGATGGCAGCGGCCGCTGACGGTCCCAGGCTTACGCTTTACGGCCGCAGTTATTGCCATCTGTGCGATGAAATGATCGCCGGCCTGCGCGGTTTGCAGGCCGGTTTTCGTTTCAAGCTGGACGTGGTTGACGTCGACAGCGATCCCGCGCTGGAGCGCCGTTTCGGCGAGCGGGTGCCGGTGCTGGTGCATGACGGACAGGAACTCTGCCATTACCGGCTGGATACCGTCGCAGTTACTGCGCGCCTGCCCAAAATCCGATAAAATACACGGCTTTAACGCATTCAGGGCACCGCGAGTGCCCTTTTCTATGCAACACATCCGCAATTTTTCCATCATTGCCCATATCGATCATGGCAAATCGACGCTGGCAGACCGTTTCATCCAGCTGTGCGGCGGGCTGTCCGATCGCGAGATGGAAGCGCAAGTGCTGGACTCGATGGACCTCGAACGCGAGCGCGGCATCACCATCAAGGCGCAGACCGCAGCGCTCGAATACCGCGCGCGCGACGGGCAGACTTACCAGCTCAACCTGATCGACACGCCCGGTCACGTCGATTTTTCCTACGAGGTGTCGCGTTCGCTGGCGGCATGCGAAGGCGCGCTGCTGGTGGTCGACGCGTCGCAAGGCGTGGAGGCGCAGACGGTGGCGAACTGCTATACCGCGATCGAGCAGGGCGTGGAAGTGGTGCCGGTGCTCAACAAGATGGACCTGCCACAGGTCGACCCGGAACGGGTCATCGCCGAAATCGAGGACATCATTGGCATTCCAGCCAGGGATGCGGTCAAGGTCAGCGCCAAGACCGGTGAAGGCATTGCCGACATTCTGGAGGCGCTGATCAGGAGGATCCCGCCGCCCGCGGGCGATCCGCAAAAGCCGCTGAAGGCGCTGATCATCGACTCCTGGTTCGATAATTACGTCGGCGTGGTCATGCTGGTGCGCGTGGTCGACGGCGAACTGAAACCGAAAGACCGCATCCAGTTCATGTCGACCCAGGCGAGTTATCTGTGCGAACAGGTGGGTGTTTTCACTCCGAAATCCAGATCCAGGGAAAAGCTCTCGGCAGGCGAAGTCGGATTCGTGATCGCCGGAATCAAGGAACTGAAGGCTGCGCGCGTGGGCGATACCCTGACGCTGGCCGAGCGCCCCGCGACCGAGGCGCTGCCGGGTTTCAAGGAAATCAAGCCTCAGGTGTTTGCAGGCCTGTATCCGGTGGACTCCAGCGAGTACGATGCGCTGCGCGACGCGCTGGAAAAGCTGCATCTCAACGATTCGTCATTGCGTTACGAACCGGAATCATCGCAGGCGCTGGGTTTCGGATTCCGCTGCGGGTTTCTGGGATTGCTGCATCTGGATATCGTCCAGGAACGCCTGGAGCGTGAATACAACATGAATCTGATCACCACGGCGCCAACCGTGGTTTATCAGGTTTTGCAGAAGGACGGCGCCACTCTCGAAATCGAGAATCCATCGAAGCTTCCCGATCAGTCAAAAATCGAGGAAATACGCGAACCCATCATTACCGCTTCGATACTGGTGCCGCAGGACTATGTCGGGCCGGTCATCACCCTGTGCAATCAAAAGCGCGGCGCGCAGCGCAATATGCAGTACCTCGGGCGCCAGGTCATGCTGACCTATGAGCTGCCGCTCAACGAGGTGGTCATGGATTTTTTCGACAAGCTGAAGTCGGTTTCACGCGGGTATGCCTCGCTCGATTACGATTTTCTCGAGTACCGCGCTGCCGATCTCGTCAAGCTGGACATACTGATCAACGGCGACCGTGTTGACGCGCTGTCGCTCATCGTGCACCGGGCAAACTCGCTGTATCGCGGCCGGGATCTTGCCGCCCGCATGCGCGGGCTGATTCCGAGGCAGATGTTCGATATTGCGGTGCAGGCCGCGATCGGCTCCCATATCGTGGCGCGCGAAACCGTCAAGGCGTTGCGCAAGAACGTGCTTGCCAAGTGCTACGGCGGTGATATTACCCGCAAGAAGAAGCTTCTTGAAAAGCAGAAGGCCGGCAAGAAGCGCATGAAGCAGGTGGGTAGCGTGGAAATTCCGCAGGAGGCTTTTCTGGCCATTCTGCAAGTGGAGAAATAACAAGAATGAATTTCGCTCTGGTAATGCTGCTGCTGCTGATATTTACGGGAGCAGTCTGGGTGCTTGACCACTTTGTGCTGCGCCGGCGCCGTGCGCAGGGGCAACCCGAACCGTGGTGGGTCGAGTATCCCAAAAGCTTTTTTCCGGTGATTCTGATCGTGTTCGTGCTGCGCTCGTTTCTGGTCGAGCCTTTCAAAATCCCCTCCGGCTCCATGCTGCCAACCCTGCTGGTCGGCGATTTCATCCTCGTCAACAAATTTACCTATGGCATACGGCTTCCCGTCGCCAACATCAAGCTGGCGGACATCAACCGGCCGCAGCGCGGCGAGGTCATGGTGTTCCGTTACCCGGAAAATCCTTCGCTGGACTACATCAAACGCGTGGTCGGCCTGCCCGGGGACAAAATCGAATATCGCAACAAGCGGCTGTCGATCAATGGCGAGGCGGTCGAAACCACTCCGGCCGGCGAATACAACTACGTGGAGAGCGGGCTCAATTTCGTGACGACGCAGCGTTTCGACGAAAAGCTGGGCAGCAGCCAGCACGCGATACTGGTGCAGTCGGGAGTGCCCGGCGTGCAACTGGGCGGCGTGCGCTCGTTTCCTTTCCGCGACAATTGCGCCTACAATAATGCCGGTTTCACCTGCACGGTTCCGTCGGGACACTATTTCCTGATGGGCGACAACCGGGACAGCAGCAGCGACAGCCGCTATTGGGGATTCGTGCCGGAAGCCAACATCGTCGGCAAGGCATTTTTAATCTGGTGGAATTTCGACAATTTCAAGAGAATCGGTCAGTCAATCAAGTGAAAGGGAAGACCATGCGCAAACAAAAAGGTATAACCCTGTCCGGTTTTTTGCTGTGGGCCATCGTTCTGGTATTTGCCGGTCTCATGGGGCTGAAGGTCGGGCCGGCATATTTCGAATACATGTCCATCCAGAAGCAGCTTAAAGCCATAGTTAACGATCCCGGCAGACCCATCAATTCGCTGCGCGATGCGCAGGTGGCATTCAGCAGCCGCGCCTCAGTCGAAAATATTACGTCGCTGGGCGTCAATGACCTTGAACTGACCAAAGACGGCGCACACGTGACCCTCAGCGCGTCTTACACGACTTGTGTGCCGCTTATCGCGAACATGAGAGCCTGCATGGATTTTTACCCAAGCACCGACAAGTAGGGCTGCCGACCGGCTCGAGATGGATCTTGATGGCTTCAGTCTGAGGATAGGCTATCGCTTCAACGATCCTGAGCTGCTGCGGCGCGCCCTGACGCATCGCAGCCACAGCGCAGCCAACAACGAGCGCCTTGAATTCCTGGGCGACAGCGTGGTCAATTGCGCGGTGGCGCTCGAGCTCTACAACAAATTCCCCCAGCTTTCCGAAGGCGAGCTTTCGCGGCTGCGCGCCAACCTGGTCAACCAGCAGTCGCTGTGCACAATAGCGCAGGAATGCCGGCTGGGAGATCAATTGCTGCTCGGCGAAGGCGAACTGAAAAGCGGCGGATTCCGGCGGCCGTCGATACTTGCCGATGCCGTCGAGGCCGTGATCGGCGCCGCTTTCCTAGACGGCGGCTTTGACGGCGCGCGTGCCGTCATGCGCGCTTTGTTTGCCCCGGCCCTGAATGCCATCGATCCGCGCACCACGGGCAAGGATCCCAAAACGCTGCTGCAGGAGCACCTGCAGGGGTGCCGGATCGCCCTGCCTCAGTACGCGGTGATCTCAACCAGCGGTGAGGCCCACGAGCAGCTGTTCCAGGTCGAATGCCTTATCCCGGAACTCGGCATCCGTTCGCTGGGCGAGGGCAGCAGCCGTCGCAACGCAGAGCAGAATGCAGCGCGCCTGGCCTATGAATTGGCGACCCGCAGATGAATCCTGCCTACCGCTCTGGCGCCATTGCGATTGTCGGCCGGCCCAATGTTGGCAAGTCGACGCTGCTCAACAAGCTGGTAGGGCAGAAAATCAGCATCACTTCGCGCAAGCCCCAGACCACGCGCCAGCGCATCACGGGAATCCTGACGCGCGAAGACGCCCAGCTGGTGTTCGTGGACACCCCGGGCTTCCAGACGCAGCACCGCGGCGCCATGACCCGCCTCATGAACCGCAGCGTGACACAGAGCCTGCAGGAAGTTGACGTCGTGCTATGGGTGGTCGAGGCCATGAAATGCAACGAGCTGGATGCCGCGCTCTATAAGCTGCTGCCACGCACGGTACCGCTGGTGCTGGCAATCAACAAGATCGACCTGCTTGCCGACAAGGCGGAGCTGCTTCCATTCATCAAGGAACTCGATGAGCGTTTCCATCCCGATGCAATCGTTCCGCTGGCCGCCGGCAAAAACCTCCAGCTGGAGGAGCTGCTGGCGGTAATCATTCCCAGCCTGCCGGCGGGGCCGCCTCAGTTCGAAGCTGATGAAATAACCACGGCGAGCGAGCGTTTTCTGGCAGCGGAGCTGATTCGCGAGAAATTGTTTCGCCTGCTTGGCGACGAACTGCCTTATGCAACGGCCGTCGAGATAGAGCGATTCGAGGTCCTTGACGGGCTCAGGCGCATTTACGCTTCCATCCTTGTCGACAAGGATGGCCAGAAAGCGATCGTGATCGGCAAGGGCGGGGAGAAGCTCAAGGCAGTAGGCACTCAGGCGCGCAGGGACATGGAGCAGCTGTTCGGCGGCAAGGTGTTCCTCGAACTGTGGGTGAAGGTCAGAAGCGGCTGGGCGGACAGCGCAGCGACGCTCAAGCGCATGGGCTTCGATGCTTGAATGATGAAGGCGGAAGGATGAGGGCAGGCGCGGTTGCGGGTGTGATGAAATCCGGGATTTCATTCCTTCATCCTTCGCTATCCATTTTCTCCTCTTCGAAAGCGCCGTCGTGACCAAAGCCGGAAGCTCGCGGCAGGATCAGCAGCCGGCATTCGTGCTGCACCATTACCCGTTCCGGGAAACCAGCCTGGTGATAGAAACATTCACACGGGATTTTGGCCGCGTTGCGCTGCTGGCGCGCGGCGCACGGCGCCCCAGGTCGGCGTTGCGCGGCGTGCTGCTCGCATTCCAGCCGCTGTTTATCGGCTGGTCGGGCAAGTCCGAACTCAAGACGCTGCACAAGGCGGAATGGCAGGGCGGCTATCTGCAGCTCAAGGGATCATCGCTGATCTGCGGCTTTTACCTTAATGAACTGCTGCTCAAGCTGCTGGCGCGCGATGACCCTCATGAGCGGTTGTATGCGATTTACCAGGAAACGCTAGCCGCGCTTGCGGCCGGAGGCGACCACGCCGCCACCCTGCGACGTTTCGAGAAGAATCTGCTTGGCGAACTGGGTTACGCTCTGACGCTGGATCGCGATGCCGAGGCCGGCACGCCGATTGCGGCGGAATGCCGCTACGCCTACGTCGTCGAGCGCGGCCCGGTTGCAGTCGACGGCGTGGAGCAGCAAAACGCGGTAGAATTATTGGGACAAACCTTGATCGATATGCAGTCGGACAACTATACCAGCGCCGTAACCCAGCAGCAGAGCAAGGCGCTGATGCGGGCGCTTATCAATCATCACCTCGGCAACCAGGTTCTGCACACGCGGTCGCTGCTGCGTGACCTGCAGCAGCTGTGATGCTCCGCCGCGGTGCTGACCATGGCAATGAGCCGGGCGACTGTTCATGAGCAGGCTGAGCGTAAACCTCAACAAGATCGCGTTGCTGCGCAATTCGCGTACGCTGGGGGTTCCCAGCGTCACGCGCTCGGCTGTTATCGCCCTGGACGCAGGCGCCCAGGGTATTACCGTGCACCCGCGCCCCGACGGCCGGCACATACGGACTCAGGATGTTTACGAGCTTGCCGAACTGCTGAAGGGCCGGCGCGACATTGAATTCAATATCGAAGGCAATCCCTTCCACGCCGCGCTGGATCTGATGCGGGAAGTGCGCCCGCAACAATGCACCCTGGTGCCCGATGACCCCGCCGCTTTCACTTCCGATCATGGCTGGGATTTGCAGCGCGATGGCGCGCGCCTGAAGTCCGTGGTTGCCGAACTCAGGGCGCTTGGCATCCGCGTCAGTGTTTTCATGGATGCGATGCCCGATGCAATGCCTATGGCGCGGGATATCGGCGCTGATCGCGTCGAACTTTATACCGAACCCTATGCGCATGCCTTCGGTTCCCCCGGTGAAGCGAAAATGCTGGCGCGCTTCGTCGAAGCGGCGTGCGCCGCGCAGCAGGCCGGACTGGGTGTCAACGCCGGCCACGATCTTAACCGGAACAACCTGCCGCGTTTCCTGGCCTCGGTGCCCGGAGTGCTGGAAGTGTCGATCGGTCATGCGCTGATTGCCGATGCGCTCGAGTCCGGTCTGGCGCAGACAGTGCGCGATTACCTTGCCGCAATTGATGCCGGCATGGCTGCCGGGAAGCCGCGCTGCGCATGATCTACGGCATCGGCATAGATGTGATTGAGCCGCAGCGGGTCGAGCGCTTGCTGGACAAGTACGGCGAACGTTTTGCGCGGCGTGTGCTCACCCCGCTGGAATGGCCGGGGTACCTCAAGACCGTGCGGCCGGTGCTGTTTGTGGCCAACCGCTTCGCTGCGAAAGAGGCGTTTTCCAAGGCGATGGGCACGGGATTCCGTTATCCGGTGACCCTGCAGTGTATAAGCGTGGTGCAGAACAAGGCGGGCAAGCCGGGGTTTGCCTTTCATCCCAATCTGGAGAATCTGGTGCAGGACTGCGGCATCGTCAGCAGCCATCTTACGATCAGCGACGAGAACCGCCTGGCGTGCGCTTGTGTTGTGCTTGAAAGATGAATAAAAACAAAGAGTTATATCTTGGTCCCGTGATGCTCGATATCGCCGGCAGCGAGCTGGCTGCCGCAGATCGCGAGCGCTTGCTGCATCCCCTCGTGGGGGGAGTCATCCTGTTCACTCGCAACTATGTCTCCCCCGAGCAGCTGACACGCCTGACAGCCGAAATTCATGCCCTGCGCAGTCCGGCGCTGATCGTGGCAGTCGACCATGAGGGCGGCCGGGTGCAGCGTTTTCGCGACGGCTTTACGGCGATTCCGCCCATGCGCGAGCTTGGGAACATCTGGGACCACAATGCGCAGCACGCCTGCCACCTCGCACACCACGCAGGATTCCTGCTGGCTGCAGAACTGCGCGCACATGGTGTCGATCTGAGCTTTGCACCGGTGCTTGATGTCGATTATGGCAACAGCAGTGTGATCGGTGATCGTGCGCTGCATTCTGACCCGCGGGCGATTGCCGAACTGGCGCATGCCCTGGTGCAGGGTTTGCGGCAGGGTGGCATGAGCGCGGTCGGCAAGCATTTCCCCGGCCACGGCCACGTGCGCGCCGACTCGCATCATGAAATTCCCATAGACGACCGGCCGTACGCGGATATCGAAGCCTGCGACCTGTTGCCGTTCCGGCGCCTGGCGCAGTCCGGTCTGGGCGGCATCATGCCCGCGCACGTGATCTACCCGCAGGTGGACGGGCAGCCTGCCGGATTTTCAGCGCTGTGGCTGAAGAAAATCCTGCGCGGACAGCTGGGTTTTGACGGGGTGGTGTTCAGCGACGATCTGAGCATGGAAGGAGCAAGCGTCGCCGGCGGCGTGGTGCAGCGCGCCCACGCCGCACTGGATGCCGGTTGCGACATGGTGCTGGTGTGCAACAATCCGCAGTCAGCGGATGAACTGCTCGACAATCTGCAATATGCCATGCCTCCGGTAAGCCTTGCGCGCCTGGCGCGCATGCACGGCCGACAGCATGCTGCGGGCATGGTCAAGCTGCGCGAGGACGCCCATTACGTAAAGGCGCTTCACGCCATCGCGGGCATCGGCCTCAAGAGCGGCGACTTACCGCTTGCCTAGGAAGCGGGGCGTTGCGGTGAGTTCGCATCATCATCATGCACCGCGTGACCGGCGCAAGCCCGCATTCATTGTCGCGCTTGCAATAACGCTGGCATATGCGCTGGTGGAACTGGCCGGAGGGCTCTGGTCGGGTTCGATTGCGCTGGTCAGCGATGCCGGTCACATGTTCTCCGACGCGCTGGCGCTGGGGCTTGCGGCCGTTGCCGCGCGGCTTGCGCAGCAGCCGGCGGGCCACAGTCATTCCTACGGCTGGGCGCGCGCCGAGGTGATCGGCGCCATGCTGAACTGCCTGATCATGCTCGGCATCGTCGTCATGCTGGTGGTGGAAGCCATACAGCGCCTGCTTGCGCCGCAGCCAGTCATCGCGGGCGGCGTGATGCTGATTGCGCTGGTGGGTTTGGTCGTGAATGGTGTTGTCGCCTTCATGCTGAGCCGCAGCGAGCACAACATGAATGCACGCGCGGCGCTGATTCACGTGATGGGCGACCTGTTGAGTTCGCTTGCCGCGCTGGTCGCGGGGGTGGTGATTTTCTTTACCGGCTGGATCGTGGTCGATCCGATTTTATCGCTGGTGATTTCCGGGCTGATCCTGATGACGACCTGGCGCCTGCTGCGCGATACCCTGCATGTCCTGATGGAAGGGGTGCCGGCTTCGATCGAACTGGCTGCGATCGGCAAGGCCCTCGCCGAAGTGCAGGACGTGATTTCTGTGCATGATCTGCATGTCTGGAGCATTACTCCGCAGAACGTGGCGCTTTCGGCGCACCTGGAGATAAGCAGCATGACCGCATGGCCGGATATACTGCGGGCCTCGCGCGGCCTGCTGCACGACCGCTTTGGCATCGAGCATGTCACGCTGCAGCCGGAGCGGCCGGCAGGGCGTGATGAGATCGCAGTGGTGCGTGTGTGGCCCAGCAGGCAGAGGCCGCACACATGAGCGCCACGCCGAACTGCTTTTCTGTCGATTGCCGCCGCTGCGAGCGGCTGGCGCAGCATCTGGACGGGGTGCGCGCCGAGTTTCCCGGCTATCACGCCAGACCGGTGGCGCCGTTCGGCGCATTTCGGCCACGCCTGCTGGTCGTAGGGCTGGCGCCGGGCATGCATGGCGCGAACCGCAGCGGACGGCCGTTTACCGGTGATTATGCGGGGATCTTGCTGTACGAAACCCTGCATCGGTTCGGCTTTTCCAACCAGGCGCAGGCGCTGAGCGTGGACGACGGCCTGCAGCTTACTGATTGCCGGATCACCAACGCCGTCAAATGCCTGCCACCCGGAAACAAGCCCAGGCCCGACGAGATCAAGCGCTGCAACACCTATCTCAGGCTGGAACTGGGAGAGTTGCCGGAGAAGGCGGCGATTCTTGCGCTGGGCGGCATCGCGCACCAGGCCGTGCTGCGGGCGCTGGATTTGCGTCTGAAGGACTACCCGTTCGGCCACGGTGCGCGCCACAGCCTGCCGCAGGGTTACGTGCTGTACGATAGCTATCACTGCAGCCGCTATAATACCCAGACCAAGCGCCTCACCGCAGAGATGTTCCGCGAAGTGTTCGCGGCAATTTCGGCCTATCTCAAAACCGGCTGATCTTCCGGCTGCAACGGCCAACCTTGCCACCATGCCTGATCCGGCTGAAGTAATTGTCAATTTGCCGCATTTGCCCGGCGTCTACCGCATGCTCAACGCCGCCGGGGAGGTGCTGTACGTTGGCAAGGCGATGGATCTCAAAAAACGGGTGGCCTCCTACTTCCAGAAGCAGGGCGCGCTTTCGCCACGCATCAGGCTGATGGTGTCGCAGGTGGCGAATCTGGAAACCACCGTCACCCGTTCTGAAGCCGAAGCTTTGCTGCTTGAAAACAACCTCATAAAGTCTTTAAGTCCGCGATATAACATATTGTTTAGAGACGATAAATCATATCCGTACCTTATCGTCACCAAACACCGTTTCCCACGCCTGGGTTTCTATCGCGGGGCTACAGACAGGCGCCACCATTACTTCGGACCTTTTCCCAACGCCGGCGCGGTGCGCGAAAGCATGCAACTGCTGCAGAAGGTATTCCGCATCCGCACCTGTGAGGACACGGTATTCGCCAACCGCTCGCGTCCCTGCCTGCTGCACCAGATCCGGCGCTGCACCGCGCCCTGTGTCGGGCTGGTAAGCGAGTCCGCCTACGCCGAGGACATCCGCAGCGCGGAGCTGTTCCTGTCGGGCAAGGACGACGAGGTTGTCGAACGCCTGATCGGGCGCATGAACGCCGCCGCCCGGCACATGGCCTACGAGGAGGCGGCGATGTACCGCGACCAGATCGCGGCATTGCGTAATGTGCGGGAAAAACAATATGTGAGCGACGATTCAGGACGCGATGCTGATATCATTGCCTGTGAGCATGTCGCCGGCATCACCTGCGTGAACCTGGTGATGGTGCGCGGAGGGCATCACCTTGGCGACAAAAACTTTTTCCCGCGCAATGCCGAGGATTCGGACGCGGCGCAGGTTATGGAGGCTTTCATCAGCCAGCATTATTTGCAGCACGGCATTCCCCCGCTGATCGTGGCTGGCGCGCAGATTGCGACCGGGCCGCTGGAGCAACTGCTGAGCGCGCAGGCCGGGCGCAAGGTGCAGATCAGCACCAATCCGTCAGGAAGCCGCAGAACGTGGCTGGACATGGCGGCGAAAAACGCGCGACTGGGCGCCGAGCAGACTGTCGGACTGCTGGCAACCCAGGAAGCGCGCCTGTCGGCGCTGCTGCAGGCGCTGGAACTGCCCGATTCCGTGCAGCGCATCGAGTGCTTTGACGTGAGCCATACTATGGGCGAGGCGACGGTTGCTTCCTGCGTGGTCTATGACAGGTCGGCGATGCAAAAAAGCGAATATCGCCGCTATAACATTGCGGAAGCTGCGGCAGGCGATGATTACGGTGCCATGCGCGAAGTGCTGACCCGGCGCTATCACAAGATTATTGCCGGCGAGGGCAGGATTCCCGACCTGGTGCTGATCGACGGCGGCAAGGGGCAGCTTGGCGTTGCGCGCGAAGTGTTTGCTGAGCTGGGTTTGAACGACATGGCGTTGGTTGCTGTCGCAAAAGGGGAGGAGCGCAAGCCGGGGCTGGAACAGTTGCTGATTGCAGGGCGCGATCAACCCCTGCGCCTGCCGAAGGAGCATCCCGGCCTGCATCTCATCCAGTCCATACGCGATGAAGCGCACCGCTTCGCGATAGAAGGGCATCGCGCACGCCGCGCCAGGACGCGCAACAGCTCGCCGCTGGAATCCATCGCTGGTGTCGGCGCCAAGCGCCGGCAGCGCCTGCTGGCGCGCTTCGGCGGCCTGCGCGGCCTCATGTCGGCAAGCGTGGATGAACTGGCGCAGGTGGACGGCGTCAGCCGCGCCCTGGCCGAAAAGATCTATCGGGAGTTGCACTAGTGCCCTGGAATCTGCCCAATTTGCTGACCTGGCTGAGGATCCTGTTGATCCCGATGTTCGTCGGCATTTTCTATTTCGAGAAAAGCTGGGTGTCCATACCCAACCAGAACCTGGTGGCAACCGTGATCTTCACCGCTGCGGCCATTACCGACTGGCTCGACGGCTGGCTCGCGCGCAAGCTCAATCAGACCTCGGCTTTTGGCGCCTTTCTTGACCCTGTCGCGGACAAGCTGATGGTGGCGGCGGCGCTGATCACCCTGGTGCAGCTTGAACGGGTCGACGCCATCATCGCCCTCATCATCATCGGCCGTGAAATCACCATTTCCGCGCTGCGCGAATGGATGGCCAAGATCGGCGAGGCGAAAAGCGTCGCGGTGTCGTTTCTGGGCAAGATCAAGACGGTATTCCAGATGGTCGCGATCCCGCTGCTGCTCTATCACAATCCCATCGGCGCCTTCAGCCCGCAGCGCATCGGCACCTGGCTCATCTACATTGCCGCGGCGCTGACCCTGATCTCCATGGCGTACTATCTCAAAATGGCCCTGCCCCAGGCCTGGCGCAAGAATTGACGGGACCGGGACAGCCTTGCCTGCCGGGGGTGCTTTATCCTATAATTCGCTTCCATTCACGCGGGAATAGCTCAGTTGGTAGAGCGCAACCTTGCCAAGGTTGAGGTCGGGAGTTCGAGACTCCTTTCCCGCTCCAGATTCCTGGGGAAAGCGCCAAGCTCTCCCCATTTTTGTTTCAGCGGCGGGGTGGCAGAGTGGTTATGCAGCGGCCTGCAAAGCCGTGTACGCCGGTTCGATTCCGACCCCCGCCTCCAGAATTCTGTTCGCCCGGATGGTGAAATTGGTAGACACAAGGGACTTAAAATCCCTCGGGCGCTGACCCGCCCGTGCCGGTTCGAGTCCGGCTCCGGGCACCAGTACCCGTGTGCGCCAAAACCCCCGGCCGGCGGACCTGTTACAGTGATTATGTCAGGCAATTACGGGAAGATGCTTCGTGATCGTTTTTGAGCTCGGCTGTGAAAATCATCATCGCTTCGAAGGCTGGTTTGCCTCCGGCGAAGACTTCGAACGCCAGCTTGGCGGAAAGCTGCTGACTTGCCCGATCTGCGGCAACGACAAAATCGCGCGCCTGCCGCACGCCTCGTACGTCAATACCGGCGGTGGCGAGCGCATCGGGGGCGCGCGGCGCCCGAAAACGACGCCGCAGCAGTATGCCAATCTTGACGGCGAGGCGCTGTCCAGGCTGATCAACCACATCATTGAGCACACGGATGATGTGGGCGCGGCGTTTCCCGAAGAAGCACGCAAAATCCATTACCAGGAATCGCCGGAACGCCATATTCGTGGCACCGCTTCTGCCAAGGAAGTGGAAGCGCTCAAGGAAGAGGGCATAGAAGTCGTCGCCCTGCCGATCCCGCCACATCTTGCCGGCAAGACCCACTGATCTCATGCGCGGCGTATCATAGTCATTTCCAGCGGTTCCACGAGGGGCTGACCCGGGGCTTGATATATATCAAGTTCGGCGCGACGCGGTATGATAGTTTACGAAGCCGAGCACCCGACTCATCATGGAGGCAACATGTTCAAACATATTCTGTTACCCACCGACGGTTCCAAGCTTTCCGACAAGGCGGTAAAGAGCGGCATCGCATTCGCCAAATCGATCAAGGCACGCGTGACCAGCATACACGTCGTTCCAGAATTCAGCATGGTTATGGATGAAGGCTTCGTGGCACCGATGAGTGCCGAGCTCAAGCAGCGCTACGAGAAGGAATCCAGGGCGCATGCACAAAAAATGCTGGACAAGGTCGGTCAGCTGGCCAGCGCGGCTGGTGTCGCGCACGACGCGGTCGTCGTTAACAGCGATGTGCCTTACCAGCAGATCATCGATACTGCCAAAAAACGCAAATGCGACCTGATTCTGATGGCCTCGCACGGACGCCGCGGGCTGTCCAGCCTGCTGCTGGGTAGCGAAACGGCCAAGGTGCTGACACATTCCAAGGTGCCGGTCCTGGTCGTGCGTTAAAGCGGTGTGCCGTGGCCCGGCCAGCGCGCCACGGTTGGCGACATGAACGGCAAGCCGGCTGAGTCCCTGATCAGTGCGGCAGTGGCGTTCCTCGAACGCTACCCGCCTTTCGATGCCATGGAGCGTGAAGTGCTGCGCTTCGCGGCCGAATGCCTGAGCCTGGGCTACTACCCGAAAGACAGCGTCATCCTTGCGCCGGCTGCCGGCGAACCGCAGGTGTTTTACATCATCCAGCGTGGACTGGTAAGACTGGCGCAAGCACCCGGCTTCCATGTGTCGGGAGGCGCGGTCATCACGCTCGGGCCTGGCGAGTGTTTTTCGGTCGGCGCGCTGCTTGAAAAGCGCGCGGTCGGTTCTGCCTATATTGCTGCTGCAGACACGTTCTGCTACCAGCTGCCCGCAACGGATTTTCACGCGCTACTGGGCCGCAGCCCGCGGTTCCGGGAATTCTGCACGCGCTATCTGAGCAGCCTGCTGCGCGATTCGCGGCGCCTGCTCAAAATGCATTTTTCGAGCAATGTCAGCGAGCAGCAGGCAATGAACCGCGCGTTGCGCACGCTGGTTATGCGCCCGGCGGTAAGCTGCTCGCCGCAGACGCCGCTGGGTACTGCGCTGCGCAGCATGCACCAGGAGAGGGTAGGCTCGGTCATCGTCGTGTCAGACCAGGGTGTCTTGGCAGGCATACTTACCCGCCATGATGTGCTCGACCGAGTGGTCCTGGCGCAATGCGATCTTACACAACCCATTGCCACGGTAATGACGCCTGATCCGGTGGCGCTGTCCGCAGATGCCAGCGCCTATGAGGCGGTGCTGGCGATGGCCAGGTACGGCATACGGCACATTCCGGTGCTGGATGGAGGACAGCTCATAGGCGTGGTCACCGAGCGCGATCTGTTCGCCCTGCAGCGAGTGAGCATGCGGCAGATCAACCGCACCATCGCCAGCGCCGCCAGCCCGCGCGAATTGCAGCAGGCAGCGGGCGACATCCGGCGTCTGGCGAAAAATCTGCTGGCACACGGCGTTGCCGCGGAGCAGCTTACACTGATCATTTCCACGCTCAATGACACGCTGACCCAGCGCATCATCGAACTCGAGCAGTCGCGCCATTCGCTGCAGGACATTGACTGGTGCTGGCTTGCCTTCGGCAGTGAAGGGCGCCTCGAGCAGACGATCAGCACCGATCAGGACAACGGCCTGATTTTTACGGTGGGGCATGGGTTTACCCAAGGGCAGGCACGCGAACGGCTGTTGTCCTTTGCGCAGGCGGTGAACCGCATGCTGGATGCCTGCGGTTTCCCGCTATGCAGCGGCAACATCATGGCAGGCAACCCGCAGTGGTGCCTGAGCTTGCACGAATGGGAAGCTCGCTTTTCAAGCTGGACTGCCGATCCCGATCCCCAGGCGCTGCTCAATGCCGTCATTTTCTTTGATTTCAGGGCGCTGAGCGGCAACGCCGGGCTGGCCGATGCGTTGCGGGAAAAATTGTTCAAGCTGACGACGGGCAATGCGCGTTTCCTGCGGCAACTGGCGGAATACGCGCTGGAAGCAAGGCCACCACTGGGGCTTTTGCGCGATTTTCTGACCGATGAGGAAGGGGAGCATGCGGGCACGCTCGATCTCAAGAAATCCGGCGCCCGGCTGTTTGTCGATGCTGCGCGCATCTTCAGCCTGGCGACAGCCAGCGCGCACACCAGCACGGCACAGCGTTTGCGGCAGGGCGGCGCGCGGCTTAACATGAGCGACGAGGAGATCGCAGCCGCGGTCGAGGCCTTTTACTTCATCCAGCTGCTGCGGTTGCGCGGCCAGATTACGGCGGAACCGGGGCAGGCGCGTGCAACGCATAACCGCATAGATCCCTACAGGCTCAATGAAGTCGACCGGCGCATACTCAAGGAATCCATGCGCCAGGCGCGCAAGCTGCAAAGCCGGCTTGCGCTTGATTACCAGCTATGAATCTGCTTAGCCGCTGGCTGCGCAAACATCCGCAGCGCAGCGCCGCCAGCGTGCGCGCGCTGTCTGCATACGAGGCGCAACCTGATCCTGACCTGCACCAGCCGCTTCTGGCCATGCGCTGCGTGGTAGTCGATGTGGAAACCAGCGGGCTGAACCCGTTCCACGACCGGCTGATATCCGTAGGCGCCGTGGTGCTGACAGGAGGGTTGCTGCGCCTCGCGGAAAGTTTTGAGGTCGTGCTGCGGCAGCATACGCCCAGCGACGAGCGCAATATCCTGGTGCATGGCATAGACGGCACGACTCAGACCTGCGGACAGCATCCCGCGGACGGGTTGGCGGCATTCCTGGAATTTGCCGGCAAGTCACCGCTGATCGGATTTCATGCTGATTTCGACCGGACAATGATCAGGCGCGCCATGCTTGCCGAACTGGGAAGCGCGCCGGTCAATGCCTGGCTGGACGTTGCCGCGCTTGCGCCCGCGCTGTTTGCGGACAGGGCCCCGGCTGCGGTGACGCTGGACGACTGGTTGCAGATGTTCGGCATAGAAAATCATGCGCGCCACAACGCCCTTGCCGATGCGTGCGCCACCGCGCAACTGTTTCAGGTCGTCGCCGCCCAGGCCGCTCAACGCGGAATGCGCAGCTGCGCCGACCTGATGCAGCTCGAGAAAGACCAGCGCTGGCTGGAGCGGAAATGATTACGGTTTGGGCTTGAAGCCTTTTTCGGCGAAATACTTCAGTGCGCCAGGATGAAACGGTATGGGGGAGGCGCCCTCGAACTGGTTCTCGTAAGTCATGTGTGCCGTATCTTTCGCAACCAGCATCAGGTCGGGCTTTTTCTCGAACAGCGTCTTGACGATGTTGTAGGCACCCTGCTCGCTCATCTTGTCATCCGTCAGCAGTACGGCCCACACGTCGACCGTGGCTGCGTCCCTGTTCTGCCCCGGATAGGTCTTCTGCGGCAGGGCGCCCTTGCTATAGAGCGGACCGTACTTCTTGTTCATGGCCGCGACCGCATCACTGTGGTCGATGAATTTGATCTTTATTCCGGGCGATGCGCCGAGGTCGGTTACGGCGGGTATGGGTATTGCCGCATTGTGAATAAAGGCGTCGATCTTGCGGTCCTTGAGCGCGTTGACAGCTTCGGCCACGCCGAGCCGCTGCTTGATGATGTCCTTGTCCGGGTTGATGCCGTATGCCTCGAGCACGCGCAGTGCGATGATCTCGGAACCGCTGCCAGGTGATCCGACAGAAACACGCTTGCCCTTGAGGTCGGACATTCTGTCGATGCCGTTTCCTTCAAGCGTGACGACATGGTTTTTCTGGGGATAGAACACCGCAAGCGTGCGCAGCGTTACTTTCTCCTTGAACTTTCCCTGCCCCTGATGGGCATCCCATGCAGCGTCCGTCATCGAGAAACCAAGCTTGGACTGGCCGGTGGAGATCAGCTTGATATTGTCGACTGACCCGCCGGTGACTTCCGCAGTCACCGTCAGGTTGGGCAGGGTTTTCGACAGGATATTAGCCATGGCGCCGCCCAGCGGATACCATACGCCGCCGGTGCCGCCGGTGCCTATGGACAGCTGTGTTTCATTTTTTTGTGCTGCCGCGGGAGCTGTCGCGAGCACAAGCGACAACAGGGCGCTGCGGATGAGCATCTTCATTGCATGTCCTCCTTTGTGGTGTAATTCGAATTTGTAACGCGATATTGACATACGGTCCCGCGGCCGGCAATTCCAACACACAAGATGCGCACAACAACAGACAATCTGCAGCCTTTGCTGAATCCACGTTCGATTGCGATACTCGGCGCTTCCTCCGATTTCACCAAGGTCAACGGCCGCACTCTCAAGTATCTTCTGGAAAAAGGCTATGCCGGAAAAATTTTTCCGGTGAACCCCAAATACCGGGAAATAGGCAAGCTCAAGTGCTATCCCAGCATTGCCGAGACGCCGGAACCGGCAGACCTCGCCATCGTTGCGCTGCCTGCCAGACTTGTTGCTGCTGCGCTGCGCGATCTGGGCCGGCGCGGCGTGAAGTCCGCAGTGGTGTTCAGCTCCGGTTTCGCCGAAATCGGAGCCGCGGGACGGGAACTGGAGAACGAGGTGGTCAGTGCGGCGCATTCGGCCGGCCTGCGCATGTGCGGACCGAACTGCCTGGGGCTGATCAACGCCTTCGACCAGGTGATCGCGACCTTTGGACAGTTTGCCGATGGCGCCACACCTGCGGGTCCGGTCGGCTTCGTCACGCAGTCGGGCGCTTTCGGCACGGCGATTGCGGCGCTGGCGCGTCGCCGCGGTCTGGGGCTCGGCTACTTCGTGAATACCGGCAACGAGGGCGACGTCAATTTCGTGCAGGTTATGCGCGCGGTGCTCAATGATGACCGCATCAAGGTCGGCGCGGGCTATATCGAAGGCCTCAAGGACGGGCCGGGGCTGATGGACCTGGCCGATCTTGCGATGCATATGGGAAAACCGCTGGTGCTGACCAAGGTCGGCAAGACTGGCGCCGGTGCGCGCGCTGCGGCGTCGCATACCGGCTCACTGGCGGGGGCTGACCATGTTTTCGAAGGCGCGATACGCGGCCGCGGCATCATTCGCGCACGCAACGAAGAGCATATGCTCGACATGGTGGAGGCTTTTTCCTTCTGCGGACTGCCGGCGGGCAGCGGGCTGGGTATCATCACGCAATCCGGCGGCGCGGGTGTGCTGATGGCCGACCGTGCCGAGGAACTCGGCCTCAAGGTGCCGGTATTGAGTGCGGCGACGCAGGACGCCCTCAAGCAGGTGATCCCGGGATTCGGCGCCGCTGCCAACCCGGTCGACGTGACGGGCCAGTTCGTGGCCGATCCGGCGCTGCTGCGCGACAGCGTGTGCATCGTGCTGTCGGATCCTGCGGTGCATGTCGGCATTGTCTGGCTGCAGCTGATGGATGCTTATGTCGACACGCTGGTGCGCATTTTCAAGGAAATCAAGGCTGCAGCCGACAAGCCTTTCATAGTGAGTTGGGTGGCGGCACCGGAGGATGCGCTCAAGGCATTGCGCGAGGCGGGGATTGCGGTGCTGCGCGGGGCGGAGCCTGCGGTGGACGCGGCGCACGCGCTGGTGCGCTATGCGCAGGCGCGGCGCGAGT
>JAESFZ010000345.1_pt1 | contig 19661 bp, 17 predicted proteins | sample 9269561 | NCBI WGS metagenome assembly JAESFZ01 (sample SAMN14515552, study PRJNA621657) | algae metagenome | isolation source: Tildeniella nuda ZEHNDER 1965/U140 and co-occurring heterotrophs from wet... | place: Switzerland: Stansstaad, Zurih | collected 1965-01-01
TCGCCGGCAGGTCTTCTGGCTCACGGGTCAACGCTCCTGCCCGTCTTCCCGGACTTTCGTCCAGTGACATTTGGGCGTTCGCTCGCCGCTTACAGCTGCGGGTACAGCTGCCGATTGGCCTTTTGGGAGGCGGCACGGCATTCCCTGTTCGCCTCCGGTTAAGGAGGACCGTCGATATTCTCTCGTTAGGCTTGCGCCGGGCGCCGGTCAATTGCTTTGATGCCGCAAAGACCGGGAGGAGAGTGCAGGAATGTCGATGGTTCGTCTGGCCGCAGCGGCGGCGCTTGGTGTCATTTTGGCCCTGCCGGCCCTGCCGGCCGGGGCGCAGGGCATTCCCAGGGTCCAGTCGCCCGAGGAAGTCGGCTTCCTGTCGACCCGGCTGAAGCGGCTGAGCGACCGCCTGAACGAGGGCGTCAAGAACAACGAGCTGCCGGGCGCGGTCGTGCTGATCGCCCGCAACGGCAAGATCGTGATGTTCGAATCCTATGGCTTCCGCGACAAGGACGCCAAGGTCGCGATGACCAACGACACGATTTTCCGCATCGCCTCGATGACCAAGCCGATCGTGACGCTGGCGGCGATGATGCTGATGGAAGAGGGCAAGCTCACCCTCGCCGACCGGGTGTCGACCTACATCCCGGCCTTCGCCGACACCAAGGTCGCGGTGCCGAAGAAGAAGGACGACGGCACGGTCGAGATGGTGCTCGAGCCGCAGTTCCGGCCGATGACGGTGCACGACCTGATGCGCCATACGTCGGGCCTGACCTACGGCGCGGTCGGCGCCAACCCGGTGAAGCAGTCCTATCTCGACATGAAGGTCGCCGACCGGAGCCAGACCAATGCCGAGATGGCCGACAAGCTGGCTAAGCTGGCGCTGCTCTACCAGCCGGGCACGACTTGGGAATATTCGATGTCGACCGACGTGCTGGGCCGCGTCGTCGAGGTCGCCTCCGGGATGCCACTCGACAAGTTCATCGAGGAGCGCATCACCAAGCCGCTGAAGATGGGCGACACCGCCTTCGAGGCCAGCGCCGACAAGAAGGCGCGCGGCGCCAGGCCGATGAAGGAGGGGCCGAAGAACGAACTGCCGGCGATCCCGGACATCACCGAGAAGTTCACCTGGCGCTCGGGCGGCGGCGGCATGGTCTCGACCGCGGCCGATTATGCGCGTTTCCTGCAGATGTTCGCCAACGGTGGGCAACTCGACGGCGTGCGCCTCGTCTCGCGCAAGACCATCGACCTGATGACCGCAGACGCCCTGCCGCCCGACATCAAGATGGGCGCCGACATGTTCCGCTTCGAGGCGCTGGAGCCCAGTGCCAGGATGGGACAGGGCTTCGGCCTGGGTTTTGCCGTTCGCAACGTGCAGGGCGTCAACCCCCTGCCGGGATCGCCTAACGATTATTACTGGGGTGGCGCCTACGGGACCTATTTCTGGCACGACCCGCGCGAGCGCATGTATGTCATCTTCATGATGCAGTCGCCGCAGGCACGCCTGCGCTATCGCTACCTGATGCGCGACCTCGTCTACCAGGCAATGGTCAACTGACCGCCACCCTTGACGCTCCGCTGGCGGACAACCACGTTGGCGGAGCCCCGGGTGTTCGCCGGCGGCGGGAGACCTTGTCATGCAGCAGCAGGAACGCGACCTGATCTCGGGATTGTTCGATCGGCTGAAACCCTTCGAAACACAGCCGCGCGACCGGGAGGCCGAACAGTTCATCAACGGCTTCGCGACGCAACAGCCGGCCGCGCCGTATCTGCTCGTCCAGACGGTGCTCGTGCAGGAGCAGGCGTTGAAGGCGGCGCAGGAGCGTATCGCCGAACTCGAAGCGAAGACGGAGGCAGCCCCGCCACCCGCGCCAGGCTTTCTGGGAAGTGCACCGCGGATCGGCCCGTGGGGCGCGTCCGCGGGCACAGCCGCACCACGGACGTCGGTGCCGTCCACGGTCCCACCCACGCGCTCGCCCCTGCAGGCCGCTCTGGCGCCGCAACCGCAGCAGCAGCAACAGGCGGCGGGCGGGGGCAGCTTCCTGCGGACCGCGATGATGACGGCTGCCGGCGTCGCCGGCGGCGCGCTGCTGTTCGAGGGGATTCGCGGCCTGATGGGCAGCAACCCCGGCCCGTTCGGCCAGCAGGCCGCCGCGGGCGCCGGAGCGACAGGGGGCGGGGCGACGGGAACGACGCCGCCCGAACTGCTGCCGCCCGACTCGACGCAGCAACAACAGCAGCAACAGGCTTTCGCCGACGGATCTCCGGCGCAGGAAGACTACGACACCGCGTCGCTCGACGATGGCGGCGGCGCAGGGGACGACGACAGCTGGGCCTGACGCTCAGGCGGACTGAACAACAAGAACGGGGGACGTTGAGAGATGATCGAGCTTCATACGTGGGGCACGCCGAACGGCCGCAAGATTTCCATCATGCTGGAGGAGTGCGGGCTGCCCTATAGCGTGCACAAGGTCGATATCTCCAAGGGCGAGCAGCACAAGCCCGAGTTCCTGCGCATCAGCCCGAACAACCGCATTCCCGCCATCGTCGATCCCGACGGTCCCGGCGGCAAGTCGTACAGTCTGTTCGAATCGGGCGCGATCCTGATCTACCTCGCTGACAAGACGAAGAAGTTCCTGCCGGCGGACGGCGCCAAGCGGTACGATTCGATGCAGTGGCTGATGTGGCAGATGGGCGGCTTCGGCCCCATGCTGGGTCAGGCGCACCACTTCCTGCGCGCCGCGCCGACCAAGATCGAGTACGGCATGAAGCGCTATGTCGACGAGGCCAAGCGCCTCTACGGCGTGCTCGACAAACAACTCGCCGGCAACGCCTTCGTCGCGGGCGAGGACTACACGATCGCCGACATGTCGATCTTCCCGTGGGCGGCGCGCCACGAGTGGCATACCGTCAATCTCGCCGACTTCCCCAACGTGAAGCGCTGGTACGACATCGTGAACGCGCGTCCGGCCGTCACCAAGGGCATGGCCGTCCCGTACCTGAACTGAATGCCGATCCGGCCCTGGACCGCGGCGCTCGGGGCAGCTTCGCTCGCCCTGGCGCTTGCCGGATGCGCCCAGCCAATGACACAGGCCCCGTCTCAGGGCGCCGCGATCGCCTGTGTGGCGCCCTTGCAGCCGGCGCTCGAACTGAATCTGTATTTCGGGCGCGGCAAGCCGGGAGGCGGCGAGGTCAGCGACGCGGAGTGGGCGTCCTTCCTGTCCGAGATCGTGACGCCGCATTTCCCCGCGGGGCTCAGCGTCTTCGATCTGCGGGGGCAGCATCGCGATCCGGCGGGCCGGATCGTCGGTGAGGCGACCAAGCTCCTGACCGTGGTCGTGTTCGATGCGCCGGGGCACCGAGCCAAGGTCGCGTCGATCGTGGCCGCCTATAACAGCCGCTTCGGTCAGCACGGCGTCTTCCGTGTCGAGCAACCCGTATGTGCCGGCGGGTAGGCGGCGGTTCACCGTCCGACTCAACGGTGCCAGATTTTCAACCCTCAATTTCCTTCAGGAGTCAGCCCATGGCCAAGGACGTCAAGTCGCGCAAGACCGCAGCTCTCGCCACCCCGACGGATCTCGGCGCCAATGCCACGAGGGACCTGACGGGCGGGCTGAACATATTCCTGGCCGACGTGGCCGCTCTCTACTGGAAGACCAAGAATTTCCACTGGCACATGTCGGGCCCGAACTTCCGCGACTATCACCTGATGCTCGACGAGCAGGCGACCGAACTGGACGCGATGGTCGACGTGATCGCCGAGCGCGTACGCAAGCTGGGCGGCACGACCCTGCGCTCGATCGGCCACATCTCCCGCCTGCAGCGCGTGCTCGACAACGATGCCGACTACGTGACGCCGCTCGACATGCTCGCGGAGCTTCGCGACGATAACAAGCAGCTCTGCGTGCACATGCGCACGCTCCATGAGCTGTGCGACGAGCACAACGACGTCGCGACCGCGAGCCTGATCGAGAACTGGATCGACGAGACAGAGAAGCGCGTCTGGTTCCTGTTCGAGACGACGCGCCGTACCGAGGGCTGATTCAGATCCTTCCCCTTTGCGGGGGCCGCAAAGGGGAAGTGCCCTCGTCTTACGAGGGCGATGGGGGCATGACTCCTCCGTCGCATAAGATGCGACACCTCCCATTGGAGTGGGGAGGCATGCTCTGATTATTGCCGCTCCGCCCAGCCGATCATCCTGCCGATGAAGGCGTCGCAGGCATCCATCTGCGACTTCGCGACGAACTCGTTGGGCTGGTGGGCCTGCGAGATGTCGCCCGGGCCGCAGATCACGGTCGGGATGCCGTGGCTGCGGAAGATGCCGGCCTCCGTGCCGTAGGGCACGGCATAGGTGCGGTTGCCGCCGGTCCACTGCAGCGCCAGCTTGGCGGCTTCCTCGTTTTCCTGCGGCATCAGCCCCGGCACGAACGAACGCCGCTTCAGCTTGATGTCGGCGTCGGGATGCTTGGCCTTCATCTTCGGCAGCAGCAGCTCGGCGACATAGGCCTCGGCGCGGCGTTGCACCTCCCAGGGATCGTCGCCGGGCAGGGTGCGGTAGCCCCAGTTCAGCGTGCATTCGCGGGCCAGGATGTTGCCCGCGGTGCCGCCGGTCACGATGCCTACGTTGATCGTGGTGTGTCCGGGCACGGTGTCGATGTCGGTGCGCGTGCGGCCGGCCAACTCGACCTGCAGCTCGTTCAGCCAGTGGATGAAGTCGCCTGCGAAGTGGATGGCGCTGACGCCGAGATGCGTCATGGAGGAGTGGGCCTCGACGCCGGTGAAGGTGGCGACGATGCCGCCGCCGGCATTCTGGGCGTTGACCACGCCCATCATGGTCGGCTCGCCGACGATGACGGCCTGCGGGCGAGGCACGTTGCCGACCAGTTTCTCGACAAGCGAGTGGGCTCCGAGACAGCCGATCTCCTCGTCGTAGCTGAAGGCGAAGTGCATCGGCACCTTGAGCTTCGCCTTCTTGAGTGCCGGCACGTGGGCCAGGCAGGCGGCGATGAAGCCCTTCATGTCGCAGGTCCCGCGGCCATAGAGATTGCCGTCGGCCTTCTCCGTCAGGGTCCAGGGATCGGTGTCCCAGGGCTGGCCGTCGACCGGCACGACGTCGGTATGGCCGGACAGGACGATGCCCCCCGCGGCGTCGGGGCCGACCGAGGCAAACAGGTTGGCCTTGGTGCCTTCCTCGTTGGGGACCAGGGTGCTGCGGATCCCGTGCTCATCCAGGTACCCCTGGATGTACTTGATCAGGTCGAGGTTGGAATTGCGCGAGGTCGTGTCGAACGCGACCAGGCGCTGGAGCATGTCGATGGAGGCAGAGGTCATGGCCGGAGCGTCGCACGCTTCAGGCCAATGCGCCAAGAGGCTGTAAATACTTGCGAAATCGCACTGTCGTTTGACACCCCCGGATGCCACCGCTAGAACCGCCCGGCATCCGTCGTGGGTTATGGTCGCCGGGGTCTTAACGGGTCTGCGGAGGGGTGGCCGAGTGGCCGAAGGCGGCGGTTTGCTAAACCGTTATAGGGAGATAATCCCTATCGTGGGTTCGAATCCCATCCCCTCCGCCATTACTTCCCGAGACAACTGTCTGCGGGCCCAGTCGAGAGTGCGGAAACGACCGGTGGCGAGGATGACCCTTGGGAGTGGGTCACTTTCATGAGCGACATCAGGTCAGAAATGACAGGGACCGATCCGGAGGTCGATTTCGTGGCGCTGCCGATCGGCGCCCAGATCGGACGCTACGAAGTGCTTTCGGTGCTTGGCCAGGGCGGCTTCGGCATCACCTACCGGGCGCGAGACGTCCAGCTCGACCGCGAAGTCGCCATCAAGGAGTATCTGCCGACCGCGCTGGCGGTGCGCCAGAACGGCATCACCGTGATGCCGCGTTCGACCAAGGTGGCAGAGGATTTCTCCTGGGGGCGGGATCGCTTCGTCGCCGAGGGGCGCGTCATGGCGACCCTGCATCGCGCGCCGGGCATCGTCCGCGTCTACGACTTCCTCGAAATCAACGGCACCGCCTATATCGTCATGGAGATGCTCCACGGCGATACGCTCGAAGGGCTTATCAAGAAGAACGGCCGGCTGGATCCACCGGCGATCGACCGCATCCTGTGGCCGCTGCTCGACGGTCTCGAGCAGGTCCACAATGCCGGCTTTCTCCATCGCGACATCAAGCCGGCCAACATCCTGCTCGATGCGACCGGCAATCCAACCCTGATCGATTTCGGCGCCTCGCGCGCGGCGATGGTCGGACGCACCGTTGCGATGACGGCGATATTCACACCGGGATATGCGGCGGCCGAGCAATTCACCTCCGCCAAGCAGGGGCCTTGGACCGATATCTACGGCGTGGCGGCCACGCTCTACCACGCCATTACGGGCGTCTCGCCACCCTCGGCCTTCGAGCGCATGCTCGACGATGCCTACGAACCCGTCACGACGCGGGCACCGTCGGGCTTTTCGCCAGGACTGCTGATCGGTATCGACGCCGGCCTGGCGGTGCGCGCCACCGATCGCCCTCAGTCGATTGCGGGTTGGCGGCAGATCCTGTCGCTGACGACGATTCCAGACGAGGCGGAGACAGTTGCCGCGGTGCGGTCGCGTTCCGACACTTCGGTGGCCAGCGTGGCAACCGGTCCGCGGCCTGCCGTGTCGCTACCGTCTTCGCCTGTCGACCCTTCACCGGCTGTCGTCGAACCCGTGGTTGGCGCCGCCGTCGCCCAGTCGGCGGCTCCGAAGAAGCGCGCGGCGCTCTACGCCGGTGCCGCGGTCGCCGCCCTCCTCGTGGCAGGCGGCGGTGGCTATTTCATGCTCGGCTCGAAGCCTGCGCCACAGATGGCTACCGCCCCCCAGGGCGTGGGCATCCAGGATCTGAAGGTCGAGGATCTCGAGCGTGCGTTGGCGGAGCGGCGTACCGCTGACGCTGCTGCGGCAGAGAAGAAGCGCTCGGAAGAAGCAGCTTCGAAAAAGGTGACAGAGGATGGAGCTTCTCAGCCGGTTGCGGAGCCTGAACTCGACAAGGCCCAGCAGGAACGTCGAAAGGCCGAGGAGGATGCGGCGAAGCTGAAGGCCGAGGCCGATGCCAAGCGTCTGGCCGAGGAGGCTCTGGCCAAGGCACAAGCAGAGCGCCAAACGGCCGACGCCGAGGCAAAGCAGAAAGCCGATGCCGAGGCAGCGGCCGCCACCGACAAGAGGACAGCAGAGGCGACCGAGGCAGCACTGCGCCTCACGCCGAGCCACCGCCAATTGATTCAGGTCGCGTTGACGTCGCTCGGCTTCGATACCCGCGGAAACGACGGCGCGCTTGGGCCGCGCTCGCGCGACATGATCGCCGGCTGGCAGAGGGCTCGCAATCATTCTGTGACGGGTTTCCTGACGGGTGCGCAGCATCAGGAACTGTTGCGAGAGGGTGCGCCTGCGATCGCCAAATACAGCGACGAGCAAAAGAAAATCGAGGACGCAAAGAAGAAATCCGACGAAGAGGCAGGAGCGAAGGTAGCGGCGGCTGCGCCACCGCCCGCAACGGTGCCGCCGGCGGTGACATCATCGTCGGCCGGGGCCATTGCACCAGCCACGGTACCCGCCGCGATCACGCGTTGGACCGGGACTGCACGGTGCGCCTACTGGCCGGGTCCGATTCCAATAATGGTCCCAGTGACTGGCGGGCAGGGGTCCGCAACCACCACCGGCAACCTCACGGGCACAACGGTGACGGTCAACATTTCCGGAAACAGGTATTCCGGTTCGATCAATGGTCGCCTCAGACACGGAAACCCGAAGGTACTGGTTGGCTCGTTTTCAGGTGCGTTGTCCGGATCGCAAATCAGGGCCACGGCATTCATTCGAGCGGAACAGGAGAGCCCGAAGGGGCCAAATGAATCGTCCTGCACGATTGAGTTGGACAGAGCGGGTTAGGGACCGTCCGAGTTCCCGATAAGCCCCCGCTGCGGTTCGTAGTCGCCCGTTCTCCTGCGCCGCCGGCTTGCTCGCAGTGCCGGTGCCGTCCTTTGCAATTTGCAAATCTGGAAGGATTACCAGAGCGATCTTTGCATTTTGCAAAGACGACGGGAGGCCGAATCCCCCAGAAATCGCGCTTTTACGCGCTTTTGCTACTGGCATGGACAGTGCAACCCCGCGTCCCGAGCGCCAGAAAGGGACAAGCAATGAACATCCGAGCGATCGCCACCGGTCTGGTAATTTGTGTGACCAGTCTTGCGTGCGCGCTGCCAGCCTGGGCACAGGCATTTCAGGTCGGCGTTCTGCCCAACCTCAGCCCGCGCGTTCTTCTCACGAACTACAGGCCGCTGCGCGATCATCTTTCGGCGGCGCTGGGCATGCCCGTCGAGATCGCGACGGCACCCGACTTCCGCACTTTTCAGGCCCGCACCGTGGCCGGGGAATACGATCTCGTGGTGACGGCGGCCAATCTGGGGCGGATCGCGCAGCAGGACGCAGGGTTGACGCTGATAGCCGGATTCGAGCCTGCGATTCCCGCCTTGCTGGTGACGCTCAAGGCTGCGCCGGCCGCTTCGATCGAGGCGCTGCGCGGCAAGGCGCTGGCCGTGTCCAACCCGCAGTCGATGCTCGTTCTGGTCGGGAAGAACTGGCTGCGACAGCGCGGACTGTCGGCTGGCGCCGACTACGAGGTGGTCTGGACACGCAACGAGGACAGTCTCGCCCAGGTGCTGACCTCGGGAAGCGCGCCGCTGGCCATGATGAGTGCCGGTGAACTGCGTGCCATCCGGCCCGAGATCGGCGAACGTCTGTCGGTGATGGAAGAGTTTGCCAGACTGCCGAACTTCCTGCTGCTGCAAGGGCGCGCCATGCCGGCCGATAGGGCTGCTGTGCTGAGGGCCGCTCTCATGGCATTTCCAGCAACGGATCTTGGTCGAGAGTTCACCACCCTGACGGGTGTACGAGCCATAAGCCCCGTGCCCGAAAAGGACCTGGAGACGATCGATTCGGTAACTGCCGAAACCCGCGAGCAGCTTCGTTGATCTCGCGGGCGCCCACCGGTGCCGCGCCATGCGTACGCTGAGAGGCTGGATCGCGCGGGCTGTCGTCGGTGGGCGGCGCTGGCGTAACTCGTTTCGAGTACGCCTGTTGGTGCTCGGACTGATCGCCATCACTGGCACTGCCATCACCCTCACGTATACGCAGTCGATCCAGATGCGCGAGGCGCTGCTGGTCGAACTTCACGCCCGTGCGCGTACCGATGGGCAACTGCTCAACGCAATGTTCGCAGCGCCGCTGATCGAGCGAGACTACGCCAGTGTTGTCGACACCGTGTCGGAAAGTGTCCGGGCCGGCAGCTTCGAGGCGCTCCTTCTGTGCGACAGCCGGGGAATGCTGATCGCGGCGGCCGGGCCGCTCTCGGACTGCAACGGGCCTTCCGTTCCCTTCAAGGGACTGACATTGCCCCAAGCCGACGGCACCGTCCTGCAATTGTTCGAGGTGGCCCTGTCCTTCGGGCACCAGAGGCTGGGCCTCGCCCGGTTTGCCTTCTCACTGGCGGCAGTCGACCAAATCCGACGCGAGTTGATGACGCGCGTTATCGTGATATCGAGCCTTGCGATCGCGGCCTTCATGCTGGCTTTTGCCATCGCGCAAAGTCAGGTGACCCGTCCGTTGAACCAGCTTGTCCAGGCGGCGGAAGCAATCGGCAAGGGCGACTATTCCGTACGGCCGCGGATCACTAGCCGCACCAGTGAACTGACTATTCTCGCTTCCGCGATCTCGCGGATGGCGACCGACATCGAGGAGCGGGTCACGGAACTGGCGCTCGCCCGCGACGCGGCAACGGCGTCCGATCGCGCAAAGTCGCTCTTCCTCGCCAATATGAGCCATGAAGTGAGAACGCCCCTGGCGGGGGTCCTCGGCATGCTGGAGCTGGCGAAGCCGGGTATCACCGATCCCGTCGTTCGTAAGTACCTCGACACGGCCGAACACGCGGCCCGTCATCTGCTGACGATCGTCAACGACATTCTGGATTTCGCACAGCTGGAGAAAGGGCGACTGGCCGTGACGTCGACTCCTTTCTCGGTCCGCGCACTCGTTGAGTCGACGATACCGCTCGTGGCGGCAGCGGCGGAGGAGCGTGGCAACCGTATGGAGGTGCGCATCGCCGACGATGTGCCGCGGCAGATACTTGGCGACGAGGGGCGCCTGCGGCAGGTGCTTCTCAATCTGCTTTCCAATGCCGTGAAGTTCACGTCGCAAGGCACGGTGTCCGTCGAGGCCCGGACAGTTGATGCGGGACACCGACTTCTTCTGACTGTGGCCGATACTGGCATCGGCATGGCGCCCGAGATGCAGCAACGCATCTTCGAGAGCTTCGTGCAGGCTGACGAAAGTATCGCCCGCCGGTTTGGGGGCACGGGGCTCGGCCTGCCGATCTGTCGCCAGCTGCTCGCGCTGATGGGTGGCAGCATCTCTGTCGAGTCGAGTCCCGGCCGAGGGTCGCTGTTCACGGTCGACCTGCCTTGCCGGCCGGTTGTCGACACGGTTCCCGCGACCGCAAGCCGGGCCACGGACCGACCGCCGGCCGCGCGGCGAATTCTGGTCGCCGACGATGCCCCGACGATGCGGATTCTGCTCGAGGCTCTCCTGACGCGTGACGGACACACATGCGATCTTGTCGAGGATGGCAACGAAGCCGTGGCCGCGGTGCGGGCTAGCGACTACGACGCCGTTCTGATGGATGTGCAGATGCCACGTCTTGATGGGCTCGAGGCGACGCGGAAGATCCGCAAGGAGGAGGGGCCCCGGAGTCGCGTGCCGATCGTGTTCGTGACGGCCAGCGCGATGGCAGGCGATGAGGAGCGCTTCCTGGCGGCCGGCGGCGATGGGTACGTCAGCAAGCCGATTACACCCGAAACGCTGCGCGCGGTGCTCGCGAAGGCTCTGGCACGGCGCTGAACCGCCTGACGGCGGTCACTGGCCGCCGCTATCGTGGTCAGTCCTTGACGACAAGTCGTTCGCGGCCCCGTTCAGAAGCAATTTCCGCTTGCCCTTGGGATGGGCCTATCGGCGCAAGGGCGAGGGTGTGCGCCTCCAAGCGCCAACACTCCCGATCGGCTCCGGGCGTTTCGGGGGTACAGGCCAGGGATTTCGAGGCTCGCCCCGATACCCCACGGCGCGGAGAAACCCTCCGCCATTCCCTGGAAGCCCAGTAAAAAGGGCATTCTTCTGGTGGGATCCACACAGTTTTTCCGCACAGCCTTTGAGAACCTATCCACAGGCCCTTGGGTCATCCTGCGGGGATCATGGCCCGTCGCCCCACGCCAGCACTTCGGAAATCTGCCTCCCTGACGTTCGATGAATCGAAGCTCGCAATAGCGGGGCTGAAGCGCCGTATCGAGCGAGTTGACGCGTTCGACCCGCAGACTGTCATGCAGGAAAACCGGTCGACGAGACCTGGTGCGAGTACTCACCACATCGGCCATCGAGAGCCATTGGATTCGTCCGAAAGAAGATGACCTCCGTTCGAGTATCAGATGTCCCGTGGTCATATCCGAGCGTTCCGCCACTCGACCTGAATGGCCCGACTGTTCCGTTCCGTCGGTTTCGCGAGGACTGGATCGATCGACCGGTGCTCGACCTGTTCCAGTCTGCCGCGGAGGAATTCCAAGATCGGGTTGCCTGTGAAGATCTTGCCGGGCATCTGACCTACGCACAGGTTTGGGCGGCATGCCGGCGTCTCAGTCACAGGATCGATGCCTCCGTCCCTGCCGGACAACCTGTCGGCATCTTGCTTCCGAACGAAGCCGTGTATCCCGTCGCGATCCTGGCCTGCCTGGCGTCGAGCAGGCCTTGCGTGATGATCGATCGTCAACATCCGGCAGAGCGCGTCGCCGCAATCGTTCGCGACGCCGGTGTCGCGACGGTCATTCTGAGGCGGTCCGAAATCAAGGGCGGTCTTCTGCTGCCGGCCGGCATTCGCACCATCGTGATCGACGATGCACTGGAAGGTCTGTCGGCAGCCGAGCAGCCATTAGCTGAGTGGCCTTCCGCTTCCTCGACGCCTCCCGGCGCGGCCAGTTTCATCGTCTATACGTCGGGCAGTACCGGCCAACCAAAAGGCATCGCGATCAGCCAGCGCACCATTCTCAATCGCGTCGGCCAGCTCATCAACGCCGTGCACTTTCGCCCCGACGACAAGCTGCTGTCGCTCGCGTCCCCGAGTACGATTGCCGGCCTGCAGCACATATTCGAAGCCTTGTTGACCGGCGCCGCTTTGGTGAAGCTCGACCTTCAGCGGACGGGACTCGGCCGGGTCGTGCAGGCAATCGGCGAGATGGGCATCACCATGATGTTCACAACGCCGGCTGTGTGGCGCAGCGTCGCCCGCATCGACAAGGTTGCGCCCGCCCTGGCGTCCCTGCGCTGCGTCCATTCCTCGGGCGACGCGTTGCTCGCGGTCGATCTCGAGCAGCTTCGGGGATTACTGTCCAAAGACTGCCACGTGCTTTCTTCGTATGGCGCCACGGAAGCGCCGGCAATCCTGCAATGGTTCGTGCCGCCGAAGTTTCGGACCGACGGGCCCCGCGTGCCGGCCGGATATCCGTTGCCGGGATTTACTGTCGCCTTGCTCGACGATGCCGGAAAGGCCGTGCAGCAGGGGGAGCCGGGCGAACTCGTTGTCAGGAGTTCCTGGATGTCGCTCGGACTCTGGCGCGGCGGCGCTGTTCACCCGGGGCTTTTTCAACAGGACATGAACAACCTGGAGCCCGTGTATCGCACGGGCGACATCGCTTCCAGTGGCCCCGACGGCCTCGTCGCGATGCTCGGCCGCAAGGATCGGCAGATCAAGGTTCTGGGCAACCGTGTCGAGCTCGCGGAAATCGAGACGGCGCTCCGGCTGTTGCCCGAGGTTACGGATGCAGCAGTCGTGGCCCGGGCGAGCGTGGGCGAGTCTACATTGTTCGCATTCGTCGTGCTGCGTGAGGCGGTTTCGTCATCCGTTGCCGTCTCGATCCGAAAGCACCTGAAGGAGAGGCTTCCCGCCTACATGGAGCCATCCGAGCTCTTCGTGCTCGACGAACTTCCGCTGCTGCCGGGCCGGAAAGTGGACGAGGAGGCGTTGCTGGCGCACGCCGCCCAGCGTTCGACGGTCAAGTCAGGGCCTCTGCCGCCCCCCGCCAGCGCCCACCCGACGCCACGCTCGACCGATATTGTGGGCGAGGCTTGGCGTCTCGCCCTTGGCCGTCCGGCGCTCCAGGACGGCCCTAGCTTCGACGAGGCCGGTGGCGATTCTCTTCGGTTGCTCCTTCTGGTTCTCCATCTGGAACGGTTGTGCGGCCGGTCGCTCCCGCTGGACCAATTCCATGGTGGGCTTAAACCCGTGGAGTTTGCCCTGGTTCTGGATCGCCTGAGGGAAAGACCGTCGCCAGTGTCTCAGGACGCTCTGCCGATGGTGTTCCTGGTGCCGGGGAAGTGGGGAGATACGCCTCTTCTGGCCCGCTTCCGAATGGCCTGCGCCAAAAGCATCAGGGTCGTCCCAACGAGCTATCCCGATCTCGGTTGCCTCGCGCGGGGCGGTCATGAAGACATCGTTGCGCATCTGGTGGCCCAGATCGAACAGTTCGCGCCGGACGGGGCCATTCTTCTCGCCGGATATTCCCTGGGAGGAGATTTTGCCTATGCCGTCGCCGACCAGCTGTCGAAGCGGGGCCGGCGGATCTCGGCGCTTCTGGTGCTCGATACAGATGCCGAGCACTACAACTCGGGTCCGCCTCCGGAACGGCGCGGCTTTGTAAAACGATTTTCAACACTGTGTCGCCTTGCAGGCAATCGCGACTGGGGGACGATGGCGGAAGCGATACTGACCCCGTCCTTGGTTACGGGGCCGATGGGGCTTCATGCGCTTCGGTTCCTATTGTCGTTCCGTTTTCCAGCCAACAGTCACTTCATGTTTCGGTTGAGTTGGCACTTGCAGTCGATGCTCGTCCAGTTTCATCGTGGGGCCTGGATCCGGCACGCGCCGCCCACCCGCTTAAGCGTTCCGGTACTGCTATTCCGTTCGGAGGAGGGTGGCGTCGACCTGGGGTGGCATGCTCGCACCGAGAAGCTGACCATCGTTCCGGTCCCAGGCAATCATGTCAGTATGCTCGATCGCGAGAATTCCGAAGTCCTTGTTGCTGAGTTCAACCGGGCAGTTCATATCGCTTCCGGCCAGGGTGCGGCTCTGTCGGAAGGATGATGCAGAAGTCATTTTTGTTCCGGTAGCCGTGAAGCGCGCCAGTGTTCGGGCGATCTGGAAAATCACATCGAGAGCAGGAATTGAGTGACTTCGGCAGGACTGGCGGAGAGGGCGGCTGCGGGAAGCCTCCCGAGGGGCGTACATATCGCCACGCCGCCTACGGCATCGTCGTCGGCTGCCCGTTCCGGCTGTCGTCCATCGAAGAAACGGCCGCCGCAAGCGGCTCGACCACGAACAATGTAACGCTCGGGACACCCGATTACTCTCGAGTGAGGTCCGACGGGTTGGAGTTTGCCCCCGACGACTGGTTTCACCATTCGGTGCTGCCGGATGGAAGCATCTACCTGAAAGCGGATGAGGTTTTCGAAGCCGTCGTCTCGGCCGAGGGGCGGCAGGTCATCTGCGCGAAGGCGGAAGGTGTCGACGAAAGGACGTTCGAGGCGTTCTTCCTGAACTTCATTCTGAGCACATCGCTTGTACTGCAGGGCGAGGACACCGGCGAGCCGGGGCGGACGTCGCCCGCCGATGCCATCTCCTCGACGCGGCTGGCGGGATTCGAGCCGGTGCGGGTGCTCACGACATCGAGCATGACTATCAGATATCGTGTGCTCGACCGGCTTGCGTGGCAATTGCTGTTCGCGGAGCATGTGGCGCAGGAAGTATTTTTCTATGCGATACGATATGCGAGGCGCTATGCCCTCCTCGAGCAGGTGGCTCGGGCGGCGCATTAAGGAGCATGTTCATGACGCGCAGCGCAGCCCACCGCTTCGTCGACCAGATCTTTCGGCTTGAAGCCATCGAGACGCTCGCCGTGGTTCGGCCGGCGCGGCCTCGGTTCGGCATTGATCTGCCATGCGCAAGGCAAGCCGGACCGACCTCGCGTCTTTTGCCCCATACCGCCTGAAAAGTGTTCGCCGCCATCTTCAACATCGACGGCAGACCCGTCGATCACAGGCGGTTCGAAGTCGCCGGGCACGACTTCGAGAGCCTCGACCCCGCCGGCCATGTTGCCTTCGTTTGCTCGAAAGCGGGACCTCTTGCAGCTACCGGCGAGGCGATCGGTATCCGGGGCCTTGGCGGGCTGTTCCGAATCGTCGGTCGGGTCCGGCTCGATGCGCGCGACGAACTTCGGTCGCTGCTTTCGGATCTCCCCCAGGCCTCTGTGGGAGAGGTATCCGATGCCGAACTGTGCCTGCGCGCCTACGCCGCCTGGGGCGACGCGTTCCTGGATCGCCTCACCGGCGACTTCTGCTTTGTGTTGTGGGACGGCGCGCGCAGGCGGATGATCTGTGCCCGCGACCAGCTCGGCATACGGTCGCTTTTTCATGCCGAGGTCGGGGGAGCGTGGTTTGTCAGCGACTCGCTGGACTGGATTGCCGCACAGACCGTTGTTGCGCGCGACCTCGACGATACATGGATCGCCGATTTTCTGACCGTTGGTCATTCTCTGGAGTCCGAGCGAACAGTCTATCGGCATATTCGGCGGCTGGCCCCGGCGCATGTGCTGACGATCTCCGGAACCCGCGCCGCGGCGCGTCGATACTGGCGACTGGAAATTGGGGATCCCCTCTACTTTCGGGACCGACGCCAATATACCGAGGGCTTCTTCGATCTTTTGTCGAAATCGATTGCGGACCGCTTGCCTGCTGGCAGGGTCGGCATCGCCATGAGCGGCGGCCTCGATTCAACCACGCTTGCAGCCTGTGCGGTGCATGTGACGGGAGATGCCTCGCGTGTTGTGGCCGAATGCCTTGATTTCGAGCGGTTTGAATCTGCGAGAGAAAGACACTTCAGTTCACTGGCGGCCGAGCGGCTTGGCGTCGAGCTTCGGCACCGGCAGAGCGACGATCTTGTCTACGACACACAGTGGTGGGCGAGGACGACAACAACGCCGGAGCCGTCGGACCTGATCACGACTGCCCATTTCGACCGTGAGGTCGTGTGCGAACGGGCGAAAAGAGCATCCGTCTGGTTCTATGGGGAAGGCCCGGACAATGCCCTCGTCTTTGAGCGAAACGACTATCTGTCATGGCTGGTCGGCCGGCGGGACTGGCGGCGACTGGCGGAGGCCGGCGTGTTCTATTTTCACGTCAAAGGATTGGCGGGATGGTGGGAAACGCTCACGCGCTATACCAGACGCCGCCATCACACCGATGATTCCGTTGGCGTGCCGCCGTGGATCGCCCCATCCCTTGCCCGTCACGTGGACATGGAACGGCGGCTTGCCGGCGCGACGAGTCCAGGCGGTATCGGAGCGGGGCTTGTCCCGCGCCATCCCTGGCGCCCGGGAGCCGTAGCTGCATTCAACGATCCCATATGGCCGGCCGTATTCGCTGACTACGAATTCGAGGAATCGCTGGGACCTCTCGCCCTGCGTCATCCGTTTCTCGACTTGCGGGTCCTCGAATTCATGTTGTCGGTACCGACGCTGCCGTGGGCCAGGGAGAAGATGCTGTTGCGCGAAGCCATGCGAGGGCAGCTTCCGGACGAGGTGCTCGCGCGCAGGAAAACGCCCCAAGAGTCCACGCTGCCGTTTGGCCACGGACTTCCAAGCCTGTCGCGCGACGGGTACCTGGATCCCTACGTCGACGTTTCGATCGTATCGGCCGGGAACTGGTCGGGGCGCCGCCTGCGGGGAAGGGCTCTCGCCGTTCACGTTCTCGATCACTGGCTGAAGAGAATGCGCCTTGGCGGTGTCAATTCTCCTTGACGGCTTTTGCCGAGCAGACAGGCGTTCGCCTTCTGGCATTTCGCGGCCTGAAGTCCCAGATTGTTCTTATGCTGACGGTTTGCTGGATCGTGAAGAAATCTGCACGTCAGGTTGCGTGCGAGTTGAGCGGTGAAGTAGTGCTGCTGCACGCCGACAAGGCGCTCTATTTCGGCTTCCAGGGCGTCGGTGCGGCAATCTGGAATAATCTCGAGGAGCCGAGGTCGGTTTTGGACGTTTGCGACGATGTTGCGGCGCGCTTTGATGTCGATCCAGCCGTCTGCAAGGATCATGCGGTCAAGTTTCTGACGAGCCTCCAGGAGGCAGGCCTCATCGACGTCGTTGGTTGACCATTCAGGACAGTTTTTTTGTGCGTGTTCTGTTGTAAGATTTCTGCGCTAATACCGCATTCCTGGTGCAATATATTTGCGCTTCGTCAGAACATAACGCTAATATCCCCCGGGGTAGGGTGTGCGGATGCCCGCTATCTTGCTTTCGTTGCGGGCAGAGGGGAGGTCTTGATGGATGCGCAGCACAATTGCGATGAGGACGACAGGGGCGTGAAATCACTCCGGAAAAGGCCTTACGCCGAGCCGGTGCTCGTGGCTTTGGGCTCCTTCAGTGAACTGACATTGAACGTTGGATCCCGTGGGAATAACGACGGTGGCAGGCAGAGCGGCAGGAGAAGCACGCGGGCCTAGGCGCCTGGCATCGTCGACTGTCTCGACGATCGTGCGACTACCTTTGCCTCCGTCCCACTCAAGGCGTAACCAAAGCTGAGAATGGGGAAGCTGCGGGCGGACATGGTTTTCAGGTTGCCGCTGTTTCGCAAGCGGATGCCGGCTTCAGCCCGGCCTTCGACCGGCAGCGTTGAATTCAAGCTTCTCTGTCTTGTTGCACGCCCAGAGCCTGACCTCGGTGAGGCCCGGAAAATCCTCAGCGCCGGCGTCGACTTCGGGGAACTCTTCAGGCTTGGCGAGTACCACGGAGTCCGCCCGCAGCTTGTCGAGAGTCTCTATCGGATGTCTTGGGAAGTCGTGCCTGAGGCAACGAGAAACACTTTCGAGAATTTCCGGCGGGTTCACGGCGCACGTGCGCTGCTCGTAACCCGGGAACTTTGCCGCTTGTCCGAGGTATTCGCCAAGGCGGGTCTCCGGTTTGCCACCTTCAAGGGACCGACCCTGGCAGCGCTTCTCCATGGAGACGTGTCGCGCCGGGAATATGTCGATGTCGACATCATCGTGCCCAAGCAGCAGATAGACGATGCCGAGCGGCTGCTTGGCGGGCTCGGCTATCGCGCCGCCGATGGAACGCAAGCGTACCGGCAGGCATTTCTGGCCCACTTGCGACAGTATGCTTTCGTTCACCCCGACAGCGATCTCGCGGTCGACCTCCATTGGAGCTTTACCGGCACCCATGTGCCGTTTCCCTTGACGCCTGCCGCTGTCTGGCAGGATCTCGACACGGTACTGATCGGCAATCGCGCCGTTCCCACACCATCGATCGAGAACCTTGCTCTGTTGCTGGCCGGCCATGGAACGAAGGAAGCCTGGCGGTGCTTGGGATGGACCTGCGATTTCGCCACGCTGATCGACCGCTACCCGGATCTCGATTGGCTCGGCATTCATGAGCGTGCCAGGGCGCATCGATGCGGCGACACGATCCTGCTGGGCTGCGCGATGGCGCAGGAGTTGGCCGGAACACCCGTCCCACGGCCTCTGCTCGGCCTGCTTGAGAAGAGTGACCGGGTTCGCTCCCTTGTTGCGCGGCTGGCAGGGGACTTGAGAGAAGGCCTGCCTGATCCCGCAGAGCAGGAGAATTTTTCGGATTTCCATCTTTGTGAACGCGGGATCGACAAGATCGAGGGTGCGTTGAGGCTGGCACTCACCCGGACCTCTGGGGACTACGACGCGATGAAGCTTCCGCAAATACTTTGGCCTGTGTACTACGCCACGCGACCGTTCCGCCTCGCTGCCAAGGCGCTGACCGCCCTTGGTCGAAGGGCTGGAAGCTGATCGGCGACCACGAGCCTTAAATGGGTCCTTCCGACCAGATGCTGTCGGGGGCTCGCTGAGCCCGACGCTGCCCCGCCGCAAGCCGATGTCGTCCTTTGCCATTTGAAAATGTAGGAAGGCTCAAGGGGTGGTCTTTTGCATTCTGTGGAGGGCGGATCGCCCCAAAACCCCGATTCTACGCATGTTCTCTCGTGGTTTAGGTCGCCGGGGTCTCAAGCGGACTGCGGAGGGGTGGCCGAGGGTGGCGGTTTGCTAAACCGTTAATGAGGGTAGACGCCATTCGTGGGTTCGAATCCCATTCCCTCCGCCATTGCCTGCCTCGAGCGAACAGTCTCCGGCCCCAATCTGAGGACGCGGAAACAGGTATTGGCGGGTGTTTGCGGCAGACGCTACCGACCTCGCTCGCGTCTCGAATCGCCTTTTCGTTTCTCTTAGCGAGCGGCAGACTTCGCTCACTGTCTGGGGAATCCCGGCTAAAGTGAAAAACGGAAAAATAAGGAAGCGGAGCCTCGTATGCCCGATCGCGTGACTCTCCCGGTTCTCGACCACGAACTGGCCGATGACGAGCTTCAGTGGATGAAGTCCGTTTACGCGGATTTCAGCAAGGCCCGCGCTGCGGCCGGTGCCGAGTTCAACCCGAAGGAAGCGTTGCGTGCCGTTCTGGAACGCGAGGAGTATCACTTCTCCGTCGCGCCGGATCTGACCGGACCCGGCCCGTGGCGTCTGGGCCAGAACCGGCACG
>JAESFZ010000346.1_pt1 | contig 19595 bp, 18 predicted proteins | sample 9269561 | NCBI WGS metagenome assembly JAESFZ01 (sample SAMN14515552, study PRJNA621657) | algae metagenome | isolation source: Tildeniella nuda ZEHNDER 1965/U140 and co-occurring heterotrophs from wet... | place: Switzerland: Stansstaad, Zurih | collected 1965-01-01
GCTGCCCGCCTACCCGCAGTACAGCGGCACCACCACCGCCAGCGTGATCGACGCGGTGACCGCATGGAGCCGCCCGGTGCGCCACCTGCCCGAGCTGCGCTTCGTGAACCGCTACCACGACGACCCCGGCTATATCCAGGCGCTGGCGCGCAGCATCCGCGCGCACTGGATGTCGCAAGGCCGCGGCGACCACCTGGTGATGAGCTTCCACGGCGTGCCCGAACGCACCCTCAAGCTGGGCGACCCTTACCACTGCGAATGCCGCAAGACGGCGCGCCTGCTGGCCGAAGCGCTCGGTCTCGCGCCAGACCGCTACACCGTCACCTTCCAGTCCCGCTTCGGCAAGGCGAAGTGGCTTGAGCCCTACACCGAACCGACGCTGGTGGCGTTGGCGAAGAAGGGCCTCAAGAACGTCGACGTGGTGTGCCCCGGCTTCACCAGCGACTGCCTTGAAACGCTGGAGGAAATCAACATGGAAGCGCGCCACGCCTTCCTGCACGCTGGCGGCCAGCAGTTCCAGTACATCCCCTGCGTGAACGACTCACCCGAGTGGATCCGCGCGCTGACCGACCTGGCCGAGCGGCACCTGCAGGGCTGGCCCACGAAGGCGGCCGACAACCCGATGGAACTGCAGGCCAGCAAGGACCGCGCGCTGGCGATGGGCGCGAAGAACTGAGGTTCTAGCCCGCCGCCTCGCCCCCCACCCGCACCGGCGGCGCACGCCTGGGCGCGGGCGTGGCGGGCAGCTGGCTCACGATCAGCAGTGTCACCACGGCCGTGACCGTCATCACCCCGAGCAGCGCGGCAAAACCAGCCTGCTTCACCAGCGGTCCGATGAGCCAGACCGCCAGCGAACTTGCGCCGAGCGAAACGGCCAGGCGCATGCCCGACACGCGCGAGCGCATGCTGTCGTCCACGAAGCGCACGATCATCGCGTCGGTGAACGGAATGGCCCCGAAGATGGCGGCCATGAACAGGAACTGCAGCACGTAGAACACCCAGCCATCCACCACCGCGGCCAGGCCGAGCAGCACGGCTTGCGCCACCACGATGGACAGGTAGAGCGACTTCAGCGGCATGCGGTCGATGAGGTACCCGACCAGCAACTGGGTGAAGGACGCGGCCGTGTAGGTCAGGGCCAGCAGCACACCGATGCGGGCCGGGTCCTGCAGGATGTCGCGCAGCCGGTCGGTCAGCATCTCGTAGTTGCTGTTGGTGGAGAAGTTGAACAGCAGGCTGCCGCTGGTGGCCGCCACGGTCATCACCAGGAACAGCTTCGCCAGCGAAACGCCGGCGGGCGCACTGGCGGTGGCGCCCTTCTTCTTGGCGGGCGCCGCGTGCTCGCGGCTGGCCAGCAGAACAAAGGCCACCCCGATCAGCAGGCACAGGGCGCCCGGCACGGCGAAGGCCATGCGCCAGTCCAGGTACTTCACCAGGAAGCCGGTGGTCACCGCCGCCACGGCCACGCCGAGGTTGCCGACGAGGCCATTGATGCCGATGGTCAGGCCCGGCCGGGTGGCGCCCTGCACCAGCATCGGAATGCCCACCGGGTGGTAGATGGACGCGAAGCAGCCCATCAGCGCCAGAGCGACGGCCATCTGCACCGGCGTCTGCGTCAGGCTCACGAGCAGCGCCGACGCACCCATGCCGAAGAAGAACACCGTCATCATCTTGCGGCGCCCCCAGTGGTCGCCCAGCCTGCCCGACGGCAGCGAGCCGACACCGAAGAAGAAGAAAGCGGCCACGCTGAAAGGCATCAGGTCTTCCCACCGGGCCACGCCGAAATCCGCCGCGATGCTGGTGACGGCGGTCGCGAAGATCAGCAGGAACATGTGGTCGATGGCGTGGCCGATGTTCAGCAGCCATTGCGTGGCCATCGAATTGCCGGCCTGGCCGGCAGGGTGTGGGGCGTTCATGTCGGGCATTGTCGACACGGCCGTTTGGGGCAGCTTGCGACGATCGGCCTTTGATCCGCGAAAACCGGCCAAGTTGAGCGGCGGTGGTGTGGCGGGTCAGTCCGCACCGTCGTCGGGCCGGCGGAGTACGCCGTTGATCTCCGCGCCGAAGATCAGCGTGGTCGCGGTGACGTACATGAACACCAGCGTGGCGACCACGCCGGCGAAGCTGCCGTACAGCAACGCCAGCTTGCCCGCCGTGCGCAGGGTGTACGAGAGGGTGGCCGCCGCCCCCACCCAGAGCGCAGCCCCCACCAGCGCGCCGGGCATCACGGTGCGCAGGCGTTGCCGGATGTCGGGCAGCCAGCCGTACATCAGCGCATACAGGGCCGCCAGCGTCAGGAAGGCCGAGCCATAGCGCACGCTGTGGCGCAACCACACCGTCTCCTGCCCGACGCCCACCTGTGCCACGAGCAGCTGCCACACGTAGGGCATGACCACCACCGAACTGAATGCCGCCAGCACCCCGGCGCCCACGATCACGGTGAACAGCGTGACCTTGATACGCGCCTTCCAGAACGGCAGGCCACGTTCAATGCCGTAGGCGCGGTTCAACGCCGAGCGGATCGCCTGCATGCCCGAGGACGCGGTCCACAACGTCACCAGCACGCCGATGGCCAGCAAGGCCTGATTGCGCTGGGCCAGCACCTGTTCGATGACGGGCTGCATCACGTCGCGCACGAGCTGCGGCGCGTAGCCCACCACGCGGTTGACCAGCGCGGCCGCATCGCCGGGCTGCCCGATGTAACCCGCGGACGCCGACAACAGGATCACCAGGGGAAACATCGCCAGCAGCGACGAGAACGCCAGGCTGCCGGCCTGGTTGGCGCTCTGGTGAAGGATGTAGTTGCGAATGGCAAGCACCAGGACGCGCAGGCCCGGCGTGTTCAGCACCACCTGGCGGACGTGGCGTGCAGCGATTTGAATCCGGCTCATGGTTACGGGCACACCGTGGTGAAAGGTTGAAAAGCGACAGTCTCCTACAACCGGGTCGCTTTGCAGGCGGTAATTTTGAACTGCGTCCGCTGGCATCCGGGCGTCTGGAGACCACAGCATGAACCGTTTCACAGGAGGTTGTCTGTGCGGCAGCCTCCGCATCGAGGCCGTCAAGGCAGTGAACGGTCCGGACAGGATCCGCCAGTCAACACCACCATGAAGATCGCCACCTTCAACATCAACGGGGTGAAGGGCCGCCTGCCCATCCTGCTTTCCTGGCTGGAGGCGACGCGCCCGGACGTGGTGTGCCTGCAGGAACTCAAGACCTCTTCCGCCACCTTTCCGCGGACCGCGCTTGAGCAGGCGGGGTATGGCGCAATCTGGAGTGGCGAGAAGTCCTACAACGGCGTGGCGATACTGGCCCGGGGGCAGACGCCACTGGAGGTGCTGCGGGGCCTTCCGGGTGACACCAGGGACACGCAAAGCCGCTACATCGAGGCGGCCGCCCATGGTGTTCTGGTGGCTTGCCTCTACCTGCCCAATGGCAACCCCCGGCCCGGCCCGAAGTTCGACTACAAGCTGGCCTGGTTCGAGCGGCTGATCGCGCACGCCGACGGCTTCGCACGCCGCACCGAGCCGGTGGTGATGGCGGGCGACTACAACGTTGTGCCCAGCGACGGCGTGGCCGACATCTACAACCCGCGCTCCTGGCTGAAGGACGCGCTGCTGCAGCCCGAAAGCCGCAACGCCTACCAGCGCCTGCTCGCCCAGGGCTGGACCGACGCCATCGCCACCCAGCACCCCGGCAAGCGCATGTACACCTTCTGGGACTATTTCCGTCAGCACTGGCAGCGCAACGCCGGCCTGCGGATCGACCACCTTCTGCTCAACACCGCAGCGGCGAGGCGCCTGAAGCACTCGGGCGTCGATCGCGATGTGCGCGGTGCAGACAAGCCCAGCGACCATGCTCCGGTCTGGATCACGCTGAAAAAGCCGCCGCGCTGACAGCGCCGGGCGCGCGGGTCGCCGCCGCGATCAGGTTCCGGTCAGGTACCTGCTTCTACGCTGGCGACCCGTCCTGCCTTTCCTTCCCTCTCATGAAAACGACCCGAGACATTCACGATCTGGTCGGTGGTCTGCTGATGACCGCCACCGGCCTCTTCTTCGCGCTGTACGGCCAGCAATACGAATTCGGCACCGCCGCCCGCATGGGGCCGGGCTACTTTCCCGTGGCGCTGGGCTGGGTGCTGGCGGTGCTGGGCCTGCTGGTGGCCGTGCCCGCCTGGTGGCGGCGCGGCACCGGCGTCACCGTGCAGTGGAGCAACCTGTTCTGGTGCGTGCTGAGCCTGCTGGTGTTCGCCTTCACGCTGCGCCTGCTGGGCGTGGTCGTGTCGTCGTTCCTGGCGGCGCTGCTGTCGCTGGTGCCGTCTTCCATGCGCCTGCGCACGCGCCTCACGGTGTGCGCCGTGGTCGCGCTGCTCACCACGCTGATCTTCCCGATCGCGCTGCAGATGATCCTGCCGATCTGGCCCTGGAGCCTGTGAGCCCGACCCCGCAAAGCTGAAAGACACACCTCCATGGAACTGCTCGGAAACCTCTGGCTCGGACTGCAAGTCGCGGGCGAACCCATCAACCTCGCCTACTGCTTCTTCGGTGTCTTCCTCGGAACCGTGGTCGGCGTGCTGCCCGGCATCGGCGCGCTCGCGGCCATCTCGCTGCTGCTGCCGCTCACGTACCACATCCCGCCCACGGCGGCCATCATCATGCTGGCCGGCGTGTACTACGGCGCCCAATACGGCGGCTCCACCGCCTCCATCCTGCTGAACCTGCCGGGCACGCCTTCATCGGCTGTGACCTGCCTGGACGGCTACCCGATGGCGCGCAAGGGCAAGGCCGGCGTCGCGCTGTTCGTCACCACCATCGCCTCGCTCGCGGGCGCCATGTCGGGCCTGGCCCTGCTCACGCTGTTCTCGCCCGCCATTGCAGAGATCGGCCTGAAGTTCGGCCCGGCGGAGTTCTGCGCCATGATGCTGCTCGGCCTGGTCGCGGCTTCGTCGATGAGCGCGGGCTCGGCCATGAAGGGCCTGTGCATGATGGTCTTCGGCCTGCTGCTGGGCATGGTCGGCACCGACGTGAACAGCGGTGCCTCCCGCTTCGCCTTCGACGTGCCCGAGCTCATGGACGGCATCAACCTGGTGGCGCTGGCCATGGGCCTCTTCGGTGTGGCCGAGGTGATCCGCTGCATCAACTCGGCCGACACCAACCGCAAGGTGGAGAAGGTCACGCTGCGCTCGATGGTGCCCACCTCCGACGAGTTCAAGGCCACCATCAAGCCGATGGCACGCGGCTCCGCGCTGGGCTCGGCCCTGGGCGCGCTGCCCGGCGTCGGTCCGTCCATCGCGTCGTTCATGTCCTACGCGATCGAGCGCCGGGTCGCCAAGGACCCGAGCCGTTTTGGCAAGGGTGCCATCGAAGGCATCACGGCGCCCGAGTCCGCCAACAACGCCGCTGCGCAGACGGCCTTCGTGCCCTCGCTGTCGCTCGGCATTCCCGGTGATGCGGTGATGGCCGTGATGCTCGGCGCGCTGATCATCCACGGCATCCAGCCCGGCCCCATGCTGATCACCGAGCAGCCCGGCCTGTTCTGGGGCCTGGTGGTCAGCTTCGCCATCGGCAACATCATGCTGGTCATCCTGAACCTGCCCACCATCGGTCTGTGGGTCGCGCTGCTGCGCATTCCGTTCGCATGGATGTACCCGGCCATCCTGGTGTTCGTGGCGCTCGGCGTATACAGCGTGAACAACAACACTTTCGACATCTATTCGGTGGCCGCACTGGGCATCATGGGCTACGTGCTGATGGTGCTGAAGTTCGAGCCCGCGCCGCTGCTGCTGGGTTACATCCTCGGCCCGATGCTGGAGGAATACCTGCGCCGTGCGCTGCTCATCTCGCGGGGCGATCCGAGCATCTTCATCGACCGCCCCATCAGCGCCACGCTGCTGGCCTTCACGGCGGCCTTGCTGGTGTGGGCGTTCTGGTCGACGCTGCGCAGCAACCTGCGCGCCAAGCGCGAGCTCGATCGCATCCAGCAGCTGCAGCCCCAGGCCGATTGAGCCGGGCAGACGCCCCATCTGCTAGCCTCGGTGCCATGCGGATCCTGCTGGTTGAAGACGATGCGGTGCTGCGCGATGTCATCGCGCGCAGCCTGGAGCATGCTGGCCATCGCGTCGACCCTGCTGCCAGCGTGCGCGAGGCCGACCACCTCTGGCGCGTGCAGCCGTTCGACGCGGTGCTGCTGGACCTGAACCTGCCGCAGCACGAACGGCCCGGCAGCCCCATGGGCAATGGCCTGCACGTGTTGCGCGAAGCGCGCGCGCGCGGCGACCGCACCCCCGTGCTGGTGCTCACAGCCCGCAACCGCACCGAAGAACGCATCGCCGGGCTCGACACCGGCGCCGACGACTACCTGGGCAAGCCGTTCGACCTTGCAGAGGTGGAAGCCCGCCTGCGCGCCCTGGTGCGCCGCGCCATCGGCACCGACGATTCGGCACAGCTCGGCGAGCTCCGGCTCGACCGCCGTGCCCGCCGCTTCACCGTGGCCGGCCAGCCGCTGGACCTGCCCGCGCGCGAGTTCGAGGTGCTGTGGGAACTGATGAGCCCGCCCGGCCACGCCGTGAGCAAGCGGCAGCTGTCGGACAAGCTCTCCGGCTTCGATGACGCGCTGGGCGACAACGCGCTCGAGGCCTTCATATCGCGCCTGCGCAAGAAGCTCGCCGGCAGCGGCGCATCCATCCGAACGCTGCGCGGCATTGGCTACCTGCTGGAGCCCGAGACATGAACACAACGCCGGCCACCCGACCCGCGCCCTCTCTGCGCATCCGCATGCTGCGGCACGTCATGGTGCCGCTGGCGCTCACCTGGCTGGCGGGCACCATCGCCACCCTGAGCGTGGCCAGCCATTTCACCGAACAGGCCTTCGACCGCGCCCTGCTGGACGACGCCTATTCGATTGCCTCGCACGTGCAGATGCAGCCCGACCAGCAGGTGGAACTGCAGCTCACCCCCAGCGAGCTCATGGCGGCGCTGTTCGACCAGGCCGAGGCCGTGCACTTCGCCGTGCTGCGGCCGGACGGCTCCCTGCTCGCCGGCAAGCCACTGCCGCCCACGCCCCTGCCCGCCGTCGACCCTGGCTTTCGCTACAGCAACATCGTCTACCAGGGCCTGCCGGTGCGCGCCGTGACGCTGCGGCACATGGTGGAAGGCCAGCCGTACCACGTGGTGATGGCGCACACCACCTATGTGCGCGCCGCGCTGGTGCAGCGCATGCTGGTGTTCGGTGCCCTTCCTCTGCTGCTGCTGCTCGCGCTGCTGGCCTTGTGGCTGTGGCGGGGCATCGAGCGCGACCTTGCCCCCCTTGCCCGTTTGCAGGAGACACTGGCCGATCGCGACGCCAACGACCTCACGCCGGTGGCCATCACCCCCGCCACGCGGGAGATCGAACAGGTGGGCCTGGCGGTGAATGCACTCTTCCAGCGGCTGGGCCACAGCGTGCGTGCGCAGCGCGAATTCGCGGGCAACGTGGCGCACGAACTGCGCACGCCGCTGGCGCGCATCCGCGCCCTGGCCGACTACGGGCAGGCCAACCCCGACGCCACCGTGTCACAACAGCAACTGCAGCAGATCGCTTCGAGCGCGGAGCGCGCCGGGCGCCTCGTCAACCAGTTGCTGGATCTCGCCGTGGCCGACGAGGCAGAGGTGGTGCTGCAGAAAGAGCGCATCTCGCTCACGCACCTCATCGGCCAGGCCGTGCTGCGCCACCTGGACAAGGCCGACGCGCGCGGCGTCGACCTCGGCGCGCGCGGGCTCGATGGCCGGCTGGACGATGTCGTGGTGTGGGCCGACACCGCGCTGATCGAAGGCATCCTCGACAACCTGATCGACAACGCCATGCGCTACGGCGGTCGCACGATCACGGTGGAGCTGTCGGCGGACCTCGGGGCGCGCACCTGCGTGCTGGCCGTGGTGGACGATGGGCCCGGCATTGCCGAACCCTTGCGCCGCGACCTCATGCAGCGCTGGAGCCAGGGGCGCGAGGGCGAATTGCTGGGTCAGGGCAGCGGCCTGGGCCTCTACATCGTGACGCGGTATGCGGGCCTGCTCGGTTCCGAACTGCAACTCGAGAGCGCCGACCACGGGCGCGGCCTGCGCGCCAGCCTCGTGCTGCAACAGGCCTGAAGAGCGGTGCGACACGAACTCGCCTAGTCCTACACCGACCGTCCCGCGCGCGCGTTACCGTTGGAGTTCGCCTCAACCACCGCTTCAGGAGAAGACCATGGTCACCAGAAGACGCGTCGACGACGACGCCTCCAAGGGCCGCTCACTCGTTGCACGAGCCAGGGCCAACGACGACACCCGGGACAGCTTTCCCGGCGAACACTGGCTGGTGCTGGGCGCCGGGCTGGCGGTCTGGTCGCTCACGCGCAAGAGCCCGTCGTTCGTGGTGCGCACGGTCGGTATGGTCGCCGGCTCCGCACTGGTGGGCCGGGCCGCCAGCGGTCGAGACGGCCTGAGCCGCCTGCTGCGCTGGTTGCCGGTGGGCGGTCGCGTCCGCTGATGCCGCTTCACACCTCGTCTGCGCTGATCCAGCCCTCGCGAATGGCGAGCCGCACCAGCGCGGGCAGGTCGTACACGCCCAGTTTGGCCATCACGCGGCTGCGGTAGGAGTCCACCGTCTTGGGCGACAGGAACAGCGCGTCCGCAATCGCGGCACTGCTTCTCCCGCGCAGCACCAGCATCACGATCTGTTTCTCACGCAGGGAAAGCGTTTCGGCATTCGCTTGGCGCGTGTCGCGCAGCAGGCCCTCCACGGCCAGTTGTTGCGCCCGCGGCCCGAGATGCCGACCACCTCCGGCGACCCTGTCCACCGCGCTCAGCAACTCGTCGGCGTGGGAATCTCTCAGCAGATAACCGCAGGCCCCCAGTCGCACGGCTTCGGCCACTTCGCGCGCCTGCTCGGTCAGGCTGAGCAGGATGACGCGCGTTCTCAGATGGCGACGGTGCACCTGCTCCAGCACCTCGATGCCCGAGTGGTGGTCCAGGCACAGGTCGACCACGGCCACGGGTGGCTCCATGCGAACCAGATCGGCAACGGCAGGGGTGGGATGGTCCGACGCCCCGACCACCCGGTGCCCGGCGCTTTCCAGGATCGTGCGCAGGCCGTCGCGCAGGATGGGGAAGTCCTCCACCAGGTACACGTCCGTTGGCGTTCTCGAACCATCGGGTGATGGTTGCGCGGGCGACGGAAGCTCCGTCAGGTCGCGCACCTCGCGGCGCCCCTGGTCGAATTCATCTCCTTGAATTTCTGACATTACCGACTCCCTGAACGTTGTTGAACGTTGCAACAGGGTCCACTTGGCCTCATGGCGTGGATGTTTTCCTGTTGGTGCAACTTCGCACAAACATCCGTGGAGCGGAATCAGTGAATTCCTACATCGAAAGTAAGAAGAATGCCGACAGCTTCAATGCCCCGTCAAAAACCGCTGCACCAGGTCGAACTGTTCCGGCACGTTGAGCGCGGGTGCATGCCCGCAGCCCGCGATCGTCACCACCAGCGCGCGCGGGCCGCGATCTCGCATGGCCTCTGCCGTGTCGGCGAGCAGCAGGTCGGAGTCGGCGCCGCGCAGGCAGAGCACGGGAATGTCGATGCGGTCGTAGGTCGGCCAGAGGTCGTAGTCCGCCGGGTGATGGGTGAACTGCTGCACCATGGCCGGGTCGTAGTGCGGCGTCACGCGGCCATCGGGCAGGCGGCGGGTGGAGCTTTCCGTGAGCAGGCGCCATTGCGCATCGCTCAGGTAACCGTACGGCTTGTAGACGGTGCGGAAGTACTGTTCGAGTTCGCTCACCGTGTCGAACGCGGAGGGACTGCCGGCGTAGGTGCGAATGCGCTGCACCGCCGCGTCGGCGAGTTGGGGGCCGATGTCGTTGAGCAGCAGCCGTTCGATGCGCCCGTGCAGCGGCCCGGCGGCGCACACCATGCCGATGGCGCCGCCCATCGAGGTGCCCACCCAGTGGAAGCGCTTGATGACGAGCTGGTCCACCAGCGCGGTGGCGATGCGCGAGTAGAAGTCCAGGCAGTACTCGGCTTCGGGCCTGGGGCTCCATTGCGAGAGCCCGCGGCCGATGGTGTCGGGGCAGATCACGCGCCAGCCTTGTGCGCTGAGGTGCGCGGCCAGGGGGTCCATGTCGCGCCCTGTGCGCGCCAGGCCGTGCCAGGCAATCACGGTCTGCCCGTTGGGCGTTGCCGGCTCCCAGTCCATGAAGTGGATCTCGCGGCCCTCGCAACTGAGGTAGCGCGAGCGCGGCACCACCGTCGTGGCGACCGGTGCTTCCAGGGTGGTGGTGTTCATGGCTGGCCTTTCATGCGCGCCAGCGAGGCGCGTTCACGCAGCTTGCCCACGATGCCGGTGGGAAAGTAATAGACCGAGAGAACGAAGAGCACACCGAGCCAGAGCAGCCAGCGGTCGGGTGTGAGCAGGGCCGGCAGCAGCGGCAGGCCCGCGGTGGCATCGCCGGCCATGCGCAGCAAGTCCTGCAGGTAGCTTTGCGCCACCACGAACAGCACGCTGCCGATGAACGCGCCGTACAGCGTGCCCATGCCACCAATGACGACGATGAGCAGGATGTCCAGCATGATCTCGAACGAGAGCGAGGTGTCGGGCCCGTTGTAGCGCAGCCAGAGCGCGAGCAGGCAACCCGCCAGCGTGGCGAACGAGGCGGACAGCACGTTGGACAGCGTCCGGTACACCACCGTGCGGTAGCCCAGCGCCTCGGCGCGGAAGTCGTTCTCTCGAATCGCCTGCAGGACGCGGCCAAACGGCGAGTTCACGATGCGCAGGATGGTGAGGAAGATCGCCGTCACCGCCAGGAAGATCAGGTAGTAGGTGATCAGCCGGCCGTTCAGGTCGATCTCGCCCAGCGGGGTCTGCAGCGGTTCTTCCGTCAGCGTGAAGCCGGGCGACAGCAGCTCGGGCACGCGGAACGTGAGGCCGTCTTCACCGCCGGTGATGTCGGACAGCTGCGAGGCCAGCGTGAGAAACGCCGAGGCCACCGCCAGCGTGATCATGGCGAAGAAGATCGCCTTCACGCGCAGCGAGAACAGGCCGATCAGCAATGACAGCACGAGCGAGATGACGAGTGCGCCGAACACGCCCACCATGATGGCGGCCCACGACGGCGTTTCCGCCGCGTTGAGCGCGATGGCGATGCCATACGCACCGATGCCGAAGAACATGGTGTGCGCAAAGCTCACGATGCCGGTGTAGCCCAGCAGCAGGTCGAAGCTGGCGACCAGCGCCACGAAGATCAGCACCTTGGCCGCGACGTTGAGCGCCTTCACACCCGGGAACAGGAACGGCGCAAAGGCCAGCCCCAGGAACAGCACGATGAGCAGCGCCACGAGCCAGCGGCTGCGCGGGAGGTCGTTGGAGAGGAGTCGGGACAACATGTTTCGGCTCCTCTTAGCGGTTCGTCACGGGGTACACGCCCTGCGGGCGCCACAGCAGAATGGCGACCATCAGCGCGATGTTCGAAAACAGCGCGACCTTGGGTGCGAGGAAGCCGGTGTAGTTCGCCATCAAGCCCACCAGCAGCGCGCCGATGAGCGCGCCCAGCGTGGAGCCGAGGCCACCGATGATGATGACGATGAAGATCAGCACGTTCACCTGCGCACCCATCTGCGGCAGCACGGTCTGCTGGTACAGGCCCCACATCACGCCACCCAGGCCGGCGAGCGCGCTGCCCACCACGAACACGCCGATGAACAGCTGGCGGATGCGGTAGCCGAGGGACTCCACCATCTCGCGGTCCTGCACGCCGGCGCGCACCAGCAGGCCAACCTTGGTGCGGTTGAGCGTCCACACCATGGCCGCGAACACGGCGGCGCCCACGAGCACCGCAAGCAGGCGGTATTTCTCGACCGCCGCGTCGCCAAAGATGAAGGAGCCGCGCAGGCTCTCGGGCAGCGGCAGCGCGATCTGCCCCGGGCCCCAGATGACCTTGATCAGCTCTTCGCCAATGATCATGCCGCCCATGGTGATGAGGATCTGCTTGAGGTGCATGCCGTACACCGGGCGGATGATGAGGCGCTCGAACACCCAGCCCAGCGCGCCCGCCACCGCCATGGCCACCAGCATGGCCGGCAGCAGCGCGACGAGATTGAGCCAGAGGCTGTCGGCGGTGGTGTAGCTGCCCATGCTCGCCAGCACGGTGGAGGCAACGAAGGCACCCAGCGCGATGAACACGCCATGGCCGAAGTTCAGCACGTCCATGAGGCCGAACACCAGCGTGAGGCCCGAGGCAATGATGAAGACGATCATGCCCATGGCCAGGCCGGCCACGGTGAGCGTGATCCAGGTGGACGGGCTGCCCACGGCGGGCAGCGCGAGCAGCGCCAGCGCGGGCACGAGCGCCAGCGGCTTCCAGTCGAAGTCTGCGTTGAGGAATTTCATTGGTGTGCTTTCAACGAGAGGCCCAGCAGGCGGGATTGCAGAGCCTCGTCAGCGGCAAGTTCGGCCATCGAGCCGCTGTGCACCACGCGGCCGTCGTCCATCACGGCCACGCTGTCGCCGAGCTGGCGCGCGAAGTTGAAGTTCTGCTCGACCAGCAGGATGGTGGTCTTGGCGGCCTTGAGTTCGCGGAAGGCCGCGATCATGTTCTGGATGATCGCGGGTGCCAGGCCCTTGCTGGGCTCGTCGATCAGCAGCAGCTTGCGCGGCTCGACGATGGCGCGCGAGACCGCGAGCATCTGCTTCTGCCCGCCGCTGAGCTTGCCCGCGGGATGCAGCCAGAACTTCTTCATGGCCGGGAACAGGCCGAAAATCCATTCGAGCCGGTTGGTGTCGATGTCGTCCAGGCTGCGCGCGCCGCGCGCGGCCAGCAGCATGTTTTCCTTCACGCTCAGGTCCGAGAAGATGCCCATGCTCTCCGGCACGTAGGCCACGCCGCTGCGCGCGATGTCGGGTGTGGCGCGGACAGTGATGTCGGTGCCATCGAGCGTCACGGTGCCCTGGCTCGCGTGCCACAGGCCCATGATGGTGCGCAGCGTGGTCGTCTTGCCCGCGCCGTTGCGGCCGAGCAGCATGGTGAGCTGGTTGGCGGGCACGACGAGGTCCACGCCGTGGAGGATGTGGTACGCGCCGATGTGGGTATGAACACCCTTGAGTGTGAGCAGATCGCTCATGCCGCCACCTCGTCTTCTTTCTCTTCGGGGTTGATGCCGAGGTAGGCCTGCTGCACCACCGGCGACGCGATCACGGTGGCGGGTTCGCCATCGGCCACGAGCTCGCCGTTGTGCAGCACGATGATGCGGTCCGAGAGTTCGCGCACCACGTCCATCTTGTGTTCGACGAGCAGGATGGTCTTGCTCCGGTCTTCCTTGAGCTTGCGGATGAGGTTCAGGATCACGGGCACCTCGTCCACGCTCATGCCGGCGGTGGGTTCGTCGAACATGAACACCTGCGGCTCCAGCGCCATGAGGATGCCCACCTCCAGCTTGCGCTGGTCACCGTGCGGCAGGCTCGACGCGAGCGCGTTGCGCTTGTCGGCCAGGGCCACGGTTTCCAGCACCTCGTCGGCGCGCTGCAGCAGGTCGCGCCGGTCGCTCCAGATGCGCCACAGGTTCAGCCCCGCACGCGCCTTCGCCTGCACCGCCAGCCGCACGTTCTCCTGCACGGTGAGGTTGGGGAACAGGTTGGTGAGCTGGAACGCACGGCCCAACCCCGCCTGTGCACGCGCCGGTGCGCCGAGTGCTGAGATGTCGCTGCCACCCAGCAGTACACGGCCCGCGCTGGCCTTGATCTGCCCCGAGATGAGGTTGAAGTACGTGGTCTTGCCCGCCCCGTTGGGGCCGACGATGGCGGTGAGCGTGCCCGGCGCGAACGCGCAGGAGACGGCACTCACCGCCACGTGCCCACCGAAGCGGACCGTGAGGTCTTGGGTTTCAAGCATGGGAGATCCGGAGAGCGTGGAGGTCAGGTCGCCGCGAGTGCGGCGGCCTTCCAGAACACGGCGGAACTGGCTTTGCCAGGCCGCACGTGTTGTCCCCCTTCCAGGGGGAAGCCGCGTCAGCGGCGCAGGGGGTCAAGCGCTCAGCGCTTGTTCCTGATCGGAATGTCGAGATCCGACGGCTTGATCTCGCGCACCAGTTCAGGCACACCCCAGGCGAACGCCGGGTCGGCCTTGATCCGGAAGTGGTACATGCTCTGCATCGCCTGGTGGTCTTCCTTGCGGAAGGTCATCGTGCCCTTCGGCGTGTCGAAGCTCATGCCTTCCATGGTCTGGATGAGCTTGTTGGTGTTGGTGTCGCCGTTGGTTTTCTTCAGCGCCGTCACCACCGCCATCGCGGCCGAGAAGCCACCGGCCGTGAAGAAGTCCGGCGGCGTCTTGAACTGCTTGTAGTGCTCGGCCACCATGGCGTCGTTCACCGGGTTCTTGGGGATGCCGAAGTAGTAGTACAGCGCGCCTTCCATGCCGGGGAACTGCTTGTAGGCCACCATCGCCGGCAGGATGTTGCCGCCCGTGGCGAGCTTGATGCCGTAGCGCTTTTCCAGCTCCATCTCGGCGATCTTGCCGAACGGCGTGGGCGCACCCGACCAGCCGACCGAGATGTACTTGGTGCCCGGCTGGTCCTTGAGCTTGTCGACGATGCGCAGCAGGCCGGCGGTGAAGTCCGTCGTGCCCACGGGCAGGTATTCCTCGTGAACGATCTTGGCCTTCTTGGTGAAGTCCTTGGCGGCCTTCACACCGTCGCGGCCGAAGGCGTTGTCGTTGGCCAGCATCGCAATCACGTTGCCCGGCTGGTCCAGTGCCACGGCGTTGGCGGCGGCGTCCTGGCTGCTGTTGCGGCCGGTGCGGAAGATGTACTTGTTCCACTTGTCACCAGTGATCGAATCGGCCACGGCGGGCTCGACCAGCAGGATCTTCTTGTATTCCTCGGCCACCGGCAGCATGGCCAGCGCCACGGGCGAGGCGGTCGGGCCGATGGCGAGGTCGACCTTGTCGTCGGCGTACGCGGCGGCCAGCAGGCTCTTGCCCACGTCGGGCTTGCCCTGGTCGTCCTTCTCGATCACCACGATCTTCTTGCCGCCCACCGTCATCGTGCCGCCGGTGGCATAGGCCAGGCCCATCATCAGGCCGGCCTGCGTCTGCTTGGCATAAGCCTCGAGCGGGCCGGTCTTGCTGTGGATATGGGCGATGCGGATCTCGTTCTTGTTGGCCTGCGCGTGGGCGAGCGTGATGCCCAGCGCGGCGGAACAGGCGAGCGCGATGACCGCCAGACGGCGGGTGGTGTGTGTCATGTCTTTGTCTCCTGGTTGGAAGGATTCTTCACAGCGCGGTGCGCCGTGCTCCGCTCTTTGCAGACTTCGTGCCAGGGTCAAAGACCCTTGATTTCAAACGATTTTCTCTGCCGCATCGCTCCAGTCGTCCAGATTTCAGACAGCCACCAAAACCCGGATCGTCTGAATTTCAGTCAATCGTCTGGATTTCAGACGCATCGCCCTGCGTGGCCAGGCGGTCGTACAGGCTGGCCCGCGAGATACCGAGCAGCTTCGCGGCGGCGGTGCGGTTGCCGCCGGTGTGGGCGAGTGCCTGAGCAATGGCGCGCTGCTCCAGCTCGGCGATCTGCTCGGGCAGGGGCCGCAGCGCATCGGCTTCGGGCGCGCGCGAAGTGGCACGGGCCGGCGCGGTGGCGGCCAGCGCAGGCAGGCCGGCTTCCTGCAGCACCGCCCCCACCTGCGCGGCGGCGATGTGGTGCGAGTCGCTGCGCAGCGCGAGCTGTTCGAGCACGTTGCGCAGTTCGCGGATGTTCCCGCGCCACGGCTGCGCGGCCAGCAGGCCTTGCGCATCGGCGGTGAGTTCCAGCTGCGCGCCACCGCCGCGCGCGGCGATGTCCTCGCACAGCGCCTCGATCAGCAGCGCGATGTCGTCGCGCCGCTCGCGCAGCGGTGGCACGCGGATCGGCAGCACGTTGAGGCGGTAGTACAGGTCTTCGCGGAAGGTGCCGTCGCGCACCATCTGCAGCAAATCGCGCGAGGTGGCGGCCACCACACGCACGTCAAACCGCACGAGCTTGTTCGAGCCCAGCGGTTCGATCTCGCCTTCCTGCAGGGCACGCAGCAGCTTGACCTGCACAGACATGGGCATGTCGCCGAGTTCATCGAGAAAGAGTGTGCCGCCATCGGCGAGCTTGAACTTGCCGTCGCGCCCTTTCTTGTCGGCACCGGTGTAAGCGCCCGGGGCCACGCCGAAGAACTCGGCTTCCAGCAAGGTGTCGGGCACGGCGGCCATGTTCACGCTCACGAACGCCCTGCCCGCGCGCGGCGAGGCGGCATGAATGGCGTGGGCCAGAAGTTCCTTGCCTGTGCCGGTTTCGCCCAGCAGCAGCACAGGGCTCGCCGACTGCGCGGCGCGCCGGGCCTGGCGCTTCACTTCCAGCGCGGCATCGCTGCTGCCCACAAAGCTGGCGAAGGTGTACTTGCTGCGGCGCTGGCTCGCGAGCTCGCGGCGCGCTTCGCTCAGGTCCTGCTCGAGACGCGCGAACTTGCTGATGAGCGGCTGCAGCGTGGTTTCCGGGTGGTCGAACAGCACGATGCCGAGCACGCCGATGATCTCGCCCGCGTCGTCGCGCAGGGGAATGCGGCTCACCACGAAGGTGCCGGCGCGGTTGGTGAGCAGGTCGATGAGGATGGGCTTGCCCGTGGCCAGCACCTGGTGCATCTGCGTGTTCTGCACCACGCGCGAGACCGGGTGGCCGACAAAGTCTTCCTCGCGCTCGAAGCCGAGCGCGGGCAGGAAGCGGCGGTACTGGTCGTTGATCCAGACCACGCGGGCGTCGCGGTCCACCAGCATCATGCCTTCGCTGGCGTTGGCGAACAGCTCGAACATCGACCTCGCGGCGAGTTCGAGAATGCTTTGCGCGTCGCGCGGCAGGCGGTTGTCCGGGGTCATGGCCGAATGGTACCCCCGGAGGGTATTCCCTCCTTCGTGGTTCGTCTGCGCTGCGCCTCCCCGACGCCCTAACGAGGAACCCGCCTGGCCAGCAACCTCGGCAGCACCAGCACCCCGACCACCACAGCCAGCAATGTGGCGGACATCGGCCGCTGCAGGAAGACCATGAAGCTGCCTTCACCGATCGACAGCGCGTTGCGCATCTGCGCCTCGGCCATGGGCCCGAGGATGAGGCCGACGATCACCGGGGCGGTGGGGAAATCGTAGCGGCGCATCACCACACCGAGCAGGCCCAGGCCGTACATGAGGAAAAGGTCGAACGCGCTCTGGCGCATGCCGTACACACCCACCGTGGCGAAGATCAGGATGCCGGCGTAGAGCTGCGCACGCGGGATCTTCAGCAGCTTGACCCACAGGCCCACCATCGGCAGGTTGAGCACCAGCAACATCACATTGCCGATGTAGAGCGAGGCAATGAGCGCCCACACGAGCGCGGACGAGGTCTGGAACAGCTGCGGGCCGGCGTTGATGCCGTAGTTCTGCAGCGCGCTCAGCAGGATGGCCGCCGTCACGGAGGTGGGAATGCCCAGCGTGAGCAACGGCACCAGCGTGCCGGTGACGGCCGCGTTGTTGGCGGCCTCGGGGCCAGCCACACCTTCGATGGCGCCGGTGGTGCCGAACTCCGCCTTCTCCTCGGGCCCGGCGAGCTTGCGCTCGGTGGCGTAACTGAGGAAGGTGGGAATCTCGGTGCCGCCCGCAGGAATGGTGCCGAAGGGAAAGCCGATGGCGGTGCCGCGCAGCCAGGCGGGCCAGGAGCGGCGCCATTCGCGGCGCGTCATGTGCGCCTTGGTCAGCTGGTTCATGCGGGCTTCGCTGCGGCCTTCATACAGTGCGTTGTAGAGCGCCTCGGCCACCGCGAACAGGCCCACGGCGACCAGCACCACTTCAATGCCGTCCATGAACTCGAGAATGCCGCCGGTATAACGCACCTGGGCGGTGATCTGGTCAATGCCGATCAGGCCCAGCGCCAGGCCGAAGAACAGCGCGGTGAGGCCACGCAGGGTGCTCTGGCCGAGCACCGCGCTCACCGTGGTGAAGGCCAGCAGCATGAGGCAGAAATACTCGGGCGGGCCCAGCTTGACGGCGAATTCGGCCAGCATGGGCGCGAACAGCGTGACGAGGATGGTGGCAATGCTGCCGGCCACGAAGGAGCCGATGGCGGCGGTGGCCAGCGCAGCCCCGGCGCGCCCGCTCTTGGCCATCTTGAAGCCTTCGAGCGCGGTCACCATGGTGCCCGTCTCGCCCGGGGTGTTGAGCAGGATCGAGGTGGTGGAGCCGCCGTACATGGCGCCGTAGTAGATGCCCGCGAAGAAGATCATCGAGGCCGTGGGTTCCACCTGGCCCGTGATGGGCAGCAGCATGGCCACGGTGACGGCCGGGCCGAGGCCGGGCAGCACGCCGATGGCGGTGCCGAGCGCGCAGCCGGCAAAGGCCCACAGCAGGTTGATGGGGGTGCCCGCGGTGGCAAAACCGCCGAGCAGGTTGTTGAGGGTTTCCAGCATGGTGTCGGTCTCGCGTTCAGATCCAGCCGCTGGCGGTGAGGCCCGGCAGGTTCACCGCGAGCAGCTTGGTGAACAGCCAGTACACGGGCGCGGCGATGAGGATGCCGGTGACGGCATCCTTCACCGTCTGGCGCACGTCGCCGATGGGCTTGCCCTCGCTGGCGCGCAGGCCGCGCACCGCGAGCACGAAGCACAGCGCGCAGCTCAGGATGAAGCCGATGGTGGTGATCAGCGCGGCGTTGAGCAGCACGCCGGCCGAAACCCAGGCCAGCGCGCGCCAGTCGCCGCGCGGTGCGCCCGAGGGCTCTTCCATGTTCCGGTAGCCACCGGTGAGCGCCTCCCGGATCAGCATCACGCCACACAGGCCGAGCGCCGCGCTCACCACCCAGGGCAGGAAGTCGGGGCCGACGCCAGCGTAGCCCGCATCGGAGGGAATGGCCAGGGCGCCGAACGCGAGCACGGCGGCCACGGCAAGCGCGCCAATGCCCATGGCGAGCTGGCCCGAATGGTGGATATTTGGTTTGGGCATGGGTTTCAACTCCATGGGGTTCTTTCAAACGAATCAGTCGCCGCGGGTGCACCCATCCAGAGGCATCAAGGGTCCGGCTGCGCCGGCCCGAAATGCCGTCGCCCCTCCCAGCGCCGCAGGCGCGCCAGAGAGGGGGGAAAGCCGCAAAGCGGCGCAGGGGGGAGCTCCGAACCTCACACCATGCCGGCGCGCACCATGGTCGCGCGCAGCGAGGAGAAGTCCTTGTCCACGAAATCGTCAAACGCCTTGCCGGTGAGCAGCGCGGGCGTCCAGTTGTTCTTCTCGACGGCGGCCGCCCACGACTTGCTCTGTGTGGCCTTGACGACCATCGCGGTGAGCGCGTCGCGCTGGGCCTGTGTGATGCCGGCCGCGCCGTACACGCCGCGCCAGTTGCCGATCTCCACGTCGATGCCCTGCTCTTTCAGCGTGGGCACGTCGATGCCCTTGACGCGCTGGCCCGAGGTGATGGCGATGGCGCGCATCTTGCCGCTCTCGATGTACTGCTGGAACTCGCTGTAGCCGCTGCCGCCGACCGTGACGTTGCCGCCCAGGATGGCCGCCGTGGCCTCACCGCCCCCACGGAACGGCACGTAGTTGATCTTCGAGGCG
>JAESFZ010000348.1_pt1 | contig 19497 bp, 28 predicted proteins | sample 9269561 | NCBI WGS metagenome assembly JAESFZ01 (sample SAMN14515552, study PRJNA621657) | algae metagenome | isolation source: Tildeniella nuda ZEHNDER 1965/U140 and co-occurring heterotrophs from wet... | place: Switzerland: Stansstaad, Zurih | collected 1965-01-01
CGCAAGTGGCACGGCCAGTGAGTTCTACGATGTTGCGAAACGTGCTATAGCCGCCGCATCTTGCCCACCATGAACACCACGGCGCCGGCGAGGACCAGCACGATCGGCGCGATCACCATGATCGACAGGATGGTGCCGTCTATGTGGATGGTGCCGTTCTTCTGCAACTCGGACAGCCCGAAGCGCTCGATGAAGAAAATGCCCAACCCGAGGCTCGCGAGAGTGGAGGCGAGCTTCACGTAAGGCTTCATCTGCTGCGTAGCCATGGGGCACCGGGCGCTGTGTGGTCTGGACTAGATAAGCCCCGGCACAGCGCCCGGCAAGCCGGTCAGTTGCTGAAGCAGAACGACACGTTCGGCCGACCGAAGCAGGCCTGGCTGCGATAGAACGGATAGACCGGGCGGTAGCGATAGCGCGGGCGCTCCAGGTAGAAGCCGTCATCGTAGTAGTCGTCGTCGAAATAGTCGCGATCGCGGTAGCGGTCGGCGTTGAGGTAGTTGGCGTTCACCCAGCCATCCGGACCGCGCTGCTCGATGAGGCACCAGGCCCCCTTGCAATAGTCGATCTCGACGCGCTGGCCGGGGCGCAGCACGCCGACCACGGCGTAGCCGGTGCCGGGGCCGGAGCGGACATTGACGGTGGAAGAGGCGTAGGCGCTGGCGGCGCTGGCGGCGCCGATTCCGGCTGCGAGAACAACCAGGGCGCCAGCGATGCCGAGGGCGAAGCGGCGGAAGGGCATGAGGGGGCTCCTTTCGGGAGTAAACAGGCCTTGACTATCCCCAAACGGGGGCAACCTGCTCCGGGTTTCCTGAACCGAAAATGAACGGCAGGGCCTTGGGTTTGCGGTGCTCAGCGACGTGGGCAAAGCGCGGCGAAATCGCCGCGGATGCAGATGATGTCGCCGTAGAAATCATGGTCCTGGTAGCGCAGGTGCGGCCGCTCGAGGAAGGCGTAGTCGTCGAAGTGCCGCTCGCCGCCATAATAGCCGCCGGCATAGCTGCCGCTCTTGTGATCGACATTGGCGATGAAGCCGTGCTTGGCGTAGTGGCGCGGCGTGGTCAGGTAGTTGGCGTCGACCCAGCCATCCGGCCCGGATTGGCGGACCAGGCACCAGGGCCCGCGGCAGTGATCGATGCGCACGCGCTCGCCGGCCGCCAGCACTCCGACGATCGGAAAGCCGCCGCCGGGACCGGCCCGGACATTGACCACGGTGGAGGCCACGGCGCCGCCGGCGCTGGCCGGTGCGCCGGCAAGTCCGAGGCCGGCGAGCGTGACGAGGACGGAGAGGGCGACGCGGGCAGGGGACATGCCGGGCTCCTTTGCCGGATGAGGCGTTCGGAGTAACGCGCGACAGCAGTGAAACGCTGCGTTGCCGCGGGCCGCGACGTTAACGGCCGGTAAACGAAAGCGCTCCCGGGAGGAGGACCCGGGAGCGCTTTGTGGTCGGCAGGTTCGTCGAAGTGGCGAAGCCGGCCCGGGCCGGACCGTTTCACCGCCAAGGCGGTGAAGCCGGCCGGGGGGAGGAGCGTTTCGCCTGCGGCGAAGCCGCCCTCTTAGTAGCCAGTGCCACCGCCGATGCAGAACTGGGCGCCCTTGCCATCGACGCAGAAGCTGCCGAAGCCGTAGCCGGGCTTGACCGGGTAGACCGGACCATCATCGTAATAATCGAAATCGAGCACACTGGCCTTCACCCAGCCATCCGGGCCGGGGATCTGCAGCTTGTACCAGTTGTTCCACTGGCCGATGACCTTGACCTTGTCGCCTTCGTAGACGGTGTTGATCGGCTGCGAGGCGTTGGAGTGGTTCTTGCGGACATTGGCGTCGTGATCGACATAGGCCCAGGTGGCGGCCATGGAGGCGCCGGCGGTGGCGATGACGATGGCGGTGGCCAGAGCCGCAGTCTTGATGCTGGTGATGAACATGACGGGATCCTTGGTTGGAGTCGTTAGCGGCATTGCCGCCTTGTCATGAGGTGTAGCAGGGCCAACCTGAACGCAGGCTGAAACCCCTGTAAATCTGCGGTAAACCGAAAAAGCAGAGCGCCTCCGGGAAGGGTATCCCGGAGGCGCGATGATGAGCAGAGGCTGGGGGCTGTAGCCGGAGCGTTTCACCGCATTGCGGTGAAGCCGCCCGGGTCGCCCGCGGGAGCGTTTGCCGCTACGCGGCAAGCCGCCCCTGGACCGGACCGTTTCGCCGCGAGGCGGCGAAGCTGGCCGGGGGTTAGTACCCGCCGCTCAGGCAGAACGAGGCGCTCTGGCCGTTGATGCAGAACGAGCCGCCGTAGCCATAGCCGTAGCCGGGGAACGGGCCCGGGAACTGCGGGGCGAAATCGAGCACGTTGCCCTTCACCCAGCCGTCCTGGCCCGGGATCTGCAGCTTGTACCAGTTGTTCCACTGGCCGACGATCTTCACCTTCTGGCCGGCGGCGACCCAGTTGACGTTGGCAGAGTTCTGCTTGTGCCACTGCTTGACCTTGGTGTTGTTCTCGACCCAGGCGTACTGGGCGGCCATCGAGACACCGGCGGTGGCGATGACGACGAGGGTGGCAAGAGCGGCAGTTTTCAGGGTGCGGAAAGACATCTTCGGTTTCCTTCGTTTCAGGGTTGGCGTGAGCGCCTTGACCGTGAAGTTAGAAGGATGTGCCTGAACCGAAGCTGAAACACTCGTTTAGGTAGAATGATTTAGCGCGCTGAGCCAAATCTGTTCATCATTGTGGCGGCGCTTTACCAGCAGAAGAAGCTGGTGTCGTCATCGTCGTCGCAGGTCTTGATCGGGTCGAGCGGATCGAAGCCTTCGAACTTGTACGGGGTGACCTCGAGCTTGGCGCCCGACCCCACCAGGTAGGAGCCGCGCACCCAGCCGGCCGGCTCACCATCCTTGCCCAGGAACAGGCACCAGTTGGACTCCCTGGTGCAGCGCTGCAGGCGAACCTGGGAGCCGCCGGGCAGCGTGCCGATGATGCGATAGCCGGCGCCCGGCCCGCTGCGCACCGGAATATCGCCGGAGGCGCGCGCCGTACCGCGCGACGCGGCCTCGGCAGGCAGCACCGCAAGGCTGGCGGCAACGAGGCTGAGGGCGAGGAGGACGGCGCGCATCTGGAACTCCGGGGATGTTGTTGTTCTTGCTGCCGAGCAGCAACGCCGGAAAGCCGGCAAAATCGGGGCGGGTTGTAGTGGCCGCAGTTTGCACCGGATGTGCCCCTATCGCCCCCTCGCCCCTTTGGGGAGAGGGCGGCAGCGAGGCCAACGGCCTCACTGCGGGGTGAGGGGCGCCAAGCGCACCGGATTGGGCGCGGGTCCTCGGGCAACCACTGCTAAGCCAGCGCGCTTGGCGCCCCTCACCCTGGCCCTCTCCCCAAAGGGGCGAGGGGACGCATGTTGCGCTGGCGGTGCCAAATGGCCTCTCGGACCGCCCCCCAATCAATACCGGATCGGCCGGCGCCGCTTGATCTCGGCGATGCGCTCGGCATCGGCTTCGGCGCTGAGGTAGCGGCCGCGTTCGAGGATTTCGAGGGTGTATTCGCGGTAGGTGAGCCCCATCGCCTCGGCGCGGCGGGCCCGCATCACCGCGATATCGTAGGGCACGTCGTTGAAGGCCTTTTCGCTGGCCGCCTTCCATTCGAAATAGTTGCCGATGCCATCGTTGCCCCAGGGCCGCGGGGAATCGTCGAGCGGCGGGCCGCCATTCGAGAGCGGCGCCGCAGGGGCAGGGGCTTCGGTGTCGTCGATCGGCTGGCGCTTGAGCATGTCGCCATGTTCGGGCGGCAGGGCGACAAGATCAATGCAGCTGGCGTTATGGCAGCCATCAATGCCGCGGATGGATCAGGCGCATGCGTACAAACCGGCAGACCCGGTTTGTGATGGCGCCACGGCCGGCGAGGCGGCGTATGATCGGCGGGCGGGGCGGCTGTTCATTCGAGGGGATCTCGAAATGCCAAAGGGTCTGCCGATTGCCACCATCATCCTGTTCTCGCTGGCGCTGCTGCTGCCATCGGCCGCCGGTGCAACCGACGGCCGCGGTGCGATACGCGGCTGCGAGACCAACAAGAGCTGCACCTACAACGTCAACGACGACGGCTCGGTCGATCTCGACGTGGTCCAGGCCGACGGCTCGTACAACTGGGTGCATTGCCCGCCGCGCGGCGATTGCATCTGCAAGGTGTGCCGCACCAAGGGCGGCAACCTGACCGGCATCGCCGGGGCAAACAAGTTCCTGGGGTCGCTCGGCCTGCAGTAGTTCGGACGCCGTCAGGCGCGGGTCTCGGCGCCGGTGATGGTGCCGAACAACCGCTCGAGGAAACCCTGGTCGCGGTGGCCTTCGCTTTCTTTCTTCAACTGCACCAGCAGCGCGCTGGTGGCATCGAGCCGCTGGCAGGCGAGGGTGGCGACATGCAGGGCGGCGATCGGGCTCTGTTCGAGCCAGCGCAGCCCATCCTCGATATGGCGCACCTCCACCGGGGTGAGCGCGGTGACATTGGCCGAGTGGTCGGCGCCGAGCAGGATGCTCATCTCCCCCACCAGCGTGCCGGGCTCGGAGATGCGCGCCACCTCGACGCCCTCGCGCTCGACCACCAGCCGGCCCGAGACGAGGATGAACAGCTCGCCGCGCGACTCGCCGGTTTCGATCAGCCGTTCGCCGCGCGCGAGGCTCAGCGTCGGATAGGCATTGGTCAGCGCCAAGAGATTGGCCATGGTCGAAAGCTCCCCCGATTGACGGCAGGCTAGCTGCACAGGGCGTAGCCGTCGAGTCGGTGCGAGCGGGCGCCGGCGTGGCTAGTGCACCGTCACGGTGCCCTTCATCGAGGGATGGATCTTGCAGATATAGGCATGGGCGCCGGCGGCGCTGACGGTGACGGTGGCGCGCTCGCCGGTCGACAACCGGCCGGTGTCGAAGGCGCCGTCATTGGCCGTGGCGGTGTGGGGCGCGCTGTCCTGGTTGACGAAGGTGATGGTGTCGCCCGCGGCGACGGTGAGCTTGGCCGGCTTGAACTTGTGTCCCTGGATGGTGACGGTGTGCCCGGCAGCCGCGGCGGGCAGCACGCCGAGGGCGAGCCCGCCGACGAGCAGCGGCACGGCCAGGGCAATAACGAGGAACGGATGGCGCATAAGGGCCTCCTCTCAGGATGGCAGCTGAAGGCTAGGAGCCGGCAGGCGGCGACGCAATGCAGCGTCACGCAGTGGTGAAGGCGCCATCGGTCGGTGCCGCGCCTCCCGCTCAAGCAAGCAGACGCGATGCTCCCGCTGCGCCAGTGGACGACCACCTTCCAGCCGAACAACTAGATCGAGCGCTGGCGCAGCTCTGTCCTTATCGCTGATGTCGGCAGTCGGCGCACCCTCTCCCGCTTGCGGGGGAGGGAGTCCCGACTGCCGACTCCGGCGCTGGGCAAATCCCACCGAAACACTGTGGACTCTGCAAAAGCCTCATCACTAGAACAAAACACGAACATTTGCCGGAGACGCGCCATGCCCAGACACACCATCGCCCTCAACGGCCGCACCACGCGGCACACCAAGTTCACCCAGGACGAGGTGGAAGCGCTGCTGCAGAAAGGCTTCCGCTTTGCCATCTACCATCCCGCCGGCGACGAGTTCCGGCTGAGCCTGCCGCTGCAGACCATCGAGGATCGGGCGCATGGCACGCTGACCATCGAGCAGGGGTGAGGGGCTCAGTTGAGCCGTTCGGTCAGCGTCACGCGGATGGCGTCGCCGACGCGCTTCTGCAACTGCTGGCGCAGCTCGGCGGCGACCGGCAGCTTGTGGGTGCCGTTGCCGAGCGCCATGAAGCTGGAGCGGAACGGGTGGCCGTCCATCGTGCCGGCGACTTTCACCAGGCCGCGGGTGCCGAAGAAGGCGACGGACTCGGGCCAGACCAGATAGGTCCAGCCGCCCTTGGCGGAACTCTGCACCAGGGTGGCTTCGAAGGTGGTGGGGAGAGTGGCTGACATCATCGGCTCCTTTCGCCTGACTATGCCTATGTCGGGCGAGGAGGGGCGATTTCGACAGGGGATTGTTCTGCCGCTGGCCCGCCACATCACCGGCGTCATCCCCGCGAAGGCGGGGACCCAGTGCGATCCCTCAGCCTTCACCGGCGCCGCAGCATCCCACTAGGTTCCCGCCTTCGCGGGAATGACGGCGGTGAGTGGGGTGCGACCATAGCCAAGTTTGGGGGGCGCAGTGCGAGTGAAACCGCCCTAGCGGACCAGCATCACCTGCGACAGCGGCAGGAACTTCGCGCCGCTTTCGGCTGGGGTGAGCACATAGCCGCCGGCATCGCAGAGATTGACCCGGCCTTCGCGCCGGTTCTCGCCGACCCGGGCGCTGATGGTGGCGCTGCACTCGCTGCCGGGCACCGTGACAGTGAAGGTGAGGCGCGCGCCGGGGGCGAGCTTCTTGAAGCCGCTCACCTCGCCGCCCTTCACCTTGATGCTGGTGATCGGCCTCGAGAGATTGTTGTGCAGGGTGAAGGCGTGCTCGGCGGCAGCCACCGGCCAGGCGGCGCAGACGAGGAGGCCGGCGAGCGCGGCGCGGACGATCAGGCGCATGGATGAACCCGTGGGATTGGTGCGGAGTGGCGGCGTGCCTAGGGGACGCCCGCGGCGGAGTGCCTAGGGGACGCCCGCGGATCAGCGGGGGAAGGCGCCTTGCGGGGCGCTGAACATTTCCTGGCGGTCGGCCGGCGGGGCAGGCGGCTCGTCATTGGGCAGGTGCAGGGCGTTGAACAGCCGGCTCATCAGGTCGCTCTCGCCCTTGCCGGGCTGCTTGCGCTTGTGCTCGACCAGCAGCGCCGAGGTGGCATCGAGCCGGCTGGCCATCAGGTAGGCCATACGGAAGGCGAAATCGGCATCGTGCGACAACGTGCTGCGCGCATCCGAGAACACCCGCACCCGGCTCTCCTTGATGGCACGGACCGTGGCGGTGGTCGGCGTGCCCAGCACCACCGACATCTCGCCGACGACGGCATAGGGCCGTGACACGGTGGCGATCTCGACCCCATCGCGGATCACCCCCAGTTCTCCCTCCTCGAGCACATAAAGGCTGCCGCCCGGCGCGCCCTGGGTAATCAACACCTCCCCGGGCGTCAGGCGGACGGTGGTGTAAGACGACGCAGGCGTAACTGGATTATTCATGGTGCGGCCTCCCCAAACCGGCAAATGTGACACCCTAAACTCTTGCAGCGCAGGTGGATAGGGGCAGGGAGCGGCCGGTCTATTACAGGATCGTGGCGCAATGCTGCGGATATGGTGACAAGCGACGGTGCAGAACTTGGTGGGCCGAGGACCCCCCGTTGGCCTCGGCGCGGGAGTCATGGGGGCTGAGCTTGAGGGCATCGACTACCACGTTCATTGACGTGAGAGATAGCTCGAGCCGGCGCGCATTGCGGCCGGCCCGATCGATCATTTGGTGGTAACGACGCCGTCCAGCGCCTCGGAGTTGACCCAGCCGGTCAGGCGGCGGCCAGGTGTGCGCAGCGTGATCTGGCAGTAGCCGGGCAGCTCGGTGCATTCATGCAGCATCACCCGTTCGCCCTTGGCGAGCTGGTGGAACGGCCGGTGTCCGGGGTTGCGAAACACCGGGGTCGAACGCAGCACGGTGACTTCAGGGAAATCCTGCGCCAGGGCAGGGGCGGAGAACGAGCCGGGCGCGACGAGGCTGGCGATCAGGGCGAGCGCGGCGGCATGGCGTTTGCTGAGCATGGCGTCTTTATCCGTTTCGGTCACTTGGTCGAAACGGCGCCATCGAGCGCATCGGCCGCGACCCAGCCATTGTAGGGATGCGGCCCCTGCAGTTGCCCGACCCGGCACCAGGTCGGCTTGCCCTCGCACTCATAGAGCTTCAGCCGCTCACCCTTGGCGATGCCGGTGATGCGCCGCCCATCCGGCGGCGGCGCCCGCAGCAGGTCGGTTGCGCGAACCGCGGTGATTTCCGGGAAGGTTTGAGCGAAGGACGGAGCAGTCAAACAGGCGGCCGCAACGGCCAGAACCACGACGCTAAGCTTCGGCAGCATTTGATGTTTTACCTCGCGTTGCGGGATGCAACGGGGCAACCATGAAAGTCATATGATGAATTTGGGATGAACCAAGAATGGCGGGGTTTGGGGGACGCATCGCATACTGTGCCCAATTCCTTCCCGATCACGTGGGCGCCACCGCCCGGGGCTCCGAGACTGCGCCCCCTCTCATGGCAGTGGACTTCCAGGGGCCTCATAGAGGACCGTTTGGACACCTGTGGCCGAGTCTTCAACAGATATTCGCAGGTGGGGTTTGAACATCTGAACTTCGCCGGTTGAAAGGTACTTCACCAGCTTTGCCCAGTTAACCCTATCAGGAAGAACAAGAGATAGTGCGTCTATTGCTGGATGAGAGCTCCATTCAGTCATACTGTCGCTAGCACTTAGGTCCCTGATCAATTTTCTTAGGTCAGCGAGAGTGAAGAATTGCTCACCAATGACCATTGAGACATTGCGGCCGTCGATCATAGTTTCGTCGCCAAAATGCATAGGAAACGATGCAATGAATGCATTAATACTTAGGTGATCTATTTTAGCGAGATGCGGGTCCCACACGCCGTCTTTGCCTACAATTGCGCCGAAAGCGAGTAGAGAAAAAACTAGCTCCGTTGGCTTCTGAGTGATGCCGACCAATTTAGTTCCATCGTAGCGATGAAGGAGGTAGTGTAGTCGTTCACGCGCAGTCGAATTTTGCTTTGCAATTTGCCCGTTTGTACGGAGTACATTTGCGAATGTCTTGCTCAAGACGGTACTGGCGTGATCGTTCCATCCGAGTTTGATCGCAGAGATCAGGAAACAAAAGATGCCTGGCGCCTGCCGGTCATCTATGGCAACAAGAGAGTTGCTATAGTTTGTTATTATTAACTCCGATAGCTGTCTTAGTTCGGATCTAATTGTCTCGTCTGTGGTCCGGTCCGCGCAAAAGCCGATCCATCCTAATAGTAAAGATATGCGAACTGGTAAGAAGAAAAGTGCACCGAAGCTTGATTTTCCTCTGACGAGCGTTCTGGGCTCGATGAGTAGCTGCCCCTTCAGAAAAGCTAATCTCTCGATTGCTCTGCGGACTAGGCGGCTGGCGTGAAGGTCGAAGATCGCTTTTACTGCAGCCGAGCCCGCTAACGGGAGCAGTGACTGCATGAGCATGATTTCTCGATCTGGTGGACACTGAGTCCGGTCTCTCTCGTAAAACTCGACCGTATCCGAGAGGCCAAGCAAGACGCTAACCTGCTGATTGTCGGGCAGGGACGAGATTGCAGTCTGCACCGGACGGAGAAGGTCGGGCCGGTAGCCCTCTGTCTGTAGGCGATGCAGGAAGACGCGAAGCGTTTCAAGTTGGTCGGGAGACAGCGGGACGTTGCCTACAAAGTAGGACTCGGGTGACGCAACGATTGCCGATGCCGGGTCAAACACCGGGTTTGCGCAAAGTGGGTTGGCGCCTCGGATATTCATGCCCCAGTATGAAGGTGACTGTGAGGCGACCGTCGGCAGCCGCACAACTGCCTCGGCGATTTGAGACATCTCAAAGTAAGGACTCCACCGCTGAATTACGGTTGTACCCTCCAATATGTCTGCAATCGCAGAGGTAAGCCGACCTCCTTCCAGTGTTTCTCGCGCAGGCTGGTCAGGGCCGGCTCCTGCTAGGATCGAAATGCTGGTTGCGCCAAGCGACTTTTGCGCTCGCTCTCCTAATACTCGCGCCAGATCGGCGGCCAATCCTCCGGCGTTACACGCGTCAACGATTACGTTCAGCTGCAGCAGCGATGGCATCTGAACGATCAGGTCGACCATCTCTCCCGCACTGATTGATGTTGCGGGAAGTATGTTATTTTGTGTGTCCCTCAGTTTCAGATATAGCCGTCCATCTCTACTCTCGGCGTGTCCAGCGAAGTATAAGCAGACTTCTGTCGGCTCTCGTTCGTACAACTGAGTGATCGCGTCACGGAACTCTGAGACAGTTGGGGATAGGAGCAGGCTGCTTTTGTCGGCGCGATAGTGGTAACGCCCCGTTCCAATCAGCAGACCGGCTATACGTTTGGCATCGTGCTCCGCGCCGGATAGCGGGCGGAGGTGATTGTAGGAGTTGCAACCAACGGCAACGAGACTGCGACTCATTTCCGCCTGAAGCGCCGCAGGCGTTCGGCCTCGCGTCCCATGGCTTCGGCTTCCTTCTTTCGTTGTACTTCGTCTACCGCGCGCGCTTCTTCTTCTGTTTCGGGAACCTGCAGGGCGCTAATAATACGCTGATTGCTCGGGTGGATGTGTAGTTGGGGATAGGATACGACACCGTACTCGTCCACGCCTAGTTCAAGCTTTTCGAACATCGCGCTGAGGCTCCGACGTACCTGCGCGGCGTCCTCGACGCCGGTGAGGCCGGGGGTCTGCTCGATGTGTGCAACGTTGCCGACGCTTTCGGCTGCCTCTCCCACCATCTCGTAAACAGAACGAGCAAACTGCGCGTGCATCTGTTCCGCCATTTGTTGCACGAACTCGATTATCACCGATGCATCGTTATTTATGATCTTGTCGGTAGATATCGAAACTTCCGCCTGATGCTCTACGAATTCTCCCACATTTTCTTTGCCAGTTGCGGCGTCTACGTGCGTCCAACTTCTTCCGTGCGCATAATCGAACGTGTTGTTTGGGTCAATAAGTGTGGAATTTTTGACTCGGAGTAGGTCTGAAACTATTCTGTAGACCTCCTCATCAATCAGGTTTGACTCTTTTTCAAACACTACGGCCCCCGCGGCAACGCGATATCCAAACAAAAGATCGCAATGAAGTCGGTGTCAATGAATGTTATAGTCAGAGGTCTGGCGACTGCAGTTTTCTAGGGGTCAATTTCCGGTTCCTATTGCGGTAGCGGATCCGCTAATCCACCCCACCCTCCAACACATCCAACTCCATCTCCCGCAGCCGCTTCACCTCATCGCGCAGCCGTGCCGCCCGTTCGAACTCCAGGTTCGTGGCCGCCTCGCGCATCTCGCGTTCCAGATCCTTGATGACCGCGGCCAAGTTCGCCCCAGCCTGCACCTTCTCTTTCCCGCTCTTGTCTTTGCCGATCGAGACGGTGACGTGGTCCTGTTCGTAGATGCTGTCGACGATTTCCTTGATGTTGGATTTCACCGATTGCGGGGTGATGCCGTTGGCGACGTTGTAGGCGGTCTGCTTTTCGCGGCGGCGGGTGGTTTCGGCCATGGCGCGTTCCATGGAGCCGGTGATGTTGTCGGCGTAGAGGATGACCTTGCCGTCGACGTTACGAGCGGCGCGGCCGATGGTCTGGATCAGTGAAGTCTCGGAGCGTAAAAACCCTTCCTTGTCGGCATCGAGGATGGCGACGAGGGCGCATTCGGGGATGTCGAGACCTTCACGCAGCAGGTTGATGCCGACCAGCACGTCGAAGGCGCCGAGGCGGAGATCGCGGATAATCTCGATGCGCTCGATGGTGTCGATATCGGAGTGCATGTAGCGGACGCGAATGCCCTGCTCGTGCATGTATTCGGTCAGATCCTCGGCCATGCGCTTGGTGAGCACCGTGACCAGGGTGCGGTAGCCGGCCTTCGAGACCTGGCGGATCTCGTCGACCACATCGTCGACCTGGGTTTTTGCGGGCCGGATCTCGACCGGCGGGTCGATCAGGCCGGTGGGGCGGATGACCTGCTCGGCGAACACGCCGCCCGACTGCTCCATTTCCCAGGCGCCGGGGGTGGCCGAGACATAGACGGTCTGCGGGCGCATGGCGTTCCACTCCTCGAAGCGGAGCGGGCGGTTGTCCATGGCCGAGGGCAGGCGGAAGCCGTATTCGGCGAGCGTCGCCTTGCGGCGCAGGTCGCCGCGATACATGGCGCCGAGCTGGCCGACGGTGACGTGGCTTTCGTCGATGAACACCAGCGCGTTGTCGGGCAGGTATTCGAACAAGGTCGGCGGCGGCTCGCCCGGCTTGCGGCCGGAGAAGTAGCGCGAATAGTTCTCGATGCCGGCGCAGGAGCCGGTGGCTTCCATCATCTCGAGATCGAACAGGGTGCGCTGCTCGAGCCGCTGCGCTTCGAGGAAGCGGCCGGCGCCGTTCAGCTCCTGCAGGCGGGCGGCGAGCTCCTTCTTGATCTCCTTGATGGCGCCGGTGAGGGTGGCGCGCGGCGTCACATAGTGGCTGTTGGCGAAGATGCGGACCGAGAGCAGGTCGGAGGATTTCTTGCCGGTCAGCGGATCGAACTCGGAGATCGACTCGATCTCGTTGCCGAACAGGGTGATGCGCCAGGCGGCATCCTCATAGTGAGCGGGGAACAGTTCGACGGTGTCACCGCGGACCCGAAAAGTGCCGCGGACGAAGCCGGTGTCGCCGCGCTTGTATTGCAGCTGGGTGAGCGAGCGCAGCAGCTCCTGGTGATCGACCTTCTGGCCCTTCCTCAGGTCGAAGGTCATGGCGGTGTAGTCTTCCACCGAGCCGATACCGTAGATGCAGGAGACCGAGGCGACGATGATGACGTCGTCGCGTTCGAGCAAAGCACGCGTCGCCGAGTGGCGCATGCGGTCGATCTGCTCGTTGATGGTCGATTCCTTCTCGATATAGGTGTCGGTACGCGGCACATAGGCCTCGGGCTGGTAGTAGTCGTAGTAGGAGACAAAATACTCGACGGCGTTGTCGGGGAAGAACGACTTCATCTCGCCATAGAGCTGCGCCGCCAGCGTCTTGTTGGGCGCGAGGATCAGCGCCGGGCGCTGGGTGCGCATGATGGTCTGCGCCGCGGTGAAGGTCTTGCCTGAGCCGGTGACGCCGAGCAGCACCTGATCGGTTTCGCCGTTCTCGATGCCTTCCACCAGGTCGCCGATGGCGGTGGGCTGATCGCCGCGCGGCTCATAGGCAGTGACCAGCTTGAACGGCACGCCACCTTCGGATTTTTCGCGTGGGGCAGGGCGGTGCGGGCGCCACTCGGTATTGCCCTCCACCTCCTTGCGGCCGTGCAGGATGATGTCTTCGAGGGCTTTTACGGTGGCCGAGATGCCGACCGTCTGCGCGCCGGCCAGCGACTGGCCGGGCATGTTCTTCGCCTTCACCTTCTTCTTCGAAGTCTCGAGCGCTTCGCGCAGCTGCTCCATCACCTCGGGGTCTTTGGCCGCCTGGCGGCTGATGTCACGGGCGGTGATGTGACCGGAGGGGAGATGGCCGAAGCCGGCCTGGTCGGATTCACCCATGCCGCCGAAATCCGGGCGATCGACCGAGTTGGCCTTCGACTTGGGGGCCTTGAGCTGCATGCCGGTGGCGGCGGAACGGGCGGACTTGGTCTTTTTGTCCTCGCGCCGGACGGGCTGGGCTTTCTCCTGCGCCAGGGGGCCATCGGCCTTCTTGACCCGGGGCGTATCGAAATCGTCGCTGCGCACCGGTTGGGGCTTCAGCGGCTGGATGCCGGTGCCGGCAGCTTCGGCGGCGCGGCGGGCGGCATTGTCGAGGGCGCGCTTGTTCTTCAGGCGCTCCTGCGGCAGCCGCTTGTTCATCTGCTCGGCTTCGGCCTTTTCGATCTCGCCGATGAAGTCGTCGATGGAGAAGTCGGAAACCGGCTTTTTCGGGGGCATGGCGGACTCTCGGGGGCGATTGAGGCTGCTTCAGCGGACACCATAGATGGGTGTGCTGTCAGAATCTGTCAGTGTTGTCGTGGTTCGACAGCAATATAGGGCGTGGCGAACGGAATGTGAACGGGGGGTGCTAAAGGCACGGTGCCCACCTCCCCCTCGACGGGGGAGGCAAGCGGAGCTTGGGAGCGCCAGCGACCTAGCGCAGCTCGGAGGGGGTGTGCAGGGGGCTCGATGTGTGCGGCCCGCGCTCCCTGACGTGGAGACCTGCGCTCGATCGTGCCTTGGTTTCCAGGCCAGGCAGTGACCGACCGTAGGCACCGGGGCCCCGCACACCCCCTCCGAGCTTCGCTAGGTCGCTTTGCTCCCAAGCTCCGCTTGCCTCCCCCGTCGAGGGGGAGGTGGGGCCGGTGCTTGTGGCTCGATTGGGACCGCTACCATTGGATAAGCTGTCCGAACGATTTGTGCTTTCCCCTGCCGGCCGGGACCCTCAAGAATACTCCCGAGGGGGAGCCATGGATTCGCGGCTGTACTGGCTGGCGCTGGCGGCATTTGTCGGGGCCATCGAAGGGGGCCTGATCGCCGGATTGCTGCCGCTGATCGGCGCCGACCTCGGGGTGAGCCTGGGGCAGGCGGGCCTGGTGGTGCTGTTCTACTCGCTGGCCTATGCGTTCGGCCCGCCGCTGCTGGCGCTGCTGCTCGGCGGGGTGGGGCGGCGGCGGATCCTCGCCGGGGCGGAGTTCGGCTTTGCGCTCTGTGCGCTGCTGATCGTGCTGTCGACGACGTTCGAGCTGTTGGTGGTGGTGCGCACGGCGCTGGCGGTGGTGGCCGGCACCTATACCGGCACCGCCATGGCGACTGCAGCGATGATCGCGCCCTATGGCAAGCGCGGCCGCTACATGCAGGTGATCAGCATGGGGCAGGCGATCGCGGCTTTGGCCGGCGTGCCGCTCGGCGCCTGGATCGCGGCGCAGTTCGGCTGGCGCGTCGTCTATGTGATGCTGGCGATCATGGCCGGGCTGGCGGCGACGGCGCTCTATCTGCGCCTGCCGCGCGGCATGCACGGCGACACGCTCACCATCCGCGACCGGCTGCGCGTGCTGCGCAACCCCGGCGTCGGCCGGGCGCTGTTCTCGACCCTGCTGTTCATGATCGGCTCGTCGCCGCTGATCGTCTATATCGGCGCGCTGATGACGGCGGTGGGGGTGCGCTACGAGGCGCTGCCGCTGGTGCTGCTGGCCGGCGGCATCGGCGCCGTGGCCTGCAGCGCCACCGCCGGGCGGATGTCGGACCGGTTCGGCAGCGGCCGCACGGCCACCATTGCCGGGCTGGCGGTGATCGTGGTGATGCTGGTGTTCTTCTGCCTTGCCTGGCTGCCCCGGGAGTTTGCCCTGCCGGCGCTGATGCTGACCGTCGGCGCACAGGGCTTTGTCGGCCGCACCTATTCGATCGCGGTGGCCAGCCACATGGCGCAGATCGCGCCCGGCGCCGTGCCGGTGGCGATCTCGCTCAACATGTCGGCCTTCATGATCGGCATGGCGGTGGCGGCGGCAATGGGTGGCATCGTACTCGACAGCTGGGGCGCCATCGCCCTGCCGCTGATCGGCGCGCCGCTGGTGGGGCTGGCGCTGCTGGTGTGGCGCACCGTGCCGGAGGGGGCGGGCGAGCGCGAGGAGAGCTGAGGGCGCGGGGCGGCTAGGCCGGCGTCGCCTGGCCGAGGCAGGCGGCGAGCAGGGCCGCGGTGGCCTTGATCTGCGGCGCGCCCCTGAGGTCGCGGTGATAGGCGATCCAGGCGTCGCGGCGGAAGCTGCCGGGCTCGGCTTCGACCAGGTCGGGCGCGGCCGCACGGGGCACGAAATCGGGCAGCACGGCGATGCCGAGCCCGGCGCTCGCGGCAGCGCATTGGGTGACGAAGTCGTTGCTGCGCAGCAGCAGCGGACGGTTGCCGGCCAGTTGCTTCAGCCAGAGCTGGTTCGGCGTATCGTCGAGATCGGCGCTGAGTCCGATATAGCCGCGTTCGGCTGCCGGGTGGGCGGCGAGGTAGGCGGGCGCGGCATAGGCGCGATAGGTGACGGCGCCGGCGCGGCGAACCACCAGGGTATTGTCGTCGGGGCGCGACAGGCGGAGCACGATGTCGGCCTCGCGCCGGGTCAGCGAAGCGGCATGGCTTTCGCCCAAAAGCTGCAGCTGGATGGCCGGATGCTCGCGGTGGAACTGCGCCAGCCGCGGCGCGATCAGATGCGAGGCGATCACCGGCGGCGTGCTGACCGCCACCTCCACCACGGCGGCGCGCGCACCGGCCAGCAGCGTGCGCTCGAGCGACAGGGTCTCGGCCAGCATGCGCCGCGCCGTGGCGGCCACGTCCTCGCCGGCGGGGGTGAGCAGGTAGCGGCCGGAGCGCCGATCGACCAGGCGCCGACCGAGCTCCACCTCGAGCGACGCGACGCGCCGCGCCACGGTGGCATGTTCGACGCCGAGCGAACGGGCAGCGCCGAGCAGGGTTCCGGCATCGGCCAGGGCGACGAAGTGGCGAAGGTCCTGCCAGTCCAGCATGTCAAAATTCTCACAGTCGATGTGCTCGATTGGGGAATTTCGCACATCGGTGGGCTGATGCAAGTTCGTCGCCGTCAACAACGGAGATGACGATGAACAAGCGACGCGTGGTGCGGATCGAGGCAAAGCCCGGGCTGGCGGCGGAGGCGCGCAACGCGCTGCTCGAGCTGCAGCAGGCCACGGTGGCGGAGCCCGGTTGCGCCGAGTTCGGTTTCTTCCAGGGCCTGGCAGATGGGCACGCCTTCCTGCTGGTCGAGGATTTCGTCGACCAGGCAGCGCTCGATCTGCACATGGCGGCGCCGTACACCCAGGCATTCTTCAACAGGGAGCTTGTGGCCGGCGTCACGCCGATCCAGAAAGACTGGATGGGCTGACGCGCGGGACTGCTTGTCCGGCGCGCCGTTGCAGGGGACGGGCGCAATGAAGAAGTTCAGCGGCGATATGGGGCCGGTGCTGCTGGAGCCATGGGGCACCTGGCACCAGCGCAGCGAAGGCCATCCGCGGCTGCAGCGGCTGGTGATGTGGCTGGGCCGGCGGCTGCAGCCGCGGCAACTCGAAATGGATGCCGCGCGCTTCGCCGAGGACCCGTTCGCCAATGTCTGGGAGCCGGAGGCGCTGGCGCAGGTGCGGGAGCTGCTCGGCCGCGTCGCGACCGCCGGCGCCGCAATCGAGGCGCCGCTCTACCTGTTCTGGGGCACGCTGCTGGGGCATGTGCGCGAGGGCCGCATCCTGGCCTGGGACGACGATGTCGACCTGGCGCTGTTCGAGCCGGCGTATGCGCCGGCGCTGACAGCGGCGCTGCAGGCCACCGGGCTGCAGGTGGTCAAATACAACTCGATCCTGAAGGTGTTCGACCCGGCCCGGCCATCGACCACCGGCAAGGAGTGGGGTTTTCCGTTCATCGACATTTTCGTGTATCAGCCCGAAGGCACGGGCGACCCGTGGGATGCGCCGCCCTTCGATGCGGCGCTGCTGCTGCCCGGGCGCCCGGTGACATTCGAAGGGGCCGTGCTGCGCGAACCCGAACAGCCGCTGGCGGTGCTGGACCAGCACTATCGCGGCTGGCGCAACCAGGAGAAATCGACCTGGTGGAACCATCGCGAGGAACGGCAGATGCGGATCATCGCGGTGCGGAAGATCAGGACGGACGCGAACGGCAGGAAGCTGGGGTAGGGGCGGGGGAACGCGCCGGCACTGCCGGCGTCAGGCTAGGCATCCCGCAACGTCCCGGCCTTGTAGCGCTCCACCACCCGGCTGACGATCTGACGCGAGGAAATCGTCGTGGTGTAGGGCACCTGGCGCAGCCCGCCGGTGCGGGCGAGGTCACCGTACCAGAACAGCAGCTGCTCCGCGCTCATGTCGTCGCCGTGGCAGACATAATGTGCGCCGATCTGGTCGAGGAAGGCCCGGGTGCAGTGCAGCGGCGCCGGAGTATCGAGCACGCGATCGACATGGCGGCAGCTCTCGACCACGGCGCGGCGTTCGTCAAAGCTGAGGATCGGCGGCGGCTTGTAGCTGGCGACGTCGAGATCGCTGACCAGCCCCACCACCAGGCGGTCGCCGAGCGCGCGGGCGCGGCGAAAGAACTCGACATGGCCGTGGTGGAACAGGTCGCACACCACATCGACATAGATCCATACCGGCTGCGCCGGTTCCGCCTCGCTCACATCGCCCCCCAAGACAATCAGCTGGTCGGCACTTCGACGAACTTCGCCAGTTGCCCGATCACCGTGCCCCAGCCGTCATAGAAGCCCAGTTCGGCGTGCCTGTCGCGCGCCGCGCGGTCGGAATGCATGACGCGGGCGGCATACTGGGTGCCGCCATTCACCTCGTCGAGGGTGATCTCGGCGGTGATGAAGCTGTTCGGCGCCGGGCGGAAACCGCCGAGCAGGGCATCGGTGAAGATCAGCCGGCGCTGCGGTTCGACAACGATGAAGCAGGCATCCATATGCGGAGCAAAGGGCTTGCCGTCCTCGCTGATCTCGGTGACCAGCGGGCCGCCGGCAACCGCCTCGAAGCGGACCGCCCGGCAGGTGGCCGGCTCGGGCACCCACCATTGCTCGAACTGCCGCGGCTCGGTCCAGGCCTGCCAGACACGGGTGCGGGGCGCCCGGATGAAGCGCTCGATGCGGAGGTCGCGTTCGGGGTCGAAGTCCTGGATCACGTGATGTCCCTGGTCACGAAGGCCTCGAGCCGGTCGGTGCGCCCGGCCCACAGCCGGCGCTGCTCGCCCAGCCAGCCATCGACCAAGGCGAAGGTCGCCCGCTCCAGCGTGCAGGTGCGCACCCGGCCGGATTTCTCGGTGCGGATCAGGCCGCTCTGCTCGAGCGCCGCGATGTGCTTCATGAACGAGGGCAGGGCCATGTCGAATGGCTGCGCCAGTTCGCCGACCGCCGCCGGCCCGCCGCCGAGACGCGCCAGGATGGCCCGCCGCGTCGGATCGGCAAGGGCCTGGAAAATCCCGTCGAGTGGCTCGCTGCCTGCATGCATGCGCGACGACTAGCATCGCCGAATGCTTAGCGCAACGGCTAAGTGTTTGGCGTGTGCATCACTTAGCCATTGCGCTAAGTGTTTGCGGTTGATAGTTAGCCGACCGGCAAAGTGTTGGATCCGAAGGAGATCGAAAATGAAGCTGGTGGCCACGACATTCATCTCGCTGGATGGCGTCTATCAGGGGCCGGGCGGCCCGGATGAGGACCGCAGCGACGGGTTTTCCCGCGGCGGCTGGTTCGTGCCCTATCTCGAGCCGAACTTTCTGGCGCAGGCCCGCAGCTGGCTCGAGCAGGCCGACGGCCTGTTGCTCGGCCGGCGCACCTACGAGAGTTTTTCGCGCGACTGGCCGGAGATGAACAAGCCGGACGATGCGATCGGGCTGATGATGAACCGGCTGCCCAAATATGTGGCCTCGGCGACGCTTGGCGCCACCAGCTGGGGGCCGGTGACGGTGCTGCGCGGCGATACGCTCAAGGAGGTGGAAGCCTTGAAGGCGCGTCCTGGGCGCGAGCTGCAGGTGCATGGCAGCGGCAGCCTGGCCGGCTCGCTGCTGGCCGCCGGGCTGATCGACGAGCTGCGGCTGGTGGTGGCGCCGGTGATCGTCGGCGCCGGGCACAAGCTGTTCAAGGACAGCGGCGTGGCCACGGCAATGCAGGCAAAGCGCAACGACACGACGCCGGGCGGGCTGAACGTGCAGGTGTTCGAGCGGGTTGGAGAGGCGAAGTACGAGACGTTCCAGCGGCCTTAGGGCGGAGCTATCCGAAATCCTCCCCCACGGGGTGGGGGAGGGGGACCAGCGAAGCTGGTGGAGGGGGGGCCAAACCATCGGCACTTCCTGGCCCCCCCCCCCCCCCCGGGCGGGCGGCCCCCCCCCCCCCC
>JAESFZ010000350.1_pt1 | contig 19324 bp, 17 predicted proteins | sample 9269561 | NCBI WGS metagenome assembly JAESFZ01 (sample SAMN14515552, study PRJNA621657) | algae metagenome | isolation source: Tildeniella nuda ZEHNDER 1965/U140 and co-occurring heterotrophs from wet... | place: Switzerland: Stansstaad, Zurih | collected 1965-01-01
TTTTTCCATCAGCGGCGAGTGGGACCCCCTCGGCATGCGCGGCACCGTCAGCCGCAACCTCGCGTTCAAGGACGTGTTCGTGAGCGACGCCGAACAGCTCATGCCGCGCGGCATCTACTTCAAGGGCGCGCAGACCTGGCCCGCCATGTTCTTCACTCTCTCACCCACCTACCTCGGCCTGGCCACCGCGGCCTACGACTTCACCGTGAAGTACCTGCGTGGCGAGGTCGAAGGCGAGCCGCCGGTGAAGCGCCGCCAGTACCCCACCAAGCAGATCGCGGTGGCGCAGATGCGCATCCAGCTCGAAAGCATGAAGAGCCTGTTCGCGCGCGCCATCACCGAAGCCCGGCCCAACCCGACGAAGGACGAGAAGCTGCGCCTGTACGCCGCGCACTACAGCGTGATGGAAGGCGCCAACGACATCGCGCGCCTGGCCATCCGCACCTGCGGCGGGCAGAGCATGATGAAACACCTGCCGCTGGAACGCATGTACCGCGACAGCCGATGCGGTGCGCTCATGCTGCCGTGGACCGCCGAACTCATCCTCGACCGCATGGGCCGCGAGACGCTGTACGAGGCCGGAGAGCGCGACGAGTGAGCCGCGCCGCGCGGGTGCTGCGCACCTAGAATGCCGCGATGTCTTTCCGCGTCCTCCGGTCCCGTTTCGTGTTCCCGATCTGCCTCGCGCTGCTGGGCTTGCTGACCGCGAACGCCCACGCGGCACCGCCAGTGCCTCCCGCGCCCGCGTCGCCCTGCGACGCCTTCGTCGCCCGCCTGCCCAACCTCAAGCGCGCCCTGTGCGACGCCGCCGAACTCAAGCCCACCGAAGGCCGCTCGGTGCGCGGTCGCACGATCTACGCGCGCGATGTCGTCGCGCCCGACGCAAAGTTGCGCGTGCTGGTGGTGGGCGCCATCCACGGCGATGAACTCTCGTCGGCCTCGGTCGCGCTGCACTGGATCCAGCACGCGGTGCAGATGCCGGCCAACGCGCACTGGCGTTTCATTCCCGCGCTCAACCCCGACGGCCTGCTGTCCCGCCCCGCGCGGCGCATCAACGCCAACGGCGTCGATCTCAACCGCAACTTTCCCACACCCAACTGGCACCGCGATGCCAAGGTCTACTGGGAGCGGCGCACCCGCAAGGACCCGCGCCGCTGGCCCGGCAACGAACCGCTTTCGGAACCCGAGTCGCGCTTCCTGCATTCGGAGATGGCGAGCTTCCAGCCCCACCTCATCGTGAGCATCCACGCGCCCTACGGCGTGCTCGACTTCGACGGCCCCGGCGTGCCGCCACCCAAGCTCGGCCGCCTGTACCTCGACCAGGTCGGCATCTTCCCGGGCAGTCTGGGCAACTACGGTGGCGTGCACCAGGGCATGCCGGTCGTCACGGTGGAGCTGCCCAGCGCGCTGCGCACGCCGCTGGACGCCGAGATGCGCCAGATGTGGCTGGACATGCAACGCTGGATGGCCGAACGGCTTCGGCCCGAGGAAGCACCGCCGCTGGTGCCGGTGAAGGCCCGCAAGACGGGCTGAGCGTCAGGCCGCCGTGCCGCCGCCCACGAGCGACCACAGGGCCTCGGCCGATTCGGTCATCTCCATCGGCTGCCGGTACAGGCGGATCTGCATCGGCAGCGCCCATTCGTCACCGCCCGCCACCGCCAGCTGACCGCCTTGCAGCTCGGCCGCCACCAGGCTGCGCGGCAACCACGCGATGCCCCGGCCTTCCAGCGCCATCGCCTTGAGCACCACCGCGTGGTGCGAGGCGAACACCGTGTGGTGCTGTGCATCGCCGCCAGGCAGGGGTGGCAGGCAGGCCTGCAGCATGCGGCCCAGGCCCGAAGACGCGTGGTACGCGAGGATGGGCAGGGCCTGTTCGGCTGCAGGTTCGCCGAGGCGGAACACCGGTGAGCCTTTCGGCCCGGCGATGGCGACCGGCAGCAGCGTGTCCTCGCCGATGGGGCACATGGGATGGCCCGACGCCTCCAGCCGGCCCGGCATCGCCGGGTGGCCATGGCACAGCAGGAACTGCACGCTGCGCTGCAGCAGCAGGTCTTCGCAGGCGGCCAGGTCGTTCGAATGCATCTGCACCGTGCGCGGGCCCAGCGTCTGCTCCACGCGCGAGAACCAGGCGGGAAAGAACGCGAGCGAGAGCAGGTGCGTGGCCGCGAAGCGCAGGCCGGCCGCGGCCTCGTCGTGCGCCGCGCGGGCCAGGCTGCGCGCCGACTCCAGCCGGCCCAGCAGGTCTTCCAGCAGCGGCTTGAAGCGTTGACCGGCCGGGGTGAGCACCGTCGGATGCGCGCTGCGGTCGAACAGCGCCACGCCCGTCCATTCCTCCAGCGACTTGATGTGGCGACTGAACGCCGGCTGCGCAATGTGCCGCGCCTGCGCCGCGCGCGAGAAATTGCCCGTCTCGGCCAGCGCGAGGAAATCCTCCAGCCATTCAAGGTCGAGCGGTCGGTTGCCTGGGCCCATGGGTGATCGTGCTTGCGCGCAGATAGATGTATGCGATTCGGGTATTGGACGGGGCGCGGCCCGCCGGGAATGATGCCACCCATTCCTTCCCTCACTGCCTGCCACACCATGAAAATCGTCGACATCGCTGAATCCACCCGCCCGATCAAGTCGGACATCCGCAACGCCTACATCGACTTCTCCAAGATGACCCTGAGCCTCGTGGCCGTGGTCACCGATGTGATTCGCGATGGCAAACCCGTCATCGGCTACGGCTTCAACTCCAACGGCCGCTACGGCCAGGGCGGCCTGATCCGCGACCGCTTCCGTCCGCGCGTGCTCGAAGCCGACCCGGCCAGCCTGCTCGACGACAGTGGCGAAAACCTCGACCCGCACAAGGTCTGGGCGCAGATGATGATCAACGAGAAACCCGGCGGCCACGGCGAACGCTCGGTCGCCGTTGGCACCATCGACATGGCCGTGTGGGACGCCGTCGCCAAGATCGCCAACAAGCCGCTCTACCAGCTGCTCGCCGAACGCTACGGCAACGGCACGCCCAACCCGCGCGTGTTCGTCTACGCCGCCGGCGGTTACTACTACCCCGGCAAGGGCCTCGACGGCCTGCGCAAGGAAATGGAGAGCTACCTGGAACGTGGCTACTCGGTGGTGAAGATGAAAATCGGCGGCGCCTCGCTGGCCGACGACTGCGAACGCATCGAGTCCGTGCTGAAGATCCTCGGCCCGGGCCAGCAGCTCGCCGTGGATGCCAACGGCCGCTTCGACCTCAAGACCGCCATCGAGTACGGCAAGGCCATGTCGCAGTACCCGCTGTTCTGGTACGAGGAAGCCGGCGACCCGCTCGACTACGAACTGCAGGCCGAGCTCGGCAAGGTCTACGCCGGCCCCATGGCCACGGGCGAAAACCTGTTCTCGATGCAGGACGCGCGCAACCTCATCCGCCACGGCGGCATGCGCCCCGACCGCGACTGGCTGCAGTTCGACTGCGCGTTGAGCTACGGCCTCGTCGAATACCTGCGCACGCTGGACATGCTGAAGGAAAACGGCTGGTCCCCCAGCCGCTGCATCCCCCACGGCGGCCACCAGATGTCCCTCGCCATCGCCGCCGGCCTCGGCCTGGGCGGCAATGAGAGCTACCCCGACCTGTTCCAGCCCTACGGCGGATTCCCGGACGGCGTGAAGGTCGAAAAGGGTTACGTGACGCTGCCCGCGCTGCCCGGCATTGGGTTCGAAGGCAAGGCGGATCTCATTTCGGAGATGCGGGCGCTGGCGGTGTGACGCTTCATCCGGCTGGAGCGCTGCACGCGACAGAACGGCTCTAGAGCGCGCTCAACGCAAGCACCACCAGTGCGGGCTCCCGCGAGGCCGATGGGGCGTCAGGGTGCACCTGGCCCATCACCTTGACCTGCCGACGCTGCAGATGCCCTGCCGATGCTTCGCTCAGACCGAGCAGCTCCCACTGTTCGGTGTCGGAAACCACCAGCACCCACCGGGTGTGGGGAACATTGCCTCTGAGAAGCAGAATCCCTTCGACCTCGATGGTGCCGGTATCCGGGACTCGGCTGCTGCATGAGGCAACGGCTATGGCGGCCAGCAGCAGGATGCTGGTCGCAAGGGAAAGCAGCCGCCTGTTCATGTGGGCAATCTCGTTGAGCCTGGTGGTTCAGTGGATGACCACGGAAAGTGACGCGCCAGGCGGCACGGTCACGGTGTCGGTGAATATCCCAGTGACGTTGGTCCGCACGACAGGGTGCGTGGCCAATGCCTTGAGCTGACTCGGTGTGGACACAGGCAGACGCCGCTGGGCGATGAACGAGAAGGCATTGATCTCTGGCAGAGTGAACCCACTGTCCGTGCGCGCAGGGAACCCATAACCCGCCGGGGCATTGTTCGCCGGCATCACGCCCGCTGCGGTGGCCGTGAAGCGACGGAACTGCTCGGCCACCGAAGAGGTGGGCGCCACGGACTTGATGGCGGCGTCCAGTGCGGCAAATGAGTTCGACTGCGATTGCGCCAGGAGGCTCTTGAAGAAGTCGACTCCGAGCTGGCGCACCAGGAACCCGCCGAAGGACCCGGACACGGAGTAGCTGTCGCACGTGCCCGAATAGGCGGTCCACACCTGGAGGCTGCAGTTGAAGGACGAATAGCTGATGCCCTGGCCGAGATACTGCGGCAGGCGCAAGTCTCCAACGGGGTTGAAGCCCCCCAGCTGGCTGGACACCAGGTCTTCGGTCACCATGGCGCTCATCTCGTCCAGCCAGGTGTCGTAGGCATGACCGGGGCTCATTGAAATGGCACGGCGGTAGAAGTTGCTCATGTGCATGAGCTCGTGGGCCAGCGTCAACTCACCCGATTCCAGTCCGGCGGTGCCGTCCTTGTAGAGCGTTTCTGTGTCCAGATACAGCGAGAGCGATTCGTTGCTGTTGGGGACAGAGGTGCTGCGCAACAAGGCGTGCATCGCCCAGAAGTAACCCACCACGCCGTACGCCGTATCGTTGTTGTCGAAGTTCAACAGAACGATGTCCAGTGGGCGGTCGGTATCGCTGATGAGGTCGCTGTAAGAGTGGGCTCCCCACAGCGGACCGCCCAGCGATGTGAGGCTGTCATGGATGCCGTTGCTTTGCACCAGACGGTTGGACAGGCTGTCCACAATGGCACTGGTCACCTTGCCGATGGTGTACTCGGTGGTCCCCGCGCATGGCCGGCGACGCAATGCCCGGCGATACCGGGATTCGTCAGGCCGTGCCTGTACTGGATTTCTTGCGCATGGCGATGTGCCTTCACCAGTGTGCGAAAGAAGCCGATGCCACAGGGGTCGTGGCAACGAATCCTTCTGACGCTGCAACCAGGTGCTCATCGAGGGAACGAATGTCTTTGACGGCGTGCGAACCGAGCGTTGTCTTTACACGGACGAAGGCGTTCCGGGGCCGCGGTGCGAATCCGCGACCAGAGAGACTGTGTGCATGAAGATGGCGGCCGGCCACGGGCGAGCGCGGCCTGCGGGCTGCGCAGCGCTATGGCCGCGTTTGCAGCCCTGTGCCTGTCGTCATGGATCGAGTGGCTGCGGTGCCACGTGCGCAGCTTCTCCCACCCCTGGGGAAGCTGCGCATGGAATCCTTATGCCCGGCCCTGATTGGACGGCGTTGCCTGCAGGCGCCGCGCGTTCGCCCCTGCGGTTGCCTTCGCACGCTGCTCCACACCCTGGAACCCGAAGTTCATCGCCGGCTGTTCGCCGTTGATGAGTTCGGCGATGGCCTTGCCCGAACCAGCGCCGTGCGTCCAGCCCAGCGTGCCGTGGCCGGCGTTGATCCAGAGCTTGCGCAGCCTGGTGCGACCGATGAGCGGGATGTTGGTGGGCGTGGCGGGTCGCAGGCCGCACCAGAATTGCGGGTTGCCGCCCTGTTCGGGCGTGCGTGTGTCGGCCACGCCGGGGAACACTTCTTCGATGCGGCGCACCAGCATCTCGCAGCGCTTGCGTGCCAGCGGCGAGTCGAGCGACAGGTCGAAGCCGCCCAGCTCGATGGTGCCGGCCACGCGCAGCTGGTTGCCCAGCCTCGACACGGCGCATTTCATCTGGTCGTCGAGCATGCTCACCGACGGTGCGCGTTCAGGCTGCAACAGCGGCAATGTGGCGCTGTAGCCCTTGCCGGGGTAGATCGGCACGTTCACCCCCACAGACTTGAGCAGGGGCGTGGTGTAGGAGCCGCAGGCCACGACGACGGCGTCGGCCTTGAGGACGCTGGCGATGCCGGTGTTGCGGTCGCGCACACGCATCTGGCGCAGTTCCCGGCCGTCGCTGTCGAGGTGTTCGATGTCGTGACCGAACAGCAGCTGTGCGCCGCGCTGGCCGCACAGGGCCGCCAGCTTCTGCGTGAACACGCGCGCATCACCCGATTCATCACTCCGGGTGTAGGTGCCGCCGACAATGCGATCGCCGAACGACGCCAGTGCCGGTTCGATCGTGAGCAGCTCCTCGCGGGAGACCACGCGGCGCTGCACGCCGAAGCGCTGCATCACGGCAGCGGCATCGGCCGCACCATCGAAGGATTTCTGGTCTGTGTAGTAGTGCGCGATGCCGCGCTCCAGACGGTCGTATTCGATGCCGGTGTCGGCCACCACGTCTTTCAGGGCGGTGTGGCTGTAGGCCCCCAGTGCCACGAGCTGCGCCACGTTGCGCACGAAAGCCTTGTCGTTGCACTGCGCCAGGAACTGCAGGCCCCAGCGCCATTGCGCCCAGTCCAGCTGGGGACGGAACAGCAGCGGCGACTCGTCGGAAAACATCCACTTCAGGGTCTTGAGCGGCGCGTCCTTGTTGGCCCAGGGCTCGCAGTAGCTCACCGAGATCTGCGCGGCGTTGGCGAAGCTGGTCTCCAGCGCAGCGTCCGGTTGCCGGTCCACCAGCGTGACTTCGTGGCCCCGCTGCAGCAGGTGCCACGCCGTGCTGACGCCGATGATGCCCGCGCCCAAGACCGTAACTTGCATGATCCGCTCCATGAAAATGGGGATGGTGGAAGCCGCGGAGTATGGGAACAATCGTCGTTCTGGTGAAGTGGAATTAAATTAAAATCCAACTTATCAGAATGACTTATGGCCGGTTACAGGCCGCGCAACGCTTTCGCCCGGAGGTTTCCATGAGCACTTTTGATCCTGACGCACTCGAATGTCTGGCCGCCATCATTGAGGAAGGCGGCTTCGAGCGCGCCGCGCAACGCCTCTCCATCACGCAGTCCGCCGTGTCGCAGCGGTTGCGGGCGCTTGAAGCGCAGGTCGGCACGGTGCTGATCGTGCGGAGCCGGCCGCTCAAGCCCACGGCGGCGGGGCAGCTGATGCTCAAGCACGCCAAGATGATGCGGTTGCTGCGGGCGGACCTGGAGAAGGATCTCAAGGAGCTCGCGCCGAGCTCCACCGGCAATGGCCGCGACGAGGAACGCATCTCGGTAGCGATCAACTCCGACAGCATCGCCACCTGGGCCCTGCCCGCGCTCGACGCGCTGGCGCAAGGCGGCCTGCCGATCGAAATCATCGCCGACGACCAGGAGTTCACGCACGAATGGCTCCGCGAGGGGCAGGTGCTGGGCTGTGTCACCTCGCTCGGCCAGGCGCTGCGCGGCTGCAGGATGGAGGCACTGGGCACCATGGACTATGTGGTGGTCGCCGAGGCCGGCTACGCGGCAGAACGCCTGCCCAAGGGCTTGAGCGCGCACAACTTCCACAAGGTGCCTTTCGTCACCTTCAACCGCAAGGACAACCTGCAGCACGCCTTCGTGGCCAAGGCCTTCGGCCTGCCGCGCGTGATGCTCAAGCAAGTGTTCGTACCTTCCTGCGAAGGCCAGGTGCGCGCCGTGCAGGCGGGCTGGGGCGTGAGCGTGGTGCCCGAATTGCGCGTTCGCGATCTGCTGGCGAGTGGCGAACTGGTGAATCTGGCGCCGCGGCACAAGCTTGGTGTGGCGCTGTACTGGCATTGCTGGAATCTCAATTCCGACGTGCTGGACGCCCTGAGCGCGGCGCTGCGCCACGCTGGCGCGGTCAACCTGAAGGGCGCGGAAGCGCTGACCGCCTAGGGTCTGAACTCCTGTGTATGAATAGTGACTTTGCGGTCACAATGTCGACGACATCGTCGATCTGATGCAGAATCCAGAACCTGTCACGAGGCTCCCATGGTCAGCGTCACCACTTCCAAACCTTCCGCCCCTGCACCTGCCAAGCGCAGTTTTCGCGAGCAAATGCACCTTGCGCGCGAAGACGCGATCATCACCGCCGTGAATCGCCTGCTCGCTGAAAAAGGCTTCGAGGCAATGACGCTGGACGAGGTGGCGATCGAGGTGGGTGTGGCGAAGGCGAGCCTTTACAAGCACTTTTCCAGCAAGGAAGACCTCGCGAGTGCAGCGATGGTGCGGGTGATGGACCGGGCGCGCGCGTTTCTCGACAAGCTGGAGGGCGAGTCGGGCGACCGTCGGCCGCTCGACCAGCTGAAGGCGGTGGCGCGGTGGACCGTCGAGGTGCAACTGGCCGGGGAAATGCCGTCGTTGCCCAGTCAGAACTCCAGCCTGCGGGCCGTGCTGATCAAAAACAAGGCGTACGTGGACGGCCTGATGGACCTGAGCGATCGGCTCGGCGCCTGGATCACCGCGGCGCAGGCCGACGGCAGCCTGAACCGGGCGCTGCCGCCCGTTGCGGTGCTTTACACACTGTATGCGCGGGGTTGTGATCCCGTGCTTGGTTTCCTCAAGGGCACAGGCCTGTACGAGGACGAACAGATCATCGAGATGGTGCTGAGCACCTGCTTCGAAGGCCTGCAGGCGCGCTGACCACCGTTGAGCGTGCCATGGAAAAGGGCCGCTTCGAGCGGCCCTTTTCACGTGCAGGCGGCTGTGTTCAGCGCACCAGCAGCACCGGCACGCCGCAGTGGGCCAGCACCTGTGTGGCAACCGAGCCCATCACCAGGTTGCCCAGAGCGCTGTGGCCGTGCGAGCCCATCACCACCAGATCGAACTGGCCGGCGTCGGCCGCCTTGGAGATCTGCTCGCCCGGTGAGCCAACCTTGTGAATCGCCTTGGCCTCGATGCCATGGCGCTTGAGGAACTTGGCCACTGCGCCCGTCACCTTGCGCGACTCTTCCTCGTAGTACTCATTGGCAGCTGCGGCGCCGATGGCCGCGCGCGCACGGGGTGGCAACGGAGCCTGCACGGTGATCAGCGAGATGGCGTTGTTGGCGCCAAACATCTCGTCGTGCGTGGCGAGGTAGGCCAACATCTTCTTGGTGTATGTGCTGCCATCGACAGCCAGCAGGATCTTCATCTGTGCATCTCCTTCATGGTTAAGCCAAGGTTAAGTGTATGTGCATGCCGCACACGCATCTTGCGCTTGATCAAAGGGCTTGACCGCGGCGCACGGGCACTTCGATCAATTGCTGCGGAATGAAACCGTCCTGTTCGTTCTTCACCGCGTATCCCAGCGGGTTGGCGACGATGCGGCAACGGCCCACCTGCACATCCGTAGGGCAATGCAGGTGCCCGTGCAACCAGAGGTCGGCTTTCGGCAGCCAGTCGTCGAGCTTGTTGCAGAAGCCGGCGGTGCCGGGCGTCAGTCCGTAGCGGGGGTCGGCGCTGTGCAGGGTGGGGGCAAAGTGCGTGACCACGACGGTGGTGCCGTCGAACGGTTCGGCCAGTGCACCGCGCAGCCAGCGCTGGCATTCCAGCGCCAGCGTACGCATGGCCTCTGCATCGAACAGTTCACCGTGGCGCTGGCCCGCCATCTTCGTGAGGTAGTGGTTGGCCGCGCGGTAGGCTTTCTCGCGTTCGCCGAGCGCGTCGTAATCGCTCCACAGCGTGGTGCCGATGAAGCGCACGCTCTCGATCACACGGGTCTCGCGCTCCAGCCAGATCAGGCCCAGGCGCTCGCAAGTGGCACGCAACTGCGCATGGGCTTCATCCACGTCAAGCGCGTCGTACTCGTGGTTGCCTGGCACGAACAGCACCGGCACCGGCCAGTCGGCAAAGCGGCCCAGGCCCCAGTCGGGCTCACCCATGGCACTGCCATCGCGGCGCAGCTGGTAGGAGCCCACGTCCCCTGCCAGCACCAGCAGATCGGCGCCCGGGGCGGGTGTCGGAACGAATCCGGGGTTGGCTTCGAGGTGGAGGTCGCTGAGCAGCTGGAGGTTCATGTGCGCATTGTGGTGCAGCGCACTCAGGCCTTGCTGCGCGGGGCGCGCTTCGCCGGGAGCTCGTCGACAGCGGGTTTGCGGAAGCCGATGGTGGCGGCACGCGCCACGGTTTCACGCAGCCAGCGGTGGGCGGTGTTCTGCGTGGCCTGGCGGTGCCAGAGCGAATCGACGTGCACGGCCGGCACCTGCAGCGGCAGGTCGCACAGCGCCAGCTCGTGTTCCATGCCGGTCGCGCCGACGAAGTGACGCGGCAGCACGGTCAGCAGGTCGGTCGTGGCGACCACGCGGCCCGCGGTGAAGAACTGGTTGACGGTAAGCACGACGCGGCGCTGGCGCGAGACGGCCGCGAGGGCCTCGTCGACAAAACCAAACGGCCGGCCCGAGAAGCTCACCAGCAGATGGCGTGCCGCGCAGTAGGTGTCCAGGCTCAGCGGCTTGCCCGCCAGCGGGTGGCCGCGCCGCATCACGACCACGTACTCGCCGTCATACAGGCGCTGGTGGTGAAAGTGCGGGTTGTGTTCTTGCAGGTGCAGCGCACCCAGTTCGGCCAGAACGCCGGGGAAATGGCCGATCGCGAGATCGACGGTGCCTGTTTCGAGCAATTCGCGCGGGTCCCGTGTGGTCAGCGGCAGCACGCGCAGGTTGGCGCCGGGCGCCTCGCTCTCGAAGAGGTCCATCAGGCCCGGGATCAGCTTGGCGGCGGTGGCATCCGCCATGGCGAGCACGAAGGCGTTGCGCGCGCTCGAGGGGTCGAAGGTGCCGGGGGCGAGGGACTCGCGCAGCATGTGCAGCGCGTCGCGCACCGTGGGCCACAGCGCCAGCGCGGCGGCGGTGGGCTCCACGCCATAGCCCGCGCGTTTCACCAGTTCATCGCCCAGCACCTCGCGCAGGCGGCGCAAGGCGTTGCTCACCGCCGGCTGCGTCATGGACAGGTTGTGGGCCGCGCGCGTGAGGTTGCGCTCGGTCATCACCTCGTCGAAGACGCGCAGCAGGTTCAGGTCCAGCGTGCGGAAGTTGAGGTTATTCATCACCTCCGTGAATGTAAGACATCACAAAGATAAAGTGGAAAGATACAAGGGTTAACCCTAATATTGCGTTGTCCAAAAGACATTTTTCATTTTCTGGAGTTCGCCATGAGCACTTTCGCATCCCTTCCTTCTGCCCCGCTGGGCCTGCGCCCGGCTTCCACGCCCGCGCAAAAGGGTGTCGACGGCATTCAGCGCCGCAACGACAGTGCGCGTGGCCTCGCCGTCATGCTGCTGGCAGCCGTGGTGGCCGCCATGGTCGTGGTCGCCGATCGCCTGATCAGCACCTGGGCCGATGGTCAGCTTTTCCTGGCCTGGGTCTTCCTCTGGGTTGTGGTCTTCGCCGGCATGGCACTGTTCGCCGACACCGCCCGTGCGCTGGCCCGCCGCGCCGTCGTGTCGCTGGACGGCTGGTCGCAAGCCCTGGCCGAAGCCCGCGCCGAGACCCGTCTGTGGGAAATGGCCCGCATGGACCACCGCCTGATGACCGAACTGATGGCCGCCCGCACGCAAGCCGAGACGCAAGCCGAGGAAACGGTCTCGGTCGCTGCCGCCGTGCAGACGCCTTCCTTCTCCGAAGCGCTGGCACCGCTGGGTCTGCCCGAAGCCCCGAAGGCCGTCGAGCCTGAGATGGGCTACTGGGAGCGCCTGGGCACCGCCCGCGCACGCAACCGCCTGATGTACTACATCTGAAGCGCGACGCGCCCACAAAAAAGCCACCGGGTCCGGTGGCTTTTTTTTCGCCCTGCTTGTTGGGCCCGGGTGGGCCGGCGGTCTGCAGATCGTGCAGGCCACCGGTGTGTTCGGCCTGCTTCAGGCGGCGGCCAGGCGCTTTTCGATCTGCGCCTTTGTCTCCTCGAGCTCACGGGGCAAGTGATAGGCCAGCTGCGTGAACAGCTCGGCGTGCAGGTCCAGTTCCTTGACCCAGGCGTCGCGGTCGATGTGGGTCACGGTGCGGTACTGGTCGGCGGAGAAGTCCAGGCCTTCCCAGCGCAGGTCTTCAAAGCGCGGGCTCACGCCGAATGCGTGTTCGGTGCCCTGGCCGGCCTGGCCTTCAAGGCGGTCGATCATCCACTTGAGCACGCGCATGTTCTCGCCGAAGCCCGGCCAGACGAACTTGCCGGCCTCGTCCTTGCGGAACCAGTTCACGCAGTAAATGGCGGGCAACTTGGCGCCCTGGCCGGCCAGCTGTTGGCCCATGTTGAGCCAGTGCTGGAAGTAGTCGCTCATGTTGTAGCCGGTGAAGGGCAACATCGCGAACGGATCGCGGCGCACCACACCTTGCGCGCCGAACGCGGCGGCGGTGGTTTCCGACCCCATGGTCGCGGCCATGTACACGCCTTCGGTCCAGTTGCGGGCCTCCGTCACCAGCGGCACGGTGGTGCTGCGGCGGCCGCCGAAGATGAAGGCGTCGATCGCCACGCCTTTCGGGTCGTCCCAGGCCGGGTCGAGCGCGGGGTTGTTGATGGCGGCCACGGTGAAGCGTGCGTTGGGGTGGGCGGCCTTGGCGCCGGTTTCCTTCGCGATCTGCGGCGTCCAGTCCTTGCCCTGCCAGTCGATGGCGTGCGCGGGAGCCTCGCCCATGCCTTCCCACCACACGTCGCCGTCATCGGTGAGCGCCACGTTGGTGAAGATCACGTCCTTGTCCAGGCTGGCCATGCAGTTCGGGTTGGTCTGCTGGTTGGTGCCGGGGGCCACACCGAAGTAGCCGGCCTCGGGGTTGATCGCGTACAGGCGACCGTCCTTGCCGGGCTTGATCCAGGCGATGTCGTCGCCGATGGTCGTCACTGTCCAGCCCTCGAAGCCCTTGGGCGGGATCAGCATGGCGAAGTTGGTCTTGCCGCAGGCGCTGGGGAAGGCGGCGGCCACGTGGTATTTCTTGCCCTGGGGATTGGTCACGCCCAGGATCAGCATGTGCTCGGCGAGCCAGCCCTGCTGGCGGCCCATGTCGGACGCGATGCGCAGCGCGAAGCACTTCTTGCCCAGCAGGGCGTTGCCGCCATAGCCAGAGCCATAGCTCCAGATCTCGCGCGTTTCGGGGTAGTGGACGATGTACTTGGTCGTCGGGTTGCAGGGCCAGCCGGTCTTGTCGGTCTCGCCTTCGGCCAGCGGTGCGCCCACGGTGTGCACGCAGGGCACGAAATCACCGTCGGTGCCGAGCACGTCGTACACGGCCTTGCCCATGCGCGTCATGAGCTTCATGTTGACTGCCACATAAGCGCTGTCAGACAGCTCGATGCCGATGTGGGCGATCGGGCTGCCCAGTGGACCCATGCTGAAGGGCACCACGTACATGGTGCGGCCGCGCATGCAGCCGTCGAACAGCGGCTGCAGGGTGGCGCGCATCTCGGCGGGCGCCTTCCAGTTGTTGGTCGGGCCGGCGTCTTCCTGTTTCTGCGAGCAGATGAAGGTGCGGTCTTCGACGCGCGCCACGTCCGACGGGTCGGACAAAGCCAGGAAGCTGTTCGGGCGCTTGACCGGGTCCAGCCGCTTCATCGTGCCGGCGTCCACCAGTTCCTGGCACAGGCGCGCGTACTCTTCGTCGCTGCCGTCGCACCAGTGAATGGCGTCCGGCTTGCACAGCGCGGCCATGTCGGCCACCCAGGCGATCAACCGGGCATGTTTCACAAAGGAGGGGGTGTTGAGGGTCAGGCCCTGCATCACGGGTGAATTCATGGAGTCGCTCCAGAAGTTTGTAAACCGGCATGCCTCAGAGACACCGACAGCCGCGGGCGCCATGCAGATGACGGGGCGGCTGTGAAAGGGATCCCTGCGACAGAAATAGGGCGGTCGGCGCGTTGTGCGCTGCGGTGCGGATGGCGGGGCAGCGGGGGCGATGAAGCCGGGGCGGGTGGGCCCCGGGCTTGATCAGGCGTGTCGGCCAATGCCCTGATTTTAAGAACGCACCCGGCTGGTTACACCCCGGTTACATGCAAAACCCGCATAACGTGATGCATTTGACGGTTGGGTCGACCGCTGGTCGATGGCGCCCAAAAAGAAAGCCGAAGGCCCTTGACGGGCGTTCGGCTTGTCCGGGAATCCGCGGTTTTCAGGCCATGAAGACGGCGATGAAGGCCAGCAGGAACATCAGCACGGCGCCGGCGATCGGCAGCACCACGGGCATGTAGGGAACGATGGCCTCCACCGCGTCATGGGACTGTTCGCTGGAGGTGTAGTGGTCGTGGCTGGACATGGGAGGCTCCGTGGTGGGATTCAAAACACCCGGAATTCTAAGGGAAGCCCGGCGGTCACAGCAGCGCGTAGGTCGTGCTGGCCCGGCACACGCTCTTGCCGTCGTTCGCGCCGCGGATGTCGATCTCGCCAAACACGAGGCTCTTGCCGGCGCGCAGGACGCGCGCGTTGATGAGCGCGTCCTGGCCCGAGAGGGGCTTGAGGAAGCTGGTGTTGAGCTGCACGGTGGTCATGGGGCGGCGGGTGCCGAGCTGGGTGACGATGGCGAGCACCATGGCCGTGTCCGCGGCCGACATCATGGCCTGGCCGCACAGCATGCCGCCCACGCGCGACAGCTGGTCGCTCTGCGGCAGGCGCAGGCTCGCCTCGCCGTCGGCGAACGATTCGACCTTCAGGCCCATGGCCTGGATCCAGGGGGCGAACCAGTCGGCCAGCAGGCCCTGGAGCAATTCAACGGTGACGGCGTTCTCAGGGTTCTGGGTCATGCGGGCGGTCCTTACGGCGGAATCGGGAAAGCCAGTGGTCCATCAGTTTGCCTGCGGCTTCGCGCCCGCCCAGGCCGAAGGACAGCGCGAACGCCACGGCCACCGCACCCAGGGTGAGGCCGAAGGCCAGGTTGACGATGTCGTCGGCAATGCCCATGGCGCGCAGGCCCATGGCGATCACCAGGGCAAGGATGGCGTAGCGCCCGATGCGCGCCAGGCCCTTGGTGCCGGCGCCGCTGGCGCGGTCGATGGCGTCGTACGCCAGGTTGGCCAGCCAGAAGCCGATCACCAGGATGGCCGAGCCGAGGAGGATGTCGCCGCCGAAGCGGATGAAGCTGGCGACGATGCCGCTGACCTGCCCGAAGCCCAGTTGCGCCGCGGCTTCCACGGTGGCGAACAGCATGGCGAAGAACAGTGCCACCCGGCCCACGACAACGGACGCGCTGGTGTTCTCGAAGGCGTGGGCCATGTTCACGCGGGCGGGCAGGGTGTCGAAACCCAGCGCGGCCAGCAGGCTGGCCAGCAGCTTGCTGGCGAACGACGCCACCAGCCAGGTGACGACCAGGATGAGGGCGGCGGCAATCAGGTTTGGCACGGCCTGCAGCAGCGTGTTGAGCATGTCGGTGGCGGGCCGGGAGATCGCCTCGATCTTCAGCGCGTCGAGCGCGGCGATCAGCGAGGGCAGGAACACGGCCACGAAGACGAGCATGCCGATCACGCGCGAGAGCTGCACCGTGTCGGCCAGCCCTGCGCGATGGCCCAGGCGGTCCACGCCCGCGGTGCGGCTCAGGTGGGTGGTGAGGTTGCGCAGCACGGTGGCCACGATCCAGCCCACGCCGCCGATGACCACTGCGGCCACCGCGTTGGGCAGTATGTCCAGTGTCTTGGTCACCATGTCGCGCAGCGGGCCGAGCAGCCCTTCCATCTGCAGCGCGCCCAGGATGGCCGGCACGAACAGCAGGATCACCAGCCAGAACAGCGCGCCGGAGAGGCTGTCGCTGATGGGCGCCATGTCGGCGTGCGCCGAGAGCTTTTCATCGAGCGTCGTCTTGTCCAGCAGCTTCTGCGACAGGGCGCGCACCACGCCGGCCACCAGCCAGGCGACGAGCGCCAGCAGCAGGCCGCCCAGCAGCCGCGGTGCGTACTCGAACAGCTGCGTGGTGAAGACCGAGAACGGGCCGGAGACGATGGCCAGGTTCAGCGAGTTGAACACCGCCACGAGGGTCAGCAGGATCACGATCCAGAACAGCGCAAGTGCCACCGCGCCCTCGATGTCCACGCGTGTGTTGGTCAGCTTGCCGAAACGGTGGTTGACGCCGACGAAGCCCAGGCTCTTGCGCATGGCCGCCCGCACCAGCACCGCGATGAACCAGCCCAGGATGAAGATCGCCAGCGCGCCCAGCAGTTGCGGTATGTGGGTGCCGAGCGTGCTCTGCAACGAGTTCCACAGCGTGTTGGTGTCCATGCGCTCCTCCTGTTCGTGTGGTCAGACCGGCGCATGATGCCGGAGCCTTCGCCGCAGCGTCAACCGCGTGCCGCCCGCCTCAGAGCAGTGTGGCTTCGAAGCCGGCTTCGCGCAGGCGCTCGATGACCTGCGCCACGTGTTCGCGACCGCGCGTCTGCAGCACCAGTTCGATGGCCACGTTCTGCGCCGCCAGCAGCGTGAACGCGCGCTGGTGGTGCACCTCGTCGATGTTGGCGCCGGCCTCGGCCACGGTGGCCGTGATGCGCGCCAGGTTGCCCGGCACGTCGCGTGCGTTCACCTGGATGCGGGCCAGCCGGCCCGCGCGCACCATGCCACGTTCGATGATGGAGGCCAGCAGCATCGGGTCGATGTTGCCGCCGCACAGCACCAGGCCCACCCGCTTGCCGGCAAAACGATGCGGATGCTTGATGAGCGCCGCCAGACCGGCCGCGCCCGCGCCCTCGACCAGGGTCTTCTCGATCTCCAGCAGCATGACGATGGCCTGCTCGATGTCGCCCTCATCGACCAGCAGCAGGTCGTCGACCCGCTGACGGATGATGGCCTCGGTGATCACGCCCGGCGTGCCCACGGCAATGCCCTCTGCGATGGTGCTCACACCCTGCGGCAGGTGCGTGCCCCTGATCGCGTTGACCATGGCCGGAAAACGCTCGGTCTGGACACCGACGATCTCGATGTCGGGCCGGATGGCCTTGGCCGCGGTGGCGATGCCGGCGATCAGGCCGCCGCCGCCGATAGCGATCACCAGCGTGTCCAGGTCGGGTTGCTCGCGCAGCATCTCCAGCGCCACCGTGCCCTGGCCGGCCACGATGGCTTCGTCGTCGTACGGGTGCACGAACACCAGGCCTTGTTGCCGGGCCAGATCTCGGGCGTGCGACCGTGCCGCGTCCAGCGTGTCGCCGTGCAGCACCACTTCGGCGCCGAAGCCGCGCGTTCGCTCCACCTTCACGCCTGGCGTGAAGCGCGGCATGACGATCACCGCGCGCAGGCCCAGGCGCTGTGCGTGGTAGGCCACGCCCTGCGCGTGGTTGCCCGCGCTCATGGCAATCACGCCGCGCGCCCGTTCTTCCGCGCTGAGCTGGGCGAGTTTGTTGCACGCGCCGCGCTCCTTGAAGGACGCTGTGTACTGCAGGTTCTCGAACTTCAGGAACACCTGACAGCCGGTGAGCTGCGAGATGGTTCGCGATTCGACGAATGGCGTGTCCAGCACCTGGCCGGCCAGACGACCGGCGGCGGTTTCGATGTCATGTAGTTGCAGCATGGCGCGATTGTGAACCTGCCGTGACCGGTGCCCACTGTGGCAAAGCCCGACAAATTGCTCAAACACCCCTTATCACTCTCTTCCATGATTGATCAAGCTGGGTTATGGTCCGCTGAAATGTTGGCTCCCCTGGAGGTGTCTGGATGACCAAACGCTCGTTGCAGCCCGCTGCATCGGCGGCCCGCACCGTTTTCGATGCGCGCGAAGGCCGTGTCGCCCTCGCTGGCGAGGGGCGCGTCTTCGTGCCTCACGGGCTGCGCCAGGCGCCCGTGCTCGATCTCATGTGCTCGCACTTCGTGCTCACCCTGGCCGCGCGCCAGGGCCCGCGCTTCAATGTGCGGCGCGACCTCAACACCCTGCTGTCGCTGGCCGGCCGCCACCTCGTGTGGCCGCACACCGTGTTGCTGCGCCTGCGCGAATTTCTCGAGCGCCGCTGCAAGGACAACGAACTCTGGAGCGGCCACCACGGCCTGAGCACGAACGCCTTCATGGAACGCTACGGCGTGTGGCGCGGCCCGTACGAAGAGGGCACTTTGTTCTTCTATCTGGACGAGTACGCGAAGGAGTCGCCGAAGGACCTGCTGTCGGTTCTCGCCGTCACCGGTGAATGGCTAAGCCATTCGCTGAAGAAGCAATCCACGCTGGTGGAGAAGAACATCGACGCACTGGCCAGCCTGCTGCAGCTCAACCGCGCCGAGCGGGCGCTGCTGCTGTACGGCACGCTCGCGCGCTACCAGCGCGACCTGCGCTCCATCCTGGTCGAGTTCAAGGTCAACAACGCACCCGAGGCCTATGCCGCCATTGCCGACGTGGCCGGCGTGAAAGCCAGCGAGGTGGGCGAGGCGCTGCGCGCCGGTTCGCGCCTGGAGCGCATCGGCATGGTGGAGAACCTGATCTCCGAGCACAACATCACCGACCTGGCCGACCTCATGAAGGTCAGCGAGAAACTGCCGCCCGTGCTGATGCGCGAGTACCGCACGCAGAGCGAACTGATGGCGGTGTTCACGCGGCCTGCCGCGCGCTCCACGCTGACCGCGAAGGACTTCGACTACGTCGGCGAGGACGTTCGCCTGCTCTGCGGCCTGCTGCGCGAGGCCGTGGCGCGCAAGGAAGCCGGCGTGAACGTGCTGATGTACGGCCCGCCCGGCACCGGCAAGACCGAGCTCGCGCGCGTGGTCGCGCAGGCCGCCGGCCTGGAACTCTTTGAAGTGGAATACGCCGACCGCGACGGCAATGCGCTCTCGGGCCGCGACCGCTACCGCTCGCTGCAGATCGCGCAGGTCTTCCTCAAGGGCACGGCGCATTCGGCGCTGCTGTTCGACGAGGTGGAAGACGTGTTCCCGCCCATCTCCAGCGAGGCGGCGCAGCTCATGGCGCGCGCCGAACACGTGGCGGCACCGCACACCGGCAGCGTGAGCGGCAAGGCCTGGGTCAACCAGATCCTGGAGACCAACGCCGTGCCCACGCTGTGGGTGACCAACCGCATTGAACAGATCGACCCGGCCTTCCGCCGCCGCTTCGCGTACCACCTGGAACTCAAGAGCCCGCCGCCCGGTGCGCGGGAGCAGCTGGTGCGAAAGACGCTGGAAGGCGCGCCGGTGTCAGACGCCCTGGTGGCGCGCCTGACCGAGCGCAAGGGACTCACGCCTGCGCAGATCCGCACCGCGCTGCGCTTTGCCCAGCTCGCGGTCACCCCCGCGCCGCGCAGGGGCTCCCGAACGCGTGCGGCCGCGAGCGCGCCCATGC
>JAESFZ010000351.1_pt1 | contig 19295 bp, 17 predicted proteins | sample 9269561 | NCBI WGS metagenome assembly JAESFZ01 (sample SAMN14515552, study PRJNA621657) | algae metagenome | isolation source: Tildeniella nuda ZEHNDER 1965/U140 and co-occurring heterotrophs from wet... | place: Switzerland: Stansstaad, Zurih | collected 1965-01-01
CGTTGTTCACTTCATAGTTCCAGTTGATGCCCGTCGTCGAAGACTCGGCATTGATGTCGTCCATCTGGTGATAGCCGGCGTCAACCGCACCATACCACCCATCCGGCTCAGCCGAAGCAGCACCAGCGGCAAGAATGCCGACCGCTGCGACGCTGGCGAGAAGTTTCAGCTTCATGTCAGTCCTCATGTCGAGTTGAATGCCCAAAGGCCACGCTTACACGCGACGCTCACCGGGCCGAACGGCAGAGTTGGGCCCTGGTTCCTCATTTCGGCTCGGAATAGGGCGACTGTGGCGCCGTTTCAACACATATCGCCCCCTTGGCGAGGAAATCACGCCTGTTATCAGGGCAGGGCAGAGCCAAGGAGATGAACGAATGGCCATTCGGTTTGACGGAAAGGTGGCGATCGTCACCGGCGCGGGCGGCGGGCTGGGCCGGGCGCACGCCTTGGCGCTGGCGGCGCGGGGGGCGAAGGTCGTTGTGAACGACTTGGGCGTCGCCCGCGACGGCTCGGGCGGATCGCAGTCCCCGGCTGAGGCCGTCGTGGCCGAAATCCAGGCTGAGGGCGGCGAGGCCATGGCCAACGGAGCCTCAGTCACCGACTTCGAGGCGGTGAAGGCCATGGTGGCCGAGGCGACCGACCGCTGGGGCTCGGTCGACATCCTGGTCAACAACGCCGGCGTCCTGCGCGACAAGACCTTCGCCAAGATGGAGGTCGAGGACTTCCGCTTCGTCGTCGACGTGCACCTGATGGGGGCGGTGAACTGCACCAAGGCGGTGTGGGACGGCATGCGGGAGCGGAACTATGGCCGCATCGTCATGACCACCTCGTCGTCTGGCCTCTACGGCAACTTCGGCCAGTCGAACTATGGCGCGGCCAAGATGGCGCTGGTCGGCTTCATGCAGACCCTGTCGATCGAGGGGGCCAAGAACGACATCCGGGTCAACTGCCTGGCCCCCACGGCCCATACGCGGATGACCGAAGACCTGGGCGCGGCCCTGCCGCTGGATCACCTGGGGCCGGAGCTGGTGACGCCGGGGCTGCTCTATCTGGTCAGCCAGGACGCGCCGACGCGCTGCATCCTTGGCGCGGGCGCCGGCGGGTTCGAGCGGGCCTATGTCACCCTGACGCAAGGCATTCGGGTCGTGGGCGACGACGCGCCCGAGCAGATCGCCGCCCGCTTCGCCGAGATCAGTGACCGCACAGGCGAGATCGTGCCCGAGATGGGCGCGGCCCAGGGCATGATCGAGCTTTCGAAAGCTCAGAAGGCCATCGGCGGCTGAGGCCGGCGCCGCTTGGCCCTTGCCTTGACGCGGCGGCAGGCGCCTAGGTTCAGCCCGAACCAATCGACAATGACGCGCAGCCGTCAGCCAGGGAGAGAATGATGCGTGAAGCGGTGATCGTTTCGACGGCCCGGACCCCGATCGGGCGAGCCTATCGCGGGGCCTTCAACGACACCGCGCCCCAGCAGCTGGGGGCGCATGCCGTTCGTCACGCCGTGCAGCGCGCGGGCGTCGATCCGGCCGAGATCGAGGATGTGGTCATGGGCGCGGCGCTGCAGCAGGGCGGGACCGGCACCAACGTGGCCCGTCAGGTGGTGCTGGCCGCCGGTCTGCCCGCCACGGTTCCGGGCATGAGCCTGGATCGGCAGTGCGCGTCCGGGCTCATGGCCATCGCCACGGCGGCCAAGCAGGTGATCTTCGACCAGCAGAAGATGGCGGTCGGCGGCGGGCTGGAGTCGATCTCGCTCGTCCAGAACCAACACATGAACCTGTACCGCATGAAGGACGAGGCGCTGCTGAAGCTCTCGCCCCACATCTATATGTCGATGCTGGAGACCGCCGAGGTGGTGGCGCGCCGCTATGGCGTCAGCCGCGACCGACAGGACGAGTACGCGCTCCAGTCCCAGCAACGCACGGCCGCGGCCCAGGCCGAAGGCCGGCTGGACGCCGAGATCGTGCCCATGACCACGACCATGCTGGTGGCGGACAAGGCCACCGGCCAGACCTCATCGAAGGAGGTCACGCTCTCCAAGGACGAAGGCAATCGGCCGGACACGACGCTTGAGGGCCTGAAGTCGCTCAAGCCCGTCTTCGGCGGCGGCGAGGAGATCCAGCAGGGCGAGTTCATCACGGCGGGCAATGCGTCCCAGCTGTCGGACGGCGCCTCGGCCTCGGTGATCATGGAGGCGGGCGAGGCGGTGAAGCGCGGTCTGCAGCCGCTCGGCGCTTATCGCGGCATGGCGGTGGCCGGCTGCGAACCCGACGAGATGGGCATCGGCCCGGTCTACGCCGTGCCCAAGCTCCTGAAGCGCCACGGCCTGACGATCGACGACATCGGCATCTGGGAGCTGAACGAGGCCTTCGCGGTCCAGGTGCTGTACTGCGCCGACACCCTGGGCATTCCGATGGACCGGCTGAACGTCTCCGGCGGCGCCATCTCGATCGGCCATCCCTATGGAATGTCCGGCGCGCGGATGACCGGCCATGTCCTGATCGAGGGCAAGCGGCGCGGGGCCAAGTACGGCGTCGTCACCATGTGCGTCGGCGGCGGCATGGGGGCCGCTGGACTGTTCGAGATCTACTGACCTCAGTCATGGGCGTCGCCGTAGCGAGCGGTCATCTCCGCCCGCCATTTGGCCCTCAGCTGCGCCGGCCGTGCCGGATAGCGGTCCTCGAGCACGGTCGCGTCCAGCACCCGGTCGGTGCGGAACATGCGGAAGTCGTCCCGCATCTCGCACCAGGCGAGCACGATGCGGGTGGTGTCGCGATAGGCGATCTGGAAGGGCCAGACGGTGCGGCGGCTCTCGGCCTCCTTCTCGTCCCTGTAGTGCAGAGTGATCTTGCGGGCACCGTGGATGGCGCGCCGCACCGCCGCCATGTCGATGGCTTCGGGCAGGACGTTCCAGCCGGGCGGGGTGGAGACAGCGGGCTCCAGCACCATGGGGCGCAGACGCTCGGGCACGGTGGCGGCGATCTTGGCGATCAGGTCGCGGGCGGCTCGGGCCAGCGCGGGGTCGCCCCGGCCGGCGACCCACTGGGCGCCCAGCACCGCCGCCTCGATCTCGTCGGACGTCAGCATCAGCGGCGGCATGTCGAAGCCGGTGTCGAGCACATAGCCGACGCCCGCCTCTCCCCGGATCGGCACGCGTTGGCCCATCAGGGCGGCGATGTCGCGGTAGACGCTGCGTTTGGAGGTCTCGAGCTCGGCCGCCATCGCCTCGGCCGTCACCGGCTGGGAGCTGCGGCGGAGCAGCTGGACGATCTGGAAGAGGCGGTCCGCTTTGCGCATGTTTGTGGCGCTATCGCTCGGGACGCGGTCCCTCGCTGCTTGAGCGCGTTTCCCTTCCGTCAGACGGGTCGTTCATGACCTGAGACGACCTTAGCGGTCGGCTGCTGACAGCATGCTGGCAGCAGGGTGGCGGTAGTCAATCCGCCGACGCCGAGGCGCGCCGCGCCGGCCGGCTTTCGAGGGAGAGACCACCATGCTGACGCTGTTCCATGCGCCCCAAACCCGCTCGTCGCGCATCCTCTGGCTGATCGAGGAGCTCGGCGCCGACGTCGACGTCGCCTACTGCGAGATCGCCTACCGGAACGGCCGGAAGATCGGCGAGGCCGATGCGAGGAACCCGCATCCGGACGGCAAGGTGCCCGCACTTATCCACGACGGCGCCCTGATCACGGAATCGGCCGCGGTGGCGCTGTATCTGACTGATATGCATCCCGAAGCGGGTCTTGGCGCGCCGGTGGGATCGCCCGAACGCGGCGCATTGCTGACCTGGCTGAGCTGGGCGGCGGGAGAGCTGGAACCGGCCCTGTTCGGGCGGATGAGCGGGGCGAGCGATACCTATTCCGTCGCGCGCTATGAGGCGGCGATGGATCGCCTGATGGAGGCGCTGTGGAGCGGGCCCTATCTCATGGGCGAGCGGTTCACGGTGGCGGACGTGATGATCGGCTCGACGCTGGCCTGGGTGCGCTCGATGCTGCCGGACAGCCCGCTGTTCGATCGCTATCTGGAGCGGCTGGCGGCGCGGCCGGCGAACGCGCGGGCCATGGCGCGGGACGGCGCGGTTTCGTTAGAGCAGGCCGCCTGATCAGGCGGCGTGGGGCAGGTCGCCGTTCTCGCCGGCGATCTCCACGGACTTCAGGGCCCCGACATAGGCGTCACGCCACAGGCTGACGTCGGTGTCCTGAACCACTTTCATCAGCGCCCGCCATTTCCGGATCCGCTCCTCCAGCGGCATTGTGAGGGCCCGGTGGATGGCGTCGGCGACCTCCTCGCGGCTGAAGGGGTTGACCAGCAGGGCCTCTCCCATCTGCTCGGCCGCGCCGGCGAAGCGAGACAGGATCAGGACGCCGGGATCGTCCGGGTTCTGAGCGGCCACATACTCCTTGGCGACCAAGTTCATGCCGTCCCGGAGCGGCGTGACCAGGCAGACGCGGGCGGCGCGGTAGATGCCGGCCAGCTGATCGCGGCGATAGCTGCGGTTCAGATAGCGGATCGGCTGCCAGTCCATGTCGGCGTATTCGCCGTTGATGCGTCCCGCGAGCGAATCCAGCCGGGCGCGGATGTCCTGATAGGCATCCACCTCGTCGCGGCTGATCGGCGTCACCTGCACCAGGAAGACGTCGCCGCGCAGGCCGGGGTGGTCCTCGAGGAACTGCTCATAGCCGAGCAGCCGCTCTTCCAGCCCCTTGGAATAGTCGAGCCGATCCACACCAACGATCATCGAGCGGAAGGCTGCCGAGGCCGCCATGCGGTCGTAGGTGCGCACGCCCTCGCGGGAGTTGCGGGCCTGCATGAAGCCCTCGACATCAATGCCGATGGGGAAGACGCCGATGCGGACGTGTCGCCCGAAAGCTTCGAGCCCGCCATAGCCCGCGAGCTCGCCCCGAGCTTCGGAGATGACGTAGTCGCGGAACAGGTCCAGCCACTCCTGGGTCTGGAAGCCGATAAGATCGTAGGCGAACAGGCTTTCGACCAGCCGCCGATGGTGCGGCAGGGTCACCATCAGCTGCCGCGCCGGCCAGGGCGTGTGCAGGAAAAAGCCGATCCGGTTCTGGACGCCCAGCCGACGCAGATCCCGGGCCAACGGGATCAGGTGGTAGTCGTGGACCCAGATGACGTCGCCCGGCTGGATCAGCGGGGCCAGGGTCTCGGCGAAGCGGCGGTTCACCCGCTCATAGCCCTCGCCGTAGGAGCGTTCGTAGGCCGTGAGGTCGACCCGATGATGGAAGAGCGGCCACAGCGTCTTGTTGGCGTAACCGTTGTAGTATTCGTCGACGTCCTGGGGCTCCAGGTCGATCAGGTTAACGGTGACGCCGGCCCGGTCCTCGACCTTCAGTTCGCCGGTGAATTCCTCGACCGTTTCGCCGGACCAGCCGAACCACAGTCCGTCATACTTCCGGAGCGCGGCCGACAGCGCCATGGCGAGGCCTCCGGCGGACCCGGCGGCGGGATCGACGGGCGCGGACACGCGGTTGGATACGACGATCAGGCGGCTCATGACGCGCCCAAAACGGTCACGCTGCCGTTCGGCTCCATCGCAAGGGCGTGATTGTGGCGAAGTCCGTCAGCGCACATCGGTCCAGGAGCGGCTGAGCAGGACCGCGCAGTTGATGATGCCGACCAGGGAATAGGTCTGGGGGTAGTTGCCCCACAGCTCGTCGGTCTCGATGGCGATGTCCTCGCTGAGCAGGCCGGCGTGGGTCCGACGGCTGAGCATCTGCTCGAAGATCTCGCGGGCCTCGGCGTCGCGGCCGTTCTGGTGCAGGGCCTCGATGAACCAGAAGGTGCAGAAGTTGAAGGCGGTCTCGGGCTCGCCGAAGTCATCGGGCTCGACGTAGCGGAACAGGTAGGGCCCTTTCTTCAGGTCGCGCTCGATCGCGTCGAAGGTGGCGACCTGGCGGGGATCGCGCGGGTCGAGGAAGCCCAGGTCGACGAGCTGGAGCAGGGAGGCGTCCAGCTCCTGGCCACCGAAGCTGGCGCCGAAACGGCCTTCGCCCGGAAGAAAGGCCTCGGTCTCGACCCGTTGGCGGATGATCTGAGCGCGCTCGGCCCAGTGCGTTGCGCGGTCGGTCAGGCCCAGATGCGCCGCCGCCTTGGCGAGGCGGTCGCAGGCGGCCCAGCACATGACCGAGGAATAGGTGTGCACCCGGGCGATGGTGCGGAACTCCCATAGCCCCGCGTCGACCTGGTCGTGCATGGCGAAGGCGCGCTCCCCGACCTTCTCAAGCGCGTGGAAGTCATCGAGCGAGCCGGGTCGCAGCAGCCGCTGGTCGTAGAAGCTCTGGACCAGCGGCAGGACGATCTGTCCGTAAACGTCGTGTTGCAGATGCTCGCGCGCCTGATTGCCCACCCGGACCGGCTTCATGCCGCGATAGCCGGCGACTGTGTCGACGATGCGCTCGTCGATGTCCTCTTCCAGACCCACGCCATAGACCGGCTGGACGTGGCCGCCCGCCGAGGCGTCAACGAGGTTCCTCAGATAGACGAGGTAGTTCTCCAGAATGTCGACGGCGCCCAGCCGGTTCAGGGCGCGCACGGTGTAGTAGGCGTCGCGGATCCAGCAGTAGCGGTAGTCCCAGTTGCGGCCGCTCTCGGGGAACTCGGGCACCGAAGTGGTCATGGCCGCGACGATGGCCCCGGTCTCTTCATAGACGCAGAGCTTGAGCGTGATCGCGGCCCGGATCACCGCTTCCTGATAATCCAAGGGAATGTAGAGGGTGCGCACCCAGTCGCGCCAATAGGCCAACGTCCGATCCAGCGTCGCCGAAACGCCGGCCCCGACCTCTTGGTCGTAGCCCTCATCCGGACCGAGGAAGAAGGTCAGGGGGCGCTCCAGCCGGAACAGCCGCTCCTCCAGCACGTGCGACACCGGGCAGTCGGTGGTGAGCCGGAGCGTGATGTCCGTGCACTGATAGCGGATGTGGTTGGAGCCCGAGGTGCACTCCGCCTGTCTCGCGCCCCAATCGGCGGAAGGGCGCAGCCGGATGCGGATGCGCGGGCTACCCGACAGGGGCCGCACGATGCGAGCGAAGGCGAGCGGCCGATAGGTGCGGGAATGCTTCTTGTGGCGCGGGGCGAAGTCGATGATCTCGACCGACGCGCCGTCTTCTGCCGTCAGGACGGTGCGCAGGACCGGGGTGTTGTGGCGATAGGCCTGCTCGGCCGACACCTGGCCCTCCAGCTCCAGTGACCAGAAGCCGTGCTCGGGCGCGTTGCCGTCCATGAGGGCCGAGAAGACCGGATCGCCGTCGACGCGCGGCGCGCAGGCCCAGACGTAGCGGCCCTGACGGTCGATCAGGGCCGAGATGGCGCAGTTGCCGATGGGGGCGAGGTCGAGATCACGACGAGACGGGGTCATGCGCGCGCCCTCGCGATGGCTTCCAGCCAGGTCAGGACGGCCTCGACGTCTTCCAGCCGGTGCCGGGCTGCCGTGTCTCGCTCTGGCCCGACCAGAACGCCGTAGCCGCCTAGCGCGGCGGCGGCGCGAAAGCCCGCCTCGTCGGTCAGGTCGTCGCCGACCATGATCGGCATCGCCCCACTGAACGGAGGCTCGGCCATGAAGGCGCGGACGGCCTGGCCCTTGTCGGCGCCGGGCGTCTTGAGCTCGAGCACCATGTGGCCGGGCTGAAGCTCCAGCCCGGTGTCGTCGGAGAGGCGTTGAGCCAGGGCGCGTGCGGCGCTCTCGGCACCCGGTGACTGGCGATAGTGAAGACCCGCTGACACCGCCTTATCCTCGACGATCACGCCGGGGCGGTTCGCCGCGAAGGCCTCGAACGCGGCGACCGCATCCGCCACATGGCGGCTGGCCTTGGCGCCGTCGAGGCTGCCGTCGCGGCGACGGCGCTTCAGGCCGTGCACGCCGGAAGCCGAATGCGCGGCGCCGCCTGCGATACGGTCGATCTCCTCCAGCGTGCGGCCGCTGACGATGGCCACCCGACCGTTCAACACACGATCCAGCGCCCGCAGCACGCCCGTCCGCCGCGGATCGGCCAGCACCGCGTCGGGCGTCGGCGCGAGCGGGGCCAGCGTGCCGTCCAGATCCAGGAACAGGGCGATGTCGCCCGTCGCTGGGATCGCTGGCGCGGTCAGGGGTCGGGTCAGGGTCCCGGCGGATGGCGGCATGGTCTCTCGATGCGGTTGCTTTACGTACGCCCGGCGACCTAACGCCCGACTGCGGCAAAGGTTGAGCCCGGTGGATGAACTCCGGTTACAGCCGCCGAGCGCGGCCACGGATTGTCGAGCCGTGCGGCTTGGGTCTAAACCGCGCGCCTGACCCGCGGAGACCGAAGGCTCATGCCGCTCGACGCCAAGACGTCCGCCGCCGAAACGGCCGGCCCCATGATTGATCACGCCCGTTCCGTCATCCGCCTGAACATCGAGGCGCTGGAGGCGCTGGAGCGGACGATCAACGGCAGTCTGGTGCGGGCCGTCGAGATCATCCTGTCGCGGCCGGGCTATGTCGTCGTCACCGGCATGGGCAAGTCGGGACATATCGGCAACAAGATCGCCGCGACGCTGGCGTCGACCGGCACCAACGCCTTCTTCGTCCACCCGGCCGAGATGAGCCACGGCGACCTGGGCATGCTGCGCCACGACACGACGCTGCTGGCGATTTCCAACTCGGGCGAGAGCCGCGAGCTGCGCGATCCCCTGATCTTTTGCCAGAGGAACGACATCCCGGTCATCGGCATGACCCAGCGGGCGTCGTCCTTCCTCGCGCGGATGTCGGCGGTGTCTCTGGTGATGCCGAGCGTGGCCGAGGCCTGCCCCAACGGCCTAGCCCCGACCACCTCGACCCTCATGACCCTGGCTCTGGGCGACGCCCTGGCCATGGTGCTGATGGAGCGACGGGGCTTCTCGGCCACCGACTTCGGCCTGCACCATCCGGGCGGGTCGCTGGGCATGAGCCTGCAGAGCGTGCGCGAGTGGATGGGCGACAACCACGCTCCGCCTCCGACGGTGCCAATGGACGCCGCCTTCGCCGAAATCGTCGCGGCGATTACCGCAGGCCGAAAGGGCTCGGTCGCCGTGCTGGACGCCGACGGGACGCTGGCCGGCATGATCACCGACGGCGACGTGCGCCGCGCCTTCTCCAGCGACGTGTCACGCATCACCGCCGCCGACATCATGAGCCGCCAGCCCATCACCGTCGGCCCGGACCAGCGCATGAGCGATGTCGTCGACCTGCTGACCGCCAACAAGATTTCCAACCTGTTCGTGGTCGATGAGGGGCGTCCCGTCGCTATCGTCCACATCGCCGAACTGATGCAGGCGGGTTACGTCGCCTGATCATCGGGTTGCCTGCGGTTGACCCCCTCGGGGCGAGGGTCTACCCCGCCTGCCTGACCGGGCGCGCAGACGAACCGGACGGGCGGAACAACCACGTCGAAGGCTCACGTTGGACAGGTCGGTGAATGTCGGGGAGCCGTCGCGCCCCACGGAGTTCTCGACGACCGCAGCGGCCGAACCCACCGGCGTGAGCGCTTCGCCCCCCGTCGCGGGGACCGGGCCGACCCTGTGCATCGACGGCTACAACATCGCCATGACCAAGGGCACGGGCATCGCCACCTACGGGCGCAACCTGCTCTCGACCGTTCGGGCCATGGGATACGACACCCAGGTCCTCTACGGGCCGCCGCGAAAGCGATCCAAGCGCCCGCTACTCAACGAGACCGCTCTGGTCGACGCGGAGCGGCCGAGAAAGAAGAAGCCGGTCACGCGCTACTTTCAGACCGTGACCGCGGCCAGTGGCGTCAAGGCCTGGCCTGTGACGCCCAGCGGCGAGGTGTTCTGGCCGACCCGCGCAGGCGGGCGGCCGGATGCGTCGTCGTTCTGGGCCGCTCATGACGTGTTCTATCGGTCCAACCGCCGCTTCTCCGCCTATCGCAAGGAGACCTCGGTCGATTTCGACGCGGAGGGCAGCCGGCGGCCCGACATCATGCACTGGACCGCGACCCTGCCGCTGCACGCGCGGGGCATGCCCAACGTCTACACCATCCACGACCTGATCCCGCTGCGGCTGCCGCACACGACGCTGGACGACAAGCCCGCCTACTTCGCCCTGTGCCGCGCCATCGCGCGCCGCGCCGACCACATCGCCGTGGTGTCGGAGACGACGCGCCAGGACGTCATCCGCATGCTGGGCGTGTCCGAGGATCGGGTGACCAACACCTATCAGGCCGTCCACCTGCCCTCGAGCCTGACCTCGCGGCCCGACGCCGAGGTGGCGACCGAGCTGGAAGGCATCTTCGACCTCGGCTGGAAGGACTACTTCCTGCACTTCGGCGCGATCGAGCCCAAGAAGAACCTGGGCCGCATCGTCGAGGCCTATCTGGCCTCGGGGTGCACCACGCCGCTGGTGGTGGTGGGCGGCCGGGCCTGGCTGGACGAGCCCGAGACGGCGCTGCTCAACCAGGTCATCGCCGACGGCGGGCGCAGCGCCGAGCGCATCCGCCGCTACGAATACCTGCCCTTCTCCATGCTGGTCAGCCTGATCCGTGGCGCACGGGCGACGCTGTTCCCCTCGCTCTACGAAGGCTTCGGCCTGCCGGTGTTGGAATCCATGGCGCTGGGCACCGCCGTGCTGACGTCCACGGGCGGATCCCTGCCCGAGGTGGCCGGAGATGCGGCCATCAGCGTCGATCCCTACGACGTGCCCGCCATGAGCCGGGGCCTGCGGGCGCTTGAACAGGACGAGGCCCTGCGTCTGGACCTCGAGGCGCGCGGTCGCGTCCAGGCGGCGAAGTTCTCGGTCGAGGCCTACAAGGCGCGGCTCGCCGATCTTTACGCAAAGGTCGGGGCGTGACCCGGTCCGTCCTGTTCGACGCCAGCCGCCTGCTCAGCCGGGCCGAGCGCACCGCGCCGACGGGCGTCGACCGGGTCTGCCTGGCCTATGCGGAGTGGTTGTTGTCCCTGCCCGACGTCACGGTGACGCCTGTGCGCGGCCGTCAGGAACAACTGGTCGCCGTCGACGAGCCCTGGTTCCGCAAATGTGTGAAGACGCTGCGGTCGCGCTGGACCGGCGATTTCTTCGAACGGTCGCTGACGCCCGACGAGATGCGGCTGATGACGGCGCTGGCCAGCGGGCACAAGGCCGAGGAATCCGTGATCGGCGAACCCCCGGCCGATCCGTCCCGCACGCCCGGCCGCCGCACGCGCGTGCTGAAACAGTTGTTCCGGTCCCAGTGGATCCAGAACCTCCCGTCCAGCAGCCTCTACTTCAACGTCGGCCATACCGGTCTGAGCGACCCGTCCATCCTGAGAGGGCTGGAAGCGCGCGGGATCGAGCGCGTCATCCTGCTGCACGATCTGATCCCGATCACCCATCCCGAGTTCTGCCGTCCGGGCGACGACGTCAAGCATCGGGATCGGGTTCTGACGACGCTGCGTCATGCCTCGCGCATCCTGGTGAACTCCCACTATACGGCGTCCGAGCTGGCCGCTTTTGCAGCGCGGGAAGGCATCGCGCCGCCGCCCATCGACGCCGTGCATCTGGGCCTGGAGCCGACCTTCCTCGCGCCCCCCGCCGCGCCGACGCCGCGTCCCTACTTCGTCCACATCGGCACCATCGAGGCCCGCAAGAATCTGGCCTTCCTCCTGACCATCTGGCGGCGTCTGCAGGAGCGCATGGGCGAGGCCGCACCCCAGCTCGTGCTTGTCGGCCGCTACGGCTGGGAGAATGAGGCGGTGCTGGATCATCTGGAGCGGTCGCCCGCGCTGCGCGGTCTTGTGCACCAGGCGTCGGACCTGCCCGACTCGGCGCTCGCCACCCTGATGGCCAGCGCGCGCGCCCTGGTCGCGCCGTCGTCGGTCGAGGGCTTCGATCTGCCGGCGGTGGAGGCCTCCGCGCTCGGCGTGCCGCTGATCGCCTCGGACATTCCGGCGCATCGCGAGTTGGTTCCGAACGCCCAGTTGATCGATCCCCTGGACGGACTGGGCTGGCTCAAGGCGCTGGAGAAGGCCACGCGCCATCCGCCCAAGGCCCCGCCCTACACGGCCCCCACCTGGGACCGGCACTTCGCGCGCGTGGCCGAATGCGTCGGTCTGGCCGATCGCCCCGCCAAGGCGGCGTGATCAGACTGGCGGCGCTGCGCAAAGGCCGGTAATCACGTCCTGGATTTCAAAGCCCGGACGCCATGACCCGTAAACTCCTCGCCCTCGCGCTCGCGGCCGTTCTTTCCGGCTGCTCCACCCTGCCCCGCGACGGACCGTCGGGTCGGGCCATCGACCGGGGCGCGGTCGAAGACGTGGACGGCGCCGACTACGCCATCGTCGAGCTGGATTACGCCGCCGCCGAGCGCATTCGCGCCGTCGCCGCGCCCTATCTGGGCTCGCTGGCCGCCGCCGCCAGCACCGAGCGGGTCGACGTCATCGGCGAGGGCGATCTGCTGTCCATCGCCATCTTCGAACCCTCCGGAACCCTGTTCGGCGGCGGATCGTCGACGCAAGGCGTACGCTCGGGCAACCAGGCCCTGCCCAGCGTCGCGGTCGATCGCGGTGGGACCGTCACCGTGCCCTTCGGTGGCGCCGTTCGCGTGGCGGGTCTGACCACCACCGAGGCCGGGGCCGCCATTCGCCGGGCGCTCGCCGGCCGGGTCGGCAACCCGCAGGTGACCGTCACGATCGAGGAGAACTTCTCCAACACCGTCACCGTGCTGGGCGAGGTCAAGGAGCCGGGTCGCGCGCCCCTGTCGGTCAATGCGGATACCCTGCTGGACGTCATCGCCGAGACCGGCGGCGCCGCCCGCCCGGTCGAGGACATCGAGGTCCAGATCCGTAGGGACGGCCAGACCTACTCGGCCCCCCTCAGCGTCGTCACGAGCAACTTCGGCGAAAACGTCCGTCTCCAGCGCGGCGACCAGATCAACCTCGTCTACGTCCCGCGCCGCTTCAAGACGTTCGGCGCGCTGGGCGCCGTAGCCGAGGCCGACATGCCGGCCGGGCAACTGACGCTCGCCAGCGCGCTCGCCCGCGCCGGAGGCCTGAACGACAGCTTCGCCAATGCGCGCTCGGTGCTCGTCTTCCGCTTCGAGCGACCCGAGGTGGCCCAGGCGCTTGGCGTCACCCAGCCGCCGACAGTCCGGGGCGTGCCGGTTGTCTATCGCCTGAACCTGGAGGAGGCGTCAGGCTTCTTCACCGCCGGTTCGTTCGAGGTGAAGCCGGACGACACCATCTACGCCCCGCGCGCCACGGCTGCGGAGCTGCGCAAATTCTTCGAGTTCGTTCAGCAGATCTCGCGGGTGGTCTACGACATCTCGGTCACGAACGCGCTCAACAACGACTGAGGCCATCGCCCCATGTCGTGGCGCAACCTGCTGACCAGCCGACGGGGCGCCCCGGACGCCGGAACGGCGGTCGCGCGCGTCGCCGACGTCTGGGAGAAGGCCGGTCGCCGGGCGTCCGCCAGCCTGCCGACGATGGCCGAGGTCGAGGCCAGCGCGCTCAAGGTCTATGCCGACCATGGCCTGCCGACGAAGCCGGGGCACTACCGGCGCGGGCCTGTTTCCGACGCCTGGGACTATCTGGGCGAGGACGTCGACATCGCCCGCCGTTGGGACATGGTGCTGGAGCGGCCGACGGAATCGGGCTGGAAGTTCGCCACGCTGGAAGACCTGGGTCGGCATGAGGGGGCCTCGGCCGAACTGCGGGCGGCCTCGGCGCTGCTCTCGGCGTGCCGACACCTGAAGGACCGGATGACGGGCCGCGCGGTCGGCGATCCGGGCGACGACATCGAGCGCGCCATCCGTCTGGGCGTCGACTGGCAGAGGCTGAAGGACGCTCAAGCCTGGAAGGAATCCTCGCGTCTGAAGCTGACCACGCCGGAGGATGACGCGTCCGAGTCGCCCGCCGCGGCGCTTCCGGCGGCCAGGCCCAAGGCCGCGCCCAAGCCGCGAGCCCCGCGCAAGAGCCGCAGGACGACAGGCCAACCCTAGGCGGACTCAAGTGAGCGGGCCTGCGCTCAAGCAGCAAGCGACCGCGTCGCGAGCGGTGGCGCAGTCAACATCCAGGCGTGAAAAAGCCCGCTGCGGGGGATACATCGCAGCGGGCTTTCTCGCTCTCTCAGGAGCGGACGTTTCCTCCCCGAAACGCCTTCGTCCAGCGGCTGCGCCTCACAGCGCCGCGCCGTTCGAGTGAGACCACATCACCGCCATGACGGTTTCAAGTCAACCAAAGCCCGTGTGTAATCCGACGGTTTCATGACTAAACGTCGATCACTCATCCGCGAGGGGATCAGCTTATCGAAGAACCTTCGATAATGCCGCGAAGGGTTTGCACGAGGGCGTCGCGCGCCACTGTTTGCTGCCCCGGGCGCGCCGCCTTCCAGGCCTCGTTGTCGGCCAGACCGGCCGCCAGGGCGCGACCGGCGTCGAGGTCCTTGATGGTCACCTGACCCGCCGCGATCTCGTTTCCACCCAGCATCACGGCGGCGGGCGCGCCGCGCCGGTCCGCATACTTCATCTGCGCCTTCATGCCCGCGCGGCCCAGATAGAGCTCGGCCGCGATCCCGGCGCGGCGCACCTCGGCCACGGCATCGAGGTAGTGCTGCATGTCGGCCTCGTCGAACACGATGACCACCACCGGGCCGCGCGTCGCCGCCTCGCTCCTCCCCGCCGCCCGCAGCGCAGAAGCCAGGCGCGAGACCCCGAAGGAGAAGCCGGTCGCGGGTGTCGCTTCGCCGGTGAACCGCGCCACCAGGTCATCATAGCGCCCGCCGCCCCCGATGGAGCCGAAACGGACGGCACGGCCCTTGTCGTCGGTCGTTTCCAGCAGCAGTTCGGCCTCGAACACCGCTCCTGTATAGTATTCCAGACCCCGCACGATCGTTGGATCGAAGCGGACCGCGGCCTGATCGACGCCCATCGCGTTCAAGGCCCTGTCGATGCCCGATAGCTCGTTCAGCGCCGCCTCGCCCGCCGAGCCGAGCCCGCCGACGCGGGCGATGGCGTCCAGCGTCTCCGCCCGCGTGCCCTGCCCGGCCGAACCGAGGAAGGCGCGTATGGTGTCGGCCACGGCGCCCCGCAGCCGCGCGCCCTTGGTGTAGTCGCCGCTGTCGTCGAGCCGACCTTCGCCGAGCAGGGCGGCGACGCCCTCCCAGCCCAGGCGGTCGTACTTGTCGATGGCCCGAAGCGCCGTCAGGCGCTGGACCGGATCGGTCACGCCGCCGGCGTCGAACAGGCCGTCGAAGAGCTTGCGGTTCGAGACGCGGACCACGGCCTGGCCCTCGGCGAGGCCCGCCGCCTTGAGCCCCTCGCAGGCCATGGCGATGATCTCGGCGTCGGCCTCCGGGCGGTCGGAGCCGACGGTGTCGGCGTCGCACTGGACGAACTCGCGGAACCGCCCGGGGCCGGGCTTTTCGTTTCGCCAGACGGGGCCGAAGGCGTAGCGGCGGTAGGGCTTGGGCAGGGTCTCCCAATTCTGGGCGGCGAAGCGGGCCAGAGGCGCGGTCAGGTCATAACGCAGGGCCATCCACTGATCGTCGTCGTCCTGAAGGGCGAAGACGCCCTCGTTGGGACGATCGGCGTCGGGCAGGAACTTGCCCAGGGCGTCGGCGTATTCGAACGCGCCGGTCTCCAGCGGTTCGAAGCCCCAGCGTTCGTAGACTTCGGTCACGCGGGCCACGATGCGGCGTTCGGCGGCGACGTCCGGGCCCCGGCGGTCGGCGAAGCCCCGGGGGCTTCGGGCTTCGGGGCGGGCTGGAGGCGCGGCATCGGTCATGGCGCGGATGTAGAGGGATTAGGGATTAGGGACTAGGGATTAGAGGTCGCGTTTCGCGGCCAACGCAGAGGTCGCCTCTCTAATCCCTGTTCTCTAATCTCTTCTCCAAGCCCTACTTCCGGATCGGCACCAGTCGCCCGTAGGTGAGAGAGCGCCAGATCCACTCCAGCGGTCCGTTGGAGAATACCGACAGCCAGAGCGGCGACCAGATCAGCTGGGCGACCCAGCTGGCGCCGACCACGGTCCACAGGGCGGCGGGGTGGTAGTCGCCCATCCATTGCGGCCCCCAGGGCAGGTAGAAGAGGCTGGCCATGATGAGGGTCTGGGTCAGGTAGTTGGTGAAGGCCATGCGGCCGACCGGGACCAGGACGCCGGTGATCACGCGCAGACCCATCTTCGTCAGCAGGATCAGCATGGCGGCGTAGCCCAGCGTGATCAGCGGAGCCATGCCGCCGGCGGCGTCATCCAGTCCGGCGACCGGCAGGGCGGCGGGATCCTGGCCCGGCAGGCTGGCCCAGGCGTCGGTGGCCAGAACGGCGGCGGCGGCGAGGAAGACCAGCAGATAGACGATCACCGGCGAGCGACCGACGAAGAAGCCGGACTTGTAGAGGCCCAGGCCGAGCATCATCAGCGGCACGCTGACGGGGATGAGAAACAGCGACAGCATGGTCAGCATCAGCCAGGCCTTGCCGTTCTCGATCCAGGGCGCGGCGAAGGAGGTCTTGTAGGCCGCGACGGCGGCGTTGACCGTCTCCATCGTCACCTTCGGGCTGTTGGCCTGCATCTGCTCCTGGAACTCGGCTCCGAGCAGACCCATCGCCAACGGCCCGGCCGTGGCGATCAGCGCCCACAGAGCCGAGATCGATCCGCCGATCCAGAGGAGTCGTCCGGCGCTCCAGGAGCGCAGCAGCAGCATGATCGCCCCGCAGTAGGCGTAGTGCAGCAGGATGTCGCCGTACCAGAAGGCGGCGCCGTGAAGGATGCCAAAGACGCCGAGCCAGAGCAGGCGGCTACGCAGCAGCTTGCCGCGCGCCTCGTCCGACCGTTCGCCGCCGACCAGGAAGATCGAGACGCCGAACAGCATGGTGAAGAGGGTGCGGAACTTGTCCTGGAAGAAGACCTCGGTGACCCAGGCGCCCCAGGCGTCGGCGCCGGTGTGATTGAACGGGTCGGTCGCGGCCGTCTCGACGACGATGGGCCAGGCGAAGGCCATGGCGTTGACCGCCAGGATGCCCAGGATCGCCCAGCCGCGCAGCATGTCGAGCTGAAAGATGCGGTCCTTGGGCTGGACGGGGGCGAGGCCCCCGGCAGCGGGCAGAGGCTGAACCTCGACGGCGGGCATGGCCATGCGTTGATCCCCCGAAAACGCGATAGACAAGCGAACTTTACACAGGCCGGGCGGGCCGTAAACTGAATTCGCCGTAAGGCGTCAGGCGGGATCGCTCATGAGACCCAGGCGATCGCGGACCTTTTCCGGCGCAGGGACGAAGGCGATGAAGGCGGCGCACAGCCCAGCCCAGAGGGCGTAGGAGACGCCGACCAGAACGGCGATGGGCAGGCCGCCGACGCCGTAGATCAGAAGCGTGGTCTCGGTCGCGCCGACGCCCTGCAGCACGTCGCCAGACGCCACGAGGCCGATGATGACCATGAGGAGGGCGACGAGCGTCTGGAGCGCGGCGGCGAGCAGACCCCCGTAGAGCATGAAGCGCCAGACGATGCCGAGCCGCGTGCCCGGGCGGCCGCGCCGGTCGCGCTCGCGCCGGATGACGTAGAGCCCCGCCGGCACGGCGGCGCAGCCGAGCACAAGCAGGACGATACGCCAGTCGATGTCGCGGCCGGGCATCCAGTTCTCGGGCGGCCAGATCAGCAGGGTCAGGATGATGGGCGGCCAGGCGATTCCCGCGACGGCCGCCAACGGAAGGGCGAATCGCGTGCGCCGCCAGGTGACGCGCGTCTGGCCCGGCAGGTCCGCAATGCTGTCGAGGCGGATCGCGCGACGAGCCATCAGCGGGTCGGCACCGGCGTCTCGCCGGAATAGTCGTAGAAGCCGCGACCGGACTTGCGCCCCAGCCAGCCGGCCTCGACGTATTTCACCAGCAGTGGACAGGGCCGGTATTTGCTGTCGGCCAGGCCCTCATAGAGCACGTTCATGATGGCCAGGACGACGTCCAGCCCCATGAAGTCGGCCAGCTCCAGCGGGCCCATCGGGTGGTTGGCGCCGAGCTTGAGCGCCTTGTCGATGGAGGCGACGTTCCCGACGCCTTCGTACAGGGTGTAGATCGCCTCATTGATCATCGGCACCAGGATGCGGTTGACGATGAAGGCGGGGAAGTCCTCGGCGTTGGTGGTGGTCTTGCCCAGGCTCTCGGCGAAGGCGACGGCCGTGTCGTAGGTGGCGGCCGAGGTGGCGATGCCGCGAATGATCTCCACCAGCTTCATGACCGGCGCTGGCTTCATGAAGTGCAGGCCGATGAAGCGGTCGGGGCGATCGGTGGCCGACGCCAGCCGGGTGATGGAGATGGAGGAGGTGTTGGAGGCCAGAAGCGTGTCGGGGCCGAGGTGGGGCACCAGCTCGGCGAAGACGGCTTTCTTGACGGCTTCGTCCTCGACCGCCGCCTCGATGACCAGGTCGGCCTTGCCGGCCTCGGCCAGCGACGGCACGGCGGAGACGGCGGCGAGGGCCGCATCGGCCTGGGCCTGGGTGGTCGCGCCGCGCTCGACGCCGCGCGCCAGGCTGGCGCCGATCACGCCCAGAGCGACCGGCAGGCGGTCGGCGTCGACGTCGTAGAGGCTGACCCGATAGCCGCCCAGCGCGATCGTCTGGGCGATGCCGACGCCCATCTGGCCTGCGCCGATGACGGCGACGGATTTGATCTGGGAACTCATGCGGTCGTGGTCTGCTGCGGCGTCTCCGCCCGGGCGTCGGGCACCTTAGAAGCGTCCGTCATCGGCGCAAGCGTGGAATGTTGCGGTGCGGCGGTCGATACTGCGAGCACGCGACCCAAGTGCAACAGGGCGTCAGACGCCGCCGCTGAAAAGCGTAACCAAGGCGGCCCCGAACGGCGGGAGCAGATAGCTTCGAACGCCGGAGATGATGAGCAGGGCGATGATCGGGGTCACGTCGATCCCGCCCAACGGCGGAATAAAGCGCCGCAAGGGCGCGAGCACGGGAGAGACGATCGAGTCGAGAAAGCTAGCCAGCTGGCTGACGAAGCGGTTCCGGTGGTTGATCACATCGAAGGCGAACAGCCAGCTCAGGACGGCCGAGAGGATAATCGCCAGCCACAGCAGAAAGAATAGCTGATCGACGAGGAAATAGATGAAGCCTGCGATGCCGCCGCCGATACCCACGTGATGCTCCTAGTTTAGAAATTCGCTTCTAGCGAGCCGGGCCGCAAAGGCCAACGCTCATCAATGTGGCCGGCTGTAACAGTACGGACGCGCGTCATCGCTCTTCCGCTGTGAACGGGTGGGAAGGGCGGGCGGAGCAGCCGGGCCTTCGCCCGGAGACCGTATGAGATTGTGTTTCGGCGAAAGACGACTGCTCCGCGCGGCTGGTCTGACCGGAAGCG
>JAESFZ010000352.1_pt1 | contig 19231 bp, 16 predicted proteins | sample 9269561 | NCBI WGS metagenome assembly JAESFZ01 (sample SAMN14515552, study PRJNA621657) | algae metagenome | isolation source: Tildeniella nuda ZEHNDER 1965/U140 and co-occurring heterotrophs from wet... | place: Switzerland: Stansstaad, Zurih | collected 1965-01-01
CGGAAAATTCCGCCGCTTCGGGCCACCGAGGCCGAAGCAAACCAACACCCATACACCAAACGCCGGCAGCCAAAGTGTCAACCATGTGCCCGGTCCATAATGTCAAGCATCTGATCGGTTGCACAGGTGGGGGTATACTTATGTGCGATTGCTCTGCCTTCGAGAGGGAGGGCAAGACGTGGTCACATCTCCGGCCCGGACTCGGAGCCTCCGCGTGAGCGCCCCCGGCACCGCCTCCTCCACCGCGAGCGAGCCTCCTCGCAGCGCGGCTTCCTGCGCACGCTGCGCCTGTGGAGCGGGCTGGTGCTGTTCCTCTACGCCACCATGCACTTTCTGAACCACGCCTTCGGCATCCGCTCGCTGGAGGCGATGGAACGGGCGGGCAAGGTGCTGCTCGACCCCTGGCAGAGCGTACCCGGCCTCGTCCTGCTCTACGGCGCGATGATCGTCCACGCGGGGCTCGGGCTCAGGGCGCTCTACCGCCGCCGGCACCTGCGCATCCCCGCGACCGACGCCGTGCAGATCGCGCTCGGCCTGGCGATCCCGCTGCTGCTGATGGCGCATGCCGCCGCCATCCGCACCGCCGAGATCGTCTACGGCGCGGAGATCGACTTCGACCGGGTGGTCTACCAGCTCTGGGTGGCCAGCGAGTTCGGCCTGCCCAGGCAGTTGCTGCTGATGATGGTGGTGTGGGTGCATGGCTGCATCGGCGTGCGCGCCTGGCTGCGCAGCAAGAGCTGGTATCCGCGTGCCGTACCGCTGCTGGCGGCGCTCGCCACGCTGGTGCCGGCGCTGGCACTGCTGGGTTTCGTCAATGCCGGGCTCGACATGCGCGAGCTGGCGGCGGCCGGCGGGATGGCGCTGCCGCCGGGCGTCTCCGATCCCCCGGGCAGCCCGCAGGCCGCGGCGACGGCGGCGGTGAACCGCGCCGTGGACTGGATGACTGTCGCCTATGTCGCGCTGGTCGCCGGCGTATTCGCGGCACGCGCTATCCGCGACTGGCACGCCGCGCGGTTCCGGGCGGTGCGGCTCACCTATCCCGGCGGCCGCGTCGTAACCGTGCCTGTCGGCTTCAGCGTGCTGGAGGCGAGCCGCTGGGCCGGCATTCCGCACGCTTCCGTCTGCGGCGGCCGCGGCCGCTGCTCGACCTGCCGCGTCGACGTGGTGGCCGGCGGCGACACGCTGTCGCCGCCGACGCCGGAGGAGGCGCGGCTCCTGTCGCGCATCGGCGCGCCGTCCTCGGTGCGGCTCGCCTGCCAGATCCGCCCGGAGAGCGACGTCGCCGTGGTGCCGCTGGTGCATTCGGCCGCTCCCGCCCGGCCGCGCGAGGGCGGCCTGGGCGCAGCCGCCGGCGGGCGCCGCGAGACCGAGGTGGCGGCACTGTTCGTCGACCTGCGCCAGTCGACGCGGCTCGCCGACGACCGCCTGCCCTACGACACGCTGTTCATCGTCGAGCGCTACATCAAGACCGTCGCCGCGGCGGTGCGCGACTGCGGCGGCCATGTCATCAACATCGCCGGCGACGGTGTGATGAGCGTGTTCGGCACCGACGGCCCCGCCCACAACGCCGCGCGCGACGCCTTCCGCGCCGCGCTGAAGCTGTGGGAAGACATCGACGCGCTCAGCGACGACCTCAGGATGGAGCTCAGTGAACCGCTGCGCGTCGGCATCGGCCTGCATGTCGGCGTCGCCGTGGTCGGCATTGAATGGGCCGGCGGGCTGGAGGGCACGCCCTTCCTCGGCGACACCGGCAACGTCGCGGCGCGCCTGGAGGCGCAGACCAAGCGCCTCGACGCGACGCTGGTCGCCTCGAAGGAAGCGGTGCTGCTGGTGGCCGACGACGGCGACCTGCCCGACTTCTCCGCCGTCATGCTGCCCGGCAAGCAGGAGCCGGTGGAGGCGGCGAGTTTCAGGGAGAGCGAGGAGTTGCGGGCGTTGCTCAAGGAGCGGGCGGCGGTTGGATAAGGTCCGCATTGGCGGGAGGTCATCTTCCAACTTGGAGCGTCGAGCTCTTTCGCACCCCCCTCTGTCCTGCCGGACATCTCCCCCGCAAGGGGGGAGATTGGCCGGCCGCTTTGCTTTCGCCAATCTCCAACGCCGCAGAACGCGGGCGGACAGCGAAGCTGCCAATCTCCCCCCTTGCGGGGGAGATGTCCGGCAGGACAGAGGGGGGTGCGAAAGAGCGCGACGCGACCTGGCGGAGCCACGACAACAAAAAGCGGAGCAAATGCCCCGCTTCTTCAATTCAGCAGTGTCCAAGCAGCTTACGCCGGCAGGATAGCCCCCTCCAGCGTGGTGAGCTGCTGCAGGAACTCCTCCGCCTTGGTGCGCGAGGCGTGGTCCTTGGCGTCGGCAAGGTCCTCGCGCGCCTCCTGGATGCGGCGGGCGATGTCGGCCTTGTCGATGTCCTTCACCGGCACCGCCGATTCCGCAAGCAGCGTGCAGCCGGTCGGCAAAATGTCGGCAAAGCCGCCGAACACGACGTAGCGCTCCGGCGAGCCGGACACCGGGTTCACCGTCACCACGCCGGGCTTGATGGTCGACATGACCGGCGCGTGGTTGGCCATGACGGTCATCTCGCCTTCGGTGCCCGGGATGACGACGGATTCGACGTCCTCCGAAACCAGAAGGCGTTCGGGGGAAACGAGTTCGAATTTGAATGCTTCAGCCATGGCAAATTAGCGAATAGCGAATAGCGAATAGCGAATAAAGTTCGCACTCGGCTGCCGCTTAGATCTCTATTCGCTACTCCCTATTCGCTATTCGCTCAGATCACGCCGCTTCCGCCGCCAGCTTCTGCGCCTTCTCGACCGCCTCCTCGATGGAGCCGACCATGTAGAAGGCGGCTTCCGGCAGGTGGTCGTATTCGCCGTTCACCAGGCCCTTGAAGCCCTTGATGGTGTCGGCGAGGTCGACCAGCTTGCCCGGCGCGCCGGTGAACACTTCGGCCACGAAGAAGGGCTGCGACAGGAAGCGCTCGATCTTGCGGGCGCGCGCCACCGTCAGCTTGTCCTCTTCCGACAGCTCGTCCATGCCCAGGATGGCGATGATGTCCTGCAGCGACTTGTAGCGCTGCAATGTCTGCTGCACCTGGCGGGCGACCTGGTAGTGCTCCTCGCCGACGACCATCGGATCGAGCATGCGCGAGGTCGAGTCGAGCGGGTCGACCGCCGGGTAGATGCCCTTCTCGGCGATGGCGCGGTTGAGCACGGTCGTCGCGTCGAGGTGCGCGAAGGAGGTCGCCGGCGCCGGGTCGGTCAGGTCGTCGGCGGGCACGTAGATGGCCTGCACCGAGGTGATCGAGCCGGTCGTGGTGGTGGTGATGCGCTCCTGCAGGGCGCCCATGTCGGTGGCGAGCGTCGGCTGGTAGCCCACGGCCGAAGGAATGCGGCCGAGCAGCGCCGACACTTCCGAACCCGCCTGGGTGAAGCGGAAGATGTTGTCGACGAAGAACAGCACGTCCTGGCCCTGGTCGCGGAAGTACTCGGCGACGGTGAGGCCGGTCAGGCCGACGCGGGCACGCGCACCCGGCGGCTCGTTCATCTGGCCGTAGACCAGCGCTGCCTTCGAGCCCTCGCCGCCGCCCTTCTTGTTGACGCCGGACTCGATGAACTCGTGATAGAGGTCGTTGCCCTCGCGGGTGCGCTCACCGACGCCGGCGAACACCGAGAAGCCGCCGTGCGCCTTGGCGACGTTGTTGATCAGTTCCTGGATCAGCACGGTCTTGCCGACGCCGGCGCCGCCGAACAGGCCGATCTTGCCGCCCTTGGCGTAGGGCGCCAGCAGGTCGAGCACCTTGATGCCGGTGATCAGGATCTGCGCCTCGGTCGACTGGTCGACATATTCCGGGGCCGGCTGGTGGATGGCGCGGAATTCGGTCGCCTTGACCGGGCCGGCCTCGTCGACCGGCTCGCCGATGACGTTGATGATGCGGCCGAGCATTTCCGGGCCGACCGGCACCGAGATCGGGCCGCCGGTGTCGGCGACGGGCTGGCCGCGCACCAGGCCTTCGGTCGAATCCATGGCGATGCAGCGCACCGTGTTCTCGCCGAGATGCTGGGCGACCTCGAGCACGAGGCGGTTGCCGACATTGTCGGTCTCCAGCGCGTTCAGGATCGCCGGCAGGCTGTCCTCGAACTGCACGTCGACGACGGCGCCGATGACCTGACGCACCTTGCCGGTCGCGCCGTTTGCGGCCGTCACCGGCGTCCTCGCCTTCACCGGCGCGGCCGGAGCGGCCTTCGCCGGAGCCTTGGTCGCCGCGGCCTTGGCCGGGGCCGCCTTCGCTGCGGCCGCCTTTGCCGGGGCCTTGGCCGCGGCCGGTGCCTTGGGGGTCGCTGCTTTCGCCATTTTCGTTACCCTTTTCGTTCGATTGTGTCGCGTCGGCCCGCCGTCACCCGGCGGCCGCGGCTAGAGCGCCTCGGCGCCCGAGATGATCTCGATGAGTTCCTTGGTGATCTGCGCCTGGCGCTGGCGGTTGTAGGTGATCGACAATTTGTTGATCATGTCGCCGGCATTGCGCGTGGCACTGTCCATCGCGCTCATCTTGGCGCCCATCTCGCCGGCCGCGTTCTCCAGCAGCGCGCGAAAGACCTGCACCGCGATGTTGCGCGGGATCAGGTCGGAGAGGATCTCGCCCGGCTCCGGCTCGTATTCGTAGACAGCGCCGGCATCGCCCTCGCCATTGCCGCTGGCCACGGCGGCGGGGATGAGCTGCTGCGCTGTCGGGATCTGCGAGATCACCGACTTGAACTGCGAATAGAACAGCGTCGCGACGTCGAACTGGCCTTCGTCGAAGAGCTGGATCACCTTGCGGGCGATGGCGTCGGCATTGCCGAAGCCCAGCGTCTTGACCTCGCGCAGGTCGACGCGATCGATGATCAGATTGCCGTAGTCGCGGCGCAGGATGTCGAAACCCTTCTTGCCGACGCAGATGATCTTCACCTGCTTGCCGGCCGCCAGCAGCTTGCGGATGTGGTCGCGGGCGAAACGCGCGATCTGGCTGTTGAAGCCGCCGCACAGGCCACGCTCGGCCGTGCAGACGACGAGCAGGTGCACGTCGTCCTTGCCGGTGCCGGTCATCAGCGCCGGCGCATCGCCGCCGCCGCCCACCGCCTGGGTGATGTTGGCCAGCACCGCCGCCATGCGCTGCGAATAGGGCCGGGCCGCCTCCGCCGCTTCCTGGGCGCGGCGCAGCTTCGCCGCGGCGACCATCTGCATCGCCTTGGTGATCTTCTGCGTCGCCTTAACCGAGGCGATGCGGTTGCGTAGGTCCTTTAGCGAAGGCATGTCGCCAGTCCGTCCCCGTCAGTCTCAGGCGAAGGTCTTGGCGAAGGCGTCGATCTGCGCCTTCAGCCTGCCGCGCAGGTCATCCGACAGCGCCTTCTCCTTGCGGATGGCGTCGAGCACGTCCTTGCCGTCCGAGCGCATGTGGGCGAGCAGGCCCTGCTCGAACTTGCCGACCTGGGCGACCGCAAGCTTGTCGAGGTAGCCGTTGACGCCGGCGAAGATCACCGCGACCTGCTCTTCGGTCTTCAGCGGCGAGAACTGCGGCTGCTTCAGGAGCTCGGTCAGGCGGGCGCCGCGGTTGAGCAGGCGCTGCGTGGCGGCGTCGAGGTCGGAGCCGAACTGCGCGAACGCGGCCATCTCGCGATACTGCGCGAGCTCGCCCTTGATCGAGCCGGCGACCTGCTTCATCGCCTTGACCTGAGCGGCCGAGCCGACGCGCGACACCGACAGGCCGACGTTCACGGCCGGGCGGATGCCCTGGAAGAACAGATTGGTCTCGAGGAAGATCTGGCCGTCGGTGATCGAGATGACGTTGGTCGGGATGTAGGCCGAGACGTCGTTGGCCTGCGTCTCGATGACCGGCAGCGCCGTCAGCGAGCCGTTGCCTTCCTCGTCGTTGAGCTTGGCGGCGCGCTCCAGCAGGCGCGAGTGCAGGTAGAACACGTCGCCCGGATAGGCTTCGCGGCCCGGCGGGCGGCGCAGCAGCAGCGACATCTGGCGGTAGGCCACGGCCTGCTTCGACAGATCGTCATAACCGATCAGCGCGTGCTGGCCGTTGTCGCGGAAATACTCGCCCATGGTGCAAGCGGTGAACGGCGCCAGGAACTGCATCGGCGCCGGGTCCGACGCGGTGGCGGCGACGATGATCGAATATTCAAGGGCACCGCGCTCTTCCAGCACCTTCACGAACTGCGCGACGGTCGAGCGCTTCTGGCCGATGGCGACGTAGACGCAATAGAGCTTCTCGCTCTCGGGGCCGCTCTGGTGGACCGCCTTCTGGTTCAGGATGGTGTCGAGGATAATGGCGGTCTTGCCGGTCTGGCGGTCGCCGATCACCAGCTCGCGCTGGCCGCGGCCGACCGGGATGAGCGCGTCGATGGCCTTGAGGCCGGTCGACATCGGCTCGTGCACCGACTTTCTGGGGATGATGCCGGGCGCCTTGACGTCGACGCGGCGGCGCTCGGTCGCCTTGATCGGACCCTTGCCGTCGATCGGGTTGCCGAGCGCGTCGACGACGCGGCCGAGCAGCGCCGGACCGACCGGCGCGTCGACGATGGCGCCGGTGCGCTTGACGGTGTCGCCTTCCTTGATGTCGCGGTCGGCGCCGAAGATGACGACGCCGACATTGTCGGCTTCGAGGTTGAGCGCCATGCCGCGGATGCCGCCAGGGAACTCGACCATCTCGCCGGCCTGGACGTTGTCGAGACCGTAGACGCGGGCGATGCCGTCGCCGACCGACAGAACCTGACCGACCTCGGAGACCTCGGCCTCCTTGCCGAAATTCTTGATCTGGTCCTTAAGGATTGCGGAAATTTCCGCGGCGCGGATGTCCATCAGCCGACCTCTTTCAGTGCAAGCTTGAGCGAATTGAGTTTTGTTCTGAGCGACGTGTCGATCTGGCGCGAGCCGAGCCTGACGACGAGACCGCCGAGCAGCGACGGATCGACCGTCACGGAAATGGCGACGTCCTTGCCGGCCACGCCCTTGAGCGCCGCCTTGAGCTCCGTCTGCTGGGCCGCCGTCAGCGCATGCGCCGACGTGACCTCGGCGGCGACCTCGCCGCGCGCCTCGGCGGCGATGCGGCGGAACGCCGTGATCATCGACGGCACCGCGAACAGGCGGCGGTTCTTGGCGACGACCTTGAGGAAGTTGCCGACGAGGCCGGTGATGCCCGCCTTGGCGAGGATCGCCGAGATCGCCTTGAACTGGTCGTCGGCCGAGAACACCGGGCTCTTGATCAGGCGATCGAGATCGTCGCTGCCGGACAGCAGCGTCTCGAAGCGGCCGAGATCGGCCTCGACCTTGTCGACGGACTTCGCCTCGGCGGCGAGATCATGCAAGGAAGCGGCGTAGCGTTCGGCAACCCCTGAGACTGGCGAGCTGGACTTTGCCACGGGCGGTCTTTTCTCTTGGTCTGAAAGGCCGCGGGATTATCGGCGCGAGTCTGGGCGACTCTGGCTAAACCTTTGGCCTTGCTGCAATTTTGTCGTCGGCTGGTCTGCGCAGGACGCGTCCCCCCGGTCGACAGCCGCCCGCCGTCTAGCATACGCATACGATGACCGCAACACGTTGCCGGACAAGCTTTTGAACAGATTGTCGCAGCCGCGGGAAAGCGCCGGTGATTCAGGACACCAGGCCGAAGGCGAAGGCGAGCGGCAGCACCGCCAGCACCGCTTCGACGATGAGCGAGACCCAGTTGTAGAGCGTATTGCCGCGGTCCGACAGCATCGACACGATGCGGCCGAAGGCGGTGAACAGCCAGGACAGGCCGAGCGTCATGTAGACGAAGGGCTGGGCGAGCAGCAGCGCGCAAAGGCCGACGCCGAGATAGAAGCCGGCCATGGTGGCGCGCGACTGCGACACCGCCTCCGGATGGGCCTCGGTGGTCTGCAGGCGCAGGATGCGCAATGCGATGCGCGGCGCGAAGAACATCAGCAGGCCGAACAGCACGGTGACGGCGGCGCTCGTCCACGCCAGCCACTCGCCATTGGTCGTCGGCCACGGAAATCCCAGCTCCATCCCGTCCCCTCGCGGCTGCATCTGATTCCGCGCGGATAGTAGTTGCGCGGGTCGCAAAGGGAAACGGGGTGTCGGCCAATTATCAGGGGTCCGGAGGTCAGCCGCACGATGATCGTTCAGCAACGGCTCTGCCTCGGGTGCGATGTTTCAGAGCAGATGGAACAGGATAGGCACGAGGCCTGCATCCTTCAGGTACTCGATAGCCTCGATAGCCGGAAAGGCGAGGAGAAAGAGCAGTCCGTCGAGGAAGGTGCGCCTGAGCGCAACCGGCGAGAAGGCGACTTCCCCGGCTTCGCGATAGATCGAGGGCTTGGGCCAGAACAGCGGCGTCTCCCGTACATACTCGCGGTATCGGTCACCGAACAGCGCTTCGAGATGCCGCGCCTCCCTGCCGGCAGTCGCGACGAGCACCAGATAGACGGCGAGGCCAAGGACCAGCGTCAGCACCAGCGACCCGACGAACACCCCGGTGCCGATCGCGCCGATCGTGGAAAAGAAGTAGAGCGGGTTGCGGGTCATCGAGTAGGGGCCGTTCGTCACCAGCTCGCGGTTCTTCTTCGAGCCGATGTAGAGGATGCTCCACATCCGGCCGGCGATGCAGATGAGAACGAGTGCCACACCGATCTGCTCGAGCGTATCGTTGCCGTCGCCGGAGAACGCGGGATGCATGGTGGCGAGAGGCGCGGCAAGCAGCAGGACTCCCGCCTGAAGAATCCTGATGCGTAATCTCTGGTTGGCGGGCTGGTACTGCATGCGGGCATCCGATCAGGTGATGATTTTCGCTGATCAGCCGGGTTTGGAGCTTTTTTGCGGCGCAGCAATCGCCTTGGACGCATTTCGCAGGACCGGAACCCCAGCCGGAGAAGCGTGGCCATCGCAGCGGCGGCAATGGCAAATCCGCGGCCCCGACCCGCCGCTCCGGAAACGCTAAGGCAAATCGCCGCCGTCTATGCCGATGACGTGGCCGCTGACGTAGGAGCTGGCGTCGCTGGCCAGGAACAGCACGAGCGACGCGACCTCCTGCGGGGTGCCGACGCGGCCGGCGGGATAGGGCGCGATGAGCTGCTCGGTGGTGACGTTCCAGTCCCGGCGGACCCGTTCCAGCATCGGCGTCTCGATGGCGCCCGGCGCGATCGCGTTGATGCGGACGTCCTTTCCATACTCCTGCGCCGCCGAGCGCGTCATGTGGATCACCGCGGCCTTGGAGGCGCCATAGGCCAAAATGTTCGGCAGGGCATGCCGCCCGCCGATCGAGGCCATGTTGATCATCGAGCCCTTCGAGCGGACGAGATGCGGCAGTTCGTACTTCATCGACAGGAAGACGCCGCGCAGGTTGGTCGCGATCTGGTCGTCGAAGCCGTCGACGGCGGTGTCCTCGATGCGGGCCGGCGGCAGGTCGATGCCGGCATTGTTGAAGGCGATGTCGAGGCGACCGAAACGCGCGACGGCGTCGCCGACGAACCGCTCCATCTGCGCCGCGTCGCGCACGTCCGATCTGAGGTAGACGACGTCGCCGCCAGCGGCCCGCACCTCCGCTTCCACCTTGGCGCCGAGCGCCTCGCGCCGACCGTTGAAGGCGACTTTTGCACCGGCCGCAGCCAGGGCCGCGACGGTGGCGGCGCCGATGCCGGAGGTGGCGCCCGTGACGATGGCGACCTTGCCGGCGAGGGCGCCGGCCGGCTGCGCGACCGCCGTCGCACTGCCCGCCGCCGCCGCGCCCGCCGCCACGAGGCCGGCCAGGACACCACGGCGCGGAATCGAAATTGCTTTGTCCGACGAAACCAGCACGGCCATCTCCTTCTCCTTTGAGACGCAAGGGCAATCGCATATGAGCTTACCCCCACCCCCAACCCCTCCCCACAAGGGGGAGGGGGACTGGCCGGCATCACCGCAAGGCGTCAATCCTCGACGGTTTCGCGCGGCATGGCGGCCGCAAAGTTCCCCTCCCCCCTGTGGGGAGGGGTTAGGGGTGGGGGTAAACTCACATGCGATTGCCCTGCTTGAAGCACCATGACGGTAGCCGGCCGGGGCGGCAGGAAAAACCGGCTCTGGCTTTTCGAACCTTTAAGTCTGGCTTTAAAATGCTGACATGAGCGCCACCGATCCCTTTGCCGGTCTTTCCTCGTTCCTGGCCGTCGCGCGGGAGGGCAGCTTTTCCGCAGCGGCGATCCGGCTCGGCGTCTCGCCGGCGGCGGTCAGCCAGGCGGTGAAGGTTCTGGAGGCACGCCTCGGCACGCCGCTTTTCCTGCGCACGACCCGGCATGTCGGCCTCTCGGAAGCCGGAGCCGCGCTGCTGGCGCGGGTCGGACCGGCGGCAACCGAGATCGCCGCCGCGATCAGCGACACGGTCGACATGGCCGGGGAGCCCGCCGGGCTGCTGCGCATCACGGTGCCGCGCATCGCCGTGCCGCTCGTCGTCGAGCCGGTCGTGCCCGCTCTGCGCCGCAGTCACCCGAGGGTCGCCATCGAGGTGTCGGTCGACGACGCGGCCGTCGATCTCCCCGCACGCGGCTTCGACGCCGGCATCCGCATCGGCGAACTGGTGGACGAGGACATGATCGCCGTCAGGCTGAGCCGCGACATCGCCTGGTCGGTCGTCGCCAGCCCCGATTATCTTGCCACGCACGGCCATCCCCACGTGCCGGAGGACCTGGTCCGCCACGAGGCGATCCGCTATCGCTTCCCGACCTCCGGGACGGTGTACCGGTGGGAGTTCGAGCGCGACGGCCGGGCCCAGTCCTTCGATCCGCCCGGTGGCATCATCGTCAATGACGGGACGCTTCTCGCCTCCTTCGCCCGCGCCGGCCTCGGACTGGCCTATGTGGCTGACATCACCGTGGAGGATCGGGAAGCGGGCGTAAATCATGAATGAGGAATTTATTCCTCGATCATGATTTACGCAACCACAAAGATCAAGGGCGGCGGCGGTCGATCACGCCAGCACGTGGGCGCCCATGGTGCGGTCGACGCGGCGTGTCACCGGCGGCCGGTCGGCGCGGCTTTCCTGCTCGTAGGTCCAGACCTTGAAGATCGACAGCGCGTGCGGACCGAAGGTGTGCAGGAGCGGCACGTCGGTGGCGTCGCGGCCGCGGGCGATCACGACGCGGCCGATGCGGGGAATGTTGTGGCGCGGGTCGAAAGTGTACCACCTGCCGTCGAGGAAGACTTCGATCCAGGCGTTGAAGTCCATCGGTGCGGGGTCGGGCGGGACGCCGATGTCGCCGAGATAGCCGTTCACGTAGCGGGCCGGGATGTTCATGCAGCGGCACAGCGCGATGGCCAGATGGGCGAAGTCGCGGCACACGCCGACGCGCTCCTCATGGGCCTGCGCGGCGGTGCGGGTGCAGCGCGCATAGCCGTAGCCGAAGGAGAGCCGCGTGTGCACATAGTCGACGATCGCCTGGACGCGGGCCCAGCCCGGCGGCACGTGGCCGAAGCGGTCCCAGGCGAGGTTCATCAGATGGTCGGTCTCGCAATAGCGGCTGCCGAGCAGGAAGCCGAGCACCTCGTCCGGCAGTCGCTCCACCGGCGTCTCGCGTGCCAGCGTGTTGACCTCGTCGGGCTCGCCACTGTCCTCGACGACGGCATCGTAGAGGAGCCGCACCCCGCCTTCCGGCGCGGTGAAGCGGCGGCAGGTGTTGCCGAAGGAGTCCTCGTAGGTGCGACTTTGCACCTGCGGCGATGTCAGCACGCGCGTCTCGCGCCTGATGTCCTGTCGTCGGTCCTTGTTCACCTCGAGAAGCGAGACCACCGGCGTCGGCTGGGTGCAGCTGATCGCGATTTCATAGCCGAGCCGTATGAGCATGGTGAACCTCGCCGCCGTTTGAGGGGAACTCCTTCTTCGGGAAGGAGAAAACGCCTTCAACAACGCGACGGGGCGGATTCCGTTCCCGCTCTGTCGGACATTCGGCCGGTCCGCAGCCCGGCCGGGACGAGGAGTGACGGCCGTCAGAAATCGTGCGCGATTCCCTTGCTTTCCCAGTCGCCGTAGCGCACCGGCTCCTCGCCGCCGCGACCGCCGACCTCGCGCGGCATGGAGGCGACGCGCGCCTCGCGTTCGGCGCGACGGGCCTTGGCTTCGGCAAGCGCTCGTCTTGCCGCAGCGGTCAGCGCCTTCGCCGGCGCGGATTCGATGCCGTCCGCGACCCTGTCCTCTGCCGTCCCGGCCATCGCGTCACCTCGGAAATCATTGAAACAAACGCCGATCTTCCCCATCATATAGCAGGGTTTCGGCGTGAAACGACCGCCGCTACGGCCTTGAGGAGTTTTTGATGAACGTGATGCGGACCGCGATGCTTCTGGCGCTGATGACGGCGCTGTTCATGGGGGTCGGCTATCTGATCGGCGGCTCCGGCGGCATGATGATCGCCTTCCTGATCGCCGCCGGCATGAACCTGTTCAGCTACTGGAACGCCGACAAGATGGTGCTGCGCATGCACAACGCCGTCGAGGTCGACGAGCGCAGCGCGCCCGAATACTACCGCATCGTGCGCGACCTGGCGGCGCGGGCCGGGCTGCCGATGCCGAAGGTCTACGTCATCGACAACCCGCAGCCCAACGCCTTCGCCACCGGCCGCAACCCCGAGAACGCGGCGGTGGCCGCCACCACCGGCCTGCTCAACCGGCTTTCCTACGAGGAGGTGGCGGGCGTGATGGCGCATGAGCTGGCGCATGTGCAGAACCGCGACACGCTGACCATGACGATCACCGCGACGCTTGCCGGCGCGATCTCGATGCTCGGCAACTTCGCCTTCTTCTTCGGCGGCAACCGCGACAACCACAATCCGCTCGGCTTCGTCGGCGTGCTGGTCGCCATGATTGTGGCGCCGCTGGCGGCGGCGGTCGTGCAGATGGCGGTCAGCCGCACCCGCGAATACGCGGCCGACCGGCGCGGCGCCGAGATCTGCGGGCATCCGCTGTGGCTCGCCGCCGCGCTCGGCAAGATCGCACGCAACGTGCAGCGCATCCCCAACGAGGAGGCGGAGCGCAACCCGGCGAGCGCGCATCTGTTCATCATCAATCCGCTGCATGGCGAGCGCATGGACAATCTTTTCTCGACGCATCCCAACACCGACAACCGTATCGCCGCGCTGCAGGCGATGGAGCAGGAGTTCGCGTCTGTCGGGAGCGACCGCCGTCCCCAGCCGCGCGCCGAGGCGCCGTCGCAGCCGCCGCGCGGCACCGCGCCGTCGGGCGGCCCGTGGGGCGGTTCCGGCTCCGCTCCCGCCGAGCCGGAACAGCCGCAGCCGCCGAAATCCAACCCCTGGGGTCGCAACCCGACCGGGCCGCGCAAGGGCCCGTGGTCGTGAGCGGGCGGGTCTGCGCCGATGCCCTGGGCGCCGGTATGTGATTTCCGGCTGATCCGCTGATCCGGATTTCCGATCGCGGGACTGTCTGTTAAGACCCCCTCTCCGTCTCGCCCGAAGGGCAAGACGGAGAGGGGGTCTTTGCGCATTCCCCGAAACAACAGCCGCCAGCACAAGCCGGCGAAACCGCAGAAAGAACCCGGCCGACCGGATGTCAAAATCCCCCAGAGAAACCAAGGCCGCCGCGCCCTCCATCCCGGGCCTGCCGGCGCGCATGGCGGCGGCGCGGCTGCTCGCGGCCGTGGTCGACGCCAGGACGCCGCTCGACGGCCTGACCGATGCCGAGCACGGCCATCCGCAGTTCCGCGCGCTGGAGCCGCGCGACCGAGCGCTGGTGCGGGCGATCCTGGTCACCGCGCTGCGCCATCGCCGCACCGTCGAGGCGCTCGTCGCGGCGCGGCTGCGCTCGCCGCTGCCGGCCAATGCTACGACGCTGTCGCACATCCTGCATGTCGGCGCGACGCAGGTCCTGTTCCTCGACGTGCCGGACAGCGCCGCGGTCGACCTCGCCGTCAGCCATGCCAAGGCCGACCCGCGCACCGCCCGCTTCGCCGGTTTGGTCAACGCCGTGTTGCGGGCCATCGCGCGCGACAAGGCTGCCGACCTGCCGAAGGCGCTGGCCGCGACCGAGGATGCGCCGGAGTGGTTTTCAGCGCGACTTCGCGCCGCCTACGGATCGGAGCGGGCGGAGAAGATCCTTGCTGCCCACCGGCTGGAATCGCCGACAGACTTCACCGTGAAATCCGACCCGCAGCGCTGGGCGCAGGAGTTCGGCGGCATCGTGCTGCCGACCGGCTCGGTGCGCGTCGGCCGGCTGCCGGCGCCGGTGCCGGAGCTGCCCGGCTATGGCGACGGCGCCTGGTGGGTGCAGGATGCCGCGGCGACCCTGCCGGCGCGGCTGCTCGGCGCGGTCGAGGGCCTGCGCGTCGCCGACCTCTGTGCCGCGCCCGGCGGCAAGACCGCACAGCTCGCGGCGGCGGGCGCCATCGTGACGGCGGTCGATTCCTCGCGCAGCCGGCTGGCGCGGCTGCAGACCAATCTCGACCGGCTCGGCCTCGAGGCGGTTATCGTCCAGGCGGATGTGCTGGCCTGGCAGCCCGACGCGCCGTTCGACGCCATACTGCTCGACGCGCCGTGCTCGTCCACCGGCACGGTGCGCCGTCATCCCGACGTGCCGTGGACGAAGTCGCCGGCCGACATCGAAAAGCTCGCGGACCTGCAGCGCCGGCTGCTCGACGCCGCCGTGCGGCTGCTCAGGCCGGGCGGAAAGCTCGTCTTCTCCAACTGCTCGCTCGATCCGCTGGAGGGCGAGGAGATGGTGCGCGGCTTCCTCGCGGAGACCGACGTCGTCGCTTTCGACCCGATCCGGCCCGACGAGATTCCCGGCACCGACGGCTTCGTCACGCCGGAAGGATTTCTGCGCACGACGCCGGCCGACCTGGTGCTGCCGGATGCCGCGCTTTCCGGCCTCGACGGATTCTTCGCGGCGCGGCTGCGGGCGGTGGGATGAAATAGCGGCTGTGTCCCCTCGACGCGCGTTCCGCCTTCGCAGGATCGGCTGAATCATCTACAAGCCGCAAAAATGACCCGGTCGGAGAATCTGTTGTTGGCGGATGGCGACACCAGGCGCCTGTGGGCGCTGATCGCCAGGGAATACTGGCGGCGCGCCCGCCGGGGCCTGCGCACCGGCCCGCTCTACCGCTGGCGCTACGGCGGCCGCACGCCGGAGCGCGTGCTGATCGCGCCGCCGGACCTGCGCCTCGCCGACCCGCAGATCGCCGTCGAGATCTATCACGGCCGTTTCCCGCTCTCCGGCCATCTGGTCGAGACCGGCGGCGGTTCGCCCTTCGTGCTGGAGGTCGGTGATCGCGGCTGGCTGAAGTCGCTGCACGGTTTCCGCTGGCTGCGCCACATGCGGGCCGCCGGGACGGAACTGGCGACCGCCAATGCGCGTGCGCTGGTCGCCGACTGGATCGAGGCGCATGGCAACCGCATTTCCGGCCCTGCCTGGGACCCCGCGACCACGGCCAAGCGCATCATCGCCTGGCTGCAGCATTCCCCGGTCGTGCTGCAGGGGGCGGAGCTGGCCTTCTACCGGGCCTTCCTGCGCTCGCTCGCCACGCAGATCCGCTATCTGCGCTCGGTGGCGCGGCAGATGCCGGATGGTGAGGGGCGGCTGCGTGCGCGCATCGCGCTCGCCTATGCGGCGCTGGCGCTGCCGGCGGCGCCTTCTGTGCTGCGCGGCGCCAGCCGCCATCTGGCGGCCGAGCTCGACCGCCAGATCCTGCCCGACGGCGGCCATGTCTCGCGCAACCCGATGGCGCTGCTGGAACTGCTCGCCGACCTCCTGCCGCTGCGCCAGACCTACACCAACCAGGCGGAGACGCCGCCCGAGGCGCTCATCGGCGCCGTCGAGCGCATGCTGCCGGCGCTGCGCTTCTTCCGCCATGGCGACGGCAGCCTGGCGCATTTCAACGGTATGGGCGTGACCATCCACGAGCGCGTCGCCGCCATCCTGCGCCACGACGACACGGCCGGCGCGCCGCTGCTGCATGCGCCGCATTCGGGCTATGAGAGGCTGGCGCTCGGCGGCACCACGGTGATCGCCGACACCGGCGCGCCGCCGCCGGTCGAGATCGCCGACGCCGCGCATGCCGGCTGCCTGTCCTTCGAGCTGTCGTCCGGCCCCCAGCAGTTCATCGTCAATGCCGGCGTCGACAGCTATGGCGCCGAGGAGGTGCGGCCCCTCGGCCGCGCCACCGCCGCGCATTCCACCGCCGGCCTCGACGACACCTCGTCGGCCCGCTTCAGCCATTCGCAGCGTATCAGCGGCGTCATCGGCGCGCCGCTGGTCGACGGGCCGCGCACCGTCCGCTGCGACCGGCTCGACCAGCCCGGCAGCCAGGCTTTCGTCGCCGCCCATGACGGCTACCTCCAGCGCTTCGGCCTCGTGCACGAGCGCGGCCTGACGCTGTCGGCCGACGGCGACCTTCTGTCCGGCGTCGACCGCTTCATCGCCCGAGGCGCCTTCCCGGAGCGCGACCAGGTGGCGATCCGTTTCCATCTCCACCCCGACGTCGAGCTGTTCCGCGACAACAAGGGCCGGCTGGTGCTGGCCGCGCCGCAGGCCGACCGCTGGGTGCTGTCGTCGAGCGTCGGGCCGCGGGTGGAGGAATCGATCTTCTTCGCCGGACTCGGCGGCCCGCGCCGCAGCCGCCAGATCGTGCTCGCCTTCAGCGCCTCCGAGGCGCCGGAGGTGCGCTGGCAATTGCAGAGACGACGGCGGGAGATCGAGCCGGCGCGGGGGTGAACACTGGCCGCAGGTAGTCACCCAGGTAACGAGGTCTCAGCGGCTGCATTCCGACGCAAAGCCCAAAGGCGGTACATTTCTGCGAGGATTTTGTCGGTTGAAGTTTCGGCGGCATATAGATTTATAGAATACGGGACGATTTTGCCCCTTTTCCTGATGCTAAGATTTATGCTTTCAGATTTCCTCCATAAAGATGGTTCTATTTTTTCGATTTTGTCCCATGGGATATTCTTCATCCCGAACATGCCTCGATCTTGTATTCCGTCTTGTGTTAAATAAAAAAGAACGCCACTTCTAAATAGTTTAAAATAGTATACGGCACCAGCCGCCGTCATGGCCGCAATCAAGAATAATGGTCCGCTTCTTATAATCGGATGGAGACGAACAATAAAATATCCACGAATGTGGCTTGTTGTAAAGTTCGGATCCATAAGTTGATATGCGGTAGAAAAGCAAATAGTTGCCATAGACAATAGAAATATTGAATTTAGTATCGCTACCCGCCTCTTGGCGGAAACAGCAAACATGTTTCGATTGGGAACCATGCTTGTACCCAGCCAGCATAATATTTGACATCGATCAATGACACCGGGCGTACCGCCTTGCAAGGCTTGAAGATTGAACGGGGCAGCGTTGGGATGATCCCTTGATTTCCCGCCATCCTGTGCTAGGCCGCGCTGCATCTCCCACCTGACCGGAAGGTGCGCGCCATGGCCGTCGTTTCCAAGAAGATCCCCGCGCCCGATCTCGTGCCGGTGCGCCGCGCGCTGCTGTCGGTCTCCGACAAGACCGGCCTGATCGATTTCGCGAAAGCGCTTACCGGCCTTGGCGTCGAGCTGGTGTCGACCGGCGGCACGGCCAGGGCGATCGCGGCGGCGGGGATCGCGGTGCGCGACGTCTCCGAGCTCACCGGCTTTCCCGAGATCATGGACGGCCGGGTGAAGACGCTGCATCCCGGCGTGCACGGCGCGCTGCTCGGCGTGCGCGACGATCCCGAGCATGCGGAGGCGATGCGCGCCAACAACATCGAGCCGATCGACCTCGTCGTCGTCAATCTCTACCCGTTCGAGGAGGTGCGCCGCTCCGGCGCCGACTATCCGTCGGTGGTGGAGAACATCGACATAGGCGGGCCGGCCATGGTGCGGGCGTCGGCCAAGAACCACGCCTATGTCGCCATCGTCACCGAGCCGGAGGACTATGCCGCCGTGCTCAACGCGCTGGAGCTCAACACCGGCAGCCTGACGCTGGAGTTCCGCAAGAAGCTCGCGGCCAAGGCGTTTTCGCGCACCGCCGCCTATGACGCGGCGATCTCGCAATGGTTCGCCGAGGCGCTGCAGATCGAGCATCCGACCTGGCGGGCCTTCGGCGGCAGGCTGGAGAGCGTCATGCGCTACGGAGAGAACCCGCACCAGGCGGCGGGCTTCTACCTCACCGGCGAGCGGCGGCCCGGCGTCGCCACCGCGCGCCAACTGCAGGGCAAGCAGCTCTCCTACAACAACATCAACGACACCGACGCCGCCTTCGAGCTGGCCGGCGAGTTCGACCCGGCGCGCTCGGCCGCCGTCGCCATCATCAAGCATGCCAACCCCTGCGGTGTCGCCGTCGGCGCGACGCTCGCCGCGGCCTACGCAAAGGCGCTGGCCTGCGACCCGGTGTCGGCCTTCGGCGGCATCGTCGCGGTCAACCGCGCGCTCGACGCCGAGGCGGCCGAGGAGATCGTCAAGATATTCACCGAGGTGATCATCGCGCCCGAAGCCAGCGAGGAGGCCGTCCGCATCATCGCGGCCAAGAAGAATCTTCGCCTGCTGGTGACCGGCGGCCTGCCGGACCCGGCCGCGGCCGGCGTCACGGTGAAATCCGTCGCCGGCGGGCTTCTGGTGCAGTCGCGCGACAGCGCCGTGGTCGACGCGCTCGACCTCAGGGTGGTGACCAGGCGCGCGCCGAGCGAAGCCGAGCTTTCCGACCTCGCTTTCGCATTCCGCGTCGCCAAGCACGTCAAATCCAACGCCATCGTCTATGCCAAGGACGGCGCCACGGTGGGTGTCGGCGCCGGCCAGATGAGCCGGGTCGATTCGTCGCGCATCGCCGCGCGCAAGGCGCTGGACGCGACCGAGGCCGCCGGACTAGCCGAGCCGCTGACCAAGGGCTCGGTCGTCGCCTCCGACGCCTTCTTCCCCTTCGCCGACGGCCTGCTGGCGGCGGTCGAGGCCGGCGCCACCGCGGTGATCCAGCCGGGCGGCTCGATGCGCGACGACGAGGTGATCGCCGCCGCCGACCGGCACGGCATCGCCATGGTGTTCACCGGAGTTCGGCATTTCCGGCACTGATTTCGGGGAGCCGGGTTGTGCTGTCCTTTTTGGGACAAGCCAATCGCATAAGGAATAACCCCCACCCCTAACCCCTCCCCACAAGGGCAGGGCTGTCCGGGGAAAGTCATGCATAGTGGAAAGCCATCTGGTTTGGCGAGCATCGGGGTCTTCTATGGCTCGGATTGACGGGCGGCGGGCGTTCGATGGCGGCGATGTGG
>JAESFZ010000353.1_pt1 | contig 19155 bp, 15 predicted proteins | sample 9269561 | NCBI WGS metagenome assembly JAESFZ01 (sample SAMN14515552, study PRJNA621657) | algae metagenome | isolation source: Tildeniella nuda ZEHNDER 1965/U140 and co-occurring heterotrophs from wet... | place: Switzerland: Stansstaad, Zurih | collected 1965-01-01
GAACTCGCGCCTGATGGCCGAGCCTGGCATCCACCGCGTGCACCGCACGATGTTCGCGATTGGCGCGATGTCGTATCTGTCGGCCCCGCTGTGGCTGGCATTCCTGTCGATCGGCACGGCCCTGTGGGCGGCCGATTCCAGCGCGATCCCGAGCTGGACCGCCGTGCCCGAGGAACTGCGCGCGCTGTGGATGTGGACGCTGACGATGCTGTTCATGCCGCGCGTGCTGGGTCTGCTGGCGGTGTTCATGAAGCGTGAGCAGAAGTCTTTCGGTGGCACGTTCGGTCTGCTGGGCAGCTCGGTGGTGGAAACCGTCCTGGCACTGATGCAGGCGCCCATCCGCATGCTGGCGCATTCGCTGTTCGTGCTGGTGGCGATCACCGGCCTGAAGCTGGAATGGAAGTCGCCTCCCCGGGAAGCGAATGGCGTGGCCTGGGGCGACGCTGTGACCCGCCTGGCACCGATGACGATCGTGATCGGTCTGCTGGGTCTGGGTGTGTCGATGATCAACGCGAACGCGCTGATCTGGCTGGCCCCGGTGGCCCTGCCGCTGCTGCTGGCGGTGCCGCTGACGGTGGGCACCAGCCACGTGGACCTGGGCGCCTGGATGCGTTCGCGTGGCGTGCTGCTGATTCCCGAGGAGTCGTGGTCGCCTGCGGTGCTGCGCCGTGCGTGGCGCCATGCGAGCCGGTTCTCTCTGCCGCAGGCTGCCTGAGTCTGTCTCGACCTGCTTCGCTCGAACGTTTGGGCGAGGTCGGGTGGTGCGGTCTACTTCCGAAGCCCCTTGAAAAGCCCACCCAGCTGGTTCACCACCAGCCCGAGCAGCACCAATCCTGTGCCCAGCCACTGCTGCAACAGCGGCAGTTCGTCGAAGAACATCCACGCCGCCCACAAGCCCACCACCGGCACCAGCAACGAGAACGGTGTGACGCGGCCGGCGGGGTGGCGTTTGAGCAATTGCGTCCACAGGCTGTAGGCCAGCAGTGTCGCCAGCCAGGCGAGGAACAGCACCGCCAGCACCGCGGGCCAGCGCATGCCGGCGAGTTGGGTCACCACGGTCTGTGGCCCGTCCATCCACAGGGCCAGCGCCACGAACGGCAGCACGGGGAACGCGCTGCTCCACACGATGAAGGGGAACGGGTCGTAGTCGCCGAGGCGGCTGGCCAGGCGCGCCACCAGATTGGAGATCGCCCACATGAAGGCCGCGCCCAGCGTCAGCACGAAACCGGCGAGGGTCATCTGGCCGGGGCCTTCGCCGTGCGCCGTTGCGATCATCACCAGCCCGCCCAGCGCCACCGCCAAGCCCAGTCCCTGCGAGAAGCGCGCGCTCTCTCCGAGCACCGGCACTGCCAGCAGCAATGTGAAGAACGCCTGCGTCTGCATCACCACCGAGGCCATGCCGGCGGTCATGCCCATCTGCAGGCCCAGGAACAGGAAGCCGAACTGCCCCAGGCCTTGCGCCAGGCCGTACGCCACCACGTAGCGCAGCGGCAGGTTGGGGAACTTCACGAACAGCAGGAATGGCAGCGCGGCGGCGGCGAAGCGCAGCGCGCCCAGCAGCATCGGTCCCACACCCTGCAGGCCGACTTTCATCACCACGAAATTCAGGCCCCAGATCACGACCACCGCGAGTGCACGCAGCAGGTCGCCGCGCGACAGCGGCACCGCGCTCACCGCGAAACCTTCACGGGCCGGCCCTGGGCATCGCGTGCGGCCACGAAGGCGTCGAAGGCCTGCGCGCTGGTCTTGTGCGGGGTGTAGCCAAAGCGCTCCTTCAACGCGGTGTTGAGCAGCACCGGGCGGTAGCGCAGGAAGTCGAGCTGCTCCGGGCCGTAGCGGCTCACGCCCAGCGCCGTGCCCACGCGCAGCGCCAGGCGCAACAGGCCCGCCGGCAGCACACGCGCGCGCTTGCCCAGCCGCGCAGCAATCTGGTGGATGGTCAGGGCGCCGTCGCCCGCGAGGTTGTAGCAACCCGGCATGGCCTGGCCACTCAGTGCGTGCAGGATGGCGCCGGTCACATCTTCGTCCCACACGAACACGAAGGGGCTGTCGCTGCCCGCGATCGCGATCGGGCGCGGCTTCTCGAACAGTGCGGTGATCTGGTTGTCCACCCGGTCGCCCAGGATGGTGCCGATGCGCAGCACGGTCTGTTGCAGCTCAGGATGCTGCGCGCGCGTCTCGGCCAGCATCTCTTCCACCAGCCGCTTGTGGTGCGCGTAGGCAAACACCTCATTGCCGCGCAACGGGTGTTCTTCGGTCAGCCACGCCGGGTTGTCGGCGTGGTAGCCGTAGGCGGCACCGCTGCTGGAAACCACGAGGTGAGCGACGCCGTGCCGCAGGCAGGCGTCGATCACGTTGCGCGTGCCGCCCACGTCCACCGAATGCTCGAACGCGCGGCTCGAGCCCTTGCCGGGCGTGACGATGGAGGCCAGGTGGACCACGGTGTCGATGCCATGCGCGTCGACCGTGTCGGCCAGCGCGCGATCGCGCACGTCTTCTGTCACATAGGCCACGCGGGGCAGGCGCTGTGCAGGTGGCACCTCGCGCACGTCCACGGCGACCAGGTGTTCGATGTGCGCCTGCCGCGACAGCGCTTCGACCACGCCACGCCCGAGAAAACCATCGGCGCCCGTGACCAGCACGCGCCGGGCGGCCGGCGCTTTTTTCGGTGCTGCGCTCATGGCCGTTCCGCACCCGGCACGCCGCCTTGCAGCGGCCGCTTCGACCACCAGCCAGCCAGCAACAGGCCGGCGATGATGTCCCAGAAGCCCCAGACGCCGGCCACCACCGCCATGCCGCCCAGGCCACCGAAGAAGCTGAAGATGATGACCAGCCCCAGCCCCGCATTGCGGATGCCGACCTCGATGGCCAGCGCACGGCGGTCGTAGTCGGGCAGGCCGGCGACGCGCGCAATGGCGTAGCCGGTGCCGAAGGCCAGGGCGTCGTGGATCACCACGGCCAGCAGCACCAGGCCGACGTAGTCGAGGAAGTAGCGCCAGTTGCCCGCGATGGCACCGACGATGAAGGCGATCAGCGCGACAAAGCTCAGGATGCGCACCGGCTTCTTGAAGCGCGTCGTCCAGTTCGGAAAGCGGTGGGCGCACCAGATGCCGAGCACAAAGGGCACACCGATGATCAGCAGGATGTGGCCGAACATCTCCAGCGGATCGAGTGCAATGGTCTTGAGCAGCGGCGCGGCCGTGGGGTGCATGCCGCCCCAGAACGCGAAGTTCAGCGGCATGGCAACGATGGCGATGGCGTTGGAGACCGCCGTCATCGAGACGCTGAGCGCCACGTTGCCGTTGGCGCGGTGCGTGAGGATGTTGCTCACGTTGCCAGGCGGACAGCAGGCCACCAGGATCATGCCCAGCGCGATGCTGGGCCCGGGCTGCAGCACCAGCGTGAGCACGTAGGTGATGGCCGGCAGTGCGATGAACTGCGCGACGATGCCCACGGTGAACGCCAGCGGCATGCGCATGACGCGGCGGAAGTCTTCCAGCTTCGTGTCCAGCGCAATGCCGAACATCAGGAAGGCCAGCACCGCGTTGAGCACCGCGAGCGAAGCGGGGTTGAAGTTCAGCCGGATTTCGTCCACGGGCAGCATGCGATGTCTCCTGGTTGTTGTGGTGTCAGGCGGAGGCTCAGGCCAGCGCCTCGGCCGCCTTGCGCACCGCGTCGCGGTACACGTCCTTGTTCACGTAGTAGGCCATGCGCTCGAGCTGCAGGTACTTGTAGCCGCCCGACAGGTCGGGCGGCGGGCCGGCCTTTGCAGCCTGCAACGCGGCGGCGCTGGCCTTGCCTTCGTCCAGCCCCTTGAAGTAGCGCGCCACCAGCTCGGCCTGTTCGTAACGCCCCTGCCAGCCCAGCCCGCTGGCCTCGACCATGCCGAGCACGGCGAGGCGGTCGAAACGCGGCGCGAAGATGTTCAGGTACAGGCGCGGCGCCATGCCCTGCCAGTTGAGCAGCGCGTGGTCGAGAAACGGGTAGTGGAGCTTGTAGCCGGTGGCCGCAAGCACGAGGTCGTAGTCGCGGTGGCTGCCGTCCTTGAAGTGCACGGTGTGGCCGTCGAAGCGCGCGATGTCGGCGCGCACGCCCACGTCGCCATGACCGATGTGGTACAGGATGAGCGAGTTCACCACCGGGTGCGACTCGTACATCTTGTAGGTGGGCTGCGGGAAGCCGAAGCGCACCGGGTCGCCGGTGAACCACTTCAGGATGGTGCTGTCGATCTTCTGCTTGAGCCAGGGGGGCAGCCGGATCTTGCCTCCAATGGAATCGGCCGGTTTTCCGAACACGTACTTGGGCACGAAGTAGTAGCCGCGCCGCACCGAGATGTCCACGCTGCGCGCCTGGTGCACCGCGTCGACCGCGATGTCGCACCCCGAGTTGCCTGCCCCCACGATGAGCACCCGCTTGCCCCTGAACTGGTCGGCGTGCTTGTAGGCCGAGGTGTGCAGCAGCTCGCCGGCGAACTCGCCTTCGAACGCCGGCATGTTGGGCTCGGCCAGCGTGCCGTTGGCCACCACCACGCCCTTGTAGTCGGCGGTGTGCCGGTTGCCATCGGCGTCCTCACTCGTCACGCGCCACAGCGTGCCGGGCGCGTCGCTCACCGGCACCGCCTTCAGCACGCGGGTGCCGAAGCGGTAGTGTTCTCGCAACCTGAAATGGTCGGCGAACGCGCTGAAGTAGTCGAGCAGCTCGCGGTGGCTCGGGTAGTCGGCCACCCACTCGGGCATGGGGAATTCGCTGAACTCCGTCATGCGCTTGCTGGAGATCAGGTGTGCCGACTGGTACACCGTCGAGCGCGGGTTGTGGATGTTCCACAGGCCGCCCACGTCGGTGTGTGCCTCGAAGCCCTGGAAGGGAATGCCGTGTTTCTGGAGGCAGCGCGCGCCCGCGAGACCCGAAGGGCCGGCGCCGATGAGCACGATCTGTTGTTCGGTTGGTGTGGTCATTTCTTCAGGCCAGGGATGTCGGTGGCGCCGGGTTCGCCAGCGCGGGGTTTGCGCGGCTGGCCAAGCAGGATGCGGTCGTGCATTCGTGCCGGCAACAGACTGAGTGCGCGGGACAGCCAGCCGATGCGCCTGGGCAGCACGATGTGCTCGGTGCCACCGGCCACGCCCGCGAGCAACCGGCACGCGGCTTCGTCGGGTTCGAGCAGGCCGGGCATGGCGAAGCGGTTGCCCGCGGTGAGCGCGGTGCGCAGGTACCCCGGGCTGACGGTGTGCACCGTGAGTGCCGTGGGGCGCAGTTCGGCGCGCAGGCTTTGCAGGTAGGCGATCAGGCCCGCCTTGCTCGCGCAGTACGCGCCATTGCCCGGCATGCCCCGCCAGCCCGCCACACTGGCCACCCCCGCCGGCGCGCATCGGCTCAAGGAAGGGCTGGAAGGTGGTGGCCACGCCGAGCAGGTTGACCTCCAGCATGCGGCGCATCACGGCGAGGTCGCTCGCCTGCGCGGTGTCGAAACCACCGGCCACACCCGCGTTGGCGACCACGAGGTCCGGCGCGCCGGAGCGGCCTATCCAGTCCGCCGCCATCGCCTGCATCGCGACCGGGTCCGACACGTCGGGCTGGTAGATGGCACAGCGCTCGGGCGCCAGCGCAGCGAGCGAAGCCAGCGCCGGGCGCTGCAGGCCGACCAGCGCCACACGCGCGCCACCGGCGATGAGTTCACGCGCCAGCGCCTGGCCCAGGCCACCGCAGGCACCGGTCACCACGGCGTTGTGAAAACTCGGTGTCGTCACCGCCCATCTCCTCGAAGTTGTGCCCGCAATGTAGGGGTCTCTAGAATCCGTCTCGAAATAATTTACTGATTCATCTCATTTTTCGAGACATGAACACCGAAACGGACAGCAGCCCGGGCCTGCGGCTCATGGAACTGCTGGAACTGATCACCCGCAACGACCAGCCCCTGGCCTTGCCCGAGCTGGTGACACTGACCGGCTGGCCCAAGCCGACCGTGCACCGCATGCTCTCACAACTGGAGCACGGCGGCTGGCTGGTGCGCGAGCCCGATGGCCGGCGCTACGCCATGGCCTCGCGCCTGCTGCGCCTGGCCGAAGCGGCGCTGAGCAACAGCACACAACAGGGTGTGCGCCATGCCGTGCTGCGGCAGCTGGTGGCCGAGGTGGGCGAGAGCTGCAACCTGACGGCGCTGTCGGGTGCTGAGGTGGTGTACCTCGACCGCGTGGAGTCGGCCTTTCCGCTGCGGCTGGAGCTGCGGCCTGGCACACGCGTGCCGGCGCACTGCTCGGCCAGTGGCAAGCTCTTCCTGGCCTGGATGGGTGCGCGCCAGCGGCGCGCCGTGCTCGACGGCCTCACGCTCACGCGCTACACCGCCAGCACACTGACACAACGCGAAGCGCTGGATGCCCAGCTGGATGCCATCCGCCGCGATGGCCACGCAGTGGACGCGGAGGAATTCGTCGAAGGCCTGTTGTGCGTGGCGGTGCCGGTGTTCGCGCCCGGCCAGCGCACCGTGCGCTGTGCCCTGGCCCTGCAGGCGCCGGCCGCGCGCATGTCTTTGGCACAGGCCCGGTTGCAGTTGCCCCGACTGGAAGCGGCCGCGCAGGCGCTGGCCCGCACGCTGGGTTGACGGAGTTCGCTCAGTAACTCAGTAGAGCGTGTTGCGCTGGCGCTCGGGCAGGGCGCGGTCGTAAGCCGCGCCATCGATGGCGTCGTTTGTCAGCGCCGCCAGCATCTCGCCAGCGCTGGGCACGGCTGCCGCCTCGCCCGCTTCCCACAAGCGCGAGCGCTTCATGGCGCGGGCGCACTGGAAGAACACCGTTTCCACGGTGATGACGATCACACAGCGCGGCGGCTTGCCATCCATGGCCAGGCGCTGCAGCAGCCCGGGTTCGACCGAGATGCGCGCACGGCCGTTCACGCGCACCGTTTCGCCCACGCCCGGCACGAAGAACAGCAGGGCCACGCGCGGGTCAAGCAGGATGTTCTTCAGGCTGTCGATGCGGTTGTTGCCCGCACGCTCGGGCAGCAGCAGGGTCTGCTCGTCCTGGATCGTCACGAGCCCGGGCGGGTCGCCACGCGGCGAGGCGTCCAGCCCGTCGGGGCCCACCGTGGCGAGCACCGCAAACGGCGACGCCTCGATCCAGCGCTGGTAGACCGGTTGCAGGCGCGAGGTTTCCTTGCGCAGCGAGGCTTCACCCACCGCGCCGAACAGGGTCTGCAGCGATGCGAGATCGGCGATGGTGTGCGGGTCGGCAGCCATCGTCTGCTTCAACCCATGCCCGGCAGCTTGGGCATGCCCTTCATGCCGCCCATGCGTTTCATCATCTTCATCATGCCGCCGCCCTTCATCTTCTTCATCATGCCCTGCATCTGCTCGAACTCCTTGAGCAGGCGGTTGACGTCCTGCACCTGCACGCCCGCGCCAGCGGCGATGCGGCGCTTGCGCGTGGCCTTGATGATCTCGGGCTTGCGGCGCTCCTTGAGCGTCATGCTGCAGATGATGCCTTCCTTGCGCTTGATGTCCTTCTCGGCGCGGTTCATGTCGACCTCGCCGGCCTTGGCGGCCATGGCCGCCGGCAGCTTGTCCATCAGGCTGGAGAGGCCGCCCATCTGCTTCATCTGGCGCAGCTGATCAAGAAAGTCGTTGAGGTCGAAGCCCTCGCCGCTCTTGACCTTGGCTGCGAGCTTCTGTGCCGCCGCCATGTCCACGCCGGCGGTGACCTGTTCCACCAACGCCAGGATGTCGCCCATGCCGAGCACGCGCTGGGCGTGGCGGTCGGCGTCGAACACCTCCAGACCGTCGATCTTCTCGGACACGCCCGCGAACTTGATCGGCGCGCCGGTGATCTGGCGCACCGACAGCGCCGCACCACCGCGCGAATCGCCGTCGAGCTTGGTGAGCACGATGCCGGTGAGCGGCAGTGCGTCCTTGAACGCCTTGGCGGTGTTGATCGCGTCCTGGCCCTGCATCGCGTCCACCACGAACAGCGTCTCCACCGGCTTGAGCACGGCGTGCAGGTCCTGGATCTCGCGCATCAGCGCCTCGTCGATCGCCAGGCGGCCGGCGGTGTCGACCAGCAGCACGTCGAAATAGTGCTTGCGCGCGTAGTCGATCGCGGCGCGCGCGATGTCGACCGGCTTCTGGTCCGGCGTGCTGGGGAACCACTCGGCGCCGGCCTGGGCGGTCACGGTCTTGAGCTGCTCGATGGCGGCGGGACGGTAGACGTCGCCCGAGACGGTGAGCACCTTCTTCTTGCGCTTCTCGATCAGGTGCTTGGCCAGCTTGGCGGTGGTGGTGGTCTTGCCCGCGCCCTGCAGGCCGGCCATCAGGATCACCGCCGGCGGCTGCGCCGCGAGGTTGATGTCGGCCACGCCTTCGCCCATGGTCGCGGCGAGCTCGCGGTTGACGATGGCCACCAGCGCCTGCCCGGGGGTGAGCGAGCCCACCACCTCCTGGCCCAGCGCCTTGTCCTTCACGCGGGCAATGAAATCGCGCACCACCGGCAGGGCAACGTCGGCCTCTAGCAGGGCCATGCGCACCTCGCGCAGCATGTCGGTGACATTGCTCTCGGTGATGCGGGCCTGGCCGCGCATTTCCTTGACGATGCGTGATAGACGGTCTGAAAGGGCTGATGCCATGCTGCACTCGGGTAGGGAGGAAAAGGACGGAAACCCGCGCCGGACGGGCCGTCGAGCGGCCATCCGGGTCGGCGGACCGGCGTGATCGGTCCGGACAAGGCCGTTAAACTGTGCGGATGATTTTAGCTGCGCCCTTCCTTTTCACGCTCGGCGCGCTGCCCCGGTGATGAGCCTGCTGCCCGCACTCGCGTCCAACCTGCCCGTCACCGTGTTTTCCGGTGGCGCGGCGCTGGCCTACGCGCTGCTCGCCTGGGCCCACCCGCGCATGTCGGCGCCGCAGAGCCGCGGCCTGCTCGGCCTGGCGTGGGCGCTGCACCTCCTGGTGCTGGTGCTGGGGCTGTTCGAACAGCCCGCGCGCTTCGGTTTCGCGCCGGCGCTGTCCGTCACCGGCTGGCTGGTGCTCACCGTCTACCTGATCGAGAGCCGGCTGTACCCGCAGATGCGCGCGCGCTGGACACTCGCTGTCCTGGGCATGGCCGTGGTGCTCCTGGCGCTGGTGTTTCCGGGCACACCGTATCCCGCTCTGCATTCCGCGCTGATGCCGCTGCACTGGGCCTTGGGCATTGCGTCGTACGGACTGATCGCGGCCGCCGTGGTGCACGCCTGGCTGATGCAACGCGCCGAAAAAGCCATGCGGCTGGGCAACGCCAGCGAAGCCTCCATGCCGCTGCTCACGCTCGAGCGACTCACGTTCCGCTTCGTCGCCGCCGGTTTTGCGCTGCTCAGCGCCACGCTGCTGGCAGGCTGGTACTTCTCAGAAACCCTGAACCACCGCTGGGTCTGGGACCACAAGACCACGTTCTCGCTGCTGTCCTGGATCACCATGGGCGTGCTGCTGTGGGGCCGCTGGCGGCTGGGCTGGCGCGGCCGTGTCGCCGTGCGCACGCTCTACGTGGCCGCCGGCTTCCTGTTGCTGGGCTACGCCGGCTCGCGGTTCGTGCTGGAAGTGCTGCTGCACCGGGGCTGAGGCATCGACCATGAAATACCTGCTCGTCCTGGCCGTGGTGATGGTGGCCTTCTACATCTGGCGCAACAACCGTGTGAGCGACCGCGCCGAGGCCGCCCGCCGCGCACCGCCCCCGCCGGGACGCCCCCAGCTCCCCACCGTCATGGTGGCCTGCCCGCAATGCGGCACGCACCTGCCTGAGAACGAGGCGGTGCAAGGCCGGCAGGGTGCCTATTGCAGCGCCGAACACCGCCGGCTGCGCGAAGGCGACGCGGCATGACCCCCACCGCGCAGGACGTCTGACATGGCCCGGGACGTCAGCTCTCAGTTCTCTCCGTCCTGGTATTCCGCTTTCGAGGGCAACCACACGCAGAGCCGCGAACAGCGAATGCGCGCTTTCGCACGTTTGTGGAATGCGTTCATGCGGGCCCGCGTGTTCATCGCGGCCGTGCTGCTCGCGCTGCAGGTGTTCATGCTGGTCACCCAGTCCGCCGGGCCCGAATGGCTGGTGGTGGTGTGCTCGGCCCACCTGTGCGCCGCGCTGGTGATGCTCTATTTCTGGCGGCCGGCGGAACAACGACATCCTGTGCACATCCAGTGGATGCTGACGATCGGGGTCGATGTGGTGGTGTTCGCGCTGTTGCAGACGTTCCAGGTCAGCACCATCAACTACACCGCGCTGTTCGCCCTGCCGGTGTTGCTGGCGTCCATCCTGGGCTCCCTGACGCTGGCCCTCGCCACGGCCGCAGGTGTCACGCTGTACCTGCTCGGTGAAGCAGGGGTCAGCGCCCTCTGGACGAGTGACCTTTCCACCGCCCGCTTCCTGCAAGCCGGGTTGACCGGCACAGGCTTCTTCCTGGTGGCCGTGCTGGCCAACCAGCTGGCCATCCGGCTGGCACGGGAAGAAGCGCTGGCCGCCAGCAGCCAGGCCGCCGCGCGCGCGCAGGCCCAGGTGAACGAACTGGTGATCGAAAGCCTCACTGTGGGCGTGCTGGTGGTGGACCCGCACGGCGTGGTGCGCAGCGCCAACCCGGCGGCGCAGGCCATGCTGCTCGGCCAGGTCTCGCCGCAGGCCGCAAAGCTGCTGCTGTCGGCGCGCTCGAGCTGGCAGCACCTGGCCCATCTGGTGACCGAGACCTTCGCACGCGGCGAGGCACTGGAAACGGAAACCACCATCGACAACGAGGACCGGCCCAGCCAGCGACTGCATGCGCGCACCCGGCTGACGGCGCAGGGCGGCCGCAGCGCCGGGCTGTGCGTGCTGTTCCTCGAAGACCTGCGTGAGGTCGAGGCCCGCGTGCGCACCGAGAAGCTCGCATCGATGGGCCGCATGTCCGCCGCCGTGGCACACGAGATCCGCAACCCGCTGTCGGCCATCACGCAGGCCAATGCCCTGCTTGATGAAGAGGTGCAGGCGCCCGCGCAGAAGCGGTTGACCCGGATGATCGAGCAGAACGCCCAGCGGCTCTCGCGCATCGTCGACGACATCCTCAACGTGGCGCGCGCGCAGCCCAACCAGGACACCACCACCGCCCCCGCCCTGCCCCTGGACCAGACCGTGCGGCAGATCGCGCAGGAATGGATCCGGCAGAGCCGCGCCGAGCGCATCCTCGGCGTGCACGTGCATGCACCGGCGGCCCATGTGGGATTCGACCCGGAGCACCTGCGCCGCCTGCTCGTCAACCTGCTGGACAACGCCCTGCGCCACGCCAGCGGCAAACCCTCTTCGATCCGGCTGATCACGCAGCCCAGCGGCAACGACCACATCCGCCTGTCGGTGTGGAGCGATGGCCAGGCCCTGGAAGCCAGCGTGATGCGCCATCTGTTCGAGCCCTTCTTCTCTTCAGAGAGCCGCTCCAGCGGTCTGGGCCTCTACATCTGCCGCGAGCTGTGCGAGCGTTACGGCGCGCAGATCGCCTACCGCCGCACCCGGCTGGACCAGCGCGAAGGCAACGAGTTCTACGTGCTGATTTCGGCCAACGGCCCGGCTCCCACGCGCGAGCCGATGCAGCAAAGCCTGTCGTACCCGATCGGCGACTCGGTGGCCACGCGCTCCGAACCCTACAGCCGCCCCATGACCACAGGGGGCGCTCCCCTGGCGGCCCGCTGAACCCGACCCGATGCCGCCCACGCCCTCTTCCGCCTCCGTGCTGGTCGTCGACGACGAGCCCGATCTGCGCACGCTATACGAGCTGACCCTGCTTCGCGAAGGCCATGCGGTGGTCGCAGCGGCGGACGTCACCCAGGCGCGCGAATGGCTCGCCCAGCAACGTTTCGACGTGGTGATCTCCGACATGCGCCTGCCCGACGGCTTGGGCCTGGACTTGCTGCGCGAGCTCGGCGAGACGCAACGCCCGGAGAAATGCATCGTGATCACCGCCTACGGATCGGCGGAAAATGCCGTGGAGTCGCTCAAGGCAGGCGCGTTCGACTACCTCACCAAACCGGTGGATCTCAAGCAGTTGCGCAGCGCGGTCACAGCCGCCCTGCAGAGCCTGCGCGAACAGCGAAGCGGCACGGCCGGCAACTCGGCCGCGCCTGCCACATCCCACGGCGGCAGTGCGGGCGATGCGCCGCGCAAGCCCGATGTGACGTCCAGCGGCGCGCAGTCGCTGCGCCGCATCGTGGGCAGCTCGCCCAGCATCGCGCAGATCAAGTCTCGCATCGAGAAAGTGGCGTCCAGCATGGCGCCCGTGCTCATCCTGGGCGAGTCCGGCACCGGCAAGGAACTGGTCGCCCGTGCCGTGCACGACTGCAGCCACCGGCACGCGGGGCCGTTCGTCGCGGTGAACTGCGGCGCGATTCCCGAGAACCTGATCGAGGCCGAGTTCTTCGGCGCGCGCAAGGGCGCCTACACCGGCGCGACCACCGACCGCGAGGGTTACTTCCAGGCGGCGCGCGGCGGCACCCTGTTCCTCGACGAGATCGGCGACCTGCCCCTGGCGATGCAGGCCAAGCTGCTGCGCGTGATCCAGGAGCGCCGCGTGCGCGCACTCGGTGGCGTGCAGGAAGAAGCCGTCGACGTGCGGCTGGTCAGCGCCACGCACCGCGACCTCAACGCCCTCGTGCAAGGTGGCCAGTTCCGCCAGGACCTGTTCTACCGCCTCAACGTGATCGGGCTGCGCACGCCCGCCTTGCGCGAACGCCGCGACGACCTGCCCCTGCTGGTGAATGCCCTGCTGGCGCGGCTGTGCACCGAATCCGGCCAGACCGTGCCGACGCTGTCGCCGCGCGTGCTGGCCTGGCTGCAGTCGCGCGAACTGCCGGGCAATGTGCGCGAGCTGGAAAACCTGCTGCAGCGCGCCCTGGCCCTGAGCAACGGCGATGTGCTCGAACCGGAAGACTTCGGCGAGGCCGACGACACCTCGGAAATGCCCACCCAGCCCGACCAGCTCTCCCCCGCCGACGGCCGCGGCGCGCCGATGACCCGCCCGCCCGAAGAGATCCCCGCCGATCTGCAGACCTACCTGGACGACCAGGAGCGGCAGGTGCTGCTCAAGGCATTGCGCGAGTCCGACTTCAACCGCACGGCGGCCGCGGCCCGCCTGGGCCTGAACCTGCGCCAGATGCGCTACCGCATCCAGCGGCTGGGCATCCCCATGCCGTCGGACGATGACGACGCCAACACCTGATCCCGTCGAACGCGACACCTGGAAAGGTGGCTGGCTGCGCACGGCGCGCCACAGCCAGTCGCCCAACTTCGGCCCACGCCCCGATGGCGCCTGCATCGACCTGATCGTCATCCACTCCATCAGTCTGCCCCCGGGGGTGTACGGTGGTCCGGAGGTGGAACAGCTCTTCACCAACCAGCTCGACTGGAGCGCCCACCCGTACTTCGAACAGATCCGGGGCATGGAGGTGTCGTCGCACTTCTTCGTGCGCCGCGATGGCGAGGTGGTGCAGTTCGTCGACGCCGATGCCCGCGCCTGGCACGCCGGCAGGTCCTGCTGGCGTGGCCGAGACAACTGCAACGACGATTCCATCGGCATCGAACTCGAAGGCCTGGAGGGTGAGCGATTCGAAGCCGCGCAGTACACCGCACTTGCGCGGCTCTGCACCCAACTGGTGCGGCGTTATCCGGTGCGCCACATCGCGGGCCATGAGCACATTGCACCGGGACGCAAACAGGACCCGGGTCCCGGTTTCGACTGGTCGCGCCTGCAGGCAGACCTCCAGTGGCCTGCCGCGTGTTTCCCTCAGGACACACTGGATCGCGGGACCGCCGGCAACTGAGCCAGGGATCGTGGAAATGCCGCGCTACCGCAGGCCGTGCAACGGCGCGGGCAGCAACGACAAATCGCGCCAGAGCGCGCGCCGGCACTGGCCTTGCGCCCTCGTGTTCAAGCATGCGGCCCACTCGACCGTCATTTTTTATCTAACGAAAAATGCGCAGTGCCTATTGCCGAGAATTTTCTGGAAAACACTACCCGTAGTGGCTTGAATGGGACATGCACACCAGATATAGTGTTACCTTGTGAGTCCCGAACACTACCCCGCCCAGTATGGCCGCCGCCTGAATCCTGCCCTCCAGGTGGCCGAGTCCACCCACTGCGGCCTGCGTTGATACCGGCACCCAAGCCACCAACCTGCCATCGGACACCGCGCCCCCGATGCAGCTCAACCAACAACAAATGAAAGAGGAACCAATGCTGACCGCTTCTCCCATCGCCACTCCGTCCCCCGCCTCGCTGAAGCCCACCGCCGGTATGCCGGCCGCGGCTCCGCTGGCCGCGAGCAGCTCGGTTTTCGCCAACTACCAGATCATCCGCCGCAATGGCGCCGTGGTGCCTTTCGAACCCAGCAAGATCGCTGTGGCGATGATGAAGGCCTTCCTGGCGGTGCATGGCACCCAGGGTGCCGCATCGGCCAGCGTGCGCGAAACCGTGGACGAGCTGACGCAGAACGTCGCCCGCGCCCTGATGCGCTCGCGCCCGGGCGGCGGCACCTTCCATATTGAAGATGTGCAGGACCAGGTCGAACTCGGCCTGATGCGCAGTGGCCACCACGAAGTCGCCCGCGCCTACGTGCTCTACCGCGAACGCCGCACGCAGGAACGTGCCCACCAGGCCGAGGTGGCACATCCTTCCGAACCCGTTCTGCATGTGATCGACGGTGGCGAGCGCGTGCCGCTCGACCTGCAGCGCCTGCAGGGCCTGATCGCCGCCGCCTGCAGCGGCCTGGGCAAGGACGTCAAGGCCGACCCCATCGTGGCAGAGACCAAGCGCAACCTGTACGACGGTGTGCCGATCGAAGAGGTCTACAAGGCCTCCATCCTGGCCGCGCGCACGCTGATCGAAAAGGACCCCGACTACACCTACGCCACCGCGCGCCTGCTGCTGCACACCATCGTGAAGGAAGTGATGGGCGAAGAAGTGCCCTCCGCCGAGATGGGCGCGCGCTACGCCGAGAACTTCCCGCTGTTCATCAAGAAGGGCGTGGACAACGACCTGCTCGACGAGAAGCTGCTGCAGTTCGACCTGGCCCGCCTGGGCGCCGCGCTCAAGCCCGAGCGCGACCTGCAGTTCGACTACCTCGGCCTGCAGACCCTGTACGACCGCTACTTCCTGCACGTGCGCAAGACGCGCATCGAGCTGCCCCAGTCCTTCTTCATGCGCGTGGCCATGGGGCTGTCGCTGGGCGAGATCGACCGCGAAGCCCGCGCCATCGAGTTCTATGAGGTGCTGTCCTCGTTCGACTTCATGTCGTCCACGCCCACCCTGTTCAACGCCGGCACCTTGCGCTCACAGCTCTCCAGCTGCTACCTGACCACCGTGCCCGACGACCTGGACGGCATCTACGAGTCGATCAAGGAAAACGCGCTGCTCTCCAAGTTCGCAGGCGGCCTGGGCAACGACTGGACGCGCGTGCGCGCCCTGGGCTCCCACATCAAGGGCACCAACGGCGAATCGCAAGGCGTCGTGCCTTTCCTCAAGGTGGTGAACGACACCGCCGTGGCCGTCAACCAGGGCGGCAAGCGCAAAGGCGCGGTCTGCACCTACCTGGAAACGTGGCACCTGGACATCGAGGAGTTCCTGGAACTGCGCAAGAACACCGGCGACGACCGCCGCCGCACCCACGACATGAACACGGCGAACTGGATTCCCGACCTGTTCATGAAACGCGTGATGGAAAAGGGTGAGTGGAGCCTGTTCTCGCCCAACAACGTGCCCGACCTGCACGACCTGTTCGGTGCCGACTTCGAGAAGGCCTACCTGGCGTATGAAGAGAAGGCCGCGCGCGGCGAGATCAAGCCGTACCGCAAGGTGCCCGCCAGCGACCTGTGGCGCAAGATGCTCTCGATGCTGTTCGAGACCGGCCACCCCTGGATCACCTTCAAGGACGCCTGCAACGTGCGCAGCCCGCAGCAGCACGCCGGCGTGGTCCACAGCTCCAACCTGTGCACCGAGATCACGCTCAACACCAGCGACACCGAAACCGCCGTGTGCAACCTGGGTTCGGTCAACCTGCTCAACCACGTCAAGCTGGGCAACGACGGCACCAAGGTGCTGGACCACGACAAGCTGCAGGTGACCATCAAGACCGCGATGCGCATGCTCGACAACGTGATCGACATCAATTACTACGCGGTGAAGAAGGCGCGCGATTCCAACATGCGCCACCGCCCGGTGGGCCTGGGCGTGATGGGCTTCCAGGACGCGCTGTACGAACTGCGCATTCCCTACGCATCCAACGAAGCGGTGGAGTTCGCCGACCGTTCGATGGAAGCGGTCTGCTACTACGCCTACTGGGCATCGACCGAGCTCGCCCGCGAGCGCGGCCGCTACGCCAGCTACCGTGGTTCGCTGTGGGACAAGGGCATCCTGCCGCCCGACACGCTGGACCTGCTGGCGCGCGAGCGCGGCGGCTACGTGGACGTGGACCGTTCCAGCACGCTGGACTGGGAAGCCCTGCGCAAGAAGATCGCGGCCGACGGCATGCGCAACTCCAACTGCGTGGCCATCGCTCCGACCGCAACCATCTCCAACATCATCGGCGTGGACGCGTCCATCGAGCCCTGCTTCGGCAACCTCTCGGTCAAGTCCAACCTGTCGGGTGAGTTCACCGTCATCAACAGCTACCTCGTGAAGGACCTCAAGCGCCTGGGCCTGTGGGACGACGTGATGGTCATGGACCTCAAGCACTTCGACGGCTCGCTGCGTCCGATCGACCGCGTGCCGCAAGAGATGAAGGCGCTCTACGCGACCGCGTTCGAAGTCGAGCCGCTGTGGCTGGTGGAAGCCGCCGCCCGCCGCCAGAAGTGGATCGACCAGGCACAGAGCCTGAACATCTACATGGCCGGCGCATCGGGCAAGAAGCTCGACGACACCTACAAGCTCGCATGGCTGCGCGGTCTCAAGACGACCTACTACCTGCGCACGACCTCCGCCACGCAGATCGAGAAGTCCACCGGTCGCACCGGTCAACTCAATGCTGTGTCCGTCGGCAACACCAGCGCTGTCGCTGCATCTGCTGTGTCGGCTCCGCCCGCAGACATCACCGATGTGGAGTCCGCAACCGACATCAAGTTCTGCGCCATCGACGACCCGGGTTGCGAAGCGTGCCAGTGATTCCCGCCGTCATGTGCACACGTGTTGTGGTGTCCATCGAATGCAATTCGATGCAACACCGCAACACAAAATGTGCGCATCGCGTCTGATCACTTTGCATTTCATGCGCACACTTTCATAATCCGCACATTGGAAACATCTATGTTGACTTGGGACGATCACATCACGCCCTCATCGAAGCCAGCGAACAGCCCACTGCCCACCGGCACGTCGGGTCTGCAAGCCTCACTGTCCTCATCGTCTGGTGAGCGCGCTCCTCTCCCCTCCGCTTCGATCAACACCGCAGCCGCACCGGCCGCCACTGCAGCGCGTCGCGTCAACGCGGCCGACAAGCGCATCATCAACGGGCAGACCGACGTCAACCAGCTGGTCCCGTTCAAGTACAAATGGGCCTGGGAAAAATACCTGGCCACCTGCGCCAACCACTGGATGCCGCAGGAAGTGAACATGAGCCGCGACATCGCGCTCTGGAAAGATCCCAACGGCCTGACCGAAGACGAGCGCCGCATCGTCAAGCGCAACCTCGGCTTCTTCGTGACCGCCGATTCGCTGGCCGCCAACAACATCGTGCTGGGCACCTACCGCCACATCACGGCACCCGAATGCCGCCAGTTCCTGCTGCGCCAGGCGTTCGAGGAAGCCATCCACACGCACGCCTACCAGTACATCGTGGAGTCGCTCGGCCTGGATGAGTCCGAGATCTTCAACGCCTACAACGAGGTCGAGTCGATCCGCGCCAAGGACGAGTTCCTGATCCCCTTCATCGAGGCGATCATGGACCCCAACTTCCACACCGGCACCCCGGAAACCGACCAGCGCCTGCTCAAGAGCCTGATCGTCTTCGCCTGCCTGATGGAAGGCCTCTTCTTCTACGTCGGCTTCACGCAGATCCTGGCGCTGGGCCGCCAGAACAAGATGACAGGCGCTGCCGAGCAGTACCAGTACATCCTGCGCGACGAATCCATGCACTGCAACTTCGGCATCGATCTGATCAACGCGATCAAGATGGAGAACCCGATGCTGTGGACCAGCGAATTCAAGGAAGAGATCAAGCAGCTGTTCCTCAAAGCCGTCGAACTCGAGTACCGCTATGCCGAAGACACCATGCCACGCGGCGTGCTCGGCATGAACGCCTCGATGTTCAAGGGCTATCTGCGCTACATTGCCAACCGCCGTGCCACACAGATCGGCCTGGAACCCATGTTCCCGAACGAAGAGAACCCGTTCCCCTGGATGAGCGAGATGATCGACCTCAAGAAGGAACGCAATTTCTTTGAAACGCGTGTGATCGAATACCAGACCGGCGGGGCACTGTCCTGGGATTGATGCCCTTGCAGCCGGAGCCGCATTGCCCATACCGACCAACAACATGATTTCCGAACATTCAAGACCCTGTCACCGGCGCGAAGACGTCCGAGGCAGGGTTTTGTCACAGGATTCAAAACCTTGGGGCCAGCCGTGGATGCATCCACACGGCCCCAGGGGGTTGAATCACTTCACCGGCAACAAGGCTGGCTGAAGTGCTCTTTGCAACTTGATCAAGGAGAAAACAATGGCAACTGCAAAAAAAGCCCCGGCCAAGAAGGCCGCACCGGCTAAAAAGGCTCCGGCCAAGAAACCCGCTGCGAAGAAGGCAGCTCCGGCGAAGAAGGCTCCGGCCAAGAAGGTCGCTGCCAAGAAGGCACCGGCGAAGAAGGTTGCTGCGAAGAAGGCAGCACCGGCGAAGAAGGTAGCGGCCAAGAAGGTCGTCGCCAAGAAGGCACCGGCGAAGAAGGCCGCTGCCAAGAAAGCGCCGGCGAAGAAGGTCGTCGCCAAGAAGGCCGCCCCTAAGAAGGCTGCTGCCAAGAAAGCGCCGGCGAAGAAAGCCGCTGCGAAAAAGGCTCCTGCCAAAAAGGCCGCTGCGAAGAAGGCCCCTGCGAAAAAGGCAGCCCCAGCAAAAAAAGCTGAGCCGGCCAAGAAGCCGGCGGCCCCTGCTGCTCCTGCGGCGCAGACGAAGCTCAACCCTCAGGCTGCGTGGCCGTTCCCCACGTCCAG
>JAESFZ010000355.1_pt1 | contig 19062 bp, 23 predicted proteins | sample 9269561 | NCBI WGS metagenome assembly JAESFZ01 (sample SAMN14515552, study PRJNA621657) | algae metagenome | isolation source: Tildeniella nuda ZEHNDER 1965/U140 and co-occurring heterotrophs from wet... | place: Switzerland: Stansstaad, Zurih | collected 1965-01-01
TGGCAAGCTCGACTTTTCCCAGTCTCTAGCGCAACAACCGATATGGTAAAAATACCAAAAGTCTTATTAGACTGCTGTTTCAGCCTATTGTGCTACGCTGCCTAATTGGATAAAGTCGAGCTAAGGTTCAGCATTAAATGTAAGGTTCAGCATTAATTGGTTGAGGTTCGTGCGCCATGCTCCGAGGTTCGTGCGCGATGCTCTGAGGTTCACGCACCATGCTCTGAGGTTCACGCGCGATACTCTGAGGTTCGTGCGCCATGCTCTGAGGTTCGTGCGCGATGCTCCGAGGTTCACGTGCGATACTCCGAGGTTCGTGCGCCATACTCTGAGGTTCGTGCGCCATGTTCTGAGGTTCACGCGCGATACTCCGAGGTTCGTGCGCCATGCTCTAAGGTTCACGCGCCATGCTCTGAGGTTCACACGCGATACTCTGAGGTTCACGCACCATGCTCTGAGGTTCGCGCACCATACTTAAAGCATCCCGCGCCATACTTTAAGGTTCGCGCACGAGGTTTTAAGATCTATTCTCGATCGCCTAAAGGGTAGCGATGATCCACGATCGCAGCAGTTCATTCACCTGCTCAGGCACCTCGTCGTGGGGACAATGCCCTGCACGTAAGTAGTATTCAGTGAGCTGGGGATGATACTGCCGAAACTTTGTGCCCCTCTCTCTGGCGTTGATCCAGGGGTCGGCTTCGCCCCAGAGCATGAGTAGTGGGCGAGTCAGTTGACCAAGCAGCACATCGATCGTTTCGCCCTGAGGCGTGCGGAAGACTGAGGCAAACACTTTGGGCGCGCCGGGATCGCAGGAAGGCTGATAGATTTCGTCCACAAGCTGCTCTGTCACAGCCGATTGATCGAGATAGACGTTCTCTAGAGTCTTGCGAATCAGGAATTTCTGACGCACATATTGGAACAAGAGAAAACTCGCCCAATCTTGACGAAACAGCGTTTGCACCACTTTGCCCATCACTTCGCGCATGGGATCGGGTTTCGTCGTGCCCTGAATGTCGGTAAAGGGTCCCGCACTGTTGACGAGTACCAGCCCTGCTGCTGACTCTGGACGTTGGGTAGCGACACAGAGAGCCGCATAGCCGCCCAGAGAGTTCCCCACGAGAACGGCTGGTTGACCAATGACCTGCGTGATGAAGTCGTGGAGTTGGTCGCGCCATAGATCGCCACTGTAGGCACGATCGGGCTTTGCCGATCGCCCAAACCCTAAAAGGTCGATCGCCCAGACTTCAAACTCGTCGCTGAGTCCGGCGATCGTCTTGCGCCAGTGATCGGTAGACGCGCCAAACCCATGAATCAGCAGCAGGGGCGGACGGTGAGCCTGTCGTGTTCCTGCTTTGACGTAGTAAATGGGCTGCTGTTGCCACTGCCAATACTGACCAGGCTTGGGAGGAGAAATCGGAGGCGCTTGCATCGTTTAGAGAAATCAGAATCACCTCTAGCATTCTAGCGTGATGCTTACAGGCGGGGGGTTTGGTGACTGAAGAGAGGAGTCAGGAGTCAGGAAAAAGGCAGAAGTTTTGAGTAGCACTGGTTCGCTTAGAGCCACGTTGTAGGTGTACCGCGTTGCTAGAGAGTTTTAAGCGAGGCGTGAGGTGTAAGCCATTAACGTTAACGACTGATCAAACTTTTAGCCCTTAGCCTTTAGCCTTTAGCCTTTCTTCCTACTCCCTACTCCCTACTCCCACTAACTCCCGTTCCGCTGGAGCTTCTACCATCTCAGTGGGTACGCCATCCTGGACGAGGGACGGGGATTTACCGCTCTTTTGCAAAAAGTTGCCGACCATTGCAAGAATGGCGTTCACTTTGCGCGTGCGCCAGGAATCGATAACTGCATCCACTTCGCCAGCATTCAAACGTCGCTCTAGCGCTTCCCTTAAGTAAGCAGCGTGTCCGGTTTCGTCACTGGCGACGCTGAGAATGCCCTTCTTGAGGTTGGCGCTTACAGGCTCGTCCTCTGGTAGCACGTTTGCCATCCGCACAAAGTCTTTGCTGGCATCCAGTTCCAGAATGTAGGTGCTTGCGAGAAACGCAACCCAGTCGATCGCCTCTGGTTTCAGCTCTGCCTGCGAGTAGCCCTCAAAGTAGGCATCAAAAAAGGGATTGCGCTTAGGCTCACCCGCTTTCTCTGCTGCTGGCTTAGGTGCATTCTTGAAATCAATCACCTGCTTATTCAGTTGCTTTAAGGCGTGGGCGAAGATTTGCCCATGTCGGCGCTCATCGTTAGCGTGACGGGTGAGTCTCTCTGCCAGCCAGGTATCACCTTCGGTAGCGGCGCGATCGCGCAAAGCCTCCAGATAGGGAACAGAGCCAGATTCCGCTAATTGCAAGCTCGCCAGCGTGTTGGGGCGCGTGAGCGGGTCACGCATATTACGGGCAGTAATGAAGGCAGCCGCCGCTGAACCAGCCAGATGTAACACTTGGGTAAGAAAGTTCATAGCTGTGTGAAGAAGAGCTTACAGACGACATCCTAACGCTCTTCGCCAAAATGGGCAGAGCGACTGAATACAGCTTTGAGTAGCTATCAGCAGTCAGCTATCAGCGGTCAGCAAAAAGCGGATGGCTGACTGCTACTCCAAACGTGTGTCGTTGTTTTTAAACAGCTCATGGCAATACAGCTTTGAGTAGCTATTAGCAGTCAGCTATCAGCGGTCAGCAAAAAGCGGATGGCTGACTGCTACTCCAAACGTGTGTCGTTGTTTTTAAACAGCTCATGGCAGCAATCGCAGTCTTGTTGATACGCTTAACAGGGGAATTTCAGGTTTGGGGTGTGAGGCGATCGCGTTCTCTGATTCGCCTTCTCAACAAAACATCAATCATTTTTGGGGGTTGTGGTGCGTTTGTTCAAATCCATTGCCGGATTGCGGTGCTACCTCAACCGCTATCGCTCCGGTCAGCCTCTCTCTGATCGCTCAGCGATCGAAGCAGCAGATTCTATGCAAGCAGTTGACTCGATCGGGCTAGTGCCCACGATGGGGTCACTCCATGCAGGACATTTGAGCCTCATTCACAAGGCACGGCAGGAGAATCAGCTTGTCGTGGTGAGCATTTTCGTCAACCCACTCCAGTTTGGACCGACTGAAGATTTCCAGCAGTATCCCCGCACCTTGGGGCAGGATCAACTGTTGTGTGAGCAAGCTGGAGTGGATGTGATCTTTGCGCCCAGTGGTGAGGAGATGGGAGTCGGGAGGCAGGAGGCAGGAGCCAGGAGTCGGGAGTCGGGAGTCGGGAGTCGGGAGCTAGAATTCACCCCTCACCCCTCACCCCACCGCGAAGCGGAAGCAAGCTACACCCCTCACCCCTCACCCCTCTCTCCTACACAAGTGGTGCCACCAGGAACTATGCTCTCTGTAATGTGTGGTCGATCGCGGTTGGGGCATTTTCAAGGTGTGGCGACGATCGTGACGAAACTACTCAGTATTGTGCAACCGCAACGGGCGTACTTTGGGCAGAAAGATGCACAACAGTTAGCGATTATTCAGCGGCTGGTTGAGGACTTGAATTTGCCTGTGGCGATCATGGGCTGTCCGATCGTGCGCGAAGCGAGTGGACTGGCGTACAGTTCGCGCAATCAATATCTGACCGCAGCACAAAAAGAAGAGGCAGCGGCTCTTTATCGTGGCTTGCGCTTGGCTGAACAAGCCTTTCGGTCAGGCGAACGGGTGAGTGATATGTTGACCAAAATGGTTAAAACAGAGCTGGAGCACGTTCCGGCGATCGCCCCCGAATATATCGAACTCGTTCATCCTTTAACGTTGGAACCTCTAGACATGGTTGAAGAAACAGGCTTACTGGCGATCGCCGCACGCATTGGTGGCACTCGCTTAATTGACAATCTAGTGCTGTCTGCCCGGAAGCCCATTGTGGCGATCGATGGTCCTGCTGGCGCTGGCAAATCGACCGTTGCCCGTCAAGTAGCACACGTCCTCGACTTGCTCTACCTGGACACAGGCGCAATGTACCGGGCGCTGACCTGGCTCGTGTTGCAGTCTAGCATTGCCATTGACGATGAACCCAGCATTGCCGAACTGGTGAGCCAGTGCGAGATTGAGCTAAGCGGTCATCCGTCCTCCGTCAGCGTCTCGATTGATGGTCAGAATGTGACGCAGGCAATTCGGAGTTTGGAAGTCACGTCAAATGTCTCTGCGATCGCCGCACAACCGATCGTCCGCCATGAACTGGTGCGTCAACAGCGACGGTATGGCAAAGACGGTGGCATTGTCATCGACGGTCGTGATATTGGCACCTATGTTTTTCCCGATGCCGAACTCAAGCTTTTCCTGACCGCTTCCGTACAAGAACGAGCGCGTCGTCGGCAGCAAGATCTGAAAAACCAGGGTAAGAATGACATTAGCCTGGACGAGCTAGAGCAGGCAATTTACGATCGCGATCGCAAAGACAGTACTCGTGCGCTAGCGCCCTTACGTCAGGCAGAAGATGCGATCGAGATCCAAACGGATGATCTCACTGTTGCTGAAGTCGTCGATCGTATCGTGCAGCTCTATCAAGACCGGGCAACCATCAAAGCATAGAGCACTCTCCGCGTCCTCCGCGCCTCTGCGGTTCAAACTCCAGCTAGACTAAAAGACCGATCGGTCTTAAAATAAACGCATGTCCAAAGCCAGCGACACCAGAGCCAAGATCATTCAGCAAGCAGCGGGACTGTTCAACCAACAGGGCTACGCTGGTTCATCCATGTCAGATATTATGCGTGTTACGGGATTACAAAAAGGAGGCATCTATAACCATTTCAACAGCAAAGAAGAACTTGCCCTAGAAGCGTTTGATTTTGCCGTTCAACTCAGCAGCAAAAAGTTCTTACAAGCAGTGCGAGGGAAACAGACTGCGGTTGAAAAATTGCAAGCAATTCTGTGGGTTTATCAGCAGTTTATTGATGATCCACCTGTGCCTGGAGGCTGTCCACTCTTGAATACAGCCGTTGAGAGTGATGACGCTTATCCTGTGTTGCGCGATCGTGCTCAACAGGCAATGACTTCATGGCGCAATCTCATTATTCGCCTGATCAACAAAGGGATTGTCAAAGGTGAAATTCGCGTAGACGTTGAAACCGATACCGTAGCGACCATTCTTATTGCCACACTAGAAGGCTCTGTCATGATGAGCAAATTGTATGGTGATGCCGTGTATATGGAACGAGCGATCGCGCACCTCAATCACTACATCATCAGCGAGCTGACCGGATCAAAGGGATAGCTCTCCGCGCAAATATTTTTTTGTCCTTTAACAGACCGATCGGTCTTAAAGACTTTCTCCAGGAGCAATCATGCAATTATCAAGACCGTTAGAAATCAAGCTTGAGATTCCCGTAAGAACGTATGATATTGACTTCGCTGGTATTGTCAGCAATATCGTCTACATTCGATGGCTAGAAGATCTACGCATCAAGTTGCTAGAAGAACATTTCCCACCCATTCATCAAAAAAAACAAGCAATTTTTCCCGTTCTAGCCGAAACCCAAATCGCCTACAAACGTCCCATTCGACTCTTTGATCAAGTCACTGGTCAACTGTGGATTAGCAGCTTAAAGCGCCTAAAGTGGTCAGTGCAGGCAGAAATTTTGTGTAACAACGAACTGGCAGCCGTAGCCACTCAAACGGGAGCCTTCGTTGATTTCAAAAGTATTCGCCCTGTTCCAATTCCAGATGAACTATCTCAGAAATTCTTGGCGCATCACACGCTAAGTAAGTAGACATACTGACTAGAAGCTTCATTTTTACCGAGCTTACAAAATCGATCGCACGATCGCCACCGTCTCCTTAATCATCCGTTCCTCACGAAACATTTTTTCTGCCCGTTGTTTACACGCCTGTCCTACCTGTTGCCTTAGTGCCGCATCACCCACCCAGTCCTTCAAGATCCCAACCAATTCTTGAATGGTGGACTGGAAATTGCCAAACATGGGGGAAGTCAGCAGTTGTCCCGCATCGCCCAAGCCTTCAGGAATGCCGCTTACCGCTGATGCAGCCACAGGAAGCCCTTTCGCCATCGCTTCCATCATTGCCAACGGTAACCCTTCCGATTCAGACGGCAGCAAAAAGATGTCGCTTGCATCCAGCCAATCGTTAATTTGATCCAGTTCGCCCAGAAACTTGACGCGATCGCTCACACCCGCCTGCTTCACCATTTGCTTAAACTGATCTGCCAGTGTTCCCGTGCCTGCCCAAGCAAAGTAGAGATGTTCCCATGCAGGCGTTTGCTTCAGTTGCTTGATCGCGCCAATTTGATACTGATAGCCTTTGATGATGTCCATGCGGGCAGCGGTGAAGCAGAGAACGGCATCGGCAGGGATATTCCACTGTTGGCGGAGGCGCGATCGCATCTCTAAATCCGGTAACTGAAAGTAGGTAGACGGTCGTCCGCAGTAAATCACCTCCCCTTTGTCCTCCGCCAACCCAAACAGCGTTCGCAATAGCCTCAAGTTATCGTGCGAAACGGCTATGACTGCTTTAGCTGCCATGTACTGCTCCGCCAGCGCCACATACGCTTCGGGTACTTCTTTCGGTTTAATCGGATGCACCAGATGTTCCACGATGATGAAGGGAATGCCGTGCTTCATCGCTACACGCTTGGGGAAAAAGTTAGCAATCGGTCCCCCATTGCTCACAATCAACAAATCCGGTTTCGCCTCAGCAATCATCTTCTCTGCGTCTGCCGCCTTCGCTGATTCCAGCCAGATATGCTGTTGAATGCCTACCTGCCTCTGCTGCGACACAAACCAATCCGCGCGTTGCCGTACTCGTTCCATACCAGCGGAACCAAAATGCGTCGCCAGTCCGTCAGGAATATCCTGCACGTGCGTCATCTGGTAGCCTAGAGTGGCTAAGGCACACAAAATTGCATGGTTGTACGGCAAAAGACCACCGATCGCAGGCGACGCGTATAGCAGAATATGTTTAGCCACAGCAGTAGATGTCGGGGGCTTGGTTATGCGTTGTTAGAGTACACGGCGCGATCGTCGAACTAACATCCGCCATAGAGTATGAGATTAGATAGGTAATTCAATTGAGTATAAAGTGAGGTTCTCATGGGTGTTACTGTAAACTACAGCGCTATCCCACCTAGCAGTACGTTGTATGCACGTCTTCAACGTGAGAAGCTTTTTGCAATTCTCATGATTTCTCTCTTTTCTCAAGGTTGCGGCATCTTTAACTTCTTTGAAGAAATCGAACCTGAAGAGGTTAACGAGCTTCTTGAATACGTTATTGAAGAGCATCAAGACATCTTTGGATCAGATTTAGAAGCCGATCAAATCATTGCTGAATTTCGAACAGAGTTGAGACTCACTCGTAAAGCTTATCCAGGGATTGAGGGTAGAATAGCCTTCTTGGAAAAGTCATCCAATGAGATTATGGAACGGTTGACACAAGAGCTAGCGAGAAGAAAGGTTGAGAATGCCGATGAGATTGTTGTAAAAATCATGTTCGGAGATCAATCTTTTGCTCCAATACTATTGCCAGAGTCAGAATCGTTAGGGCTGATATCGCGTGAGTCAGTACGCGAAGGAGCCAGAATCCTGCGACAGATTGAACCGGAAACCCTGTTCGCAAAAGATGAGGGTTGGGAAGGATGGTGCCTTAATCACTTTGAACATTGGCGAGATTTATATCTCTCAGCAGACGAGAGAAATGAGGAGATATTAGTTGGAGTTTTTTAACCCGTCAGCTAGACAGAATCAATCATTAGGATGTGTCTGGGCATAGCATTAACGTATCTAACCCTAGAGCAGCATGGGTTACGCTATCGCTAACCCATCCTACGTTTGCCTAACAACCAAAAACTAACAACCAACAACTTTTCGAGGAGTCGCCGTGTTTTTCAGTGTGGTCATTCCGACCTACAACCGCAAACCAATTTTAGAAAAGTGCCTGAAAGCGCTGGAGCAGCAGCAGTTTGATGCGGGCGCGATCGCGGGCTACGAGGTTGTCGTTGTGGATGATGGCTCCACCGACGGCACTGTAGACTGGCTGCAAGCAAACGCCAGCACCTTCCCTCACGTCTGCCTCTTTCAGCAAGACCATCAAGGTCCCGCCGCCGCCCGTAACCTCGGAGTCGAAAAAGCATCCGGCGACACCATTATTTTTATTGACAGCGATTTAGTCGTTACTGAGGTCTTTCTTCAGGCACATGCCGAAGGTCTCCAAAGCGGTCAGCCGTCAGCCGTCAGCCGTCAGCCGTCGAAACAAACTCAAAGCCCCTCCTCTGCTTCCCCTGCCTCCCCTGCTGCTCCCCCTGCTTGCCCCACACCCCACACCCCACACCCCACACCCCTCTTCACCTACGGTCGCGTCATCAACACTGCCAACTTCGACGATCCCACCGCAGAACCCTACAAAATTACCGACTTTTCAGCGGCGTATTTTGCCACGGGGAATGTGGCGATCGCCCGCATCTGGCTCGAAAAAGCCGGACTCTTTGACACGTGTTTTCAGCTTTACGGCTGGGAAGATCTGGAACTGGGGGTTCGCCTGAAGGAACTCGGCTTGACCCTCATCAAATGTCCCGATGCGGTTGGCTATCACTGGCATCCACCGTTTGCCCTTGACCAACTGCCTAACCTAATCGACAAAGAAATTGAGCGCGGCAAGATGGGCGTGCTGTTCTATCAAAAGCACCCTACCTGGAATGTGCGGATGATGATCCAGATGACCTGGCTTCATCGTGTGCTGTGGGGCGTGTTGTCACTGGGCGGAAGGCTTAACGAACGCACCATGGCTCCCTTTCTGCAATGGCTGATTGACCAAGGCAAACCCCAACTCGCCCTCGAAGTCGCCCGCATCTTCCTCAACTGGTACAACGTCCAGGGCGTTTACGAAGCGTACGCAGATATGCAGCAAAGACGCTGAGACTGAGAGGCAAGCATCGCTCGCAATTCATCCTTTCATCCTTGTGCGGTCGTATTAATGATCAGGAATCCCAACGTTGCTCGCCACTGCTAGTCACAAGATAAATTTCGTATTGGGCTTCAGGATACTTTTCACGTAGTCGCAACTTCTCGACAAAGGCATCCGTACTTCCATGTTCTACGATGATCTCCCTCATGTCATCCATAGGGAAAACCCAAATCACTTTACCCGTTGCCTTCTCAACCGCTTTGATGCCAAATCCCATAACCAATCCTTTGCAAAGCTCTCTCAATAACTCGATTCGATCGTCAAGATAATCTACTCTAACCCTTGCGGCTCCGCTATGCTACCCTAGAGAAGTTGTCTAAAATCGCACATCCAGGATTTCGGGTGTCTGTAGTAGTTGTTAGGGATTAGTTGTTGGTTGTTAGTACGGGAAATTTCTCACTAAAAACTAAAGACTAAAAACTAAAAACTTCCCAGGTGCTCCTGGATGGAGGATTAACCCGAATCAGGAGTTCAAAATCAATGCCAGTTGTTTCGTTGGCTCAATTGTTAGAGTCTGGAGTTCACTTCGGGCATCAAACCCGTCGTTGGAACCCCAAAATGGATCCATACATTTACACCTCGCGGAACGGGGTACACATCATTGACCTGGTGCAAACCGCTCGGTTAATGGATGAAGCGTATAACTATGTTCGTACTGCGTCTGAGCAGGGTAAGAAGTTTCTCTTCATCGGCACTAAGCGGCAAGCGGCTGGGATCATTGCTCAGGAAGCGGCTCGCTGTGGCGGTTACTATGTGAATCAGCGCTGGTTGGGCGGAATGCTCACCAACTGGGTCACGATCAAAACGCGCGTCGATCGCCTCAAAGAGTTAGAGCGTCGGGAAGAAACAGGCGGACTCGATCTGTTGCCCAAAAAAGAAGCCTCAGTGCTGCGACGTGAGCTGGAAAAGCTGCAAAAATATCTGGGTGGCATCAAAGCCATGCGGAAAGTGCCCGATATCATCATCATGGTGGATCAAAAGCGCGAATATAACGCCGTCCAGGAGTGCCAGAAGCTTTCGTTGCCGATCGTGGCATTGCTAGACACCAACTGCGATCCCGACTTAGTGGATGTGCCCATTCCAGCAAACGATGATGCCATCCGTTCGATTAAGCTAATAGTGGGCAGGCTGGCAGATGCGATCTACGAAGGTCGCCACGGTCAGCTTGAATCTGATGACGAGTACGAAGACTACGAAGGCGGTGAGGAAGACTTCGATTACGAAGATAATGACACCTCGTTCATTCCTGAAGAAACCGAAGAAACCGAAGCGTAGAGAGTTTTTAGTTGTTGGTTGTTGGTTTTTAGAGACTCTAACAACTAACAACTAACAACTAACGACTAACAACTATTCAGAGTGGTAAAAGGTAATGGCGGAAATCACAGCAAAATTAGTCGGTGAACTGCGCCAAAAAACGGGCGCAGGGATGATGGATTGCAAAAAAGCGCTTACGGAAACCAACGGTAACCTGGAAGACGCGGCTGACTGGCTCCGCAAAAAGGGAATTTCCTCGGCTGAGAAGAAGGCGGGAAAAGTAGCCGCTGAGGGCATCGTTGATAGCTACATCCACACAGGTAGCCGCGTTGGTGTGTTGGTAGAAGTCAACTGTCAGACAGATTTTGTGGCGCGGAACGAAGCGTTCAAGAAACTGGTACAGGACATTGCCAAGCAAATCGTTGCGTCTCAGCAGGTTGAGTATGTGAAGATTGCGGATATTCCGACTGAGGTTGTCGATCGCGAAAAGGCGATCGAAATGGGGCGCGACGATCTGGGCGGTAAACCAGACAACATCAAAGAGAAAATTGTGCAAGGACGCATTGAGAAGCGTTTGAAAGAGCTTTGCCTGCTGGATCAGCCCTTTATCCGCGACCAAAACATCACAGTCGATGAGCTTGTCAAGCAGAATGTCGCTCAACTGGGCGAAAACATTCAGGTACGGCGCTTTGTTCGCTTTGTGCTAGGTGAAGGCATCGAGAAAGAAGAAACGGATTTTGCTGCTGAAGTCGCCGCCCAAATCGGCACTGGCAAATAGGCTGAGTCAGTTAGCTCAAAGGCGCTAAAGAGTGAAAGAGCCGATTCTAGCATCCGTTTGATGAACGTACAGAGGCAGCCATAAGGCTGCCTCTGCTGTTTGTATCCGTTCCGCCAATGCCTAATTCAGGTAAATTAGGACAGGTAGATGAGGAAGTGGAGCGTCTTTGGAGCAACAGCCTCTTTGGTTGAAGGCAGCCTTCTGAAGGCGATCGTCTGGCTCCTGCATTCCGAAATCAAGTTTGTTGCATATTCAAGCTTCTGAAAGCTGTCTGAAAAGGGTTGGGAATGATTACTGCGATCACGTTACTGGTAGCGCTGGGATTTTTAGGCTGGGGCTTTTATCGTGCTAGACCGTTTGGCAAACTGGGTCTAGTTGCCTGGTTGCAATCAGCCGTATTAATTACGCCCTGGTTGCTGTTTTTTGGTCTGTCTCTTGTCGGCATCTACCTCAATATCGTCAGCGTCCTGTTCCTGTTTTTGTTGTCTACAGGACTCTATATTTACCTGGGTAGCCGCTTACGATCGCTGGCTCAAACCGAAGTCCTCTCTCGTCGTGCAAGCGCGATCGCGGAGGCTCAAGACATCAGCCCATCAGACTCTGCCAGTGATGATCTAGAGAGCTTGACTCCAACCACTTCGAGCGCACCAGTACAAGCGACAAAAGCCTCTGAAGCGTCGCTAGAATCCGACATTATTCCCATTCCTGCCGAAGACCTGAAGGCAATTCAGAGCATTTTTGGCGTTGATACGTTCTTTGCGACTGAAACGATTCCCTATCAGGAAGGTGTCATTCTGCGGGGCAATTTGCGCGGTGATGCCGAAACCACGATCGCCCATCTTTCAGAGCGACTGCTAGAAAAAGTTGGTGTCAGCGAAACCGATCCGCAACAGCCTCGTTATCGGTTGTTTCTCGTCGAAGGGCAAGACGGCAAGCCTGTTGTCATCGTCTTACCCAGTAGCCGTGATCCGCAGCCATCAACCCCGTTTCAGAAAGGCGTAGCGGTGTTGCTGCTCTTAGCCACGATCGCCGCCAGTTTGGAAAGTAGTGGGTTGATGCTCGGCTTCGATTTCTTCACGGCTCCCAATCGTCTTGCAGAGGTTTTACCGTTAGCGCTGGGTCTTCTCAGCGTCCTTGCCGTGCATGAAGTTGGGCACTGGCTGTTGGCACGTCGCTATCAGGTAAAGCTCAGCCTGCCGTTTTTCATTCCTACCTGGCAGATTGGTTCGTTTGGTGCCATCACCCGCTTTGAATCGGTGTTGCCCAATCGCAGTGTGCTGTTTGACATTGCGATCGCTGGACCCGCAGCAGGCGGTATTCTTTCGCTAGCCATGCTGGTTACAGGACTCCTGCTCTCACACAAGGGCAGCTTGTTCCAGGTGCCAACAGAGTTTTTTCAAGGCTCCATCTTAGTCGGTACGCTGACGCGGGTCGTGCTGCAAGAATCGCTTCAGCAGTCGATCGTCGATGTGCATCCACTCGTGATTCTAGGTTGGCTAGGCTTAGTGATCACAGCACTCAACCTACTACCAGCAGGACAGCTCGATGGTGGACGCATTGTGCAAGCGATTTACGGACGCAAAATTGCTGGACGCACGACGATCGGCTCCATCGTTATCCTGGGACTGGCATCCATTGTGAATCCGCTGGCGCTGTACTGGGCGATCGTTGTGCTGTTTCTGCAACGCGAATTGGAACGCCCCAGCCAGAACGAACTCACCGAACCAGACGACACCAGAGCCGCTTTAGGTTTACTGGCATTATTCCTGATGATCGTAACGCTGCTACCACTCACTCCCAGCCTTGCCGGACGTTTAGGGATTGGTGGTTGAGTGCAAGAGGATGAAAGGCAATACTTCTCGGTTAAGCCCCAGCGAATGGAATTCGCGGCTACAGAAGCAAAGTCTGCGCAGGCAGACTACTGACAGTTCAACCTGCGGCGGCAGGTTTCGTTTCTGTAGCTGCGGTTTCAACCGCCACTAACCGAGAAATATTGGGATATAAGGATGAAAAATTGATCTAACACTTTTCTATATTCTCACTGGTTGATTTGGACACGACGTACAGAAACGTTCCGTCTATTCACCCAAATTGGGGTGTTATGTAAAAGTCTTCCGTCAGATAATTTATCCAGGCTGTTCAGCTAAGTTGTCTGTGAGAAATTAGCACAAGGCTGGTTTGGCAGTGTTTAAGGAAGGCTTGCTTCGTGTTCAACTTTTTTCAGGGTGAAAATTATGTGCATCAAATGGATCTACTTGCAGAAAGCTGCCTTTGTGTTTCAGGTTTTAAGTTTTTTGGTCATTCTTCCCGCTGGGACTGCTGTTGCACTTGACACTTATCCAGAGTACGGTGCAACCGTCGATTCTAATGGAGAGACTGGCATTGGTCGTACCTATCCTAAAGAAGTTCTTCAGAAAGCTTGGGATCACTGCGGTGAAAGTGGCTGCGATGGCAAGCTGGTTTGCATTCTTAACACGACTGAGACAATAGTTTGTGGTCCCCGCAATGCTTGTACTTACCCTATCTCAAGAACAGTTAAGTTCACTGGCAGTTACAGTGGCGGTTGGGCAACAAGAGACAAGATGGTTAATGCCCTACTGAAACATTCGGGCAACGACGGTGGATGGTACAATCAGGGATCTTGGATTATGCGGAGCTTTTGGGCAGTTCGCACACCGGGTAATACAAGCTGGATCAACGTCAATGTTGAGGGTGGTCGCGAATCAATGACGGCTTGTGATAAATAGGTCGGGGAAGGCGGGCTTAAACACTCCGGTCGGCAAAATCTTTCGGTGCTCATGCCGTGGATGATACGATGTGCAACTAATTTGCCCTTATTCCTTTCTTGAAAGCCTTTCTCTCTGGGAGAAAGGCTTTCGGGCAATTTCTTTTGGTTCTCTTTTTCCTTAGTGGTGCAGAAAACTTTTTTGAGTCTCACGGTGGACAGTCTGGAGGGTCAAAATGGTGGCTGAAACCCACTGCCCTCGTTCGATTTTCTGAGAAATCCTGAAATCGCTGTCTTAATGAGAATCCTTTGCCCATAAGGGTTTCAGGAGTTCTCTGCACCACTAAGATCTGCATCTGGGAAGGTTGTCAGGTGGTGATAAAAAGGGCATCAGATCAATTAACACTTTTGGAGATTGTGCTTGATGGTAATGGATATTCAATCACTGTGAACCTCTGGACTTTACTTATTATTCTATTAGAGCAGGTGAGGTATATCTGCAACTGATTGAGAAATTACTGATTGCGATTGAATCCTACAGTAAATCAGGCAAAGATCACACAAAGCTAACTCGTATTTCTGAAAACCTTATTAAGGCAAGAACTAACGATCTCAAGACTTGGCTAGGGGAGTTTAGAAATATTCTAGCTGAGGTCGGTGTAGACTGAATCATGAGTATCTTCAGGCTTTTACTTCTGGTAGAGTGTAGCGCGTACATCGATTAGAACAGGTAAACCTGTGGAAAGAATTCCTGATGGAGCGATCGTCGTTCGAGGTGGGCGAAACCGACCGGAAGATGTCCGGCGTGGCATTGGAACGCATCCGAGCGGCGTGACAGGAATTTCGGTAGAATGTGGAGAAGGAGCATCTGTGCAGGAATTATCCGCATTGATCCCACACGGGCAGGTTGGTGTTACAACCGTTGGGGCGGTTCGAGAGGCAGGAGGCGATGTGATCCGAACATCTGGAAGAAGCCGATATCATGCAACATTAACAGGGTTAGCCCCTGATGAAATCAGTCTGCTTTTGACCCCAACAATATCTAACCCATCCAAACAAATTTTGTGAGCAGGAGTGATGTATGAGTTTATCCAAAGTTTTTGTCGATTTTCATAATGCTGATGAGCAGGGGCGTTTGCGTCTCAACTGCATTGGCACGATTGAAGATTTAGCACGTCAACAAGCTGAGTTGGAGAATGGGCAGCAGCTAACGTTGTATAGCGAAGATTTGGAAGTGGATGGAATAGTTCAGTTTTCAGAAGAAGAGAAGGTTTGGGTTGCTACGGTTGACTGGAATCAGATTAAGCAAGTTGAACAACTGGTAGTTCAAGGTCAAAACTGAGTGCGAAGCGCGCCGCCTAACAACCTGGTTGGAGCGGATTCCGAGTGACTCTAGTGGTGGAGCAAAGGTTGTTCACAACCGCTTAGCCGGAACGTCGGGCGGCTGAGCTATCGATAGGATATAGTGAGCGATTCATCAGTACGATCGCCCATCTTATAAGTTGAGTTTCCTTACCTCAACCCAACCGCATCTTTTTCACTCTTCACTTCTGCGATCGCCTTGCTTGAGCATTAGCCTTGTCTATAGATTTGCCTTGAATGGATGCGCAATAATGTAGAGAGTCTAATTAACATTGCCTAACCTTTCATGCAGTTTGAGTGGGATGAAGCGAAAAATCTAGAGAATATTCGTAGACATCAGATCGATTTCGCCGATGTCCCTGAGATGTTTGATAGTCCGATGCTAATTGAGTTAGACGATCGTTTTGATTACGGTGAAGACCGTTGGTTCGGTATCAGCTTCCTCGGTAACGGCATAGCGGTTGTTGTTTGGACAGAACGACAGAATGATATCATTCGGATCATTTCAGCACGAAGGGCAAATCGATATGAGCGACAAAGACTTGAGCAATACCTCTCGTACTAATTGGGCAGCACTTGAGGCAGGAGACGACGAAGGGATTGATTATTCTGATATTCCACCGTTGACGGAAGCGTTTTTTGAGAAGGCTACTTTAAGCATTCCTGCTCCTCAAGCACAGCGTCTGGTTCAAATTGATCCAGATGTTCTGCAATGGTTTCAAGCTCAAGGCGGAGAATACAAAGCTTTAATTAACTCCGTTCTACGCCATCACGTAGAGAGCAGTGGTGATCAGTCAGTGGTATAACAATCTTCTCAACCTTTACTTCTGCGATCGCGGCGAACGTCTTGCTTGAGCCTTAGCCTCGTCTAGTCAATACGGTTTCTCCTGTGGTCATGTCTGTTAAAGCTGTTGTGACATTCATTCGACTCTCCAAGCTAAAATTAAAGGAGCAAGTCGCAAAGAGTCCAGACCTATGGCAGTTCGTCAACGACGTTACAGCAAAGAAGAGTTGGCTCGACGTGGGCAAGAACTCTACGAGTCTGGCACTCGGCAGCAAGTCGATGCGGGAAACGAGGGCAAGATGGTAGCGATCGACATCGAAATCTCCGGTTTCGATGTCGATGAGACTGTCATCGCTGCAACTGATCGGCTATTTGAACGCAATCCCGATGCTCAACCGTGGGGGATTCGGATTGGACATCGCGCCGTTTATCATTTTGGGTCGCGGAGTCTGAAAAAGAATCAATGATTTACGGAGTCGTGAATTTGCGTCGTGAGGCAACGCTTCCCTTGGTGGTTAGTAATCCGTCTGGACAACGGCAAGTTATTGATACCGTGATTGACACCGGATTTGATGGATTTCTGTCTTTGCCATCTGAAGTTATCGTTCTCCTTGGATTGCCTTGGACTATCTCCAATACGGCGACCTTGGGCGATGGTAGCGAAACTCTATTTGATTTTTACGCCGGAACAGTGATCTGGGACGGGCAGTACCGCACGATCGATATTGCGGAATCAGAGACAGAACCTCTGTTAACGTGAGTTCGACGAACAGAAATTGACAGAAGAAAAGCTGAGACTGGTTTTGCAGTAACGGTCTCAGCTATGGACACTATCGTATCGCGCCTCGACATCACGCAAATCTTCTGTGACCTGGACGATTTTTATCAGCACTTCGAGCACGGTTGGCAACACCAAGTCCAGTTGCCCTCCATGGCTGGTGAACGCTGGAGCCATTCCCGCCTCAGCTTGAGCGAAGTGATGACGAGGCTCCACAGAAGCGGCTGCGCCAACGCTGTGGCGTTTCACGGGTCTGGCTTTCGTACGTTTAAGGAGTTTTATACCTTGTGCGTCTTGCCGCACTGGCGACGTGCGTTTCCGAACCTGGTCACTCATCACTAAGTCCAAGAAGAACATGAAAAGCCGCCTGGTCAAGCTGATTGACAAGATTTTGTTGCGGAAGCGAGCACTCATGGCATCGATGAACGACCAACTCAAGAACCTGTGCCAGATTGAACACTCACGCCTAAGTGCTTCGCACACGCTTCGCACACGCAGTTGGTTCAATTGCTTAGTCAACTTGCTGGCAGGTTTAATCGCGTATACTAAGGGACTTCCAGAAAACAAATAATTCCAGGCTGGTGGAGTAAGCTGAGAAGTGGTCCATCGCTGAGCACTGAGCCATGTTGGAACTCACGCACTGTTTGAAGAGCTTACGGCAAGAGCCTGCTGACCGTCTGAGAGGTACTGAACGTCGGCGGTGCATGGCGCAAACGGTGGCGGAATTAGGGCACGGTGGACAGCGCATAGCCGAGCGGGAATGAGGGTGGCACCGTGATCTGCTTCGACAAGGAGCACGGGAAGTGGCGAGTGGCATCGTTTGTGTGACTGCCTTGGCGTTGCGTGGTCGTAGACTGACCGAAGGATGCGCCAAGCCCACACCGTCAGCGCAATACCAATCAAAGCCGGGAGAGTGACAGCGGGAAAGTCGCGCGGAATGGTCGATGGAGAGGAAATGCCGACTGCAACTTCCCACAGATGGAAGCTGGCATGGGCGATCAACCATGACGTTGCAGCAGCCCACAGATCAAAGCGGTGCGCTGGTTGGATCATCCCGATCGCGAATGCAGCACCGAGGAATATCTGAATAAGCCCAATATCGCGGATGAAGTGCTGATTAAAGGAACCCGTGTGGGTCACGCCAGGAACGATGTTATACCAAGCGATCGGAGCGACAAGCATAAACAGTCCATTTCCAAACAGGAATAGTCCGTTGAACGCTATTAGAATGAATCCTACGACCAAAATGGTTCGAGCATTTGCAGTTGTTTTTATGGCAGTTGTTTTCATGAGACTTGTTGGGAAATAAGCTGGTTTAAGGACAAGGTTTTCTGCTGCCTCTCCAAGTTGTGCTGCATCGAGATAGAAATTCCACAAACCGACTGCATTCAGCATTAAGTGGTCATCGAAATCAGGCACACGGTTTCGATAACCATCTGTTACGGCACGATCACGTTTGATGCCAGCATGAGCATGTTCACACACCACTCGTTGACGACTGAACGCTTGGTTTTCCTGCTTCTGTTGTTGGGTTAATTCTTTTCCTTTTGGTTTCTTGTGCGGCAGATGAACGTTGTCAAACTCGTTTTGTAAGCCCTGGAATCCTAAAGCCCCCTCAATGGCAATTTCGTCTGGGATGTATTCCACCAAACTGGCTTCCTCTCATTGCCGTTTGTCATGAATCCTGCCACCTTTGGCTTGGGTCAGCAGGATCACCCGCTTTTTGCGCGTGCTACCAGTGATGTGTTTACGAGTATGCCGTTTCTTTTTGCCAGAATAATGCTCCTGCTGTGGCTCCCAGTCCTTAGGGCGTTGCATAGATCGTTCTGTACCATCCAAAATCACTTTTGTGACAGCAGGGAAACGTTCAAGAAATGCCTCCATGCTGCGCAACTTGTGCTCCGGCAAGACCTGTTTGGAGCCTAACGTTTGCTCCAAAATCGGCAACAATCCAGGCACCCAGTCCCAAGCACAAGAACGGTCAAAGCCAAACAAGACACTCAGTAAATCAAAGGTGGGATAGCATTTGCCGTACAACAGGATGTAAAACAGCTTTTCACGAGGGGTTCGTAACGTTGCTTTCCGCCCTCCGCCAATGGCTCGTTTGCGTTCGATGTCTGGATTAACTCGGCTATGCTCGTAAGCTGGGGCAAAACTTGGCAGGAGGGACTCAAAGGCTTTGAGGTTGAGTCCTGTCGTTGCTCGCAGCAGACGATCCTGTTGGAAAATGCGTTCTAAATTCAGCATGATAGAGCACAGGTGGCTGCGCGTTATTATCTCTTATTTCCCAACCGCTCTAAAATATTCCGGCGTTGCTGGAACGATGCCTGAACGACAAATCTGCCCTCACCCTAGCCCTCTCCCATCGGGCGAGGGGACAGGATTTCTAGCTCCCTTCTCCCTGGGGAGAAGGGTTGGGGATGAGGGAAAATCATACCTGTATTCAGCAACGCC
>JAESFZ010000356.1_pt1 | contig 18847 bp, 17 predicted proteins | sample 9269561 | NCBI WGS metagenome assembly JAESFZ01 (sample SAMN14515552, study PRJNA621657) | algae metagenome | isolation source: Tildeniella nuda ZEHNDER 1965/U140 and co-occurring heterotrophs from wet... | place: Switzerland: Stansstaad, Zurih | collected 1965-01-01
CATCGAGCTCGGCGATCCAGCCACGCTCCCACGCGGGGTCGTGGCGCCGGATCACGCCGGCCACGATGTCCGCCACGAGTGCCTCGAACTCGCTGTTCCAGCCGTACTCGCGGGCATAGATCTCGCAATGCTGCTGCACCACCCAGCCCATGTCGCCCGCGCGCACGTCGCGCAGCACGGCGGTGCGGTGCGCGGCCACGGTGGGGTCTAGCAAGGACTGCACGCGCGCGAGCGCGCCCATGAGCGCGTGGCGCTGATCGGGCGCCAGCGGGGTGAGCAGGCGGGCGGCTTCCTCGCGCGAGCGCTGCTGCATGGGTTCGAACGCGGCCCGGCCCTCGGCGGTGAGGCTGAGCGCATGCTGCCGGGCATCGGTGGGTGAGGGCGTGCGGGTGATCCAGCCTGCACTGGTGAAGCGGCGCACGATGCGGCTGAGGTAGCCGGCATCGAGCAACAGGCGGCGCCCGAGTTCGCTGGCAGTGCACGGCGCGTGGTGCGCAAGCTCGTAGAGCACACGCACTTCGGTGAGCGAGAACGCGCTGCCGAGGTAGGGGTCGAGCAGGCCGCTGCGCTGCGTGTAGAGGCGGTTGAAGGCGCGCAGGCTGCGCACCTGGGCGGGGTCAACGGGCGTGGAGGCTTCGGGCATGGCGGGCATCATGCCGGGATTCTGGTGCATTTACTTGACTAAAGCAAGTAAATGGTTGCCTGTGTGTTTTCAGGCCGCCTGAAGCATCGCCCGCACGCGCTCGCGCGTGAGCGGTTTGGTGACGAAGCCCTGGATCAGCGGCATGTCGCCCGCGCGCAGCCGGTCCTGCGGCGCGTCGGACGAGGTGAGCATCATCACCAGCATGGTCGGCTTGTCCTGCAGCAGGGGCTTCGCCTGTCGCGCGAATTCGAAGCCGTCCATCTGCGGCATGTTGATGTCGAGGAACAGGCAGGTGGGCACCACCAGCGCGTCGCTGCGCAGAAAGTCCAGCGCCTCGGCGCCGCTTTCGAACACGTGCACCTCGCCGGTGAAACCGGCGCGGCGAATCATGATCTCGTGGTAGACGTTGTCGGCCTCGTTGTCGTCGACCAGGATGAAGCGCTCGGGAGTGGCCATGGCGTTGCCTTATGAAGGGGTGCCATGCGGCACCGGCAGGTGCAGCGTGAAGCGGCTGCCTTCACCCGGCGCCGATTGAACGGACAGGTGCCCGCCGTGCAGCGCCGCGATGCGCCGGCAGATGGACAGGCCCAGGCCCGAGCCCGCATGGGTCTTGCGCGATTGCAGGCGCTTCAGCAGGTCGAAGATGCCGCTCTGGTGTTCCGGGGCGATGCCGATGCCGTTGTCTTCCACGTGGATCTGGTCGAACCCGTGTTCGCGCGTGGCGCTCACGCGCACGCGGGGAGGCACGCCCGGCTGCGCGAACGCGAGCCCGTTGGCCACCAGGTTCTGCAGCGCGATGCGCAGCAGGGGCGCGTCGGCCTGCACCGTGGGCAGCGGCGCCACCTCCAGCCCGCCATGGGCCTGCGTGAGCGCGGCGCTGAGGTCGTCGCGAACCTGGTCAACCAGCAGGGTCACGTCCACCGGGCCGCTGTCGAGCGCATGGCGATCGAGCCGCACGTACCTCAGCAGGCCGTCGAGCAAGGAGGCCATGCGCTGGCCCCCGGCGCTCACGAAACCCAGGTAGCGCCGGGCTTCGGGCGGAAGCTGCTGCGCGTGGTCTGCTTCGAGCAGCGAGCTGAAGTTGTTGATGGAGTTGATGGGCTCGCGCAGGTCGTGCGACATGATGTGGATGAAGCGCTCCTGCTCCAGCGTCTTCTTCTCCAGCTGCAGGATGGTGTCGCCCAGCTGGCGTTCCTTGTTCTTGAGCTCCTGGATGTCTCGGCCTCGCATGACGACGCCGGCCACATGGCCGTCCGCGTCGCGCACGGGCAGCAGCGCGATCTCCATGTGCCTTGTGCCGGCCACCTTGAACTCCGAGATGCGCTGGTAGATCACGGTCTCGCCGGCCATGGCGCGGTCCAGCTTCGATCCGACCATATTGTACGCCGCCTCGCCCAGGCGCTGCTTCACCGTGATGCCGATGATGTCCTCGCGCGAGCAGCCGATGTAGTTCAGGTAGGTCTGGTTGATGTGGCGGTAGACGCCTTCCGGGTCGATGTAGGCCTGCAGGTCCAGCCCGGCGGCGGCCATGGCGGTGAGTTCTTCGTGTTCTTGCTTGACCGCACGCGCCTTGCGCGCGGCCTCGAGCTGGCGCGCCCGCTCGTGTTCCAGCAGCGTGGCCACCAGGCCCGAGAGCCGGCTGAGGGCGGTGAGTTGCACCGAGTGCAGTTGCCGCGCCATCTGGTCGACCACGCAGACCGTGCCCAGCGCGTAGCCGTCGGAGGTGACGATGGGGGCGCCCGCGTAGAAGCGCACATTGGTGGTGCCGGTCACCAGGGGGTTGTGCTGGAAGCGCGCGTCCTGGCTCATGTCCTGCACCACCATCACCTGTTCCGGGTGGAGGATGGCGTGCGAGCAGAACGAGAGTTCGCGGGGGGTTTCGCACACGTCCACACCCACGCGCGACTTGAACCACTGGCGGTCGCGGTCGATGAGGGTGATCAGCGCGACCGGCGTGCCGCAGATCACCTGCGCCAGCGCGGAGATGTCGTCGAACGCCTTCTGCGGCAGGGTGTCGAGCACGCCCAGGCCCCGCAACCGCGCAAGGCGTTGCTCCTCGTTGTGGGGAAGTGGGACAGTCTGCATGCGGGCCAGATGATTGCATACCCGTTGGGGCATGCGAACAGCGCCCGGCAGGCATCGGCGGTACCCGGAAGTACCGCACACGATTCCGTCACGTTCAGTCCGGAATTGGACGGAAGCCGCAGGAGTTGCGGGGGGCTTCTCTAGACCGACATCCCGCCAGAGACTTCAAGGACGGCGCCGTTGATGTAGCTCGCCTCGTCGCTGGCCAAAAAGGCGTAGACGTTGGCGATCTCCTCGGGGCGGCCCAGCCGGTGCAGCGGCACGCGGCGCTCCATGTCCTCGATCACCTTGGCCGGCATGGTGTCCAGGATCGGCGTGGCGATGAAGCCCGGCGCCACCGCGTTCACGCGCACGCCCTTGGGGCCGAGTTCGCGGCTCCAGGTCTTGGTGAAGCCGATCACGCCGAACTTGCTGGCGGCGTAGTTGGTCTGCCCGAAGTTGCCGTAGATGCCGACCACCGACGACGCGTTGAGGATGACGCCGCTGCCCTGCGCAACCATGCCGTCGGACACGGCCTGCGCACAATGGAACACGCCGCGCAGGTTCACGTCGATCACGCGGTCGAACTGCTCCAGCGTCATCTTCTGCAAGCGCGCGTCCTGCGTGATGCCGGCGTTGTTCACCAGCACGTCGATGCGGCCGAAGCGCTCCTGCACCTGTGCCACCACGGCGTCCACCATCTCGCGCTGGGTGACATCCATCACGAAGCCCGCTGCGGTGGCGCCCAGCGCTTCGCACTGCCGCACCGCCTCGTCAACGGCCGCCTGCTTCACGTCGCAGACGATGACGGAGGCGCCTTCCTGCGCAAATTTGAGAGCGGTGGCCAGGCCGATACCCTGGGCCGCGCCGGTGATGAGGCTGATCTTTCCTTCGAGTCTTTTCATGTGTCAGTGAACGGGAGTCAATAAACAGGTTGGTGCTGCCGGATGGCTTTCTTCACGGCATCGCTCAGGGCGAAGCCTGCGCCGTATTGCGCCGCCAGTTCCGCGCAGCGCTGTTCGAACGCCTCGATGCCCATGCCGTAGATGAACTGCAGCGCACCACCCGTCCAGGCCGGAAAGCCGATGCCGAAGATCGAGCCGATGTTGCCGTCGTGCACGGTGGTGAGCACACCCTCGGCCAGGCAGCGCGCCGTCTCCACCGACTGGCGGTAGAGCAGGCGGTCCTTGACGTCCTGCAGGTTCCAGTGGTCGCCCGGTTTTTCGAACCGCGCCTTGAGCTCGGGCCAGAGCTGCTTCTTCTGCCCGGCGGGGTAGTCGTAGAAACCACCACCTGCGGCGCGGCCCGGGCGCTTGAACTCCCTGACCATGCGCTCGACCAGCAGCTCGCCCGGTGTGGCGGTGTAGCTGCGGCCTTCCTTCTCGAAGTCGGCGCGGGTCTGGTCCATCACGTGCACCGAGAGCGACAGCGCGGTTTCGTCCAGCACCGCGAGCGGGCCGACCGGCATGCCGGCCTGCATGGCCGCGTTCTCGATCACCGGCGCGGGGATGCCTTCGCCCAGCATGGCCGCGCCTTCCATCACGAAGGTGCCGAAGGTGCGGCTGGTGTAGAAGCCGCGCGAGTCGTTCACCACGATGGGCAGCTTGCCCAGCGCCTGCACGTAGTCGTAGGCGCGCGCGATGGTCTCGTCGTCCGTCTCCTTGCCGCGGATGATCTCCACCAGCTTCATCTTGTCCACCGGGCTGAAGAAGTGGATGCCGACGAAGCGCTGGGGCCGGCTGCTCGCCTGCGCCAGGCCCGAGATGGGCAGGGTGGAGGTGTTGCTGGCAAAGAAGCCACCGGTGGCCAGCATGGGCTCGGCCTCCTTGGTCACGGCGGCCTTGAGTTCGCGGTTCTCGAACACCGCCTCGATGATCAGGTCGCAGCCCTTGAGGTCGCTCGGGTGGTCGGTGGGGTGGATGCGGTCGAGCAGTTCGCGCTGGTCGTAGGGGCTCATGCGGCCCTTGTCCACGCGTTTCTGCGTGAGCTTGAAGCTGTACGACTTGCCGCGTTCGGCGGTCTCGATGCTCACGTCTTCCAGCACGGTGTGGATGCCACGGCCGGCCTGCACGTAGGCAATGCCCGCGCCCATCATGCCGGCACCCAGGATGCCGACCTTCTTCGGCTTGTAGCGCGAGATGCCCTGCGGGCGCGACTGGCCGCTCTTGATCGCGTTCAGGTTGAAGAAGAACGTGTTGATCATGTTCTTGGCCACCGGGCTCACGATCAGCTTCGCAAGGTAACGGCTCTCGATGCGCAGCGCGGTGTCGAAGTCCACCATGGCGCCTTCGGCCATGGCCGCCAGCGCCGCTTCCGGCGCCGGGTACAGGCCGCGCGTCTTCTGCTTGAGCATGGCCGGCGCCACCGTGAGCATGCCCGCGACCTTCGGGTTGGCGGGCGTGCCGCCCGGAATCTTGTGGTCCTTCACGTCCCAGGGCTGGCGCGAGTGCGGGTGCGACGCGATCCAGGCCAGCGCCGCGGTGCGCAGCGTGGCGGCCACGTCACCCTCGGGCGACACCAGTTCGTGCACCAGCCCGAGTTCCTGCGCCTCGCGCGGGTTGAACAGCTTGCTCTCCAGGATGTAGGGCTGCGCGCCCATGAGACCGAGCAGGCGGACCATCTTCGTGATGCCGCTGGCGCCGGGAATGAGGCCCAGCGTGATCTCGGGCAGGCCGAGCTGGATCTTCGGGTCGTTCACCGCGATGCGGTGGTGGCCGACCAGCGCGACTTCCCAGCCGCCACCGAGCGCGGCGCCGTTGATGCAGCTCACCACCGGTACGCCCAGCGTCTCCAGGGTGCGGAAGTTCTTCTTGGTCTGCTCGATGCTGGCGAACACGGCCGGTGCGTCGCTCGGCTGCAGCCGCATGATGCCCTTGATGTTGGCGCAGTCGCGCATTACCTGCGCGGTGACCTCGGTGAGGTCGGCCTGCCATGCGGCGCACATGGTGTTGACCGGCGAACCTTCCTCGTCGAAGGTGATGGTGGCGATGCCGTCGGCGAGTTCATAGCGGATGGTTTTCATGGTGTCTTCGAACTCCGGTTCAGACGCGCTCAACGATGGTCGCGATGCCCATGCCGCCGCCGACGCAGAGCGTGGCCAGGCCGTAGCGCAGCTGGCGCCGGTGCAGCTCATCGATCAGGGTGCCGAGGATCATGGCGCCGGTGGCGCCCAGCGGGTGGCCCATGGCGATGGCGCCGCCGTTCACGTTCACCTTCTCGTGCGGCACGCCGAGTTCCTTCATGAACTTCATCGGCACGGCGGCAAAGGCCTCGTTCACCTCGAACAGGTCGATCTGGTCGATGGACAGCCCGGCCTTCTCCAGCGCCTTGCGCGCCGCTGGCATCGGGCCGGTCAGCATGATCGTGGGGTCGGCACCCGAGAGCGCCACCGAGACGATGCGCGCGCGCGGCGTGAGCCCGTGCGTGCGGCCCGCACCTTCGCTGCCGATGAGCATGGCGGTGGCGCCGTCGACGATGCCCGACGAATTGCCTGCGTGGTGCACGTGGTGGATGCGCTCGACCTGCGGGTAGCGCTGCAGCGCCACCGCGTCAAAGCCCATGTTGCCGAGGTGCTCGAACGCGGGTTTGAGCGAGGCCAGGCCGTCCATGGTGGTGTGCGGCTTGATGAATTCGTCTTCCGCCAGGATGGTCTGGCCGAGGAAATCGGTGACCGGCACGACCGAGCCCTTGAAGTGGCCGGCCTCGCGCGCCGCGGCGGCGCGTTTCTGCGATTCGAGCGCGAACGCGTCCACGTCGTCGCGGGTGAAGCCTTCGAGCGTGGCGATCAGGTCGGCGCCGATGCCCTGAGGCACGAACAGCGTGTCGCTGTTGGTCTGCGGGTCCTGCGCCCAGGCGCCGCCGTCGGAACCGATGGGCACGCGGCTCATGCTTTCCACGCCGCCGGCCACCACCAGATCTTCCCAGCCGCTCTTCACTTTCATGGCGGCCATGTTCACGGCTTCCAGGCCGGAAGCGCAGAAGCGGTTGAGCTGCACGCCCGAACAGCGCCAGTCCCAGCCGGCCTTGAGCGCGGCGACCTTGGCAATGACCGAGCCCTGTTCGCCGATGGGCGATACCACGCCCATGACCACGTCGTCCACCGCTCCGGTGTCGAAGCGGTTGCGCTGCTGGAGCTGCGTGAGCACGCCGGCCAGCAGGTCGATCGGCTTGACCTCGTGCAGGCTGCCGTCTTTCTTGCCCTTGCCGCGCGGCGTGCGCACGGCATCGAATACGAATGCTTCGCTCATGGTGTCTCCTGCGGGATCGCGGATGGCGCGAATCAGTATAGACTTTTGCCAAGCATTTGCTTTGCAAAATTCATCGACGCAGTCTGATAGGTGACATCATGATCGAACGCACCCTGTTCAACACCGACCACGAAGCCTTTCGCGACAGCTTCCGCAGGTTCATGGAGAAAGAGATCGCGCCGCACCACGAGGCCTGGGAAGAGCAGGGCTATGTGGACCGGGCGGTGTGGAGCAAGGCCGGCGAGAACGGGTTTCTCTGCATGACGCTGCCCGAAGCCTACGGTGGCTCGGAGGCGGACCGGCTGTATTCGGTGGTGCAGATGGAAGAGATCGCGCGCGGTGGTTTCAGCGGCATCGGCTTCGGCCTGCACAGTGAGATCGTGGCGCCCTACATCCTCCACTACGGCACGGAAGCGCAGAAGAAGAAGTACCTGCCCCTGCTCGCCAGCGGCGAGATGGTGGGCGCGATCGCGATGAGCGAGCCCGCCGCCGGCAGCGACCTGCAGGGCGTGAAGAGCACGGCCATCCAACAGGCCGACGGCAGCTACCTGCTCAACGGCAGCAAGACCTTCATCACCAACGGCTGGCACGCCGACCTGGTGATCGTGGTCGCCAAGACCAACCCGGCCGCGGGCGCGAAGGGCACCAGCCTGCTGCTGGTGGAGCGCGGCATGCCGGGCTTCGAGAAAGGCAAGCGGCTGAAGAAGCTGGGCATGAAGGCGCAGGACACCTCCGAGCTGTTCTTCGACAACGTGAAGGTGCCCGCCGACAACCTGCTGGGCGGCCCGGCCATGGAAGGCCGCGGCTTCATCTGCCTGATGGAGCAGTTGCCCTGGGAGCGGCTGCAGATCGCCATCGGCGCGGTGTCGTCGGCGCAGGCCGCGATCGACTGGACGGTGCAGTACACGAAGGACCGCAAGGTGTTCGGCCAGGCCGTGGCCCAGTACCAGAACACGCGCTACACGCTGGCCGAGCTGCAGACCGAGGTGCAGGTGGCGCGCGTGTTTGTCGACAAGTGCTGCGAGCTCATCGTGGACAACAAGCTCGACACGGCCACCGCCAGCATGGCGAAGTACTGGTGTTCCGACCTGCAGTGCAAGGTGATGGACGAATGCCTGCAACTGCACGGCGGCTACGGCTACATGTGGGAATACCCCATCACCCGCGCCTATGCCGATGCGCGCGTGCAGCGCATCTACGGCGGCACGAACGAGATCATGAAAGAGGTGATCTCGCGCGGGATGGGGCTGGGCGGGCGCTGAAGCCGGCTTACAACCGGATCGTCTGCTTCAGCGGAACGCCCTCGGGGGCGTCATAGTCCGCCAGCACCCAGGCGCGGGCGGGGTGGTCGGCCGCGTCCTGCAGCAGTCCGCGCAGGAAGCGGATTGAAGGTGCATCGAGCGCGGCGAAGGGCTGGTCGATCAGCGTGAGCGGCGTGCCGGAGGCAAACGCAGCGGTGAGCCAGACCTTGCGCCGGCTGCCGGTGGACAGCATGTACATCGGCTTGGCCAGATGAGGGCCGAGCCCGAAGCCCTCGATCAGCTCGCCCATGGTGTCGGCATCGAAATGGGGATAGTGGTGGCTCAGGCTGTCCAGATAGCCCTTGGCCGCCAGGGCGTCGTGGGCTTCGGTCTGCGGGTCGATCCAGAACACCTGGTGGCGGTAGGCGTCGTGGCGCTCGTCCAGGCGGATGCCATGAACGACGAGCGAACCGGCATCGGCGTTCTGCGCGCCTGCCAGCAGCCGCAGCAGGGTGCTCTTGCCGCTGCTTTCATCACCCCGGACGAGCGTGACCCCGGGTGTGACATCGAAGGACAGGCCGTCGAACAGGCGCTGTTCCGACCACCCGAACCGCAGGCCCCTGACCTGCAGGACGGGCTCATCAGGATCCGTGTTCACTTCAATACCCGATCGAGTAACGCAGGCCGTTGTGGTTGAGCACCGCGCTGCGCTGGCCAATGGTTTCGAGCTTGAAGCCCGGGGCGATTTCCTGGCCCTCCTGCAGCACCTTGCCATTCACGATCAACATGCGCAACGCCGGGTTCTTCGAGTAGGTGGAGCCGCTCACGCTCACCTGGGGCAACTGCGCGCGCGCCTCGGGCGAGAGTTCGGCGAAGCTGCGCACCGGCGCGGCGTTGGCATCGGGGGCGGCGCTCGCGGCGGCGGGAGCCGCGCTGGCCTGTGCGGGGGCTGGCGAAGCAGGGGTGGTGGCGGTCGGGGCAGCTGGTGCCGCGCGGACGGGCGCGGCAGGCGCGGCTGCCCGTTTGGGGGGCTCTTCGCGCGGGGGCGCGAGGATAGGTTGCACGGGTGTCGCGGGTGCCGGAGCAGGCCGCACCGCCGCGGGAGCTTCGGCGACCGGCGCCGCCGGCGCTGCGGTGGGGGCTGGTGCCGGTGTCGGTGCGGCCACGGGCGGCTGGTCCGGCTGACTGAACCACCACCAGGCGCCCGCTGCGATCAGCGCGACGGCGGCCACCGCCATGGTGTGCACGGGTTTCCAGCGGCGCACGGGCATGGCCTTCGGGCTGGCGGGTTGCACGATCTGGCTCTTGAGCCCGGGCACATGACCACGTTCGCGTTCGGCTTCCGCGCGTTGGAGGGCGTCGAGGATGTAGGACATCTTGGGATTCGCCCTCAGGATCCGGAGGTGGAAAGCCGGGGCTCGTCCACGCCGCTGGCGAGGTTGACCTGCATGAAGGTGATGGGACCGGCGAGGCCGGCGGCTTCGATGCCGTTGGCGCGCTGGAAGGCCTGGATGCGCGCAGTGAGCTGGTTCGCGGAAGCCGGTACCTTGCCTGCCGCCTGCAGGCCCGCGATGCGTTCGCCCAGCCAGTCGGCGGCAGGTCCGGTGCGGCCGTCCACGAGGCGGGTGGTCTGGCCGGGGGGCGTGCGCCAGAGGGTCGCGAAATCCCCGTTCCAGATGTCGTTCAGGGCGGCCAGCGGCATGCGCCAGCGTTGTTCACCGGCCTGCAGCGTGGCGGTCTCGCTGTTGAGCGCGGTCACCAGGGCCATGCCCGAGCTCTGGCCCGCCGGGCGCAAGGTGACGATGCCCGGGCGGTTCAGCTGCTGCAGGCCGGCGAGTGTCATGCGGTCGGTGCGGTAGCACTGCAGTTGCGCCTGTTGCGCGGCGGTGCAGGGGTCGTCCGACGCGAGGGCCTGGCCCCAGAGCGGGCCGATGGGTCGGGCTGTCCGATGGGAGGCTCCAGGCGCGGGGCGGGTGCCGCGGGCGGGGTGTCGGCCGGTGCGGCCGCGGTCACGGCAGGATTCGGTGGCGTGGCCGCCGCCGTCGGGCGCTGCGAACCCTGGTTCCAGAGCCAGAACAGCGCACCCGCCACCAGCGCCCCGACCACGAGGCCAATTCCCAGGGTGCCCAGGAGTGAGAGGCTGGCCGCCTGGGGCATGGCGAGTCGGCGGCTGTTCTTCACGGGCACTGGATCGTCCCCGAAGACTTCGATGGCGGCCTTGTCCACCACCGAGCGGTCCACACGTGCCTGATTGGTGGCGTAGGCGCCGAGCAGCGCGCGGTCGCAGAGCAGGTTGACGCGGCGCGGCACACCGCGCGCGATCTCGTGGACGCGCCGTATGGCCTGGCTGGAGAAGGGCAGCGGCCCGCGCAGGCCCGCCACCTGCATGCGGTGCTCTATGTACTGGCGGGTTTCGGCTTCGTTGAGCGCGCCCAGGTGAAAGCGCGCGATCACGCGCTGGGCCAGCTGTTCGAGTTCGGGGCGCGCGAGCACGTCACGCAGCTCCGGCTGGCCGATCAGGATGATCTGCAGCAGCTTGCGCTCGCGGGTTTCCAGGTTGGTCAGCAGGCGCAACTGCTCCAGCACGTGCGGCGTGAGGTTCTGCGCCTCGTCGATGATGAGCACGTTGCGCTCGCCCCGGGCGTGGCTTTGCAGCAGGTACTCGTTGAACGGGTCCAGGTAGTCCTTGATCGTGGCCGGCCCGGTGCCCTCATGCTTGACCTCGACGTGGAACTCGCGGCAGATGGTGCGCAGCAGGTCGCCGACGGTGAGCTTGGGGTTGAAGATATAGGCCACCCGGCACTGTTCCGGGATCTGCTCGAGGAAGCAGCGGCAGATGGTGGTCTTGCCGGCGCCAATCTCGCCGCTGAGCAGAACGAAGCCGCCGCCACCCCGGATGCCGTAAAGCAGGTGCGCCAAAGCCTCACGGTGGCGCTCGCTCATGAAGAGGTAGCGCGGGTCGGGCGCGATGGAGAAAGGGTCCTGCTTCAACCCGAAGAATTCGGCGTACATCCCCCAGAGCATAACGGGGCCGCCTGGGGCGGGCAACGACGCCGGGCGGGCCCTGGCCCGGCGTCAGCCTTGCGGCGGTATCAGGCCGCCAGGGCCATCGAGCGCTGCGTGCCTTGCTTTGCCTCGTTGGCTGTTGCCGAGCACGAGATGTCGCCGGCGAGCTGGCCGCCTTCCTCGATCACGACCTTGCCGTAGCGGATCTTGCCGGTCACCTTGCCCGAGGCGTAGATGACAAGCTTCTGGCGCACCGTCAGGTTGCCGTCGAACACGCCGCGGATCTCGGCGATGTCGATCTCGGCAGAACCCTTGAATTCGCCTTGCTCCGCGATCTGGATCACCCGCGAATCCATCGTGGCTTCCACGAGGCCTTCAACCACGAGCGTGTCGCAGTCGGTGATTTCCACACCCTTGAGCTTGATGTTCGGGCCAACGGTGAGCTTGCTGCCGCCCTCGGGCACGGAGGTTGCTGCCGTGGACGTGCTGGCGGTGGGTGTTGCCAGATCGGGCTCGGGGGTGGACGCGGTCTGCGGCTGGGCTTGCGAGCTGGTTGCGCTGCTGGAGGGCTGACCATAGCGTTGCGTGGCCATGCCGGTGTTCAGGGTCTTGGGTTGATCGTCTCGTTTGCCAAAATGCAGTGCCATGCCAGCTCCTTCAAAAAGTGAAGCGGTCATGCTAAGGGCCATGCCTCTTACATTCATTCAGGTCCCGTAAGAGGGGTAACGAGATGAACCGTACATGTGGTTTCATTTTTTCGGGGATGACCTCTTGCGCTCTTCCATTTCGCGGATCAAGGCTCGCGCCTCTTCGCCCTCTGGAATCGGTCGCCCGCTGTCGCGCCACTGAACGGCATCCTTGAAGCCGGATTCCTGTGCGTGCCGCCGGAACCACAGGCCTTCTGGGTTGTGGCGCGTGATGCCATCGAACAGGGTGGCCATCTGCTGTGTCTGCTCCAGCCCCATGGTGAGCATGACCTGGTTCACCACCATCTTGTGCATGGCCAGGTGCGAACGCGGCACGCCGGCAATGCGTTCGGCGAGCTGCATCGTGGTGGCCTCGAGCTGGTCCAGAGGCACCGACTCGTTCGCGAGGCCCCAGGCCGCGGCGGTGCGGCCATCGATCACATTCCCGGTGAACATCATCTGCTTGGCGCGCGCGGCGCCCAGCCTGTAGGTCCACATCGCGGTGGTCGGGCAACCCCACACGCGCGTGGGCATGTAGCCGATGCGCGCGTCGTCGGCCATCACCAGCAGGTCGCAACACAGCGCAATGTCGCTGCCGCCTGCCACCGCGGCGCCATGCACCTTGGCGATGGTGGGTTTGGGGCTGCGCCACAGCGCCATGAAGTCCTCGGTGTTGCGCTTCATGAAGGCGTAGTCGTCCATCGGGTCCCAGGGATGGCGTTCCTGCTGGCACGGGTGGTCGATCTCGCCCTCGCCGAACATCGACAGGTCGTAGCCACCGCAAAAGCCCTTGCCGACGCCTTCAACCACGATCACGTGCACCTCGTCGTCGGCATTGGCCCATTCCACGGCGCTTCGGATCTCGCGCGGCATGTCGTCGTTGATGGCGTTGAGGCGCTCGGGCCGATCGAGCAGCAGACGGGCGATGCGGGGCTGTTGCGCGTCTTTTTCGATGCGCAGGGTCTTGAAGGCGGGCATGGGTGTCTCCTGGTTTTTTTCATCATAGGCAGGCGCCGCGTTGGCCGCAGTTGCATGCGGGACAGGTGGAATCTGGTTGCGCGCGCAACGAAATTAGAATAAAGTTGCGCGCGCAACCATTAGCATGTTTCCATGAACCAGACCCTGCCATCCTCCATTCCCGTACTCATCGCTGGTGGCGGCCCCGTTGGCCTCACGCTGTCGGCCCTGCTGGCGCGGGAAGGCATCGCCCACCTCGTCGTCGAGGCCGACGAGGGCTATTGCAGCGGCAGCCGCGCCATCTGCATCGCCAGGCGTTCCCAGGAAATCCTGGGCTGGGTGGGCGCCGACGCGCCGCTGGTGGAAAAGGGCCTGAGCTGGGCCGGCGGCCGCAGCCACTGGCGCGACACCGAGGTGCTGCATTTCGAGATGCCGTCCGAACCGACGCAGCGCTTCGCACCCATGGTCAACATCCAGCAGTTCTACGTCGAAGAGTTCGCGCATCGCGCCGCGCAGTCCACCGGTGACATGGCGAGCGTGCACTGGGCCAGCAAGGTCGTGGCGGTGCGGCCACAGGTCGATGGCGTGCAGGTGGACGTGGACACACCCACCGGTCGTCAGACCGTGCAGGCGGGCTTTCTCGTGGCCTGCGACGGCGGGCGCAGCACGGTGCGCGACCAGCTCGGCCTGCAACTGCAAGGCACGCAGTACGAGGGCAAGTACGTGATCGTGGACGTGGTGCAGAAGACGCGGCGCGCGGTGGAGCGCCTGGCCTGGTTCGACCCGCCATCGAACCCCGGCTCCACCATCCTCATGCACCGCCAGCCGGACGACGTGTGGCGCATCGACTACCAGATCCGTGACGACGAGGACCCCGTCGAGGCGGTCAAACCCGAGAACGTGCTGCCGCGCGTGCGCAGCCACCTGGAGATGATCGGCGAGACGGAGCCCTGGGAACCGTTGTGGATTTCGATCTACAACGCCAAGTGCCTCACGCTGCCGAGCTACCGGCATGGGCGCGTGTTCTTCGCGGGCGACGCGGCGCACCTCGTGCCCATCTTCGGCGTGCGCGGGCTCAACTCCGGCCTGGACGACGCTGGCAACCTCGCCTGGAAACTCGCGCGCGTGTGGCGCGGCGAGTCGCCCGACGCATTGCTCGATTCCTACTCCACCGAACGCGTGCACGCCACGCGCGAGAACATCGCCTACGGCGCCAAGAGCACGGAATTCATGGCGCCGCCGAACTTCGCCTACCGGCTCATGCGCGAGGCCACGCTGCGCCTCGCGGTGAGCGACGAGCAGGTGCGTTCGCTGATCAATCCGCGCCAGTCGTCACCCATCACCTATGTGGGTTCGCCGCTCAACGCCGCGCAGACCGGCGAGTGGACCAGCGACCATGCTGCCCCGGGTGCTCCGGCGCCAGAAGCCCTGCTGAAAGGTGGAGCAGGGCATCTGAGCCAACGCTTCGGCCACGGTTTCGTGTGCCTGGCCTTTGGCGGCGCGGGGCCGGACCTGGCCGACGTGGGTGTCAGCGTGATCAACCTTGCGCGAGAAGCCGACACGCTGGGGCAGGCCTGGCAGCGCTACGGCCTGCAAGGCCCGGGCGAGGCTGCGCTCGTGCTCGTGCGGCCCGATGGCTACGTGATGGGCCGCTGGCACGGCCTCGACCCCGAGCCCGTGCGCGCGGCCCTCAAGACCACAGGAGTGCTCGCATGACCGACACCGATCTGGACCAGACCTACAGCGCCGTGTGCGAGGCGCTGTCGCAGGTGGGCGAGGCGCGCGCGCCGATGTTCCTCTCCATGCTGTGCCTCTCGCTCATGAGCCGGTTCGAGCGCGCCGACCAGGTGCTGCCGCTGGTGGCCAACGCGCTGGCACAAAGCGATGACGGGGCACCCGATGGACGCTGAAACCACCTCGTTGCAGGACTTCCTCACCTACCGCCTGCACAAGCTCAACAAGATCACCGACCGCCACAGCAGCGAGGCCTACGCCGCGATGGGCCTGGGTGTGGGCGAGGCGCGTTGCCTGGCGGCCATCGGCGAATTTGCGCCGCTGTCGGTGAACGACCTCGCGGCCCGCGCCAACCTGAACAAGGCCCAGGCCAGCCGTGCCGCGCAGATGCTGGTGGAGCGCGAGCTGGTGCTCAAGTCCGCGAGCGAATCCGATGCGCGGGGTGTGGTGCTCACGCCCACGCGCAGCGGGCGTGCGCTCTGGAAGCGGGTGATGCGCCTGATTGCGCAGCGCAATGCCGACATTTTTGGGTGCCTCTCGGCCGCCGAGCAGCGACAGTTGGAAACATTTTTTGACCGTCTCATCGCGCATTGCCGGCCCGAAGGTGGCGGGGATTGAGTTGCTTCGTTTATAAAAAAGGCATGAAGCACACCCTGAATCCCCTGAACGACCTGGGCTACAAGGCCGATGACCTCACCGTACAGGTCACCGAACTGCTCGTGGCCACTGCCGACGGCTCCGACGAACTCGTCGACCAGTCTGTTTCCAACGTGCTGCGCCTGCTGCGCGAGCGCATGAAGATGGACGTGGTGTTCGTCTCCGAGTTCACCGAAGGCCAGCGCGTGTTCCGGCATGTGTCCACCGCACCCGATTCGCCGGTGATCAGCGAGGGCGGCTCCGAACCGCTGGAACGCTCCTGGTGCCAGCGCGTGGTCGACGGGCGTTTGCCGCGTTTCATTGCCGATGCGTCAAAACTGCCGGCGACGGCCGAACTGCTCAAGAGCGTGCCTTTTCCCATCGGCACGCACATCAGCACGCCGATCGTGCTGGAGAACGGTGAGATCTACGGCACGTTGTGCTGCTTCAGCTTCCATCCGCACGACCAGCCCAACACCGAAGACCTGAAAAACCTGGAGTTCACGGCCCGGCTCGCGGCCCAGAAGCTCGACCGGCAACGCGTGGTTCGCAAGCCACCCGAATCGGTGCCGGACTGGAACCTCAAGCCCAAGTGAGCGGCTGGGTGCAGCTCAGTACCCCTGCGTCCCCCTGAAACAGGGGTGGGCCGGTAAAATCACGGGTTTTCCACCCACCCGCGCTCCGGGTCTGTGCACAGCCCCATGAACGCCCCCATCGACGTCTCTTTCTTCGCGCGCGCCGCCAAGCCGATCACCAGTTACCGCCCGTACTGGGCGAAACGGTTCGGCGTGGCGCCGTTCCTGCCGATGAGCCGCGCCGAGATGGAGCAGCTCGGCTGGGACAGCTGCGACATCATCCTCGTCACCGGCGACGCCTATGTGGACCACCCCAGCTTCGGCATGGCCGTGGTGGGCCGGGTGCTCGAAGCGCAGGGTTTCCGCGTGGGCATCATTGCCCAGCCCGACTGGACCAGTGCCGAGGCCTTCAAGGCCCTGGGCAAGCCCAACCTGTTCTGGGGCGTGACCGCCGGGAACATGGATTCGATGATCAACCGCTACACGGCGGACCGCAAGATCCGCAGCGACGACGCCTACACCCCGGGCGACGAGGGCGGCAAGCGGCCCGACCGCGCGGCCATCGTCTACAGCCAGCGCTGCCGCGAGGCGTTCAAGGACGTGCCGATCGTGCTCGGCGGCATCGAGGGCAGCCTGCGCCGCATCGCGCACTACGACTACTGGAGCGACAAGGTGCGCCGCAGCGTCGTGGTGGACAGCAAGTGCGACCTGCTGCTGTACGGCAACGCCGAGCGTGCCCTGGTCGAGGTGGCGCACCGCATCGCCGCACGCGAACCGGTGGAGCAGATCACCGACGTGCGCGGCACCGCCTTCGTGCGCCGCCCGGGCGATCCGACGGCTGTCGGTTGGATCGAGATCGATTCCACCGAGGTCGACACACCCGGGCGCGTGGAAAGCCACATCAACCCCTACCAGACCACCAGCGAGCAGGCTCAGTCACAAGGGCAGACCTGTGCGAAGGAAGAGGGCGGTGACGCCGCTGCGGCGCCGGCCGAGGCCAACCCCGCGATCCAGACGCTGAAATTCGTGCCCAACCCGGCGCTGCAGGGCAGGGGCAAACACAAGGTGCCGCCGCGCGATCGCTCGGTGATCCGCCTGCCGAGTTACGAGCAGGTGCGCAGTGATGCCGTGCTGTACGCCCACGCCAACCGCGTGCTGCACCTGGAAACCAACCCCGGCAACGCACGCGCGCTGGTGCAGGCGCATGGCGAAGGCGCGACCGCGCGGGACGTGTGGATCAACCCGCCGCCGATTCCGCTGACCACGGCCGAGATGGACTTCGTGTTCGACCTGCCGTATGCCCGCAGCCCGCACCCTGCCTACGCCGACGAACACGGCAAGCACGACGGCGCGACCAAGATCCCGGCCTGGGAAATGATCCGCTTCAGCGTGAACATCATGCGCGGCTGCTTCGGCGGCTGCACCTTCTGCTCGATCACCGAACACGAAGGCCGCATCATCCAGAGCCGCTCGGAAGATTCGATCATCAAGGAGGTGGAGGACATCCGCGACAAGGTCGAAGGCTTCACCGGCGTGGTGTCCGACCTCGGCGGCCCCACGGCCAACATGTACCGCCTGGGCTGCAAGTCGCCCGAGATCGAGGCCGCCTGCCGCAAGCCGAGCTGCGTGTACCCCGGCATCTGCTCGAACCTGCACACCGACCACGGCCCGCTCATCAAGATCTACCGGCGCGCGCGGGCACTGCGCGGCATCAAGAAGATCCTGATCGGTTCGGGCCTGCGCTACGACCTCGCGGTGAAGAGCCCCGAGTACGTGAAGGAACTGGTGCAGCACCACGTGGGTGGCTACCTGAAGATCGCGCCCGAGCACACCGAAGGCGGGCCGCTGTCGAAGATGATGAAGCCGGGCATCGGCAGCTACGACCGGTTCAAGCAGCTGTTCGAGAAGTTCAGCGAAGAGGCCGGCAAGAAGCAGTACCTCATTCCGTACTTCATCGCGGCGCACCCCGGCACCAGCGACGAGGACATGATGAACCTCGCGATCTGGCTGAAGAAGAACGGCTTCCGTGCCGACCAGGTGCAGACGTTCTACCCCAGCCCCATGGCCACCGCCACGGCGATGTACCACACCAACCTGAACCCGCTCAAGGGCATTCACCGCGACGAACGCGCGGAGCGGGTCGACATCGTGAGGGGCGACAAGCGCCGGCGCCTGCACAAGGCTTTCCTGCGGTATCACGATTCGAACAACTGGCCACTGCTGCGCGAAGCGCTCAAGGCCATGGGCCGCGCCGACCTGATCGGCAACGGCAAGCACCACCTCATCCCCACCTTCCAGCCGATGACGGATGGCAGCTACCAGAGCGCGCGCCGCAAGAACAGCACACCGGTGGCGAAGAGCGGTGGGACGGCGCCGGCCAAGGGCCGTCTGTTGACGCAGCACACCGGCCTGCCGCCGCGCGAGACCGGCGCGGGCAAACGCAAACCGCGTTGAGCGCCATCGCTTTCCGAAGCGACGGGCCTGTTCCAGAAATGCCGCGGACCTGGCTTGGCCAGGCCGCAGGCATTGCCCCCTGAGGGGGTGACGCCGAAGGCGGCGCGGGGGGTTACCTCAGCGTGGGCCAGACGATCCAGCCCAGCAGAGCCAGGATATTCACGCCCACCGTGACCCAGTACACCAGCCGGAAAGGCTGCTTGCTGGTCTTGTGGCGGAAGATCTGTTGCGCGAACCACGCGCCCGGCCAGCCGCCCACCACCGCCAGGCCATGCAGCCACTCCTCGGGTGTGCGCCGCGTGTCGTTGATGGCCGCTTCCTTGTCGCGCCAGTACATGTAGAACGCGGCCAGGTTGATCAGCACCACCGCGGTCAGGATCACCCAGGGAAAGCGCCCCATGCCGATGCCGACCAGCCACAGCAGGAGCCAGAAGGCCATCAGCCCGAGGCCGACCCACATCGGCCGCTCATCGCGCTTCTTCTGCCATTGCGAGCGTGAGCGCGCGGCTGGCGGGCTGCTTGCCAGCAGATCTGTGCCCGCGGGCGGCGGCGGTGGCGCAGGGGGTTCATTGATGATCTTGTTGCGCGCCGGCTCCACGGAGAG
>JAESFZ010000358.1_pt1 | contig 18694 bp, 17 predicted proteins | sample 9269561 | NCBI WGS metagenome assembly JAESFZ01 (sample SAMN14515552, study PRJNA621657) | algae metagenome | isolation source: Tildeniella nuda ZEHNDER 1965/U140 and co-occurring heterotrophs from wet... | place: Switzerland: Stansstaad, Zurih | collected 1965-01-01
CGCCGACTTCAGCGCGATGACGAACCAGATTTCGAACTTCATCGCGCAGGCCAGCTACAACGGCGTGAACTTGCTGTCGAACAACTCGGCGGCCAAGACCTTCCTGGCGGACACCTCGGCGGCGACGTTGACGATGACCAGCCGATCGGCCGTCCATACCGCCTTCACGACCTTCGCGCAGTCTTCGGTGTCGTCGGTCACCGCCGCTACCGCGTCGCTGACCTCGCTCACGACATTCTCGAACGCGGTCGCGGCCGCGCTCGGCCAAAACGCGGCCGATACGCGTACGCTGCAATTGCAGTCGAACTTCGTGAACTCGGTGGTCGACGCGACGACGACCGGCCTCGGCGCGATCGTCGATGCCGATATCGGCAAGGCCTCGGCCTCGGTGCAGTCGCTTCAGGTTCGCCAGCAGCTGGGCATCCAGTCGCTGTCGATCGCCAACCAGCAGCCTTCGGTTCTGCTGGGCCTGTTCCGTTAAGCGTCAAGTTTCGCGGGATAAAACAAACGCCGCCGCTTGCCGATATTTTAGGCAGCGGCGGCGTTTCGCTTTCAAAATAACACTTACAAAACAACGAACTAAAACTACAAAAGCCAATCCGAGAATATAGACGCCTGTTACATTTCGTATTTTGACAGTGACGGCCGACAGGAATATTTTCGGCGGCGTCGATAAACGACAGCGGATCGCAGAAGCGGACCGTACATCTTCCAGAAGGAACCACGACAATGACGAATTCCGTCAATACGAACGTTGGCGCATTGGTGGCCTTGGCCTCGCTGCGCACGACTCAATCGGCTCTCTCCGTCGCGTCGAAGCAGGTGCAGACCGGCTATCGCGTGTCCGATGCGCAGGACGACGCGTCGACCTTCTCGGTCGCGCAGGGCATTCGCGGCAACCTTCAGGCCTTCTCGGCCGTGCAAGGCTCGCTCGCCAACGGTGTCGGTCTCGGCACCGTCACGCAGGCCGCGTTGACCAACATCTCGGATCTGGTGGGCAACCTCCAGGCCAAGATCACGCAGCTCGCCGACGGTTCGATCGGCAACAGCCAGCGCACGATCTACGCCGCCGATTTCAGCGCGATGACGAACCAGATTTCGAACTTCATCGCGCAGGCGAGCTACAACGGCGTCAACCTCCTCTCCAACAACTCTGCGGCCAAGACGTTCCTCGCCGACACGTCGGCGACGACGTTGACGATGCAGAGCCAGTCGTCGGTCCACACGGCGTTCACGACCTTCGCCGCGTCGACGGTCGGCAGCGTCACGGCGGCGACCGCGGCCCTCACCTCGTTGACGACCTTCGCCAACGCGGTCGCCTCGTCGCTGGGTGCCAACGCCGCCGACACGCGTTCGATGACGTTGCAGTCGAACTTCGTGAACTCGGTGGTCGATGCCACGACGACCGGCCTCGGCGCCATCGTCGACGCCGATATCGGCAAGGCTTCGGCCTCGGTGCAGGCGTTGCAGGTCCGTCAGCAGCTGGGCATCCAGTCGCTGTCGATCGCCAACCAGCAGCCTTCGGTTCTGCTGGGCCTGTTCCGCTAAACGACGCTTAAACCTCTCTAATCGGACGAACGGGGGCGGTGCAAACCGCCCCCGTTTGCATTCTGCAAAACAACTTTTGACTTCGCCGCAATATTTAGTTACGGTTCTGCCAGCCGAAAATCGGCCCCGGATCGCAGAAGCGGACCGGACATCTTCCAGAAGGAACCAGAACGATGACGAATTCCGTCAATACGAACGTTGGCGCGCTTGTGGCCTTGGCCTCCTTGCGCACGACTCAATCCGCGCTCTCCGTCGCCTCCAAGCAAGTCCAGACCGGCTACCGCGTCTCGGATGCGCAGGACGACGCGTCGACCTTCTCGGTCGCGCAGGGCATTCGCGGCAACCTTCAGGCCTTCTCGGCCGTGCAAGGCTCGCTGGCGAACGGCGTGGGTCTCGGTACGGTTACCCAGGCCGCGCTGACCAACATCTCCAACCTGGTCGGTAACCTTCAGGCCAAGATCACGCAGCTGGCCGACGGTTCGATCGGCAACAGCCAGCGCACGATCTACGCCGCCGATTTCAGCGCGATGACGAACCAGATTTCGAACTTCATCTCGCAGGCCAGCTACAACGGCGTCAACCTCCTCTCCAACAACTCGGCCGCCAAGACGTTCCTCGCCGACACGTCGGCCACGACGCTGACGATGACCAGCCAGTCGTCGGTCCACACGGCGTTCACGACCTTCGCCGCGTCGACGGTCGGCAGCGTCACGGCGGCGACCGCAGCCCTCACCTCGTTGACGACCTTCGCCAACGCGGTGGCTTCGTCGCTGGGTGCCAACGCCGCCGACACGCGTTCGATGACTCTCCAGTCGAACTTCGTGAACTCGGTGGTCGACGCCACGACGACCGGCCTCGGCGCCATCGTCGACGCCGATATCGGCAAGGCTTCGGCCTCGGTGCAGGCGTTGCAGGTCCGTCAGCAGCTGGGCATCCAGTCGCTGTCGATCGCCAACCAGCAGCCTTCGGTTCTGCTGGGCCTGTTCCGCTAAGACGGAACGGCAGGTTTCCGCACTTTTTGCGGGAGAAAAGCGGACGCGGGAGGAGACTCCCGCGTCTTCTTTTTTTGGGGTATATTTACCCCATGGCCGGTTCGATCAATTCCATCAACACCAACGAAGGCGCCTATCGCGCGCTATCGTCGACGCGCAGCCAATCGGCGGCGTTGCAGCAGGCGCAAAAGCGTCTGCAAACGGGATTGCGCGTCGCGGATGCGGCGGACGACGCCTCCACCTTCGCCGTCGCGCAAGGTTTGCGCGGCGATCTGCAATCCTTCACCGCCGTGCAAAGCTCGCTCGCCAACGGTGCGGGCCTCGGCTCGGTCACGCAAGCGGCCCTCGGCCAGGTCTCCGATCTGTCGAATCAATTGCAGCAGCGTTTGACGCAGCTTTCCGACGGATCGATTTCGGCGCAGCAGCGCGCGACCTATTCGGCCGACGTGCAATCGCTGACCAGCCAGATCCAAAGCACGATCCAGCAAGCCGGTTTCAACGGCCAGAATCTTTTGCAAGCCGGGGCGAGCGGCACGTCGTTCTTGGCCGATACGAATGGCGGCAGCCTTTCGGTCGCCGGCCAGGGCCAAGTCGGCACCGGCGCCACCACGCTGCAAGGTGCGATCGACACGTCGAGTGCCGCGACATCGCAAGCGAGCCTTGGCGCGTTGCAGAATTTTCAAAATACCATCGCGCAAGCGGCGGCCAACAACGCCGCCGATACGCGCAGCCTCGTCCAGCAATCCAATCTCACCAACTCGATTTCCGATGCGGTGACGATCGGATTGGGCGCGCAGGTCGATGCGAATATCGGCTCTTCGGCGGCACAAGCTTCGGCCCGTCAGGTCGGGCGGCAACTCGCCTTCACCAGCCTGGGCCTCGCCAACAGCCAGCCCAGCGCCCTGCTCGGGCTCACCCGCTAGCCTCATTCCCGAGACGCATAATCGCGTTACCATAGTAGCGCGTTAATTATGGCTAATTTTATCTTTATTTGAATTAACTGGATTCTGATTTCATCAGGCAAACCAAGGACTTGCCGAAACCGTAGAATTTACGTTAATATCTCATTGCTCGGCAGTCCGTGGACGCGGCGTCGTCGGCCCAACCCCATCAAGAGGGAACGGCGACACGGACTCCAGGTTCGACAGAAGTCGAAACTACATAGACCAGAAAGGGACCAACCAATGACGAATTCCGTCAATACGAACGTTGGCGCATTGCTTGCGCTATCGTCGCTCCGCAATACGCAATCCGCGCTCTCCATCGCCTCCAAGCAAGTCCAAACGGGTTATCGCGTCGCCGATGCGTCCGATGACGCGTCGACCTTCTCGGTCGCGCAGGGCATTCGCGGCAATCTTCAGGCCTTCTCGGCCGTGCAAGGCTCGCTCGCCAACGGTGTCGGCCTCGGCACCGTTACGCAGGCCGCGTTGACCAACATCTCGGATCTGGTGGGCAACCTCCAGGCCAAGATCACGCAGCTCGCCGACGGTTCGATCGGCAACAGCCAGCGCACGATCTACGCCGCCGACTTCAGCGCGATGACGAACCAGATTTCGAACTTCATCGCGCAGGCCAGCTACAACGGCGTGAACTTGCTGTCGAACAACTCGGCGGCGAAGACGTTCCTCGCCGACACCTCGGCGACGACGCTGACGATGGCCAGCCAGTCGTCGGTGCACACGGCGTTCACCACCTTCGCCGCGTCGACGGTCGGGACCGTCACGGCCGCAGCCGCTGCGCTGACGTCGTTGACGACCTTCGCCAACGCGGTGGCCTCGTCGCTCGGCACCAATGCCTCGGACACGCGTTCGATGTCGTTGCAGTCGAGCTTCGTGAACTCGGTGGTCGACGCGACGACGATCGGCCTGGGTGCCGTCGTCGACGCGGATATCGGCAAGGCCGCGGCGTCGGTTCAGGCGCTGCAGGTTCGTCAGCAGCTGGGCATCCAGTCGCTGTCGATCGCCAACCAGCAGCCCGCCGTGCTGCTGGGCCTGTTCGGATAAGGCCGGCGCTTCGCCGTCGACCTTCCGCCGAGCACGACAGAAAAAAGAAAGGCCCCGCGCGCCGGCGGGGCCTTTCGTATTTTTGCGGCCCCCCTTCCCAAAGGTTGAGACCCGCCCGGCCTTTTGCACATTCGCGCCATCCGCGCGCGGCACGCAAACTGCACGCTTCCGGGGTCGCTTTCGACCCTTTGGGAGGTATCCTATGACGAAGTCGCTCCAAATCGGCCGCCGTTCCTTGCTTCTCGCCGCCCCGGCCGTCGCCCTGGGATTGGGATCGGCACGCGGCCAGACCGCGAAATTCCGATTCAATCTCGGTTGGCGCGTGGAAGCCTCCGCCGCAGGATTCCTGGTCGCGGCCGAGCGCGGCTATTACCGCGACGAAGGGCTGGACGTGACGATCGATGTCGGCAACGGCTCGTCGGGCGCCATCGCCCAGGTCGCGGGCGGCGCCTATGACGGCGCCTCGGCCGACATTCCGTCGATGATCCAGCACAACCTCGCCAATCCCGGCCGCAAACTGATCTGCGCCGCGATCCAATACGACACGAACCCGAACGCGCTGATCGTCAAGGCGGACTCGCCGATCAAGGCGCCGCGCGACTTCATCGGCAAGAAGGTCGCGGGCCAGCCCTTCAACGCGTCGCGCGCGCTGTTCCCGATCTTCGCGCGCGCGCAAGGTCTGCCGGCCGACGCGGTGCAGTGGCAGTCGGTCGATCCGGGGCTGGGCAACCAGCTTTTCCTGAAGGGAGAGGTCGACGCGGTCGCGTTCTTCTATTTCACCGGCCTTTTGAATCTCAAACTCGCCGGCTTGCCGCTCGATCAGATGCGCACGTTCCGCTACTCGGATTACGGCCTCAAGGGCTACGGCAACGCGATCATCGTCAATCCGGCGACGAACCCGCGCGCGATCTCCGGCTTCGTGCGCGCGGCGACGCGCGGCTGGCTCGACTGCATCGCCGATCCCGATGCGGGCGGCAAGGCGGTGAAGGCGCGCGAAGCGCTCGCCGATCAGGCGATCGAAACCGAGCGTCTGAAGATGATGGTCGAAGGCACGATGGTGACGCCCGATACGCGTCTCTACGGCTGGGGCGGGGCTTCGCCCGCGCGCTTGCAGGCGACGATCGAGGAAACGCTGCTCGCCTACAATCTCAAGGGCGATCTGAAACCGGAGGATATCTTTACCAGCCAGTACCTGCCCGCCACGGCCGATCGCACCTTGCGGGCGAAGAGCTGACGCGATGGGCATTCCGGTCGTCAGCCTCGCCAAATCCGACCTGGAGGTCGCCGCCGCCATTCGCGCGGCGGCGACCGCCCACGGATTTTTCTACATCGTCGATCACGGCGTCCCGCAAAGCCTGATCGACGCGCAATACAGCTGGGCGCAGCGCCTGTTCGCGTTGCCCGAAGCGTCGAAGCGCAAGATCTCGCTGTTCAACTCCAAGGCCAAGCGCGGCTGGGAAGCGATCGGCGATCAGACGTTGGATGCCGAGGCCGAGCCTGACCGCAAGGAAAGCTTCTATTGCGGCGTGCCCTACGGCCCCGAGCATCCTTACGTGAAGGCCGAGCTTAACGGCTACGGCGCCAATCAATGGCCCGAGGAATTGCCGGAGATGGCGGCGTCCTGTGCGGCCTATATCGAGGCGACGACCAAGATTTGCGAAGCGCTGATGCGCCACCTCGCCCGCTCGCTCGATCTGCCGCCCACGCAATTCGACCACACGATGGCCGAGCCGATGATCACGCTGCGCCTGCTGCGCTACCCGCCGCATCCGGCGGATGCCGGCGCCAACGTGTTCGGGGCGGGCGCGCACACCGATTGGGGTGCGATCACCGTGCTGGCGCAGGACGACAGCGGCGGCTTGCAAGTGCTCGACGCCGACGGCGAAACCTGGCTCGACGCGACACCCATTCCCGGCAGTTTCGTCGTCAATCTCGGCGACATGATCCCGCGCTGGACGAATGGGCTCTATCGCTCGAACCTGCATCGCGTGATCAACAAAGCGTCGGCGCATGACCGCTATTCGGTGCCGCTGTTCTACAGCCCGAATTATCACGCGAAGATCGACGCTTTGCCCGGCACGGTCATTCCCGGCGAGAAGCCGATGCACGAACCCTGCACCGCCGGCGAACACCTCGCCGAGATGTATCGCAAATCCTATGGGCTGAAAGCCGCATGACGAAACTCGTCAGTATCGACGTCAATTTCTTCTGCGCCGATCCCGTCGCACTGATGGGCTTTTATCGCGATCTGCTCGGTTTGCCGGAAAACGAAGCGGCGCGCTCGCCGATCTATCGCGCATTGCGACTGGGCGAGACCGAGTTCGGCTTCAACAAGACCGACGCCTATCCGGTCTTGAACCTCGCCGACCGCGTGCCCGGCGACAAGGGCGTGAAGGCCTATCCGACCTTCGTCGTCCCGAACGAGCCGGATATCGAGACGCTCGCCGCGAAGGTCGCGGCGTTGGGCGGCAAGATCATCAAGCCGCCCTACCGCACCTACTATGGCGCGTGGCAGGTCGTCGCCGAGGATATCGAGGGCAACGTGTTCCGGCTCAACTGTCGGCCGACCTAACTTTTGTTCTTGAGGTCGAACACGACCGCGTAGCCGTCTTCGGCACCCGCCGCGATGCGCCAGCCATCCGGCGACCACGCCATCGCGCGGATCGGCTTTTGCGTATCGGCGGGGGCGCGCAGTTCCAGATCGCGGCGGCTGTCCATATCGCCCAAGCGCAGCGCGCCGTTCTCGAATCCGCCGCAGACGAAGCCGCTATCGGGATGCGCGACGATACCGGTCATCCCCGCCCCGTCGCCGAAACCGTACTCGACCGGCGGCTGGCCTTCCGGGCCCTTGCCCGAGAAATCCCAGCACACGAAGCAATCGGCGGCGTCCGACAACAGGAAACGCGAATCTGAAGTCCAGGCGAGCGTCTTCACCTTGGTGCGATAGCCCGCCATCTGCATGTCTTGGCCGTTGGCGAGACGCCAGACATGGATCGCATTGTCTTGCGTCGTCGTCGCCAGGAATTTGGCATTGGGCGCGTATTTGATCGCGACGTGGCTGCCCTTCCAATCCATCTTGCGCGGGGCACTGGCGGGATTGCGCACCTGCCAGATCGATGCGCCGCCGTAATGGGCGGCCGCCACGCGGCTGCCGTCGGGGCTGAAATCGAGCGCGGTAATCGTGCTGGGATGGGGGCCGAGCTTCTTGGGCTCCGTGACGCCCGGCGCCCAATACCAGATTTCCTTGCCCACGCCGCAGGCGATGCCGCCGCTCTTGTGCGTGGCGAGCGCGTCGATCCAGCGGCCTTGCGCCTTGCCGATCTCCGCGATCGAACCGTCGACGCCGATGCGCATCAAGCGCCCGTCGTCGCCGCCCGAGACGAACGACACGCCGTCGGGATGCGGCGCGAAGGACAGCACCGCGCCGCCATGCGCTTCGATTTCGCGCGTCGAATTGTCGGCGATCGTGACGAGCTTCACGAGGCCCGAGCCAAGCGCGAACGCCCCCGTTTCGCCGTCCGCCGAGAACGCGGCGCCGCAAACGTAAGCGGCGAAATCGAATTCGCGCTTCGCGGGCAGTTTGACCGCTTCGCTCATGCCGCTTTGCAGGCTTCGAAGCCGGATTTCAGCGCGTCGGCATCGAGCTTGCGGCCGATGAACACGAGCTTCGACTGACGCTTCTCGCCCTTGCGCCAATTCTGGCCCCAGGTCGAATCCGCGATCATGTGCACGGCCTGGAACACGAAACGCTGTTCCGCACCGTCGATCGACATGACGCCTTTCGAGCGCAGGATGTTCTGGCCTTGCGTCTGCAACACGCCGGAAATCCAGGTGCGGAATTTCTCGGGATCGACCGGCCCGTCGATCACCGTTGCGACGGAGAAGATGTCGTCGGCATGGCGCGGATGCGCATGGGCATGATGCGAATGATCATGCGTGGGATCGTCGCAATGATCGTCGTGGCATTCCTCGCCATGATGGTGCCCATGGTCGTGCGCATGATCGTGGCCATGATGGTCGTGATCATGCCCATGATCATGCAGGAAATGCGGATCGAGCTCCAGAATGCGCTGCAGGTCGAACGAACCCTTGTTGAGGATCAATTCGAGGGCGATCTCGCTCTTCTTCGTGCGATGGATGCGCGCGAAGGGATTGATGTCGCGGATGCGGCGCTCGACCGCCGCCAGCTCGGCCGGCGTCACCAGATCGGTCTTGTTGAGCAGGATCACGTCGGCGAAGGCGACTTGATCTTCCGCTTCGCGGCTGTCTTCCAACCGCAGCGGGAAATGCTTGGCGTCGACCACGGTGACGACCGCATCGAGCTTGGTCTTGGCCTTCACCTCGTCGTCGGTGAAGAAGGTCTGCGCGACCGGGGCGGGTTCGGCCAAGCCGGTCGTTTCGACGATGATGCCGTCGAACTGACCGCTGCGCTTCATCAAGCCGCCGATGGTGCGGATCAAATCGCCGCGCACGGTGCAGCAGATGCACCCGTTGTTCATTTCGAAGATTTCTTCGTCGGTGCCGACCACGATGTCGTTGTCGATGCCGACCTCGCCGAACTCGTTGATGATCACGGCGTATTTCTTGCCGTGGCTCTCGGTCAGGATGCGGTTCAGCAGCGTGGTCTTGCCCGCCCCCAGATAGCCGGTGAGGACGGTGACGGGAATTTGCTCGGTCATGGATAAGGGTGCTCCGGGTTCACCCCCGGATTTAGCCCGTCCGGCGCGCGGTTTCCACCCCTGCGGCAACAGGGTTATCGGCGGCCCCGTGGACATGCAGATCGGCGCATTCCAGGGCGGCGGCGGTATCGCCGGAACTGGCCGGGACCCGCGCGCCCCGATCCTGGCCCAAAGCGGCGCGCAAAGCCGCACAAGTGACCACCACCGCGAAGCCCGGCCACAGCATCAAAGCCGGGTGATCGAACATATAAAGCCGGTATTCGAACAGCATCGCGCCCCAATCCGGACGGCTGGCATCGGCCCCCAGGCCCAAAAACGCCAAAGCGGCATAGGCGATGACGATGCGCCCGAGCTTGGCGCCCAGATAGGCGAGCTGCGTATCGAGCACGGCGGGCAGAACATGGCGGAACATCAGCCGCGTTTTGGTGCCGCCCAAGGCGCGCGCCGCCTGGACGTAAGGCTCGGACAGCGCGCGGCGCGCCAAACCGTCGGCGAGCAGCGCGTAAGGCCCCCAAGCGCCCAGGCCCAGCGCGATCCCGGCGGTGACGGCGTCGAACCCCAGCAACGCGACGATCGCGATGGCGACGACCAGCGTGGGCATCACGCTGGCGAATTCGGCCACACGCAGCAGCGCGCCGCGCAGGATGCCGGAGGTACTCGCCGCCGCAAGCCCGACCGCGAGGCCGAGCGTGACGCACATCGCCGCGACGATGCCCAGTGCGAGGAACGTGCGTCCCATCCCCGCCATCAACCGCGCGGCGACGTCGCGGCCGAGATGATCGGTGCCCAGAAAATGCGCGAAGCTGGGTGCCGCATGGCGGTTCAACATGTCGATCGCGTCGGGCGCGTAAGGCTGCCACAGCGCGCAAACCAACGCCGTGCCCGCCAGTGCGGGCAGCACCCACAAACGACGCTCGACGATCGCGGGCGCGTGATGCGACATCAGCGCAGCCTCGGATCGAGAAGATGGCGCGCACCCGCCGCGACGAAGGCGATCGCCAGCATCCACGCCGCCGCGACGACGATATAGGCTTGCAGCACGAAGTAATCGCGCACGGCGATGCTATCGACCAGAAACGTGCCGAGCCCCGGCAAGCCGAACACGACTTCGACCACCGCCGTCCCGCCGACGACCCAGCCCGCTTCGGCCGTCAGGGCAGCGCTCAGGCCCAAACGCGCGTATCGCCCGCCTTGCGCTTCCAGCGCCGTGTCGGGATCGGCCCCCTTCGCCAGCGCCGTGCGGAAATAATCCGCACGGCTCACCTCGGCGAGGCCGGCGCGATAGACTTGCGCGAGCGGCCCCAAACCGGTGAACGCGACGATCAAGATCGGCAGCACATAGCGCGCGGGCCCCTCGCCCAGCACGTCGATCACGCGCAATTCGACCGCGAAGAACCACAGCAGCAAGCAGCCCAGCCAAAAGGCCGGGATCGCTTGCGCGCCCAACGTGGCGGCATCGAGCACGCGCGCCGCCCAACCGTTCGGACGTTTGGCGGCCCCGCGCGCGAGCGGCCCCACCGCCAGCAACGCGACGAACAAACCGCCGAAGCCGACGATCAAGCTGACCGGCAAGCGCTTGGCGAATTCGTCGAGAATCGGCGCGCCCGTCTTGAACGAATGCCGCCAATCGCCGGTCAGGAAATCGCCAAGCCACGCCGCGTATTGCAGCGGCAAAGCTTGGTCGAGGCCCCATTCACGATGGAGGGCCGCGACCGTGTCGGGATCGGCGGCTTGGCCGAACGCGACGAGGCTCAGCACCGCCGGATCGGCGGGCATGGCGCGCACCACGGCGAACGCGGCGAGGCTGGCAAGCCACAGCAACAGCAGGGCCCGCAAACCTTCCGCGATCGCCGCGCGCGGCATTTATGGGTTCGCGCGCAGATCGGCGCGCAACACGTAATAGTCGGACGGATACGGCACGTAGGAAGCCGCGCGCTTCGACAAGCCGACATGCCAGACCGGCGTCATCAAATAGACGACCGGCGCTTGCGCGAACACAAGCTGCTCGATCCCCTTCAACGCCGTGGCGCGCGAGGAGGCCGCGTCGATCTCGCGCAAACGATCCAGCGCCGTATCGACTTGGGCGTTGGCGAACGACATGAAGTTGGTCGCGGCGGTCGAGCGCAGATATTGTTCGAACACGAAGGCGCCGTCGCCGCCGGGGGCCGCATGCATCGCCCACAACGCGGCGTCATAGCGCTTGGCTTGAAGCTGCGGCGTGATCGCCTCGGTCACTTCGATGCGCACGCGGAACCCGATGCGCTCCAAGCTCGCGCGAATGACGGGCGCGATGGTGACCAAATCGGGGCGCTGCGGATAGGTCGTCAGCGTGAACTCCAGCGCACGGCCGTCCTTCATGCGTTGGCCGTTCGCCGCGGCCTTCCAGCCCGCTTCGTCGAGCAGCTTTTCGGCCTCGCGCGCGTCGAATTTACGCGGGGCTTCGGACGCGAACGGGAACACGCGCGGGAACATGCCGGTCGCGGGCTCGCCGCCATTGGCGGCGGCGACCAGCATCGACCGATCGATCGCGAGATCGACCGCTTGGCGCACTTTCACGTCGTCGAACGGGGCGCGCTGGGTGTTCAACATCGCCATGTATTGGTAGGCGACCGGCGTCGACTTGATCGTCAGTTCCGGCCGGCGCTTCAAACGCGGTAGCGTTTCGGGGGCGAGGTTGAAGGCGATATCGACCTCGCCGCTTTCAAGCCCGAGGGCCAATGTCTGCGCGTCGCCGATGCGCCGGATCGTGACGTTGGGGCGCGACGCCGCCTCCCGATAGAAAGGGTTCGGCTCCAAGCGCAGGCTTTCCCCGCGCTTGAACTCGACCGCGCGGAACGGGCCGGTCATGCTCGCATTCGTACCGTCGAATTTATGGATCGCGAGCGGAAACTCCGCGAGCACGCTTTCGATCGCCGCGACGGGGCGTTCGGGGCGCAGGCGAAGTTCCTGCGCATTCAGCACGTCCAAAGTCGGCGTGCCGATCTGACCGCGCGCGCGCGGATTTTCCTTCGTCGCGCGCTCGAGCGAGGCTTTCAGCGCGTTCGCGTCCAAGGGCGAACCGTCGGCGAATTTGAGCGCGGGCTTCAAGCGGATCACGAAGCTTTCGCCGTCGCGGTGCACGGTCTCGGCGAGGTTCGGCACGATGCGGCCTTGGCGATCGACGGTGAACAACGTCTCCGCCACGCCATGCGATTGCAGCGCCCAGCCCGCGACACCCTGGGCGGGGTCGAGGGAGTCGGTGAGGAAGCCCTGCCCTAAGACGAGCGGGCGGGTTTGTGCATCGGCCGCGACGGGTGCCAAAGCGAGGGCGGCGGCGGCCGCGAGAATACGGAACTGCATGTTTCTGTCCCTTCGGGAGAGAAGTGTTATACTATAACAAATCTTAGATGCCAGGCTTTTGATCAAGGACCAGCGGTCCCGACCAGCCCGGCGGCGCGATGCGGGCGAGGATTCCGGCGCGCAACGGCTCGGGCCGTTCTTTGCGATCGAGGAACCCGTCGGCGCGGTCGCGATACATCAGGAAAGCGTCGATCACGTCGCCCGCATGTTTCGCGGGATCGAGATCCCCGAACAGGAAGGTGAAGCGCTGCGCCCCGCCCGCGAACGCGACCGTGCAGGCGCGCGTGCATTGGCTTTGGCAATAGATGTCGCGCCGGTGCACGTCGCTTAAGCCGCGCTTGGCGAGTTCGGCGTCGATGGCTTGCGCGAATTTGCGGCCCGGCCGCTCTTCGAGCGGACCTTCCCAGCCCGGCGGACGACACCGGTTGCAGACGTCCAATGTTGGCGATGGAGACTCTTCAGACATTTCGGGCGGAACCCCTGTTTCGGTTCGCCACAGACGAGAGGACGGATTTCGCTTTCCGCCTTGTCGCACCGGGACACCCCGCCCTGTGCGCTCGCACGTGACCGACGACGATGGCAGGTCTCCTGGCTCGCGGGTCGTCGCCGGAATGTCGCCTTCCCGGCGTTCCGCGCCAGTGGCAATGTGACAATCCGGCTCGCCGCTTACAGTTGCGGGGGCAGCCGCGGATGAAGGTTCCGAAGAACCCGCGCCGCGTTCCCATTCAATCCCTGGCGGGAACCATCGCGCGCACGGTGCTTGTCCGGGTTGGGCTTGTCAAGGTACCCAAGGCGCCATGCTCCAACCGCGCCCCGCCGCTATCGCGATCGTGCCCCATGCGGGCAAAGTGCTGCTGGTGCGCCGCGCCAACCCGCCCGATCCGGGGCGCTGGGGCTTCCCCGGCGGCAAGATCGAACCGGGCGAGACCTTTATGGACGCGGCGATCCGCGAACTCGCCGAAGAGACCACCGTGCGCGCCGAAGCCTTGCGCGCGATCGACGCGTTCGACGTGATCGTGCGCGACGATGACGGCAATCTCAAATTCCATTACGTGCTGGTCGCGGTGCTGTGCCGCTATGTCGACGGCGCGCCCAAAGCCGGCGACGACGTGCACGAGGCGGGCTGGTTCGATCCGGCCCAGATCGCCGCCACCCCGCAAATATTCCTGGACCGGGTAGCGGGTTTGGCTGGCCGGGCCCTGGCTTGAGGGGATCGCCCCTAAGTGGTACAGTTTCGACCATGGAAATGATCGCCACACCGGGCGGCGGCGTTTTGTTGCGCAATCCGTATTTGCAGCAACAGCTCGCCACCAATCAGGCGCAGACCGGAACCAACGTGTTCCAGCAGGTCGCGGCGTCGGCGGCACAGCGCACGGTCAACGTCGTTCAGCAGACGCAAACATCGTCGGGTGCGCAAGCGACCGGCCAGACCGAGAATTCGCGCGACAGCAAGTCGTCGTCGGAAACCGGGCGCGCGGGCGACACGCTGACGAATTCGGTGCTTTCCATCGCCTCGCGTGGCGCCGCCGCCCGTCAGGGCCGGGGCACCCAGGTCGACGTTTCGGTCTGACGCGCCCCGCAGCTTCGGCGCGAACCGCATATTCAGTACGACCTTCGGTCATCCGGGCGCATCTTCGAAGGCGCGCGCTTTTTCGCAATTCGAAAATCGGCTTATCCTTGGTTCAGGCAGCGTTCATCCGCCGCCTGTAAGCGGTCGATCTGTCGCCGCGTCTTCGCGCGGTGCGCCTTCGATAAGGGGCCGAGCCATGAAATTCTTCGCGTCGCTTCTCTCGCAACTGCGCATGCGCGGCAAGCTCGGCATCATCTGCGCGATCGCGGTCGCGGGCTTCGTCGCGGTCGGCGCGCTGTTCCTGTTCCAGGAACGCATCCTCGCCGAGGTTCAACAGATCGAAGAACGCACGGCCGAACGCAAAGAAGCGATTTTGCGCTTCGACGCCGAATTGCTGCAGCTGCGCCGCAACGAGAAGGACTTCCTGCTGCGCAAAGAGTTGCGCTACGCCGAGATGCACGCCAAGTCGCTCGAGGCCGCGCGCAACCGCGTCGAGGGCTTGAAGGCCGGCGTCACGGGCGAACTCGGCGCCCTTTACGCGCGCGTCGACGGCGAGTTCTCGAACTACCGCACGGCGTTCGACGACGTGGTCAAAACGCAGCGCGACATCGGCCTGACCGCCAATGACGGGAAATGGGCGGCGATGCGCGCCGCCGCCAAAACGATCGAAGACGCCCTCGACAAACTTTCCGCCGACGCGCTGACGGCCGCGCTTCTGCAACTGCGCCGCAACGAAAAGGATTTCATGCTGCGCGAACAACAGGCGGACCTCGATCTCTTCGGCAAATCCGCCGCCGCGCTGGAAAGCGCCCTGCGCACGCGCGCGCCGGGTCTGCTCGCCGACCTCAAGATATATACGGACACGTTCGAGACGCTGGCCGCGTCGATCCGCAATCGCGCGGCCGTTACGCCGAAAATGAGCCAGGCCTATGCCGCGATCGACCGGGTCATCGAGGAGATACTCAAGGTCGAATTGGCCCAGGCCGAGACGCAGCTTGCCGCCGCCGCGCGCCGCCTGGCGAGCTTGCGCGCGACGATCGGCATCTCCATCGCCGTGATCGCGATCGTCGTCGTGGCGCTCGCCATGCTGATCGCCGCCGCCATCGCGCGTCCGCTCGTTCACATCACAAGCGAGATGACCAAGCTCAGCGCCGGCGACACGAATATCGCCGTCACAGTGGCCGGCAAGGACGAAGTGACCGATCTCGGCCGCGCCCTCGTCGCCTTCCGCGACAATCTCGTGCGCCAGCGCGCGTTGGAAGCGCAAGCCCAAGCCCGCCAGCAGGCCGATCTCGAACGCGGCCGGAAGATCAAGCAACTCACGGACGACTTCCGCGCCTCGGTCGCGAGCATGCTCCAAACGACCGGCGAATCCGTGTCGAGCCTGCAAGGCACGGCCGGCGATCTGACCAAGATTTCGTCCGACGCGCTGCAACTCGCCGTCGCGGCGGCGTCGGGCGCCAACGAAGCCTCGTCCAACGTGCAGACGGTCGCCTCGGCCTCCGAGGAACTCGCCGCGTCGATCGCCGAGATTTCGCGCCAGCTCGCCAGTTCGACCGAAAGTGCCGGCAAGACGGCGGCACTCGCCGGCGAAAGCGAGCAGCGCGTGCGCGAGCTCAGCGAAGCCGCGAAGAAGATTGACAGCGTCGTCACGCTCATCAACACGATCGCCGGGCAAACGAATTTGCTGGCGCTCAACGCCACGATCGAATCCGCGCGCGCGGGCGAAGCGGGCAAAGGCTTCGCGGTCGTCGCCAACGAAGTCAAAACGCTCGCCTCGCAGACCGCGCAGGCGACCAACGAAATCGCCGCCCAGGTCCAGACGATCCAGCAGCGCACCGACGGCGTCGTCGAGGCGATGACGGCGATCGGCGAAGCGGTGCGCGGCATCTCGCAGATGACGGCGGCCGTTTCGGCGGCGGTCGAGGAGCAAAGTGCGGCGACGCGCGAAATCGGGCGCAACGTCGAACAGGCCGCCCAAGGCGTGGAAGACACCAACCGCGCCATCAACGGCGTGCGCGACGCGGCCGAACGCACGGGGTCGAGCTCCGGCGTCGTGCTCGACGCCTCGCAGCGCGTGTCCGACAAGAACGGCGAACTCAGCCGGGCGGTCGCCGCGTTCCTCGATTCGGTACAGGCGGCCTAACGGCCTTTCTAGCGGATGCGGCGGCGAAGCCGCTCGGCGATTTTGTCTGGCGGCGTTTCGTGGCTGAAATGGTCGAGATATTTGCCGTCCGGGCCCATCAGATAGATCAGCGACGTGTGATCCATCAGATAGTCGCTCATGCCCGGCGGCGTGACCTTGCGATAGAATACGCGATAGGCTTTCGCGGCCGAAGCGACCTGCGCCGCCGAACCGGTCAGGCCGATCAAACGCGGATCGACCGCTTCGACATAGGATTTCATCTGCGCGACCGTGTCGCGGTCCGGATCGATCGATACGAAGATCGGCTGCACGCGATCCGCAAGCGGCCCAATATCGTCGAGCGCTTGCGCCATGCCCAACAACGCCGTCGGGCACGCATCCGGGCAGAAGGTGAAGCCGAAATAGATCATCACGAACTTGCCGCGAAAATCCGTATCGCGGCGTGTCGTTCCGTTTTGATCGACCAGTTCGTACGGCCCGCCGATCGCGTCGCCGGCCAGCGACGCGGGATCGGGCGCGTTAGCCCCTTGCCAGAAATGAAAGCCCCACGCGGCGCCCAAACCGACGATGGCGCCCAGGACGATGAATCGAATGGTTTTGAGGATGTTCATGGGGCGCGAAACTAATCGGACGCGATGAAGATGCCCAGCGTCACTTCGTCGCGGCAGCTTTGACGATGCCGCGCACCGCGGACGACGTCGCGATCGTGCCGTCGGTCGCATAGGCCTCGTGGTTCGTTTCGATTTCCGCGAGGCTGTAGAGATAATTGACCATCAGGCCCACCGATTGGCGCAAACCGTTGGGCGATCGATCGGCCCCCCAATTGATGCGCTCCAGCCTGGCGCCATTCGACAGATGGAAATGCGCGACGGGATCCAACGCGCGACCGTCGCCGCGCTTGGCCTTGGTGAGATACACGGCACAGGCACGCGAAAGGGGCGCTTCCATCGCTTTGGCGAGGTTCTTGTTCGTCGCCCACGCGTCGTCGGCGAGCAGGCGCTTGAGATCGCCCTTCGCCACGGGGCTGTCGACATCGCCCTTCAGCGCGGCAGCGAGGGCCGCACGCTCGTCGCGCGTCAACAAGCCTTTCGCCCCTTCCGCGAATTGACGATCGAGCCATTTGCGGAAGCCGGGCACGGGCGACAGCGTGGCGAAGGTTTTGAGATTGGGAAATTCGCCCTGCAATTCGCCGACGACGCGTTTGATCAGGAAACCGCCGAAGGAAATCCCGGCAAGGCCCTTTTGGGCGTTCGTGATCGAATAGAAAATCGCCGTATCGGCCGCGCGCGGATCGCCCAAGGGCGCCGTCTCGTCGAGCAACGCTTGCACATCGCCCGCCAGCCCCTTGACCAGCGCCACCTCGACGAAGATCAACGGCTCCAGCTTCATGCGCGGATGGAAGAAGGCGAAATAGCGCCGATCGCCGTCGAGACGGTTTTTAAGATCGTTCCAATCGCGCACCGCGTGCACGGCTTCGTACGCGGCGAGTTTTTCGAGTAACGCTGCCGGGCTTTCCCAGGTGATGCGCCGCAATTCGAGGAAGCCCAGATCGAACCACGCGACCAGCAGATCCTTGAGATCGGCTTCGAGCCCGGCAAGCTCGGGCATTTCGCGCGACCAATCGAGCAGTTCCGCGCGGCGATCGACCAGGAATTTCACGCCCTCGGGCAAGGCGGAGAATTGCTGCAGCAACCGCGCACGCGGCGCCTCCAGCGAACGCTTCAACGCGATCTCGGCTTTCGCGCGCGAGGCCGGCGTGCCGTTCTTCCACGCCGCCAATGCGGCGGCCGCCGCCTTCTCCGCCGCCGCGCGATCGAAATCGAATTCGGTCGCGATCAACGACATGAAGCGTTTGCGCCCGGTCTGCGACAAATCCAGATAAAGCCGCCCGAGTTCGACCGCGCGCTGGCGGGCACTCGCCTCGCCGCCTTTGCCTTCCAGGCAATCGCGCATACGCGCGCGTAACGGGTCCAAATCGTCGTCGGCAAGGTCGGGATGTGGTGCACGCGTGCCGCCGACCGCCGCGCGGGCGGTGGAGGATAAATCCCGCCACGCCTCTTTCAGGCGGGCGACGAAGGAATTCGGGACGCGCGTTTCGCTCATCGCCCGAAAGTGTCGCTTGGCGACCGGAGCGAGGCAAGCGGCGAAATTATGGCAGAACCAATGGGCGCCGCGCCTAATGCGCGACGGTGCCGTCGTCCGGCGGCGTCGATTGCAGACAGAACTTGATCGCCGCCCATTGCGCGTCGGGCAGCGAGGACAGCAATTCCTTGGCGAGCAGCCAATCGCCGGAATCGTCGGATTGCACCGCGCGCGCCAAGGCGCGGGCGGCGGCATGCTCGGCGCCGAGCACGGAACACGTCGCCATGAACAGAGGATGGTCCATGCGATTTAAATGAGCCGCGCCCCCGACAAGC